>Ga0210378_10000751_pt1 | contig 16833 bp, 11 predicted proteins | sample PLM1_60_b1redo_FD_155465 | JGI IMG/M metagenome (GOLD analysis project Ga0210378, IMG submission 155465) | Groundwater sediment microbial communities from an aquifer in East River, Colorado, USA - PLM1_60_b1 redo | ecosystem: Environmental > Terrestrial > Soil > Riparian zone | place: USA: East...
GTGGTGCAGTTTCCGCCTTGCGAGTCACAACGCTGCCAGGCGTAGCCGTAGGTGATGGGTGGGGTCCCCGTCCAGGTCCCGGGATCAGCGGTGAGGGTCTGCCCGTCCTGGGCCGTCCCGGAGACCGAGGGCAGGACGGTGTTCTGGGGGGCGTTGCCCGCCACCACCGCGGTGGGTGCGGAGGTGGCCATGCCAGAGCCCGCCCCGTTGGTGGCGGTGACCACGGCCCGCAAGGTGAAGCCCACGTCGGAGGGGCCCAGCAGGTAGGTGGAGTCGGTGGCCCCCGGGATGGTGGTGCAGTTTCCGCCTTGCGAGTCACAACGCTGCCAGGCGTAGCCGTAGGTGATGGGTGGGGTCCCCGTCCAGGTCCCGGGATCAGCGGTGAGGGTCTGGCCCTCCTGAGCTGTGCCGGAGATGGTGGGTGGGCCAGTGTTGGCGGGGGGGACCAGCGCGCTGTCCACCACGAGCTGTGGAGCGTACAGGGTGCCGTACTCCTTGCTGGCCATCTCGATGATCGTCGTGCTGGAGGTGGTGAACGCGAAGCTCACCAGCCCGTTCTGGGTGACCAGCGGCGTGACGTCTATCGAGACCCATACCGCCGCGCCGAAGGATCCGGATGAGGCCGTGACTGTGGACGAGAACGCTGGCCCGTTGTTGTAGGTCAGGGTCAGCTCGCCCCACGTGTTGTCCGAGACCCCTCGGACGTCGAAACCGATCGTCGAGCCGGGCGTGCCGCCCGGCGAATAGAGCTTGAGGGTCGCCTTGGTGACCGTTCCCACGACGCCCTGCACGTCGAACCGCACGTAGGGACGGAGGATGGGGGCGTCCTCGAAGCGCAACCTGGACGCGGTGCCCCAGTTGGTCGTCGGACGGGATTGGTTCGCATACGTGTCGGCCACGGACTTGAATGTCTGTGTGGCGGCCGACGCGGTATTCCCCAGCCCGAGGATCGTCTGGGCGCCGATGAAGCCGACCAATACCACCACGTAGAGGTATCGACGAATCATCGTTTGATTCCGCTCGAACTGGTACCTTCTCATGCCTCCCCCAAGCGCTGCATCATCCCCGAACCAGTGTCAACAGTTGCTTCGCACTCACACGGGCATCCTCCAGTTGATCTTTCGATCAAAGTACGGTCCTCGCTGTGATCAGTCGGTTCTCCTCCTTTGTTCACTCGGAGCTGACCAAGTCCGATTGCAAATGGGCCGGGCAAGCAAGCTGGCACAACACGTGCATCATTTCCCCCCATGGCCCAACCATCCGTTGTCTTCGGCCCAGGGACGCATCGAAGTTCCTCCGACCTCGCGAGCTCCGGACCGGTCAAGGAGGCCATCTGCACCTCGGGCTCGGCGGAATACGTGCCCGATGGTCTTCCCTAGCCAGCCGAGAGTCCGTCGGAGGCTGGGATCGGCCAGGTAATCGCGATCGAGCGCGACCCGCACCGGGACCCGCGCTCGCAGATAGTAACCCTCGGCGTTCTCTATCTCCGAAGGGATCACGTCGGTGTCGCGAAGCAGCACCTGGACAGGACCGGTGAGACCCGGACGGTACCGGAAGACTTGACGGCAATCCGCCGGATACCGTTCGGCTAAGGATGGGGCCTCCGGCCGCGGGCCCACAAGGGTCATGTCGCCGCGAAGGACGTTCAGGAGTTGGGGCAGTTCGTCCAAGCTCGTGGCGCGGAGGAAGGCTCCGACCCTCGTGATGCGAGGATCATCCGGGGCGGTCACGAGTGGGCCCGCAGCATTGGGCCGCATTGACCGGAACTTGTAGAGCATGAACAGGGTACCCCCCTGTCCCACCCGCACCTGCCTGAAGATGGGGGGACCGGGGCTCGTGATCCAGACCAGCAGACCGATAGTCAGCAATACAGGCGCGAGCATCACGAGAGCAAGGCCCGCGACCAGGACGTCCAGCACTCGACGGGCCACCCCTGGCGCAATCCCGACGTCCACGCCGCTCAGGCGATCGGTCTGTTCGCTCCCAGCTCGGCTGGGTCCCCGCCAACGGCTAGAAGAGGAGCGTCCCAACGACCAAAAGCACCCAGCGAGCACGAACATAGTCGTCAGGTAGGCCGTGCTGGAGGCTATGGCCGCACCCGTGATGCCGAAACGAGGGATGAGGAGGAGGTCCAGTATTACCGTTACGGCAAGGCCCGCCCCCATGGCGAGCGAGTTCAGACCAGGGCGGCCAACGCCATAGAGGAAGGCGCTTATCACACCCACGACCCCCCCGCCCGATAGGCCGACCAGGAGGATGTACGTCGGAATGATCCCCGCCCGGAACTCCTCGCCGTACACCCACGGGAGGAGGCTTGCGGCGGCGGCAAGAGGCAAGGCCGCCCCAGCCGTAAGCAACCCCGAGCGCGGGATCAGTGACCTTGCCTTGTCGGCAGCGACGGCTCGGCCCTCGCGAGCGTATTCCGGGTACATCACGTAGCCGATAGCAAGCGACGGCAGACGTAGAAGCTCGGCGAACCGGGAGGCGATGGCGTAGATACCGAGCGGGGCCGACCCCACCAGGGCTCCCACCAGCAGGAAGTCGAGTCGCTGGTTGAGTAACAGGAAGATGGACCCGATCTGCCCGCGGATCCCGAACCAGCAGATCTCTCGGGCCAGGGTCCCGGATGGACGCCGTGCTCCGGCGAAGAAACCTCGTCCGACCAGCCTTTTCCACCCCAGCAGGTTCGTAGCGGCGTCGGAGAGGAGGAGTCCGGCCACGATCCCCACGTTCCCTCGGATCCCGAGTCCCCACAGAGCGAGGTATGCGGGAAGGAACATGAACTCCTCGAGGAAGATGATCCGGTTGGCTCCAGGCAGGTCCCCGGTACCCTGCGAACACGCCTTGGCAGTGGACTCCAAGAGTTGGGTCAAGACGGTGGCCCCGGCCCAGAGGACGAGCACAGGGGGGATGTCCTTGAAGAAGGCGTATCCGATCAGGTTGGCCAACAGGGCCCACACCACGCCGCCAAGCGATCCGCCGAGCAGTGCGATCGCAACGATGGTCGCGGGGAGGCGGCGGTCCGAGCGAGTGGGTCCGGCCAGGAAGTAGGGAGCTGATGCAAACAAGCCGCAGGACATCAGCACGCCCATGAGCCAGGGGAGGACACGCAACAGGGCGAGCAGACCGACGCCTGCTGGCCCACTGGTCCGGGCGACCACCAGGGTGGCTACCGCAAGAGACCCAAGAGCGCCGAGCCGCGCGCCCAGGTTTGATGCGACCGGAGACCGCCGGAGGGCGGCGCGCGCGAGTAGGGCCGACAGGCTCACGTCAGCACCGCGAAGGGACGGAGACGAGCGACCGGACGAACGATGCGGTGGCGGACCAGTACCCCCACCGCTTCATCGATGCCGTGGTCGTCCAGATGGGGGACCTCGACGGGGGCAGCATCCGAGTACCGGAACCGGAGCGTGCTTCGGCCACGCGGGTCGGGACCGGAGAGGCCGCGCCGGGCGAAATCGGAGATGACGCTGCCGGTGCCGTGGCACGCGGAATAGAGGCTCTCCGAGGCGCCCTCGTCGGCCACGCACAGGTACGAGGACGTGGAGTGCAGGCCGGGGACCAGGACCGGCTGTCCGACCCGACCGAACACCGGGTGCCCGGCCATCCTGGACGGGGGGTAGGCCCGGCAGGACTTGTACCTGTGGAGCAGCACCTTCTGGCCGTCCAGGTCCTCCTCGTACATGGTGTCGTGGGGTGAATCGACAATGAGCTTGGAGGAGCGAACGCCCAGCGTCTCCAGAGCCATCGACCGGAGGGCCTGGTATATGGCGAGGCGGAAGGCGAACCCATAGTTCATGGCTGCCGCGTTCGCCAGCATCAGGCGCGCTCCCTCCCGACTGTCCCGCGGGATCGGAGGGCACTCGCCGGAGAAGTACAGGAACTTGCGAAGGCGAAGCTCGGAGAGCGACCGCGCCGTGGCCAGATGAAGCAGTGGCTTTTGCACGGCCATGATCGCGCGGTGCCGGCGGGGGAAGTCGGTGCGGCGTCCGTATAGGCGGCCGACCAGACCCGTCAGGACGCCACCACCGGCGTGGTACTGGAGTGTCACCTGCCCGGCCGAGACGCCCAGCAGATCGGCCGCCATCGGGTCGAGGATCTCCTCCACCTCCTGGAGTTCCACGAAGTGGTTGCTTGGACCGATGGTTCCGAACCTGGTCCTGGAGAGCTGCACGATCAGACGGGGCAGTTCTCTGCGGACGCGGCCGGGGCCCCCGAACGACTCGAGATCGATCCGCCCTCGTTCCTCCACCCGATCGAGCTCGCCGGGATCGACGTCGAACCGTTCGGTGGCGAACGTCGAACCCTCTGCCGCACAGCGCAGGACCTCGCGGCTGGTCAGGTCCCGGCGCATGGTCGGCGGGTAGGGGTAGCGGGTCCGCAGGCGCTCGTAGAAGTCCGCAATGGCTCCTGTTCGGGGCCGCTCCACGTCGAGCGCGATCAGGGCCATGCCGCAATTGACCGAAGCGTTGTTCACGGTGGGCCGGATCGTGTTGCGTGTGGCCACCGCGATGCTGCATGGCGCCTCCATGTGGCGCTCGTGATGGAAATCGGGCAGCACGACCGGTGGAGCGGCCAGGTCGGCCCCTCGTACTGCGTCCGCCAGTGCTGTCAGTGCCTCCGGGTCTGCCGGGAGGATGGGGCTGTCGAACACGCGGGTGTCGTAGTCGTCCGGGGTGGCCGGCGCGGCGATGACCCGGATCTGGCCCTCGTCAGTGTCAGCCACGCTCATGCGCCACCTCCTCACGCCAGAGCCACGTCGAGTCCCGTTCCTCTGCGAATGCGTGGAGGAGCGATCGGTACCCCTTTCGCGAAGCAGGATCGCGGGCGGCCAGGGCCTGCTCGGCGAGGAAGGCCGGGAAGAAGATCCCGTTCAAGGCGGGAGTGATCCCCAGCCGGGTGAGTTGATCGAGGACGAACCGGCGGACCTGCTCGGGGAACCAGCCGCGGCCGAAGTAGGCATGGCCAAATCCGGTCAGGTTGCGCCAGTCGCCGAACCGAGACCACTTCCCCAGGTGGTCCTGGCGTCCCGGGTGGCCGGGTACGTGCCCGTTGCCTTCGGGGTATGCCCGATCCAGATAGAAGCCGTACGACGTCGGGAACTTGTACACATCCCGCAGCGGAGGAGCGGCCGGTTCGGCGAACTCCCAGTCGACCACGCCCGCGATGCGGCCATCCCGGATCATGAGGTTCCCCATCCAGTAGTCGCCGTGGACGCCGGTCAGTGGGAGGATCGATCCGGCCAGGTCGGCGGCGCGCTCGCTCAGGACCTCGAGCAGCTCCGCCTCTCGGGCGCCCCAGCCGACTTGGGAGCGATACCGCTCGAAGACGGCCCCGATCCATCGAGAAAAGGTGTCCCGTCCGAGGGAAGCAAGACCGGAGAAGGTCTCGGTCTGGAACCTGCTTAACCATTCCGCTGCGGCGTCGAAGTCCGCTTCGACTCGTCGGGGATCGCTTGTGTGGCCGGGCGTGTGGTAACGAGTGGTCATGGGCTCCCCATGGACGGCTGAGGTCACCAGCACGAGCCGGCGATGGATCCGCTCGAGCGCCAGCGGCTCTGGAGCATGCTGTCGCACGGCGCTGGCGCCCGTCGCCCAGAAGTGGCCCAGGGCCTCGTATTCGCGGCGGAGCGCGTCTTCGTGGCCCGGGGCTCTGGGGACTTTGGCCACCGCGGCGGTCTGGCCGTTTTCGTCGAAGAAGATGAACGTCAAATTGCCGTAGGCCGTCCTGTCGAGGCCCGCGAGGATCGCGCCGGTCAGGGGAGGCCGCTGCGGCCGTAACTCCGGCCAGCGCTCGTTGAGCTGGGCGCGCAGGGTGTCGATCATGCCGGTCTCCGGGCGAGGATGGCCCCGGCGGGAGCGAATCCCGCCCTGGCCGCGCGGGGGGTCCGCACGGCGATGCGGAGCATGGGTCGAAGCAGCCGCTTCCCGAGGCGTCCGCGGGTGTTGGAATGATCCCCGTACGGGAAGGCCAGTCGGCGAAGGAAGTAATCGAGCTCGGCCGCTCCTGCCGAGACGAAGTAGGCCGGGCAAGCCGCGCTCGGGAACGGCAGGTAGCTCTGGGTCTCCGTGAGTCCTGCCGCCCTCACCGTCCGCAGGGCCGACCGCATCCGGATAGAGCCGCGGGCGAAGGGCCGGGCCGGGAACAGCGGATTCGAGAACCCGGCATAGAGCCAGCCACCGGGCCCGACGGCCTCCGCTAGGCGATGGAGGAGCCGGCCCGCGCCCCACCTCGTCCGTACGGCCCATGCCGTGAGATCTGGGGCGGCCACGGCCGGGTAAGGGCCTCCCTTCAGAAGGGCGGTGAGCGTCGACGGATCTGCGACCAGGGCTCCCGATGGGTGCTCCGGCCCGACCGGCAGGAGAAGAAGGGTCTCGGGTTCGTCGGGGACCAGGAAGAGCCAGTTGAGGCGCCTGGTGTCCTCTTCCACCTCCGCGCGGTGGCCGTCTTCGAGAGGCTGGGCATTCCCCCGGCCTTCGGCTGGAGGAGCCACGGACTCGGCCGGAAAGGGCCGGCCCACTCAGGGAGCCTCCACCAGGCGTGCTGCGGGGCGAAGGGCCATGGTGAGGTCGATCGTCGCTGGTTCCTCATCACGACCGGTCCTCAATGCGGTGAACTCCGAAGGCGGAAGGCCGAGGAGCCGCGCATACGTCTCTTCCAGCAGAGCGCACATGTGCTGGGGATGGAAAAGCGACAGCACGCGTTGGCGCCCGGCCTGGCCCATTTGCCGAGCAGACTCGGGGTGCTCCAACAGCCACGTTACGCAGGTGGCGAGCGACTCGGGCGAGACCGGGGAGGCGAGAAGGCCGGTGCTACCGTGCTCCACCAGGTTCGGGACCCCATTCACCGCCGTGGCGACGACGGGACGACCGGAGGCGAGGGCTTCGGTCAGCGCCCTCCCCAGGCCTTCGTAGAGGGAAGAGATGACGAAGACATCGAACAGCGCGGCGACCTGAGGTGCATCGGGGCGAAAGCCCGTGAACAGGATGTCTACTCCGAGCCGGTGAGCCTCCCGAGCGGCGTCTTCTTCCAGCGGGCCGTCCCCCACCATCACGAACCGGGTGTCGGGCCGTGCCTCTTTCACGATCCCCGCCATCCGTACGAAGTCCAGAGGAGCTTTCTGGAAGGTCAGTCGACCCACCGTGCCCACGATTGGGATGCTCGGGGGGATCCCGAGACTCTGGCGAAGCCGAGGGTCTGGGCGTGCAGGGATGTCCTCGACCTCCACCGCAGAAGGAATGACAGTGATCGAGCCCGGACGCGCCACTCTCATCTCGACTGCCTCCCGGGCGACCTCGGGAGCGACCGCGAGGAAGGCGTGTCCCATGGGCCGGACCAAACGTTCAATGAACAGATAGACCCTGCGGCGCAATGAGCTCATGTACGCGTGGAAGCTGAAGCCGTGGAAGGTGTGGACGACGACCGGAGTCCGACACACCCAAGCCGCGAGGCGGCCCAGGATCCCTCCCTTCGACGAGTGCGTGTGGACGATGGCGAACCGCTCGCGACGTATCAGCTTGACGAGCTGGAACAGCACGATCAGGTCGTTGAATGGCGAGAGGTACTCCCGGAAGCGGGGAAGCCGAACGGCCTGCACCCCGGCTCGTTCGGCTCGCTCCCAGAACTCCCCGCCCGGGCAGCTCGCCACCCACATCTCATACCGCCTGGGATCCATTCCGGTCGCGGAGAGGTAGGTGTTGCCACCCGCCCCTGCCTGGAACTTCGTGATCACGTGGAGCACCTTGATCCTCGTGCCGGCCGGTCGGGGCGGAAGATCCGAGTCGCGCGCCACCCGTGTGGGAGGCTCTGGCCAGAACCCGTTCATCGCGCCCCGGCCTTTTCTCGCTCCCGTGCCCAGTCGACCATTGCCCGGAGGCCGGTCGGGAGAGAAGTGCGGGGCGAGTAGTCGAAGGCCTCGGCGGCGACGTGGGTGTCGGCGGCCGTGTGCCGTACGTCCCCGTGCTGGACTGCCCCGCGGACCACCTCCACCGGACCGGCCAGGGACTCGACGATGCCCAGGACCTCGTTCATCGACGTGCGAGCCCCGCCCCCGATGTTGGCCACCCCACACCATTCCGAGGCCGCAGCCAAAGCCATGGCTTGGACCACGTCGCCGACGAAGGTGAAGTCCCGGGTCTGCTCGCCGGTCCCGTATAGCTCGAAAGGCTCGCCATTCACGGCGGCGGTGACCAAGCGACAGAACGCCATGTCTGGGCGCTGGCGGGGCCCGTATACCGTGAACAGCCGAAGGGACGCGGTGGGGACGCTGAAGTTGACCCGGTACAGTTCGCACAGGTGCTCGGCGGCGAGCTTCGTTACCCCGTAGGGGGAAATCGGCCGTGGGCGGATGGACTCGGGAGTGGGATACGACTCGGCGTCGCCGTAGACCGAGGAGCTCGAGGCGTACAGGAACTTGTGGATGGGGCGGCTCCGGCATGCTTCCAGTAGCTTCTGTGTGACCTCGATGTTCTGCCGGACGTAGGTGCGGAACTCCGATCCCCAGGATGGCCGGACCCCGGGCTGCCCGGCCAAGTGGTAGATGCGATCCACCCCATCGAGGAGGCCCTCCAGCGGCACAGTCGCCAGGTCGCCCTCGACCAGGGCGAAGCCCGGACGGCCGAGGAGCGGAAGGACGTTCTCCTCCTTCAAGAGACGGGGGTAGTAATCGGTGAACGAATCCACGCCCCGTACCGCGTGGCCCGCCTCGAGCAGGAGCTCGCACAGGTGCGAACCGACGAAGCCAGCCGCACCTGTTACCAGGGCGATCATGCGGCTGCCCCCCGCACCGGATTCCGTTCCGGTGGGCCCCCCCAAAGGTGGAGGGCGGCGATGATCCCGAACAGGACCCACGTGTGGCGGAAATGCAGGATCTCGTGGGAGAGGCTGCTCAGGCCGAGGGCCACGACCGCGCCGGCGAGGGCTCCGGGACGTGGCACGACCGAGGCGTATCCGGGCGACAAGCCCCGGCTGGAGATCCGGGCCACCCTGACGGCCAGCCCGGCCCCCAAGAGTACGAGCCCCACGACCCCGAACACCCCCCGCTCCACCAGTACCGCCAGGAAGTCGTTGTGAGCTTCGTTCGCGTAGGGGGCCTGCACGCTCTTGAGAGAAGTCTTGGTCATGGCTGGACCTCGTCCGACCAGGCCATGGAGGCCCCCCGACCTGAACAGATCGATGGACTCGCTCACGAGCAGGTCCCGGCTCCCCACGCTCTGGTCCAGGCGGCCGATGGAGTCGCGCAGCAATGGGTGGCTGCTCGCGCGGCTCCTCGCCGGGAGATCGAGTTGGTTCGCCCCAAAGAGCGCCAGGCCGCCCACGATCGCAAAGAGGAACAGGGATCCCGCGGCCGGGACGGCGCCCTGGTGCTGGTGGACGCGAACGACCGCGGCGACCACGAGGGCGGCGGCGAGACCGGCGATCCCGGCGAGCGAGCCGGTCAGGGCGATGGCGACCGCGATCAGCGCCAGCCCCGCGGCGCGAGCAAGGACGTGACGGGGGCGGCGGCTCGCCAGTAAGAGCATGAACGAGATGACCAGGTACGTCGCAGCCGTGTTGGGGTTTCCGAAGGTGAGGGCGGCTCTGGTGCCCTCCCGCTGCGTGATGCCGGCGAGCCCCGTCTGTTGGAAGCTCACTGCCAGGACGAGGATTCCCGCCCAGAAGATCGCGCTCCAGCACCACACGCCCAGGATCGTGGAGAGCGCCCCCTCCGATCGGGCGACATTCGCCACGGTGGCACACCACATCAGGAGTCCGACGTCTTGGAGCAGGGCGATGCCGCTGGTGCTCGGCGAGGCACCAAGGACCCCCGCCACGGTCCCGGCACCGACGAGGATGCTCACGGGGACGACGTACGGGATATGGACCCGGAGCCCAGCGGATCCGACCCACAGGAGAGTTGCCCCCAGGGCGAGCACGAACACTGCGTCGACGACGGAGCTGTTGCCCGGTCCGGCGGGCTGTAACAACGGCAGGAGAGCGACGCCTATCGAGATCAGCGCGACCGCGACCCCGCCCCTGTAGGCGGAGGGTACGGAAACCCGGCGGGCCGCCCCATGGTATCGCCCCGCGGTAGTGGTGATCATGCCCTTGCGCCCGAGTCCATTTCCAGCAGGGCAGCCTCCACCGGATCGCTCCGCTTGAGGATCTCAACGGCGTCGCCCGAAAGCAGCGTCTTGTGGTTGCTGTACCGGGTGGCATCCCAGTTCGAGATGGTCCCCTTGAGGATCGCCCTGCCGATCTCGAAGATCCCCTGGGCCACCGAGTGGGTCGGAACGAAGTCGAGCTCCCGTCGGAGCTTGGCGAAGGACACGTGGTAATTTGGTTCTTCGCCCTCTTCCTTGCGATAGACAACTCGGACGCTGGGGACCTGCTCGGTGATCAATTCGGCGATCTGCCGCAGGGTGTAGTTCTGGTCGTCGGCTCCGACGTTGAAGACCTGCCCTCGCACCCGGTCCAGGGGAGCCTCCAGGCACCGTCTGACGACCTCTGCTCCGTCGGCCACGTGGATGAACGGACGCCACTGCTTCCCACCGAAGATGGTGATCTCTCCCTCGGACAGGGCCTTTGCCGCGAGCAGGTTGACCACGAGATCGAATCTCGGCCGAGGCGAAAGCCCGTAGAAGGTGCCGAACCGGAGGATGATGGGGGCGAACCCATCGCCCTCGAGGCCCAGGAGCAACCGCTCCGATTCCATCTTCGTCTTGGCGTAGACGGAAATCGGGCCGAGGGGCGAGTCCTCGTCCAGGACCCCGTGCCCCGAACCGTACACCGCGCAGGTCGAGGCGAAGACGAACCGCTTCACTCCGAGCCCCCGAGCCACATTGGCGATGGTGAGCGTCGATTCGACGTTGATGGAACGCGTGAGCTGCTCGTCGAGCGCGCAGGAGGGATCGCCCACCAGGCCTCCGAGGTGCACGATGGCGTCCGCGTCCCGGGCTCCCCGGACGAGAGCCTCCAGATCCCGCTGGTCCGCCCGGAGGACGTCGAACCCCGGCCGGGCATAGAGCTCTCGGACCCCCTCGTCGCCATAGACCAGCGCGTCCATGACGGTCACCTCGTAGCCGTGATCGAGCAGATGCCGAGCCAGGACCGACCCGACGTAGCCAGCCCCTCCGATGAGCAGGACCCGACGGATGTCCTCCCCCGCCCCGGGGTTCGCCGACGGGGAAGTATCCTCGGAGCGAAGGATGCCGTCGCCCCGGGCGGTCACGTGGCGCCCGCCCCTAACGCCTGGCCGGACGGTGGCCCTTGGAGCCGGCGAGCCGTTGCCCTCCGCAAATCGCCCATGCGAATCTCCTGCACGATTCCGTTCTCCTTGAGTGGGAGGTACCGCACGCTTGCTCCAGCGAATAAGGCGATTCGGGCGAGCCGGCGGACCTCGCCTTTGGACACGGTGGGTAGGGCGATGATGACGAAGTCGATGGCGTGCTCCGCGATCACGCTCCCGAGCTCCGAGGGGCGGCCGAGGATGGGAAGTGCGGTCGCCCTCTTCCTGCTCCCATTGTGTCCATTGCCCCCACCGCTATCGCCTTCGTGGAGGAATCCGATAGGGACCAGCCCGAACTCGGCGAACGGCTGGAGATCCTCGGCGATTCGTCGGCCGGCGGGCCCTGCGTCCACGATCAGGCAACGCGTCGGCCGCCGGTCAGGCGAGCCGCCATGCCCGTTCCCGACCCCGCCTAAGGCGTGGACGGCCGCCTCTGGCCGTTGCACCGGGATGTCGCCGATCTCGAAGCAGATGCGGTCGACCTGCTCGTCGGTGAGTCCCTGGTGAAGGGGCAAGGAGACGATGGAGGGGAACACCGCATCGGCCACGGGGAACCCCCGGGCTCCCTCGCCCAGCAGGCGCTGGAAGTAGGGCTGGTGGTGGACCGGGATGAAGTGCACGGAGGTGCCGATCTCGCGGTCGTTCAGCGCGGCGATGAAGGAGTCCCGGTCCATCCCGAAGGAAGGCTCGACCCGGATCACGTAAATGTGCCAGGCATGACGCCCCCCGTGGGGCCACGGTGGAGTCTCGATCCCAGGGATGGCCGAGAGCCTCACGTGATATCGGAGGGCGATCTCGCTCCGGCGCTCCTGCCACCGGGGGAAGTGGATCAGCTGCCCCCGCCCGATGGCGGCCTGGATGTCGGTCATGTTCGCCTTGAGGCCAGCCTCGTCCACCGAGTACCGCCAGCTGGAGCCCGGGAGGTAGCGCTTCCAGGCGTCCCTGCTCATCCCGTGGAGGCGGGCCCGCCGCACGTAGTCCGCCATCTCCTGATCCCGCGTTGTGACCATCCCTCCCTCCCCGATCGGAAGGTTCTTCGTCGCGTAGAAGCTGAAGCAGGTTGCGGCGGAGATCCCGCCAACGGGACGGTCATCGACCCAGGCGCCCAGGGCGTGGGCCGCGTCTTCGATGACTCGGGACAGCGGAAGCTCAGCCGCCTCGGCCAACTCCTGCACGGGCGCCGGCTGGCCAGCGAAGTGGAGGACGACCATAGCGTCCACGCCCTTCGCCCGGCGGGCGGCGGCTGCCGTCGTGCTGGCGTCGGGCATGAGCGTCTCGGGGTTCACATCCACCAGCACCGGCTGAAGCCCGGCGTGAACGATGGCGTTGACCGCTCCGCAGAACGTCATCGTGGACGTCAAGACCTTCGCCCCGGGCGGGAGTCGAAGCGCCCGCAGGCTCAGCTCGATCGCGCAGGTACAGGAAGAGACCGCCACGGCGTGCGCCACTCGCAGCGTTGCCGCCATCTCCTCCTCGAACTTCGCGACCTCGGGTCCGGTCGTGACCCATCCCGAGGCGAGCACCCGAGCGGCTCCCTCTCTCGCCTCCGGACTGATCTCGGTGGTGGCGAAGGGAATCGCCGACTGATCAGGGCGGGCACGGAGGACGACGCTCATGGCCTGGCCTCCCCCGCCCACCTTCGATCGCGGGCGACCCATCGGATGAGCAGCCACCTTTTCGGCCGATAGCAGATGACCCCCAGGACGGGCCAGCTGGTGATCTGTCGAAGGCTGGAGAGCGTCGCGAGGTTGCTCGACTTCAACGTCCTCGGGCTCACTGCAACAAGCCCGTGGCCCGATGCGTCACCGTTGGGAGGAGCTGGCGCCATCGAGCCGAACTCTCGGACGAGGAGGTTCTTCCCTTGATGCAGGGAGGCGGTGTCCACTGACGGGACCGTTGGGCCCTGGGAGCCGATCGAGGCCGGCAGGGTCACGGTGGCGAAGCTCCTGGCTTCCGTGTTGGCAGGCGCTTGCAGGCTGAGAACGAGCGGATCCAGCTCCACGGCCGGGCCCAGCGAGACCACCTCCACCACTCGGACACCGGCAGCCTCCGCCGCCAGTCCCAGGCTCCTCGCCAAGAGGGCGAATGATGCCGTGGCCCGTTCCGGAGGACCAGGGGTCTCGCCGAGGAGGGGGGCATCGACGGCTCGAGCCACTGCGTAGGACCCCACGAGGGTCGGCCAGAACGTCTCGACGAGCGCGGCGATCCCCAGGCCCAGCATCAGGCCCAGCAGCGCTCCCAGCGCCATGTCCGGCAACCCACTGGTGTCATCCGTCTCGAAGAGCGGCACGGCCTTCTCGATGATCGAAGGGTTTGGACGGCCGGCATCGGCGGTGACGAGGCTGTCGAGCTGAGACTGCAGGACGATCCTCCGCCAAACGAGGTAGTCCCTCTGCCTCGTAAGGGCGCTGAGCCGTGCACGTGCCGCGCTCTGGATGTCCGGCGCGGTCGCCACAGCCAGGCGGGACTGGATGTTCGAGATTTGTCCGTCGATCTTGGTGATCTCATTGTTGAATCCGTCGATCTGAACCGAGAGGTCACCCTCGATTCGAGATGCTCCCCCCTGCGTGACGTCGAGCCGGGTCTGGATGAGGTCGGCGGCGAGCGCGTTGGCGAGCGCGGCAGCGATGCCCGGATCTTCGTCTCTGACTGAGAGCCGGAGGACGCCGGAGCTTCCCAGGGCATCCACCGTGACGCGGTGACTGGCGATCTCGACTGCGTCCCTTTGCGCGTGCGTGACCTGGGAGAGGGCGGCGGCCACATGGGTAGGACTGGTCGCGATGGCACGGGCGGTGTCGGCGATGGCGGCCGATTCGGCCAGAGCACGGGGATCGGGTGTATCGAGAACCAAACGAGTGGACGCCAAGTACATCCGCACATCGCCCACGTGCACGGCGAACGCCACCGCCGCGCCAAGGAGAAGGCACGAAATCACGAGCACCCAGTGGTGCGCCATACGACGAACAGCCTCGTTCAGTTCCATGCTCCTCCTCGACACCTGAGGCCCGCTACTCCGTTTTTGGACGGTATTGACGCAACCGCGAGCCGGCCGGCGGCCGCCAGTCGTCGCCCCTTGCTGCCTACGGGCCCAGCGTGGAGGCCTGCGATGGGCGATGCTTGATCGTGTCGGATCTGGCCGAGTGAGGACTCGGGGTCTTCCCCTTCGAACAACGAACCTTCACCCCCGCGGTAGAACTGGCCTTCCACTCGTGGAAGCGGCTGTCCACCGCTCGAATGGGCCCGGCTAGGTTGAGATAGGACCGCCGAATTGTTGCAGTCGCTAGGCACACGCGATACGCCCATCTGGTGTAGAAGGCGTAGCTATTTCTTCCTAGTTCCCTAGCCTATCTCACCACGTGTAAGTTCAAGTTCCCACTCACACCACGTCGATCCGACCGGTCGACGAATCAGGGCCGATGTGGACGACCATCAGCAGTCCAAATCGCCTTTGACGACACGCGTCGATGCGGCCAGCCAGGACGCGGCCGGCTAGGGAACACGTCCCGCTGTCGGACCCCAAGCGGGATCCGGCTAGCGGCCGATCTCTTGAGCCCGCGCTGATGCCGGGTCAGACGGCCGACGGGATCCGGATGAAACCCTCGCGAACGCCCAGGGCGACGGCCTCGAGCCTGGAGTGAACTCCGAGCTTGGCCATCAGGCTCTTGATGTGAGTGCGTACGGTCATCACGCTGATCCCAAGCCACTCGGCGATCCCATCCGTTGAACGGCCTTCGGCCATCCCCTGGAGGATCTGCACCTCCCTGTTGGTGAGCCGGCCGAGGAGCTGCTCGGCGGCGGCCCGCGAGTGACGCACCTTCGCGATTATCGCGAAGGTCTGGAGCAGGCGGTTGGTGGGAAGCACGATCTCTCCCGCGGCCGCGCGCTTGATCACCGACACGAGCTCGTCGGCCGCGTAGGTCTTGGGGACGAACCCCGAGGCACCGGCGTCCACAGCTTTGGCTATCACGTCGTCCTCCAGGGACGCGGTGATGATGACCACCTGCACTTCCGGATTGCTCTCCCGGAGACGGCGGGTCGCCTCGATCCCGTCCATCAGGGGTAGGCCCACGTCCATCAGTACGACGTCGGGCTTCTCTTGTCCCCATCTTTCCAAGGCTTCCTCTGCTGAATGAGCCGCTCCAATCACATGGATCTCGTCGTGGTCCGTGAGCAGAAGCGCCAGGGCATCGGCGAACAGACGGTGATCGTCGATGATGAGGACACGGATCCGATGGCCCACAGGGTCGTTCTGGGGTGGGGAAGATCTCAGAGTTTCCTCCTAGACAGAGCTGCGTGTGAATGGTCTCGTATGGGATGCCTCGGCGTCAATGACTTTCGCGGGGTTCTTCCCCAGACTCACCCGGACCACGCAGCGGCAGGGCAAAGGAGAAGGCGGATCCCTTGCCCACCTCGCTTTCCACCCAGATGCGTCCTCCGTGCGCGTCCGCGATGCGGCGGCAGATGTAGAGCCCCAGGCCTGAACCGGGCATGTCCTCATCGTTGGGATTGGACAGCCGAGAGAACCGCTGAAAGAGCCGGCCGATGTCCCTGGGCGCGATCCCGGATCCTTGATCCGCCACGGTGAAGACGACGTCGCCGTCATGACGGGTCACCTCGAGCTCGACGACGGTATCCGGGTATGAGTACTTCTCCGCGTTCCTTAGAAGGTTCGTGAGCACCTGGAGGACCCGTACGTGGTCTGCCATCAGGACGACCCCCTCCGCTTCCGGCTCGACGCGGACCTTCAGACGCCCACCCAGCTCGTCCACCGCATCGGCGGCCTCCCTGACCAGATCCACGGCCTGCTCGGCCCTGAGCGACAGCGAGAGAGAGTGTGCTTCAAGCTCCATCATGGCCACCGATTGCTGCGCGAGCGCCCGCAGGCGGTCCGATTCCCTTTCGATCCACTTCACCACGTCCAGGCGCTTCGCGTCCTCCAGCGCGTCCCAGCGAGTCGATAGCGCGACCGCGTAGGTACGAAGCGCCGCGATCGCGTGCATGAAATCGTGGGAGAGGACCTTGGAGAGCTCCGCCTTCTCTCGATCGAGATCCTCGAGGTCCTTGACCCGACGGCGCTCGGCCTCGTACGCGGCAGCGAGCTCCTTATGGGCCTTGTCTAGAGCAAGGGTCCTGAAGAAGAGCTGCCGAGCGATGATAAGCAGGCCAACGACAGCGAGGACGGCCCACATGTCTACATCAAGGAACAGCTCGGCGCACACGACCCCGATCGCGCCCAGACCAACGTAACTCACCAGGAACTCCGTCGGGCGACCGACGTGAAGCTCTTTCAGGACTCGTGAAACGCGGAGGTCGTAGAGGATGCTCGCCCCGGCCGTCACGAGCCCGGCGTTCACCACGTAACCGGCGACGATGGCCGCGCCAGCAGCGATGATCAGCCTCGGTAGCGCAGACTCGGCGTCGCCCAGCGCATGGAAGACGGCGGCGGCGGCCATGGCCGAAGCCGCCATCTGGGCCCGGTTGAACAGGGCTCTGACAGGTCCGATCTCTCGTCGCAGCTCCCTTGGATCGAATGATGCGACGAAGAGGGCGAAGCCTGCGATACCAGG
>Ga0210378_10000752_pt1 | contig 16825 bp, 14 predicted proteins | sample PLM1_60_b1redo_FD_155465 | JGI IMG/M metagenome (GOLD analysis project Ga0210378, IMG submission 155465) | Groundwater sediment microbial communities from an aquifer in East River, Colorado, USA - PLM1_60_b1 redo | ecosystem: Environmental > Terrestrial > Soil > Riparian zone | place: USA: East...
GATCGCGGTGAACAGGTCGGCGACCTGGGCGGTCAGCGAGTCCCCGATCGTGACCACGTTGGCCTCGACGTCGGGTGGGCGCCGCACGTAGGCGGGTTCGACCGGCCGGGCCGGTTCGAAGCCGGGGTCGGCTGCCCTGGCCGCCAGGTAGTCCGCGAGCAGGGCCACGAACCTGCCGAAGTGGGCGTTGCGCCAGTCGCCGCGGGCGCCTTCGCCCTGCTCGACGATCAGCTCGATGGCGGCCTTGGCCGAGGCCAGGCCGGTGACCGCGGTCAGCTCCGGCCACTCGAACACCTCGGTGGTCGCCTGGGCCTTGGGGGGTCCGATGAACACCCCGGCCTCGCCGTGGCGGTCGACGAGCCGCTCGAGGCCCTGCTCGATGCCGCGGTACAGGTGGCCGACCGTCTGGTAGTCCTCCGGGACGGCCATCAGTGCGTCGCCATCGGTCAGCGGCTGGGCCTGGCCGACGGCCGCGAAGCCCTCCGCGTCGTCCAGGTCCATCCCCTCGGGGCGCTCCAGGTAGATGAAGTGGCGCAGGGCTTGCTCGCCGAACGGCAGCAGCGCGAGCTGGACGCCGGGTGGGTACCAGCGGGACAGGATGGGGAAGTTCGGCCGGTGCAGGTGAGGCGCGGCCCCGATCGCGGTGAGCAGGTTGGTGGCAAGGGCCAGGTGGAGCATCTCCTGCTTGGTCACGTCCACGATCACGGTCTCCCAGGCGGCCACCGTGGCCAGCTGCTGGGCGCTGAGCCCCTCCTGCTGGGTCCGCTTGAGGGTGAACTGCGCGAACAGGTACTCGCACATCAGCCCGTGCTCCAGCTCGCAGGCCTGGGTAAGCAACCAGACAAGCTCCTCCCGGCTCTCCACTCGCAGCGGGGGCTCCACCGCCATAGGGCCTCCTGGCTTCGGGGTCAGAACGCCGATGCTATCCCCGCGCCGGCCGGCTGGAGCGCCACGCAGGCTGGCCTCACCGGGACGTTCCTACACGAACAGCTGCTGGTAGTCGGGCGGGAGCCGGTCGCCAAGCGCTTGGACCGCAGCGATGTCCTCCTCAGGGTTGCCAGCACCGCCCTGGCGCGCTGGCGTCCCCTGCTCCGCGGAGACGCCATTGCGGGACGCGGTCCGGCGGGCGAACTCATCGGCGTCGAACAACTCCGCCGTCTCCGGCCCGTCAGCCAGCAGCTCGCGCAGCTCACCGGGCAGGCCGCCGGCGAGCTCGACGGCGGCCGGTCGGCCGATCCGCTCGGCCAGCGTGGCCGTGACAGCCCGCTGGGCACCAGCGCGGTCGAGCCCGGCCATCAGCTCGACGCTCTGGAGGTTCGTGCACTCGTACGCCTCTCCGTCCTGCTTGCCGAGCCCGGGCCGTCTGGCGGTGCTGGCCCGTCTCGTCGTTGTCGGGGCTGCTTCCCACCCTTCCTGACGCCTCTCGGGTCAGGCCGCCCCCAGCTCCACTGGCCTGCTGCGACAGGCCACCGGTGGAGCCCTATCATCTGACCCGGTCTCAAGGCGCCTCGTGGCGTACCCGCTCCACCCGCCAGCGATGCCGCCCCCGCTGTCGTAGCCCCCCTTGTCCGCGTCCAGCATGCCGGGCCGGCGACGCCGCCGGCCGGGTGTCCGCACCGGCGGATGTCGTCGACCATGGCCTCCAGCATGGACGCCGGCCGGGCCCGGGCCCCGCGAAACCTGCACCTGGCCGGCAGCAGCCAGCACATGAACGGCGCTAGGAAAGACTCGGCGGCGGGGAGCGTGCGCCAGCACCCACGGACCCCCTGAGCGCCGAAGACCCGTCCGCGCGCTGGGTGGTGCCCTGGGAGCGCCATGCCGCGCGGCCGACCGATGCAGCTGCGAACCAGGGGCGTTCCATCCCTCGATCCCATGCGGATGTGGCGCCCGCTTGGATCAGGCGAGGAGCTGCTCCGGTCAGGTCGTCGTCGATCCACACCGTGCTGGTGCGCTACTTCGAGGAGGATGAGCAGGAAGTCTGTGCCGTCCGTAACGAACCAATGGCGCATTGCTGCCGGACCAGGCTGAGGCCACCGGCGGTCGGTGAGTACCCGGCCACCCTCGCGGTGCGGGTCCGCTCGGTCTGGACCAACTGCGCTTGACTGCCGTCGTAGGCTGGCTTGGAAGCGGATCGATAAGGGGTGTCGACCGTGGCGATCGGACATATCGGTCACCACGAGGGCTGACGACGGTGAGCCAGGATTACCTGCTCGAGGCACGTCAGATGCAGGCGATGTCGTTCGCCGTCCACATCCCGTTGGTCTGCTTCGCCATCGCCCTGCCGTCGCTGGTCGTGTTCACCGAGTGGCTGCACCTGCGCACGGGCGACCCGCTCTACCGCACACTCGCCAGGCGCTGGTCGAAGGTGATGATCTCCCTGTTCGCCGTGGGTGTCGTCACCGGCACGGTGCTCAGCTTCGAGCTCGGCCTGCTGTGGCCGGCTTTCATGGCCAGGTTCGGCGACGTCTTCGGTGTCGCCTTCGCGGCCGAGGGCTTCTCGTTCTTCGTCGAGGCGATCTTCATCGCCATCTACGTCTACGGCTGGGACCGGCTCTCGCCGCGCATGCACCTGCTGTCCGGGATCCCCGTGGTCATCGCGGGCTTTGCCGGCTCGCTGTTCGTCATCTCCGTCAACGGCTGGATGAACCACCCCGGCGGCTTCGCGCTGCGGGACGGCAGCGTGGTCGACGTCGATCCCTTCTCGGCGCTGTTCGGCAACTCGTTCTTCTGGCACGAGCTGATCCACATGTACCTGGGCGGCTTCATCGTCACCGGCTTCGCCATCGCGGCCGCGTATGCCTGGGGCTGGCTGCGCGGCCGCCGCGACCGCTACCACCGGACGGCCCTGGTCATCCCGCTCACGCTCGCCGCCCTGGCCGCGCCGGTGCAGGTCGTCGTCGGGGACTGGGCCGCGCGCACGGTCGCCAAGCAGCAGCCGATCAAGCTGGCCGCGATCGAGGGGCTCCCCACGACCACCAAGGGCGCACCCGAGCACCTGCTCGGCTGGTACGACGGCTCCGGCGTCCGGTACGGGATCAAGATCCCCAAGCTGCTGTCCCTGCTGGCGTTCCACGACCCGAACGCCACGGTGACGGGGCTGGACGCGGTGCCGCCCCAGAACCGCCCGTCGAAGAGCCTGATCAACGTCGTCCGCTTCTCGTTCCAGACGATGGTCGGGATCGGGACGCTCCTGGCGCTTCTCGGCCTCGTCTTCGTCGCGGTCTGGCTGCGCAAGCGGCGGCTGCCGCGCTCGGTCTGGTTCTACCGCAGTGTGGTGCTGGCCGGCCCGCTGTCGCTTGTCGCGCTGATCTGCGGCTGGGTGACGACCGAGGTGGGCCGCCAGCCGTGGATCGTCTACGGCGTCATGCGGACGTCCGACGCCGTCACGGGGGCGGGCGGGATTCCCATTGGCTACGTCACGCTGGCGCTCGTCTACCTGGCGCTCATCGCGGCGGTCGTGTGGATCCTGCGCCGGCTGGCGCGCGCGCCGCTGGAGCTCTGAGCCGCCATGCAGCTCGCCTACGCTCCGCTGATCCTGATCCTGGTTGGTCTGGTCGCCTACACGATCCTCGCCGGCGCCGACTTCGGCACGGGGGTCTGGGAGCTGACCGCCCGCCGCGGCTCGCGGGCGCTGGCGCTGCGCGACTTCGCCCACGACGCGATGGGGCCCGTGTGGGAGGCCAACCACGTCTGGCTGGTCTTCGTCCTGGTCGTCTGCTGGAGCGCGTACCCGACGGCGTTCGGCTCGATCTTCTCGACGCTGTCGGTCCCGTTCTTTGTCGCCGTGGTGGGCATCATCCTGCGCGGTTCGGCGTACGCCCTGCGGGCGGGCGCGTGGACCCACCGCGAGCGGGGGCTCATCGACGACCTGTTCGCGTTGTCGTCGATCCTGACGCCGTTCGCCCTGGGCGCGGCGGTCGGCGGCATCGCCTCCGGCCGCGTGCCGGTGGGCAACGCCGCCGGCAACCTCGTCACGAGCTGGCTGAACCCGACGTCGATCATGATCGGCGCGATCGCGGTGGCGGCCGCGGCGCACCTGGCGGCCGTCTACCTGGCGGCGGATGCGACCCGGGCCGGAGCGGCCGAGCTGGTACCCGGGTTCCGCACCAGGGCCCTACTGTCCGGCGTCGCCACCGGTGCGCTCGCCCTGGCGGGGCTGGCAGTGGTGCATGGCGACGCTGAGCACCTGTTCGAGGGCCTGACCCATGGCGCCGGCCTTGCGGCCGTGCTCGTCTCCGGCGCGGCCGGGGTCGCCACCCTGGTGCTGGTGTGGGCCGGCCGCTTCGAGCCCGCCCGCTATGCCGGAGCGCTGTCGGTCGCGGCGGTCGTGGCAGGCTGGGCCTTGGCACAGCGGCCCGACCTCCTCCCGGGCCTGACGGTCGGCGAGGCGGCCGCGGGCCGCGCGACGCTGATCACCATCCTGGTCGTGGTCGGGCTCGGCGCCGTGGTTTTGATCCCCTCGCTCGCCCTGCTGTTCGGCCTGTTGCTGCACGGCAGGTTCGACCTGTCGACAGCCCCGGAAACCGCGGTCGAGCGGCACGAGAGCAGCCCGCCAACCCCGACACTCGGGGTGATCCTTCTTGGTCTGCTCGTCGTGGGCACTGTGCTGGCCGTCTTCGGGGCCTCCTGGGGACTCGCGCTCGGCATCGCCTTGCTGCTGGTCTTCGTCCTGGGTGGGTTCGTGGTGCTCGCCAGCGCCACCGCCACCGGCGAGAGCGACGACTTGGGCCCTGCCTTGACCGGTCACGGAGGTCCAGGCAATGACGATGCGCAATCTGCGGCCGTCGTGCACCTGGGCGGCGATGGTACGACCGCCGCCGGCGCTGTGGCGGGCTCGCGTGGGATCCGGGTCGGCTACGCCATGGTCGCGCTTGCCGCGGCCGCCGTCTGGATCCTGCGCCGGCTCACCCGCGCCGCCCGAGTCCGGAGACGCCATGCGCCTCGCTGACGCCCCGCTGGCGGCGCTCCAGGCGAAGGCGGTGGCTGGCCGCCCTCGTCGGCCCGCCGGGTGGAGCGGCCCGCGCTGGCGCGCACGAGGCATTGGCTGTTTGCGAGGGCCGCGGGGTGAGTAGTGTGAACGGTATGGGGTGGCGTACTTGGATTCAGCGTTGGCCGGTGTTCCGCCAGCTCACCGGGACCGATCCACTGGGTCGCGGGGCCGCGGCGATGTCCGCCCATTCGGCGGCGCTGACCTCGCGGACGGAGACGGCTGACAGGATGGCCCGCTCGGTCTGCCCGTACTGCGCCGTCGGCTGTGGGCAGCGTGTCTACGTCAAGGACGAGCAGGTCATCCAGATCGAGGGCGACCCGGACAGCCCGGTCTCCCGCGGGCGGCTGTGCCCGAAGGGGTCGGCGTCCAAGAGCCTGGTGACCAGCCCGCTCCGTGAGACCACGGTCAGGTACCGGCGGCCGTATGCCACCGAGTGGGAGGAACTGGACCTGGCGACGGCGATGGACATGATCGCCGACCGGGTCATCCAGGCCCGCGCCGACACCTGGCAGGACGTCGACGACCAAGGCCGCCCGCTGCACCGGACCCTGGGCATCGCCAGCCTGGGCGGCGCCACCCTGGACAATGAGGAGAACTACCTGATCAAGAAGCTGTTCACGGCGTTGGGGGCCCTGCAGATCGAGAACCAGGCGCGGATATGACACTCCGCCACCGTTCCCGGTCTGGGAACTTCGTTCGGCCGTGGCGGCGCCACCAACTTCCAGCAGGACCTCGCCAACGCTGACTGCATCATCATCCAGGGCTCCAACATGGCCGAGGCGCACCCGGTCGGCTTCCAGTGGGTGGTGGAGGCCAAGGCCCGCGGGGCGAGGGTCATCCACGTCGACCCGCGCTTCACCCGCACCAGCGCCCTGGCCGACGCCTACGTGCCCATCCGCGCGGGCTCCGACATCGCGTTCCTGGGCGGAATCGCCAACTACATCTTGTCCAATGAGCTGGACTTCCGGGAGTACCTGCTCGCCTACACCAACGCGGCCACGATCGTGACCGGGGACTTCCGCGACACCGAGGACCTGGACGGGCTGTTCTCCGGCTTCGACCCGGAAACGCGCGGCTACGACATCGCAAGCTGGCAGTACCAGGGGCAGGAGCCAAACAGCGTCCGCCACGACACCGCCATGCAGCGTGAGACGGCCAGTGGGCTGCAGCACGAGTCGCACGGCTCCGGGGTGGGCGCCACCACCGAGCGGGACGAGACGCTGCAGCACCCGCGCTGCGTCTACCAGCTCCTCAAGCGGCACTTCTCCCGCTACACCCCGGAGATGGTCGAGGCGGTCTGCGGGGTGCCGCCGGGGAAGTTCGAGGAGGTCTGCCGGGCGTGGACGGAGAACTCCGGCCGGGAACGCACCACCGCGTTGGTCTATGCGGTGGGCTGGACCCAGCACAGCGTCGGCGTCCAGTACATCCGCACCGGCGCGATCATCCAATTGCTGTTGGGCAACATGGGCCGCCCGGGCGGCGGTGTCATGGCGATGCGGGGGCACGCCAACATCCAGGGCGCGACCGACGTCCCCACGTTGTTCAACCTGCTGCCTGGCTACCTGCCGATGCCCTACCACGCCCAGCACGAGACGTTCCGGCAGTGGATCGACAGCATCCGCCATCCAGGCCAGAAGGGGTTCTGGAGCGATGCGGAGGCGTACGCCGTGAGCCTGCTCAAGGCGTACTGGGGCGAGGCGGCCACCGCCGAGAACGACTACTGCTATGACCACCTGCCGCGGATGACCGGCGACCACGGCACCTACCGGCAGGTGCTGGACATGATCGACGGCAAGATCAAGGGGTACTTCCTGCTGGGGCAGAACCCGGCGGTCGGCTCGGCGAACGGCAAGGCGCAGCGGCTGGGCATGGCCAACCTCGACTGGCTGGTGGTGCGCGACCTGTTCCTCATCGAGAGCGCGACGTTCTGGAAGGACTCGCCCGAGGTCGACACCGGCGAGATCGTGCCCACCCAGTGCCGCACCGAGGTGTTCGTCCTGCCGGCGGCCTCGCACGTGGAGAAGGAGGGCACCTTCACCCAGACCCAGCGCATGCTGCAGTGGCGGGAGAAGGCCCTGGACCCGCCCGGCGACTGCCGTTCCGATCTGTGGTTCTCCTACCATCTGGGCCGGATCATCCGTGAGAAGCTGGCCGCCTCCACCCTGCCACGCGACCGTCCGGTGCTCGACCTGGCCTGGGACTACCCGGTGACCGGCAGCCAGGACGAGCCGAGCGCCGCGGCCGTGCTGCGGGAGATGGGCGGCTTCGAGGTGGCGACCGGGCGCCCGCTGTCGAGCTACACCGAGCTCAAGGACGACGGCTCCACCGTGGGCGGCTGCTGGATCTATACCGGCGTGTTCGCCGATGGGGTGAACCAGGCGGCCCGGCGCAAGCCCGGCCGCGAGCAGAGCTGGGTGGCGCCCGAGTGGGGCTGGGCGTGGCCGGCCGACCGTCGCATCCTCTACAACCGCGCGTCCGCCGACCCCCAGGGACGGCCGTGGAGCCAGCGCAAGGCCTACGTCTGGTGGGACGCCGAGGCCGGCGAGTGGACCGGCCACGACGTGCCGGACTTCGAGAAGACCAAGCCGCCGGAGTATCGCCCGCCGCTGGGCTCCAGCGGCACGGCCGCGCTGGCCGGCGATGACCCGTTCATCATGCAGGGCGACGGCAAGGGCTGGCTGTACGTGCCGGCCGGGCTGGTCGACGGGCCGATGCCCACCCACTACGAACCGCCCGAGTCACCAGTGTCGAACCCGCTGTACGGCCAGCAGGCCAACCCGACGCGGGTGGTGTACCAGCGGCGCGAGAACCCCATGAACCCCAGTCCGCCGGAGGCCCATCACGAGGTCTTCCCATACGTGTTCTCCCTCAGCCGGCTCACCGAGCACCACACCGCTGGCGGCATGAGCCGCACCCTGTCCTACCTTGCTGAACTGCAGCCGGCGATGTTCGTCGAGGTGTCGCCCGAGCTCGCCGCCGAGCGAGGGCTGCGCCACCTGGACTGGGCGCACGTGGTGACCGCGCGGGCGGCGATCGAGGCTCGGGTGCTGGTGACCAGCCGGCTCACCCCGCTGCGGGTGGAGGATCGGATCGTCCACCAGATCTGGCTGCCGTACCACTGGGGTGGCAGGGGCCTGACGACCGGAGACTCGGCCAACGACCTGCTCGGGATCACCCTCGACCCCAACGTGCTCATCCAGGAGGGCAAGGTCGGCACCTGCGACGTGCAGCCCGGACGGCGGCCCACCGGACCGGCGCTGCTCGACTACGTCGCCGGGTACCGGCGGCGCGCCGGAATCACCGGCGACCACCACGCCCCCATCGTCACCACGCCCGCCGCCCGGCGACGACCGACCGGCAAGCCAGGAGGCCGGGAGAGGGAGGACTGACAGATGGTGGGTACCGACAGGCTGTTCGGTCCACTGGACCCGGCCGCCGACGCAGGCTACCCCGACGCGCCACCGCGGATGGGCTTCTTCACCGACACCAGCGTCTGCATCGGGTGCAAGGCCTGCGAGGTCGCCTGCAAGGAGTGGAACGGGGTCCCGGAGGACGGCCTGAACCTGCTCGGCATGTCGTTCGACAACACCGGCGCCCTCACCGCGAACTCGTGGCGGCACGTGGCCTTCATCGAGCAGCAGGCGCCCACCGCCGTCCAGGCGCCCGGCGAGGACGGCGTGCGCTGGCTGATGAGCTCCGACGTCTGCAAGCACTGCACGCACGCCGCCTGCCTGGACGTCTGCCCGACCGGCGCGCTGTTCCGCACCGAGTTCGGCACGGTGGTGGTGCAGGCCGACGTCTGCAACGGGTGCGGCAACTGCATCCCGGCCTGCCCGTACGGGGTCATCGACCAGCGGGAGGGCGACGGCCGGGCGTGGAAGTGCACGCTGTGCTATGACCGCATCGGCGACGGTCTGATGCCCGCCTGCGCCACGGCCTGCCCCACCGAGTCCATCCAGTACGGGCCGCTGGACGAGCTACGCGAGCGCGCCGAGCGGCGGGTCGAGCACCTGCACGAGGTAGGGGCGGCGGAGGCCCGGCTGTACGGCCACGACCCGCACGACGGCGTCGGCGGGGACGGCGCCTTCTTCCTGCTACTCGACGAGCCCGAGGTCTACGGACTGCCTCCGGACCCGGTGGTCACCACGCGGGACCTGCCGGCCATGTGGCGCCGGGCCGGCCTGGCCGCCGCCGGCATGGCCGCCGCCACCGTCGTCGCCTTCCTCGGCGGTCGGCCGTGAGCGGCCCTGGCCGCGGTGGCGGCCGCGAGCGGGGCGAGCAGTTGGCGGTGCCCGAGGTGGAGTTCCAGTCCTACTACGGCCGGCCGATCGTCCGGGCACCGGTGTGGGGGCACGGCATCCCCGCCTACTTCTTCACCGGTGGCCTGGCCGCGGGCTGTTCGCTGCTGGCCGCCGGCGCCGACCTGACCGGGCGGCCAACGATGCGGCGGGCCGGGCGGCTGGCCTGCCTGGGAGCGCTCGGCGTAAGCGCTGGCCTGCTCGTCAGCGACCTGGGCCGGCCCGACCGCTTCTACAACATGCTCCGGGTCGCCAAGCCTACCTCGCCAATGTCGATCGGCAGCTGGATCCTCACCACCTTCGGTCCGCTCGCTGGGCTTGCCGCCATCTCGGAGTTCGCCGACCGCCTGCCGAGGCGGGGGGTGCTCGGGCTCGCCCGCCGGGTGCTGCCGCCGGCCGGGCGGGCGGCCGGCCTTGCCGCCGCCGGCGTGGCCCCGGCGCTCGCCACCTATACCGCTGTCCTGATCGCCGACACCGCCGCCCCGTCCTGGCACGAGGCCTACCCGGAGCTGCCGTTCGTCTTCGCCGGGAGCGCGCTGGCCAGCGCGTCGGGGGTCGGCCTGCTCGCGGCGCCGCCTGGTGAGACCACCCCAGCGCGCCGGCTCGCACTGGCCGGTGCCGCCATCGAACTGGCCGCCTCGCGGTCGATCGAGACGCGGCTCGGCCTGCTCAGCGAGCCCTACCGCCAGGGCAGCGCCGGCCGGCTGCTCCGCACCGGCCGCAACCTCACGCTGGTGGGTGCGCTGGGGGCGCTGCTGGGCGGCCGTAGCCGCCTCATCTCCGCCGTGTCCGGCGCCGCGCTGCTGGCGGCTGCGGCAGCCACCCGGTTCGGCATCTACGCGGGCGGCGTGGCCTCGATGAAGGATCCGCGATACACGGTGCTTCCGCAGCGGGAGCGACTCGACCAGGGACGGCCGGCACCCGCCGACGACACCTGACCCGACCGGCAAGGGGGAGACCGATGACACGGACGCAGGAGCCGGTTGCGGTGCTCGGCATCGGCGCGATGGGCCACGGGATGGCGACCAGCGCGTTGCGTGCCGGCCTGCCGACGATCGTCTGGAACCGCGAGCCGGCGGCGACCCGGGACCTCGCCGGCCTCGGCGCGGACGTGGCCGCCACCGCCGCCGACGCCGCGCGGGGGGCCGCGATCGTGGTCACGATGGTGACCGACACCGACGCGGTCGTGTCGATCGCTGGTGAGCAGGGGATGCTGGCGGCGTTGGCGCCTGGGGCGATCTGGGCGCAGATGAGCACCATCGGCGTGGCGGGCATCGAGCGGGTCGCGGCGATGGTGGCGGCCGAGCGTCCCGACGTGGTCCTGCTGGACGCGCCGGTGTCGGGCAGCAGAGACCCTGCCGAGCAGGGCCAGCTCACGATCTTCGCCTCAGGGCCCCAGCAGGCCCGCCCGCGGGTTGCTGGCTTGTTCGACGCGCTCGGCCAGCGGACGGTCTGGGTCGGCCCGGTGGGGGCTGGGTCGCGGCTGAAGCTGGTGAACAACACGCTGGTGGCGTTCGCGGCCGAGGGGGTGGCGACCGCGGTGGCGCTGGCTGGTCGGTTGGGGCTGGCGACCGAGACGGTGACCGAGGCCGTCGGCGGTGGCCCGCTGGTGTCGCCGTGGCAGGCGGCCAAGCTGGCGCGGATCGCCAGGGGTGAGTTCTCGGCTCAGTTCGCGTTGTCGTTGGCGCTCAAGGATGTGCGTCTGGCGCTGCAGGCGGCCGAGGGTGGCGGGTTGGCTGCCCTTGGGTGCCTGGCCGAGGAGTGGCAGCAAGCCGTGGATGCCGGGCTCGGCGACCAGGACCTGACGGTGGTGACGCGCGTGCTCGGGCAGTAGGGAGGACGGCGGTGACCCTGATCGGCTACACGATGATGTGCGAGCAGGCGGGTCCGAAGCAGTTGGTGCGAGACGTCGCCCTCGCCGAGGAAGCCGGCTTCGACTTCGCGGTCATCAGCGACCACTACTTCCCGTGGCTGGAGGTGCAGGGCCACGCTCCGTACGCGTGGAGCGTGCTCGGCGCGGCTGCCCAGGCGACCGACCACCTTCCGCTGATGACGTATGTCACCTGCCCGATCCGTCGCTATCACCCCGCCGTCGTCGCGCAGAAGGCCGCGACGATGCAACTGCTGTCGGACGGGCGGTTCACCCTCGGGCTCGGGGCGGGCGAGAACCTGAACGAGCACATTGTCGGCGGACGGTGGCCCCTTGCCGGCGTGCGCCACCAGATGCTCGAGGAGGCGGTGGAGATCATCCGGGCCCTGTGGGCGGGCGGCACCGTGACCTATCGCGGCAAGCACTTCGAGGTCGAGTCCGCGAGGGTCTGGGATCTGCCGGAGGTCGCCCCTCCGATCGGCATCGCGGTGTCGGGGCCGGGAAGCTGCCGTCTGGCGGGACGGCACGCCGACGCCATGATTGCCACCGAGCCCCGTGCCGAGCTCGGCCAGATGTTCGACGACGCGGGAGGCTCCGGGAAGCCGCGCATCGGCCAGATCGCATTGTCGTACGACCCCGACCGGCAGACCGCGGTGCAGCGGGCGATGGAGCAGTTCCGCTGGTTCACGGGCGGCTGGCGCGTCAACGCCGAGCTCCCGGTTCCGGCGTCGTTCGACGCGGCGTCCAGGACGGTGCGCGAAGAAGACGTGTCTGCGCAGATGCCGTGCGGTCCCGACGTCGGGCGGCACGTCGCCGGGATCCGCCAGTTCGAAGCGGCAGGGTTCACCCACGTCGCGTTGGTCCAGGTCGGCGGGGACACCCAAGAGCAATTCATCAGGTGGGCGGCAACGCAACTGCTGCCCGCCCTCCGAACGGCCTGACCGGGCTTCACGAGCGGGTCAGCCCGGCTGGGGGAGCGCGGCTGGCAGGGTGGTCCAGTTCGGCACGCCCAGTCCGCTTGCGGGGTCGTAGCCGACGGTGGCTTGGCAGCAGCCGACTCGGGCGAGATCGTTGTTGCCCTTCGTGACGTCGAAGAAGGCAGAAGGGTGCGCCGCGGCCTTGTAGAACCAGCCGTTGGCCAGCCCGACCCGTGGACGACCGGCGTTGCGCTCCGAGGCGGCCACCAGCGCGGTGGCCGCGGCAACAAACGGCGTCGAGCCGCTGGTCCCACCGACGGTCTGCAGCGTGGAGTTGATCACGACGGGCCAGCCGGGCACGATGGCGGCCAGCGCGCTGACATCGGGGACAGCGCGGTGGTTCTGCGCGTTCGCGCCGTCCTGGTACGCCGGCCGCGGTTGCTGGCGGCTCACCCCGCCGCCACCGGCCCCACTGACGCCGAACACCGAGTCGTTCCACACCGTCTCGGCGACGCGGGTGTTTCCTTGGCCGAGGGTGAGCTGGGTGCCGCCGACCGCGGTAACGAAGGGAGACACCGCCGGATACGACAACGTGGTCCCGGGCACGCTGGTCCCACAGGTGGTCGATCCGGAGTCGCCCGCCGCCACAAACGAGGACACGCCGGCCAGCGCCGTCATCGCCAGGACGGCGTTGATCACGGAGGTGTACCCGGGAGCGGCGCGGTTCTCGGCGAACGCGCAGCCGCCGAAGGACAGCGAGATGACGTCGGGGACGCCGCGACCATCGCCCAGCGCCCGGCTGAACCCGTCGAGGATCCCGCCGAGGGTGGCCTGCACCAGCCGCACCTGCGCCCCGGGGGCCACGGCCGCGGCGGTCTGCAGATCCAGGGAGGTCTCGTCGTCGGCCTGGGCGATTGCGGTGGCGACGCCGTCGCCCTGGGTCTGGGTGACGTTGGGTGGAGCGTATCCGAAGCACTGCCCCGCCAGCTCCAGGTCGCTGGGCAGCCAGCCGCTCCCCAGGTCCAGGACCGTGATCACCGGTGTGCCGGACGCGTGGGCTCGCAGCGTGTCGACGCCGTAGGCGGTCTGCACCTGCTGCGGGGTGTAGACGCGGCGCTGCTGCAGCGGCGGAGCCGAGCAGTTGGCGGTGAGCGGGGTGCCGGTGTTGACCGGCCACGGCTGGGCCGACTTCGTGGGGGTTGCGGTGCTGGCGGCTCCCGGACTTGGCGTGGGACGGTTCCCGCTGGGCGGCCGGTTCCCCTCGGCGGTGGGGTCGTAGACCGGTGTCTTTGGCAGCAGCAGACTGGTGCCGGTGGGTTGCAGCGCGGCGGGCGTCTGCGCCGGGAGGCCGTAGGTGATGAATGGGCTGGCCGCGGTGGCCGCCTGCTTGGACAGCGGCGTCCCCAACGCCGTCTGCCACTGCTGAGTCGAGCCGGTCACGCGCCCGAACAACCTGGTGGGGTCCGCGGCGAACTGCAGGCCGAGGGATGTGATCGACTTGGCAACAGTGTTGATCTGCGCGTCCGTGGCGCCGAACTGACGCGCGGCCTTGTCCAAGGAGCTGAATTGGCGGTACTCCGACGATCCCGGCGTCGCCACGCTGGCCACGGCCTGGCCGAGCCCGGTCGTTGAGCCGGGGAGCGACAGGTAGAAGGTGACCTCGCCGGTCTTGGGCACCGGCAGCGACACCGGCGCCTGAGCGCTCCCGGAGGTGCATCCGGATACCACCAGGGACACGACGACCAGGGCGGCAACGGCACAGCCACCACGAAAGCGCACGCAGATAGCGTACCAACCCGGCAAGGCGCTCTCAATGGGCGATCGCCTCGCGCGGGTCAACACCTTGCCCGACGAGCTTCACGCTCGTGCTGCGCGCCCGCTCGCGGAGCGCACCGAGCAAGGAGGCTGATGTGATGGCACGATCGCGGCTGACCACGTTGGCGCGCTCGCCGGGGGCTTGCCGCGGGGCGGCCAGACAAGCAGCGCCAACGACTCGAGCCCATGGCTCGGCCCTCCGGCCCGGACGGCGCGGAGGGCCGAGGCCCTGGGTCGGCTACGGGGTCGGGTCGGTGGGTGGGGGTGGGTTCTGGGGGTTGCGCGGGGGCTCGGGTCGCGGCTGGGTGTCGAACGGGCCGGCTTCGGGCGGCGGCGAGCCGCCGAGGTCGCTGGTGACGCGCAGGAACTCCTCCCGGCTCATCTCGCCGCGGGCGTAGCGCGCCCGGGCGATCTCCAGCGCCGAGTCCGGACGTGGCGCCGCCGATGGCGGCGGGCCCCAGCCGGGGCGGCCGTCGGTCAGGGCCGGCCGGCGCCGCACGATCAGGTACACGATCAGGCCGATCGCGGCCAGGGTGAGGATCCAAGCCAGCGGGAAGAACGCGAACCAGACGCCGTCTCCCCTCGACCCCCAGTTGCCTCGCCCGAAGCCGTCGAGCAGCAGTGCAAGTGGCACAGGACACTACCTCCTTGGTTCTTACTGCCTCCAATCCTAGGCTAGGAGCCGAGTCTGAGAATCGGCTGGGAGGACCCTGAGGGTTCGCACAGAGTGCTCCTGGTCCCCAGCCCCCGGTTTCATCCGGTTCCCAGCCGGTCGCCAAGGCGTGCCTCGAGCTCCGCGCCGGAGCCGGCGTCCGGGGGCGAGGTCTGGTGAACGCCAGCTTGAGCAGGGTGAGGTAGCCGGTGAACCTGGGTGCGCCGGACGTAGAGGATGACGACCGCCAGCGCCGGCCGTGGCGGCGGTCAGCCCGCTGCCGAGCAGGTACACCCCCAGCGTCACCATGAACAGCTTCCGCCGCCCCAACGCGTCGGACATCCGGCCGAAAACCAGCGCCCCGACGACCTCGCCCACTAGATAGACAGTGGCAATCGCGCCCACCGCGGCCGAGGACATGTGCAGCGTGTTCGGCGCGGTCAGCACTCCCGCCACCGAACTGGCCAAGGTGATCTCCAGGCCATCCAGCACCCACGCCGTCCCCAGCGCCATCACCAGCCGGATATGGAACCGCGTCCACGGCAGGCGGTCCATCCGCGCCGAGATCAGGCTCCGCACGATCCCGGCCGAGGCATCTGGCGTTCCCATTGGCTGACTCCCCCGTCGGCGGGCGGCATCAAGGTCAGACGCAAGCTCAGCCAGGGGTCGACGGACCGCGTGCCGCTTGGGCGGCTCGCCGGACGCGGTGGGCCCAGGCGATGAACGCCCCGGTGTCCTCGCCGCGATCCTCGGCGATGAAGTCATCGGCCAGCCGGTCGATGTCCTCGTCCGAGAAGTCAGCATTGTGCAGCGTCTGGCGGGCGTCGTTGGCCAGCAGGCGCGCGCTCTCGACCTCCGCGGCCTGCGGTTGCGAGTAGCCGGGGTCGGATGTTGCTCCTCGCTTGACGCCGGCGAGTGGTCCCGGCGGGTAGTCACGGTCGTCGGAGGACAGCGCGGCTCGAAGATCATTCATTTCCGTCATCCCCTTGCGCTCTGGGTGGGTCGCGGATGGTGCTGGCGGGCTCGTCGTGGCCACGCCGACGACCACCTGGTGACCATTGAGGTTGTGTCTCCTGACGCCTTCCAGCTTCGGTGGAACCGGGTCGGATGTCTTCGTGGCCAGCGCCAACCTTCCGATACCTGCTAGCGGGTGCCGGGTCTCAAGCCGGCCCGGAACCCAGGTCCTTCAGACCCGGACCTCAGCGGGTGGGCGCTTCGAGCCCCTCGGCGCCTCGAAGTCGACGGCCCTCATCGGCTTCAGCGGTCGGCTCGACCGACGGCGTGGGCGCGAGTCGCCGTAGGCCGACGAAGGCCACCAGCGCCGCGAACAGGGTCAGGGCCGAGCTGGTCAGCATCGCGCCGCTCACGCCGTGCACGAAGGACTCCAGCGCTGCGGCCTGGGCCTGCGGACCGGCGAGCGCGGCGATGGGCCCACCTTGCCCGCCCAGAACGAGTCCGGTGAGGGGCTCTGCCGCCGCTCGCGTCGCCGCCGGGAGCTGCGCGAGTCCCTCCTGCCACGCGCTGCGGGTGAGCGTGGCCGCGACCGAGCCCAGCACGGCGACCCCGAGCGCGCCGCCGACCTGGCGGTTGGCGTTGATCACGCCCGAGGCGATCCCCGACCTGTCGCGGTCCACCGCCGCCATACCGGTCGCGGACACCGCCGGCATGGTCAGCGCCATCCCCGCGCCGACCAAAATGTAGAACGGCCAGATCGCGTTGTACGAGGAGGCGACCTGGATGTGCGAGAGCCCGAACATCCCGCCCGAGACCAGCAGCATGCCGATCGACATCTGCGCGCGGGCGCCCATCTTGGCGTTCAGCCTCCCCGCCAAGGGCGCCAGCAGCGTGATCATCACCGTCATCGGCAGCGAGCGGATGCCGGCCTGGAGCGGCGAGTACCCCTTCACGTTCTGGAAGTAGAGGGTGATGAAGTAGATCACCCCGAACAGCGAGAAGCCGACGAGCAGGACGACAGCGGCCGAAGCCGAGAACGCCGGGCGGCGGAAGAAGCCAAGCGGGATCATCGGGTCGGCGGTCCGCCGCTCCCAGGCGATGAACAGGCCGAGTAGGACGGCAGCAGCGGCCAGGAAGCCGAGGGTGTAGGCCGAGCCCCAGGCGTGCGTCCCCGTCTCGATCAGGGCCCAGACGAGGGCGAACAGCCCGCCGGTGGCCAGCCCGGTGCCGACCAGATCCAGATGGCGGGTCCCCGGGTCGCGCGACTCGGTCACCGCCCACAGCGCGACGGCCGCAGCGATCATCCCGATGGGGACGTTCACCCAGAAG
>Ga0210378_10000753_pt1 | contig 16824 bp, 16 predicted proteins | sample PLM1_60_b1redo_FD_155465 | JGI IMG/M metagenome (GOLD analysis project Ga0210378, IMG submission 155465) | Groundwater sediment microbial communities from an aquifer in East River, Colorado, USA - PLM1_60_b1 redo | ecosystem: Environmental > Terrestrial > Soil > Riparian zone | place: USA: East...
GGCCGGCTGGGGCCGCGGCAGTGGCGGCGGCTCCGGCGGCACGAAGTGGTCCTCGTCGTCGTCGACGAGGTCGGTGAGGTCCTGCGCGGGGATCTCCTCGGTTGGCGTCGAGTCGACCGCCCCGGCGGACGCAGGAGCGTCGACCCTCGAAGCGTCGACCTTGGGATCGTCGACCCTGGGATCGTCGACCCTGGGATCGTCGACAGGGTGGCTCGACGGCCACTGCGGCCGGCCGTCCTGCCAGCGCGCGATGATCTCGGCAAACGCCGCGTCGACGTCCGACGCCGTCGGCTCGCCAGGGCAGTCCGGGTCGTCCGGATCGCGGCGCTCGTAGCTCATGCCGGTTCACCCACCCGCTGGGCGTGCACCCGCCGCGCGAACTCGATGCTGCCGGCGAAGATCGTCGGCGCGTCGTTGTCCAGCGTCGCGACATGGTAGCTGTCGGGCAGCACGACCTCGGTGGCGTCGGTGCTGCCGATCGAGGCCAGCACGATCTGCGAGTTCACCGCCTCGACGACGTGGTCGACGGCCGACCGGTACAGCAGCACCGGCTGGATCACCGAGGCGAGGTCGGCGCGCACCGTCCGCCAGAGGTCGCGCAGCGAGTTCGCGGCGCGCAGCGGCGTGCGGTCGTACGCCAGCTCGGTGACGCCCGGCTTGGCGATGTCGTTGCCGACCGGCGGCATCGACGCGACCACCCTGGACAGCACCGGCAGCAGCGCCATCTCGCGGCGCAGCGTGGTGACCGACGGGTTCACCAGCACCAGGCCGGCGACCGACCCGCCGCGCTGCTGCGCCAGCCGCAGCGCCAGCGCGCCACCCATGGACAGCCCGCCGACCAGCACCGTCGCGCAGCGAGCCGCCAGCTCGTCCAGCTCGTCGGCGACCCTGCCGTACCAGTCGGGCCACCTGGTGCGGTTCATCTCCCGCCAGTCCGTGCCATGGCCGGGCAGCCGCGGGCATCGCACGGTCAGCCCTTCTGCGGCGAGGTGCTCACCCCACGGCCGCAGGCTCTGCGGCGAGCCGGTGAACCCGTGGCAGAGCAGCATGCCGATCTCGTCAGAGCCGTCGTGCTGGAACGGTTCTGCGCCGGGGAGCACTGGCACCGTGGGCAACCTCCCTGTGCGGGCACGTCGTCGGCGTGGCACTGTGTCCATTAGGTGATGGGTCCATTAGGTGATGGGTCCATAGGTGATGGGGCCATAGGTGATGGGGCCATAGGTGATGGGGCCATAGGTGATGGGGCCATAGTCGCACGGGGACCGCCTGTCACGGGAGGTCGCAGCCGTTGTGCCGAACGGCCCGCGCTCCGTAGTCTGGCCAGCGGAGCCCGGCGCCAGCAAGGGCAGATCGGAGTGGGCGCACAGTGCTCTACTGGGTACTCAAGTACATCGTGCTGGGCCCGCTGCTGCGCCTGCTGTACCGTCCCCGGATCGAGGGCGTCGAGAACGTGCCCAAGCGTGGCGCGGCGATCCTGGCCAGCAACCACCTCGCGGTCGCCGACTCGATCTTCCTCCCGCTGCTCGCGCCGCGCCGGATCACCTTCCTCGCCAAGCGCGAGTACTTCACCGAGCGCGGCCTCAAGGGCTGGGCCAAGCGACTGTTCTTCGGCGGTACCGGCAACGTGCCGATCGACCGCGGCAGCGGCTCGGCGGCGCAGGCGGCGCTGGACACCGGCATCCGCATCCTCAACGAGGGCAAGCTGCTCGGCATCTACCCGGAGGGCACCCGCTCGCCGGACGGCCGGCTGTACAAGGGCAAGACCGGCCTCGCCCGGATGGCGCTGGAGGCGAAGGTTCCGGTGATCCCGGTCGCCATGATCGGCACCGACGAGATCAACGTCATCGGCTCTGCCCGCTGGCGGCTCAAGCGCGGCGTGGTGATCGTGCGGATCGGCCGGCCGCTTGACTTCTCCCGCTACCACGGCATGGCAGGCGACCGCTTCGTCGAGCGCTCGATGGCCGACGAGATCATGTACTCGCTCATGGAGCTGTCCGGCCAGGTGTACGTCGACATGTACGCCGCCAAGGCCAAGGAGGACCAGGCCAAGGCCGCCGGCGGTGGCTCAGGCAACGGGCAGGTGGTCGCCAGGGTGCCGGCCGCCCGCGCCGGCTAGTTTCACTTCTCGCAGAGCCGGAAGCCGGACTGCGATGTCCGATAGTCGTAGCTGCGGCCGCCGGCCTGCACGAAGATCTGGAAGCCGTCGATCATCACCTGGATGAAGTTCTCGCCGGGCTTCGGGCAGCCGAGCGAGCCGTCGTTCCAGGTCTGCGCCGTGCTGCTGACGACCTGAACGTCGGACGGCGCCACCCCGGCCCGCTTGGCGGCGTCGGCCCGTACCTGGTCCAGCAGCGCCGGCGGCACGGCGGCCTGGTTGCCGCCGGCGCCGGCCGACGGCGGCAACGGCAGCGACACGGTCGGGCTCGGCATGCCGGGGGCCAGCGGGCTGGTGGTGCCCTGCGTCGATCCGTCGGCCGGGCTCTGCGCCGGGTTCGGCGTCGACTCGCCGGTCCGGTCCGGACCGGCCTGCCCATCGTCCGGCGAGCCGCAGCTCGTCACCAGCAGGGCGCCCGCGATCAGCAACAGCAGCATCCGCACGCCCACACCCTATGCGCCACGTAGGGTGCCTCCGGTGCGGTACTTCTTCGACACCGAGTTCATCGAGGACGGGCTGACCATCGACCTGGTCTCCATCGGTGTCGTCGACGAGGACGGTCGCGAGTACTACGCCGTGTCCACCGAGTTCGACTCCGGCAAGGCGGGCCGGTGGGTGCGGTCCAACGTGCTCGCCAAGCTGCCGCCGCCGTCCTCGCCCGCCTATCGCAGCCGCGCCGGCATCCGCGAGTCGCTGCTGGAGTTCCTGCTCGCGCCGGGTGGGGAGATCGAGCTGTGGGCCTGGTACGCCGCGTACGACCACGTCGCGCTCGCCCAGCTGTGGGGCACCATGCCGCGGTTGCCGCGCCCCATCCCGCGCTTCACCCGCGAGCTGCGTCAACGCTGGGAGGACGTCGGCAAGCCGGCCCTGCCCAAGCCACCCACCGACGCCCACGACGCCCTCGCAGACGCACGCCACAACCTCCTGCGGTGGCGCGTCATCGAGGAGACCCGCCAGCGCTTCGGCTTCCCCGTCCGCTGACGGTGACCCGCTGCGTCCCGGATGCGAAGGCACGAAAGCGGGCAAGGGGTACGGCGTAGTCGTGCCGGCCGGGCTCGGCGACCGGGTGCGGGGTGCCGGCGGTGGCGGCCGCGGTGAGCACGTCGTCGAACCAGCGCAGGGCCACCCCGGCGGACAGCGCGGCGCCGCGGGCCGAGCCCGCGCCGTACGGCGTGACGGCGAGCGGGCGCTGCAGCACGTCGGCGAGGAGCTGGCGCCACCGCGGGTCCAGGGTGCCGCCACCGGCAAGCACGAACCCGGACGCGCCGTGGCCGGCAGCGACCAGCGCGTCCCACGCCTCGCGCAGCGCGAACGCGGAGCCCTCGAGCGCGGCGCGCAGCAGCTGCGGCCGGCCGTGCCCGAGCCGCAGCCCGCGCCACGCCGCGGTCAGACCGGGGTCGAGGTACGGCGTGCGCTCGCCGGCGACGTAGGGCAGGAACACGACCCCGTCGGCTCCCGGCGAGCAGGCGAACGCCTCGCCGTACAGCCGGGGCCAGCTCACCCCGAACAGGCGACGCACCCATTCCAGGGACAGACCGGCGGACAGCGTCGCCGCCATGGCGTACCACTGCGCCTGGCCCGGACCGCAGTACAGGTGGGTGCGGCGGGTCGGGTCGGGCCGCATGGCGTGCACGACGCGGCAGATCTGCGCGCCGGTGCCGACCGAGAGCTGCGCGTACTCCGGTGCACCCGCCGCGCCGGAGCCGACGAGAGCAGCGGCCGTGTCACCGCGACCGACGGTCACCGGCAGGCCGGCCGGCAGCCCGAGCGCACGAGCGGCCGAGGCCACCAACCCGCCGCGCACGGCGTCGGAGGCGGCCACCGACGGCAGCAGCGCGGCGTCGATGCCGAGGGCGCCCAGGAAACCGGCGTGCCACCGCGCCGTGCCGAAGTCCCACAGCAGCGTGGCGGAGGCGTCCGTCGGGTCGGTGACGGGTACGCCGGTCAGCCGGGCGCCGAGCCAGTCCTTCGGCTGCAACACCAGGAACGCGCCGCAGAGCTCCCGCGGCCGGTGGACGTTGAACCAGCGCAGCGTCACCGCCGGCATGCCGGCGACCACCGGGTTGGCCAGCGCCGGCGCGTACGGCTCGGCGAGCGAGGCCACCTCGGCCACCGTGTCGGCCGAGCGGGTGTCCGCCCAGGTGATCGCGGGCGCCAGCGGGCGCAGCGAGCGGTCCACCAGCACCACGCCGTGCATCTGCCCGGTCAGCCCGACCCCGGCCACCTCCACGGCCGGGCCGGCCTGCCGCAGCACGCCACGCACGGCCCGCAGCACCGACCGCCACCAGGCACGGGTGTCCACCTCGGCGGACGCGGCATGCGCCGCGCCGCACTCCGCGACCACCCGGCCGCCACCGTCCACCAGCACGGCCTTGGTCGAGCCGGTGCCGAGGTCGATGCCCAGCGTCGCGCGAACCTGTGCCGCGGCCACCGGAGCTCAGCCGAAGAACACCGACGCGACGTCGTAGATGGCCGGGTCGACCAGCTTGAGCTCGGAGGTGGCATCCGCCAGCGGCACCCGCACGATGTCGCCGCAGCGCAGCGCCACCATGGTGCCGGAGGCGCCGTCGTGCACGGCCTCGATCGCGGCCACGCCGAACCGGGTGGCCAGCACCCGGTCGAACGCCGTCGGGGTACCGCCGCGCTGGATGTGGCCGAGCACGATCGCCCTGGTCTCGTAGCCGGTGCGCTCCTCGATGGCGCCGGCCAGCCGCTCGCCGATGCCGCCGAGCCGCACGTGCCCGAACGCGTCCAGCTCGCTCGTGGTGGTGGCCATCGCGCCCTCCTTGGGGATGGCGCCCTCGGCGACCACGACGATCGAGGCGAACCGGCCGCCCTCGTGCCGTCGGACGATCTTCTCGCACACCTCGTCGAGGTCGAACGGCCGCTCGGGGATCAGTAGCATGGTGGCCCCGCCGGCGATCGCGGCGTAGGTCGCGATGTGCCCGGCGTGGCGTCCCATCACCTCGACGACCATCACCCGGTCGTGGGACTCCGCGGTGGTGTGCAGCCGGTCGATGGCGTCGACGCACACCTGCACCGCGGTGTCGAACCCGAACGTCAGCTCCGTCGCCGAGAGGTCGTTGTCGATCGTCTTGGGCACCCCGACGACGGTGACGCCCTCGTTAGCGAGCTTGGTCGCCACGCCGAGGGTGTCCTCGCCGCCGATCGCGACCAGCGCGTCGATGCCGAGCTTGGCCAGGTTGGCCTTCACCCGCTCCGGGCCGCCCTCGACCTTGTACGGGTTGGTCCGCGACGAGCCGAGGATCGTGCCGCCGCGGGGCAGCGTGCCGCGGAACGTCTTGACCGACACCGGCATCACCTCGCCGTCGAGCGGCCCGCGCCACCCGTCGCGGAAGCCGAACAGCTCGTCGCCGTAGAAGACCTCGCCCTTGCGAACCACCGCCCGCATCACAGCGTTCAGGCCAGGACAGTCGCCGCCACCGGTCAGCATCGCCACGCGCATGAACGTGAGGATGCCAGACACGCCGGCCCGCGGCCGACCGATTCGGCAGTCTCCGGAAGGCGATTGCTCGTTATCCGGCGGCGCTCTCTACGCTTGTCCCGTGAACTGGACCGTGGACATACCGGTCGACGTGCTCCCCGAGCTGCCGCCGCTGTCACCGCAGCTTCGGGCCAGCCTCGACGCCGCGCTGGCCGCGCCGGCGGCGCAGCAACCGGACTGGCCGGACGAGCAGGCGGTCCGGATGGTGCGCAGGTTGCTGGAGAGCGTGCCGCCGATCACCGTGCCCGAGGAGGTCGACCGGCTGCGTCACCGGCTGGCCGAGGTGGCCAGAGGCAGGGCGTTCATGCTGCAGGGCGGCGACTGCGCCGAGACGTTCGTGGACAACACCGAGCCGCACCTGCGGGCCAACATCAGGACGCTGCTGCAGATGGCGGTGGTGCTGACCTACGGCGCGAGCATGCCGGTGGTCAAGGTGGGGCGGCTGGCCGGCCAGTACGCCAAGCCACGGTCCGCGCCGACCGACGCGCGAGGGCTGCCGTCCTACCGCGGTGACATGATCAACTCGCTGGTCGCAACCGAGGAGGCCAGGGTGCACGACCCCGGCCGGATGATCAGGGCCTACGCCAACGCGGCCGCCGCGATGAACCTGGCGCGCGCGCTCACCGCCGCCGGCCTCGCCGACCTGCACCGGGTGCACGACTGGAACAAGAACTTCGTGCTGCGCTCCCCGGCCGGCGCCCGCTACGAGGCGGTCGCCAGCGAGATCGACCGCGGGCTGCGGTTCATGACGGCGTGCGGCGTCGACGACGCCAGCCTGCGCGGCGTCGAGCTCTTCGCCAGCCACGAGGCGCTGGTGCTCGACTACGAGCGGGCCATGCTGCGGCTGCACGGCGGCCGGCTCTACGACCTGTCCGCGCACTTCCTGTGGGTGGGGGAGCGGACCCGCCGGCTCGACGGCGCGCACGTCGCGCTCGCCGCGCTGCTGGCGAACCCCATCGGCGTCAAGCTCGGCCCGACCACCACGCCGGAGCTGGCCGTCGAGTACGTCGAGCGGCTGGACCCGGCCAACGAGCCCGGCCGGCTCACCCTGATCAGCCGGATGGGCAACACCATGGTGCGCGACATGCTGCCCGGCGTCATCGAGAAGGTCCGCGGCACCGGTCACAGCGTCATCTGGCAGTGCGACCCCATGCACGGCAACACCGTCGAGTCCACCAGCGGGTACAAGACAAGGCACTTCGACCGGATCATCGACGAGGTGCAGGGCTTCTTCGAGGTGCATCGTGCCCTCGGCAGCCACCCTGGCGGCATCCACGTCGAGCTCACCGGCGAGGACGTCACCGAGTGCATGGGCGGCGCCCAGGACATCTCCGACGCCGACCTGCACGGCCGCTACGAGACCGCCTGCGACCCCCGCCTCAACACCCAGCAGTCCCTAGAGCTCGCCTTCCTGGTAGCCGAGATGCTCCGCAACTGAGCCCGCCTATTCTGCGACGATGTGACGTTGTCCCACATCTAGTGGGGAAACTCCACATCCTCGCCGCGGCGTTGCACCCGGAGTACGGCGTGCACCTCGGCATCGGTGACCTGGTGGAAGTCGGCATAGTGGCGGCCGACGGCGATGAACCGGCGGGGGACGGCGGCGCACACCACGTGGTCGGCGACGGCGTGCAGCGCGGTCAGGGTGGAGCGTGGGGCGACGGGGACGGCGAGCACGACGGTGGACGGACCGCGGGCCCGCACGGCCAGCAGCGCGGCCCGCGCGCTGGCACCGGTGGCCAGGCCGTCGTCCACGACCACCACGACCCGCCCGGACACGTCGACGGCCGGCCGCTCGCCGCGGTAGGCGTGCTCGCGGCGGCGCAGCTCGGTCACCTCGCGCGCGACGACGGCGTCCAGCTGGTCCGGCGAGGCGCGGCCGCGGGCCAGCACGAGGTCGTTGCGCACCTGCACCGGCCGGTCCGGGTGCACCCCGCTGGCCACCGCGCCGAAAGCCAGCTCCGGCTGGCCCGGCATGCCGAGCTTGCGCACCACCAGCACGTCGAGCGGAGCGTGCAGGGCGGCGGCCACCTCGGCGGCGACCGGCACCCCGCCGCGGGGCAGCGCGAGCACGGCGGGGCCGGCCGCGGACGGCTCGACCAGCTCAGGCAGCTCGGGCAGCTCAGGCAGCTCGGGCAGCTCGGCCAGTTCGTGCAGCTCGGCCAGCAGCGGCACAAGGGCCCGCCCGGCGGCCGCGCGGTCGGCGAACGGCAGCCGGTGGTTGCCGATGATCAGTGCCGTGCTGCCTCCTTCTGCCGCGCAGGACCTACGGGAACGCGGTGAGCACCACGACCGAGCCGGGCGCGGCGCGCCCGCCCGGTCCGGGGTTCTGACCGATGACGGCGCTGGAGTCGTTGGGGATGAGCTGGTTGACCTGCACCTGCAGGCCGTACTTGGCGAGCAGCTGCTTGGCCTCGCCGACCGACTTGCCCATCACCATCGGCACCGGCGCGGTGGCTGAGATCTCCACCGTGATCTTGTTGTCCGCCGGGTCGACGAGCGAGCCGGTCGCCGGGTCGGTGCCGTACGCCCGCGCGGCGTCCTCACACGAGCCGTCGCAGTTCTCCACCGGGTCGAACCCGGCGTCCCGCAGCTTGGCCAGCGCCTCCTGCCGCGGCAGGGCCATGACGTCGGGCACCACCAGCGCGGTGCTCACCACCAGCACGACGTCCTTGCCCTTGCGCGTCTGCTGCCCGGCGCCCGGCTCGGTCCCGATCACCAGGCCGGCTGGCACGTCGCGGTCGAAGCGTCGGGTCGGCTCGCCGCCAACGGTGAGCCCGGCGTCCCGCAGCGCCGCGACCGCCTCGTCGACGGTGCGGCCGCGCAGGTCGGGCACCGTGACCGGTGGCGCGCCCCTGCTCAGCACGATGGTCACCGGCGCGCCGACGGTGAGCTCCGTGCCGGGCGGCGGCGCGAGCCTGAGCACGGTGCCCTCCGCCACCTTGTCGTCGTAGGCGTCCGACTTCCCGTCACGGCGCAGCTGCAGGTCGGCGTTGGCCAGGTCGGCGCGGGCCGCGTCCAGGGCGGTGCCGGCGGCGATGTCCGGCACCCTCGGCCGGCCCTGCGACACCACGACGGTGACGTTGCGCCCGCGCAGCACCTTGCTGCCGACCGCCGGAGCGACCGACACCATGAACCCGGCCGGCACCACGTCGTGGTGATCGCTGATGATCTTCGGATCGAGCCCGGCCGTGTGCAGGGCGAGCTCGATGCCGCGGCGGTCGAGGTTCTCCAGCGACGGAACGACGGTCCAGCGGCCGATCGCCAGGTGCCACGCGCCGTACCCGACCATGGTGGTGACCAGCGCGACGATCACCAGCCAGATCAGGAACAGCCGCCGGTCCCGTGCCCGTTCCAGCAGGTAGGGGTCCGGCGCAGGGCCGTCGGCGCCCGCGACGGGCTGTTCGTGAGGCGGCGGCTGCTGGTACTGCCGCGGCCCGGCCGGCGGCTGCGGTGCGGCGTGCGGCTGCGGTGCGGCGTGCGGCTGCGGTGCGGCGTGCGACTGCGCCTGTGGCTGCAGCTGGAGCTGGGGCTGCAACTGTGGCGCCCTGGTCAGCGCCCTGGTGCCGAGCGGCCCCTGCTGGCCGTCCGACCGCGGCAACGGCCGCGCCGGCCGGGTCGGCGCGTCGTCGTCGGCACCCGGCAGCCCCGGCGGTCGCACGTGTACCCGCGGCACGTCGAGCCGGGTCCGCACCCGCTGCAGCGCGAGCAGGAACGCGGCGGCATCCGCCGGCCGGTCCCGCGGGTCACGCCTGGTGGCGCGCACCACGAGCTGGTCGAGCGCCTCGGGGACACCGGGCACGGCCGTGCTCGGCGGCGGCACGTCGTCGTTGACGTGCCGGTAGGCCACCGACAGCGCCGTGTCGCCGGTGAACGGCGGATGGCCGGTGAGCATCTCGAAGAGCACGATGCCGGCCGAGTACACGTCACTGCGGGCGTCCGCCGCTCCGGTGGCCACCTGCTCGGGCGAAAGGTACGCGACCGTGCCGAGGATCACGCTGCCGCTCGTCGTCCCCGCCTCGGCGATCGCCCTGACCAGCCCGAAGTCGGCCACCTTCACCTCGCCCCCGCGGCCGATCAGCACGTTCTCCGGCTTGATGTCGCGGTGCACCAGGCCCTCCCGGTGCGCGGCGGCCAGCGCGGAGAGCACCGGCTCCAGCACGGCCATCGCCAGCGGCACCGGCAGCGCACGGTGGGCCCGCAGCAGGTCGCGTAGGGTGCCGCCGTCCACCAGCTCCATCACCAGGAACACCTGGTCCTGCGGCTGGGTGCGGTCGACGCCCTGGTCGTGCACCGCGACCACCGAGGGGTGCCGCAACCGTGCGGTGGCACGGGCCTCGCGGATGAAGCGGTCGAGGAACGACGGGTCGCCGGCGAACCGCGGATCCATCACCTTGATCGCGACCGGACGGTCCAGCCGGGTGTCCAGCCCGCGGTACACCGTGGACATGCCGCCGCGGGCCAGCACGGAGTCCACCCGGTAGCGCCCGTCCAGCAGCGTGCCGAGCACGCCCGACGCCTCCGTCCCCGACCCCTGCACGGCAACGATCGTAGGCGAGTTACTTGCACGAACAGGTCAAGACGCCGCCACACTTGCTGTGGCACTCTGCTCAGACGTGAGCACGATCCCCGTCGCCGACGACATCCTGGACGCCCAGGTCGAGGTCCTGGCGGTGCCCGATGTGTCGGACCGTCTCGGTCTGCCGGCCACCCGGGTGCACCAGATGTTGCGCGACCACCAGCTGCTGGCCGTGCGCCGGGAGGGCGTCATCGCGGTGCCCGCGGAGTTCCTCGACGACAACGCACTGGTCAAGGGCCTCGCCGGGACGATAACCGTGCTGCGCGACGGCGGACACCCCGACGCCGAGATCCTGCGCTGGCTGTTCACCCCCGACGACACCCTGCCCGGCACCCCCATCGCAGCCCTGCGCGCCGACCGCGGCCGCGAGGTCAAGCGCCGCGCCCAGGCGATGGCGTTCTGACCCAGACGCCGTGCCCCTTTGTTGCGACGATGTGACATCGTGACGCTTCTAGTGGGGAAGTTCCACATCGTCGCCGCGTGAGCTCGGGGCGACGGGCACCGGGAGGACGGCGTGCCGCAGCAGAGCAACGAGGAGCTCGAACCGCTGCGCGCGGCGATGGCCGAGCAGACCGTGCGGATGTCGGAGCTCGGCAAGCGCTTCTGGGACGCCTGCCACCCGTCGAGGGCGAGCCTTCCGGCCCGCTGACCCAACGGATCGTCATACCCGCTGCTCCGCCGGCTTGGTTGGCTGGCCGTGCCCGGCGGCCCCGGTCGGCCGGCGCCGTAGCGAGAGTCCGAGCGGGTCCGGCCGCACCAGCGAGACGGCCGCCAGCGCCGAGACCGCGGCGACCCCGATCAGGTACGGCACGTCGTACATCGCGGCCTCACCGCTCGGGTAGGCGACCAGCACCAGCCACACGGTCGCGGCCACGAACGTGACCAATGCGCGCCGTCGCCACGGCATGCCAGCGGCCAGTACCAGCGACCAGGTCAGGTACCACGGCAGCATGGCCGGGGACAGGATCGCCAGGAAGAACAGCACGATCGCCGCGCGCCGGATGGCGTCGGGGCCGCCGTCGCGGGCCAGCCACCACTGGCGTACCGCGATCGCGGCGAGCAGCACGCCGCCGGCGATCCGCATGGTCGTGATCGGCACCATCTGGTCGACGTCGGCGAAGACGTTCACGATCGCGCCGACGAGCTGCCCGACGCCGGTGGGGACGGACAGCCAGTTCACGATCATCGACGGCGCGGACAGCGCGGGGATCCAGCCCAGGTCGAGGCCGGACACCACGGTGATCGCGCCGAACAGCCCGCCGAAGATCGCCAGGCTGGCCCCGAGTGCCTTGCCGAAGCGGGCCGGCGCGTTGCCGGGCAACCGGGACGCCCAGATCCACACCAGGAACGGCAGCACGCCGGCCGCCGAGACCTTGATCCCGACCGCCAGCGTCAGCACGACGATCCCGAGCGCGTGCCGGCGGTCCAGCACCAGCAGCGTTCCGCAGGCCATCAGCCCGACCAGCAGCAGGTCGTTGTGCGGGCCGCCGACGAGGTGCACGACGGTCATCGGGCTCGCCACCGCCAGCCACAGCGCCACCGGCAGCCGTCCGCCGAGGTGACGGACAAGCCCCGGCAGCGCCCAGCACAGCATGCCGAGGCCAGTCAGCAGCACCAGCCGCATGGCGATCACGCCGCCGATCAGGTTGTCGCCGGTGACCGCGTACACGTACTTGGCGATCATCATGAACAGCGGGCCGTACGGCGCCGGCGTGTCCTGCCAGAAGTAGTGCACGTTGACCGCGGCGTCGTCCGGCAGCACCCCCGGCCCGACGTCGTACGGGTTGTACCCGGCGTGGGCCAGCGCACCCTGCGCCAGGTAGCTGAACACGTCCCTGGTGAACAGCGGCGGCGCCAGCAGCAGCGGCGCGATCCAGGCGGCCGTGGCGACGAGCACGCCACGCGAGCCGACCCGGCCGGCCAGCACCCCGCGGCCCAGCCGCACCCATGCCCACAGCTCCAGAAAGAACCCGGCGTAGACCACCATCGTCGCAAGATCGCGGCCGTGCCCGTACCGAACCCACGAGAACGGGCCGCCAGCCAGCACCGGATCGTGCACCAGCACCCCGGCCGCGCCGATCGCACCCACCGCGAGCAGCACCGACCCGATCGTGCCCAGCGCAATAGTCTTGCGCGGCAGCGCCGCCCGCTCGGCGTCCGACGGCTCACTCACCGCCGACGCATCGGCCTGAGTCGGTGGAAGATACGGGGTCGGGGGCATAGCCGCATCATCGTGGCACATCCGCCGTGTCGGGCAGTGCCGCTGGGCCGCAGCAGTGACCGCCTCGTAACCCACGTCCTCGACGCCGGCACGCTGTCGCCCACGCCGCGGACGCTTCCGGCGCCCGCTCGCGGACTAGCTGGTGCGGTGGGTGGCGGCCATGGCGAGTTCGGCGAGGCGGCTGGCGGCCGCTGGGGCGACCGGGGCGGCGTCGAGGGTGGCGAGCGCGGATTCGGTGAGGGCGGCGATGCGCTGCTCGACGGCGTGCACCGCGCCGAGCTCGACGAGCGCGGAACGGGCCGCGTCCAGCTCGACGTCGGTGAAGTCGGGCCGCCCAAGTGCGCGCCGTATCACCGTGGCCGCGGCTGCGCCGCCACGCCGTGGTTGGTCGCCGTCGGCGGCGCGCAGGGCGAGGGCGACGAGCAGGGTGCGCTTGCCTTCGCGCAGGTCGTCGCCAGCGGGCTTGCCGGTGACGGCGGGGTCGCCGAACACCCCGAGGAGGTCGTCGCGGAGCTGGAAGGCTACCCCGATGTCGGCGCCGAAGCGGTGGTAGGCGGTCATCAGGAGCTCGCCGGCGCCGACGATCGCGGCGCCGAGCTGCAGTGGTCGGGCGACGGTGTAGGCGGCGCTCTTGAACAGTGCCACCCGGAGTGCGGATTCCTCGCTCTCGTCGCCGGCGGCCTGTGCACGGACGTCGAGGTACTGGCCGCCGAGCACCTCGGTGCGCATGGTGGTCCACACCGCGCCGGCCCTGCGCAGGGCGTCCGGGGAGAGGCCGGCGTCACGCAGCAGGTCGTCGGCGCAGGTGAGGGCGATGTCGCCGAGCAGGATCGCCCCGGCGATGCCGAACTTGGCGGGGTCGCCGAGCCAGCCGGACGCGCGGTGCAGGTCGGCGAAGTGCACGTGCACGGTCGGCCGGCCGCGCCGGGTGCTGGACTCGTCCAGCACGTCGTCGTGCAGCAGCGCCCCGGCCTGCAGAAGTTCGAGGGCGGCGACCGCGCGCAGCACGGCGGCGGCATCGGCGGACGGCACGACGTCACCGCATGCGCCACGCCAACCCCACCAGGCGAACGTCGGCCGCAGCCGCTTGCCGCCACGCAGCACGAAGTCCGCAAGCACACCGGCCGCCGCGCCGACGGCGGGGTCGATCAGCTCGCACTGCCGCCGCTTGTCGGCCAGCGCGGTGGCCAGCGCATCGTGCAGCGCCGCCGGAAGATCGAGGTCGAGCGCGACGCTCATTCCGGTCATTGTCCCCTGTCACCCAGCGTGCGTTAGCGTATGGGGCTCGGTGACCACCTCTGGCGCGGAGGACGGGTTGTTCCGCAGAGCCGCACGGGCCGCCGCATGGGCGACGGCCGCGCTGCTGGCCGCCGGCTGCGCCGGCCCGACCGCGCCAGGCACGGCACCTGGCACCGCGACGGCACCAAGCAGCCCGGCGCCAGGCCAGCCGGGCGGGCCGGACACCTTTCTGCCGCCGCCGTCGTCCGACACGCTCGAGCGGGCCCTGCGCACCGACATGTGCGCGCTGCTGGACGAGACGCTGCTGGCCGTCCTCGGCTGGCAGCGCGGCCCGCAGGCCCAGACGCTCACCTCGTGCGGCGCCGCCAGCGCCGATCAGAAGCGGTCGGTCAGCGTGTCCGTCGACACCGCGGTGTCCGACCGGCCGGCACCGTCAGAAGGCAGTCGCTGCACCAGGCTCCGGATCGTCGATACGATCACCATGATCGCGCTCAAGGTGCAGCTGCGCGCCGAGCCCGACCCGTGCCAGCGAGCGGAGGAGTTCCTCGCCACCGCGGCAAGGCGGTTCGCCGACGGTGCCGGCCAGGTGCCGCCGCCCACCCCATGGATCGCGCTGGACGCGTGCGAGCTGCTGCCGAAGGTGCTGCCGGCGTCGAGCAGGATCCTCGGCGGGCCGCGGCCGACGCTGCGCGAGGTGCGCAGGCTCGGCGCCCGCGGTTGCATCGCCAGCCACGTCGACGGCGAGGTGACCCTGTCGGTGGCGCCGGTGCCCGGCCGGATAGCGGACCTCGACGGCGACGAGGTGGCCGTGGCGTTCGGGCCGGCCAGGGTGCGCGAGCTGAACGGGACGTGCCTGCTACGGCTGGTCGGGCAGCAGCTGGGCGAGCAGCAGCCGGGCGAGCCGCGGCGGCCGGAGGTCCAGGTGGTCACCGTCGAGGTGCAGGCCGGCGGCGACCCGTGCGCCGTGGCGACGGCGCTGGCCGATGCTCTAGCACCCGTCTTGCCAAGGTCCTAGTCGCGGCCCCTACTCTCGGTCACGTGACCCCCACGGTGATCCAGCGGCTGAACCACGCCGAGCAGCCGGTCTTCTCGGTGGAGTTCTTCCCGCCGCGCGACGACGCCGAGGAGCGCGTGCTGTGGCGCGCCGTTCGCCAGCTCGAGCCGCTCGACCCGGCGTTCGTCTCGATCACCTACGGTGCCGGCGGCTCCACCAGGGACCGCACGGTCCGCACCACCGCCAGGATCGCCCAGGAGACCACGCTGGTGCCGATGGCGCACCTCACCGCGGTCGACCACTCGGTGGCCGAGCTGCGCAACGTGATCGGCTGGTACGCCGCGGTCGGGGTGCGCAACGTGCTGGCGATCCGCGGCGACCCGCCGGCCGGCCCGTCCGCTGAGTGGGTCCCGCATCCGCATGGCATCCACTACGCCGACCAGCTCGTGCGGCTGGTGCGCTCGCTCGGGCCGTTCTGCACCGGCGTCGCGGCATTCCCGACCGGCCACCCGCGCTCGTCCGACCTGGACAGCGACACGGACAACCTGGTCAGCAAGATCAGGGCGGGGGCCGAGTTCGCGATCGCCCAGCTGTTCTTCCGCGCCGAGGACTTCCTCCGGCTGCGCGACCGGATGGCCGCCCGCGGCTGTGACGTGCCGGTGCTGCCGGGGGTGATGCCGCTGACCACCCCCCGCACCCTGCGCAAGACCGTCGAGCTGTCCGGCTGCGCCGTCCCACCGGAGGTCGCCGGCCGGCTCGAACCCCTCGTCGACGACGCGGCCGCGTTCCGCGCCGCCGGCATGGACGTGGTCACCGAGCTGTGCCAGCGGCTGCTGCGCGAGGGCGTGCCGGGGCTGCACTTCTACACGCTCAACCGGTCGACCGCGACCCGCGAGGTGGTGCACCGGCTGGGCCTGGTCAGAGCCCGTACCTGAGCGTGCGGAACCGGACTATGCTGGCGGGCCCGAGGGGGTGCGACGGCAGGGGGAGGCCGCGATGGGCACGCCGACCGTGGTGTTCCTGGTCATCGGGGCGCTCGCCATCGGCATGCTCGCGTTGTCCCTGCTGGTCGGCGAGTTCGTGCACATTCACGCGCACGCCGACGTCGACGGCGGCTGGCTCTCGCTGCCGGTGATCGCCAGCTTCGTCGGGGCGGTCGGCTTCGGCGGCGCGATCGCCGCCGAGCTGGCGCCCGGCCAGGGTGCCGTTGACGTCGTCGCCGGGCTGGCCGTCGGCGTGGCCGCGGCGGTACCGACGGCGTGGTTCGCCGGCCGGCTGGTGCGTGCCGCGCAGAACATGAGCACCGACGCGACGCCGACGAGGGCCCACCTGATCGGCGCGATGGGCGTCGTGGTGTCACCGCTGCCGGCCGACGGATACGGCGAGGTGCGGTTGTCCGTCGGTGGCGCGCCGATGAAGGTCAACGCCAAGGCGGCAACCCCGCTGCGGGCCGGGACCAGGGTGTTCGTCGTCGACGCGCCGACCGAGACCTCGGTGGTGGTCGAGGAGACGGCCTCGTTCCTGCCGGCCATGCCGTCCGGACAGTCATCAGAGCAGTCACCGGAGCAGAGGGATCGCTGATGTCAGGCTTGCTGATCGCCATCGGGGGAGCGGTCGTGCTGCTCTTCCTGATCGTCGTGTTCATCCTGTCCCGGATCAAGGTCGCCGGCCCCAACGAGGCATTCATCATCACCGGGCGCAAGGGCAGGGCGGTGCGGGCCGCCGACGGCAGCACCATGACCGACCTGTCGGGCCAGAAGGTGGTCATGGGCGCCTCGGTTTTCGTCACCCCGGTCGTGCAGAAGCTGCACGCGCTGGACCTGTCCAGCCGCCGCATCCACGTCACGATCGCGGGCGCGGTGAGCAAGCAGGGCATCCGGTGCGACCTGGAGGGCGTGGCGATCGTCAAGGTCGGCGGCACCGAGGACGCGATCCGCGCGGCCGCGCAGCGGTTCCTGCACCAGCAGCAGGGCATCGACGCGTTCACCACCGAGGTGCTGGCCGACGCGCTGCGCGCGATCGTCGGGCGGCTGACCATCGAGGAGATCATCCGCGACCGGGCGGCGTTCGCCTCCGCGGTGGCCGAGGAGGCCGAGCACTCGCTGACCAACCAGGGGCTGGTGCTGGACAC
>Ga0210378_10000756_pt1 | contig 16802 bp, 18 predicted proteins | sample PLM1_60_b1redo_FD_155465 | JGI IMG/M metagenome (GOLD analysis project Ga0210378, IMG submission 155465) | Groundwater sediment microbial communities from an aquifer in East River, Colorado, USA - PLM1_60_b1 redo | ecosystem: Environmental > Terrestrial > Soil > Riparian zone | place: USA: East...
CTGAGCACTCGGCCACGAACGGATGCACGAATCGCTTGCCTTCCCCCACCTCGGGATGTAGGCGGATCGTCTCGGTGATCACGGCGTCCGCGACACGCGCGACGTTGAGCGATCCGGTCAGCATGATCGGACCGTCGAGCACGCCCATCTCGTCCACGAACTCCCGCCCGTAAACCTCACCGCTCCCGTTCAGGACCGCGAAGGCGGCGGCGACCCGCACGGCGAAGACGTCGCCATCATGCGGGAGGATCGCCGTGACCCCGGTGTTGAAAGGCCCTTCGGCGCCGTCTCGGAGCGTCGTGTGTCCGACGCGAACGCCGGCCACGTCGGTGATCGCGTTGAGCGGGCCCACCGCGAGTTCGCCCGGACCGAGCCCGAGATCGCGCAGCCGACCGGTCACTTGCGTCCGACGAGCATCTGCAGGAGGTCCTCGTAGTCGTACGGCTCCTCCGTCATTTCGTCCAACTGCTCATCGTTCTGGATTAGGGGCCTCCGCCCATGCCGGAACAAGTGTAAGAGGCGAACCCGCCTCCTATGAAGTGCGGTTCCTTCGACGGGAACTACGTGCTTCCCTGGCTAGGAGCGAGAGTGCCCCCGGCATGAATCGAACATGGCACGCGGCTTAGGAAGCGGCTCGAGGGGACTGCCGTCAGGCGCATGGTTGAGCGGAATCTGAGCTGTCGGAGAGGATCGCGCGACAGCGGGTGCGACAGTCCCGCTCAGTCAGGCAACGTATCCGATCGCCGGTCTCGCCCGTTGCGCTCCGCGTCTGGTTGAGTCTTGGGAGTGAACACTGTCGTGCTCTACCGTCCGGTCGGTGCGACGGAGCTTGAGCTGATCCGCGAGAGCGGCTACCGCGAGTTCCCGCCGCGGCTTCCGCATCAGCCGGTCTTCTACCCCGTGCTGAACGAGGAGTACGCGACGAAGATCGCGCGAGACTGGAACACGAAGGACGCTGTCTCAGGCTACGCCGGCTTCGTGACGAGATTCCGTGTCGCTGCTGAGTTTCTCGAGCGGTACGACGTTCAGGTCGTCGGCGGCTCGATGTGCCAGGAATACTGGATTCCGGCAGAGGACTTGGACGACTTCAACCACCACATCGTGGGGAACATCGACGTGATCGCAGAGTTCACTTCCGCAGGGAAGCCCACGCCAGCCGGCGGCAAGGACTCTCTTGGCTGAAAGTGCAGCGCGTTCGTTTCAGTGGACTCTCGTCTACGACCTCGCCGCAGATGCGGAACACGTTCGGGACGTGCAGGAGGCGAGTCTTCATCGTCCCGGTTACGGGTTTCCGCCCGAGCCCGTTCTCTTCGGCTCGCCCGAGTGGTGGCGCGAGATCGAGACGGGGCGTATACCAACGCGCTGGGTCGAGGGAGTGATTGCGGACGTCTACTGGGCGAGCATGGCCGACTGGCCGGAGTTCCGGATGCGCTCAGCAGACGGAGCGGAAACGACCTGGACGCGAATGGGCGATGTCCGGCGGTACGTCGAAGGCCTTCACGTGAAAGTCTCGTACGTCGAACTCGAGCGGAAGAAGGATGCGCGCACGGATGTTCTGTCGACGCTCGGACCGACTTCCGAGGTCAAGCTCCAGATGTGGGTCGAGGAGAGCGTCCTTCGATCGCCAGCGGTCGCACCGGGGCCAGGCGGGGCCGGCTACGAACTCGAAGGAGGGCCCGGAACCACGCTCCACTACCTCGAGTTGCCGGATCGGGAACGTGCCCGCGAGCTCGTAAAGACTCTCGAAGGGCAGGGGGAGGAGGTGCACACCTACCCGGACGGCGTCGGTGCGCATTGGTTCGTCCGCGTCAAGGATGCGAGCGCGGCGCCAGCGCACGACGAGCGGCGATCGGAGCTGGCACGCCTCGTCGAGCGCTGTGGTGGGCGATACGACGGCTCGGAAACCATCGGCGAGGAGAACTCCGTCGCGCGAGGCTCCTAGAGAGCTTCGGAGGACCGTCCAAGGATGCTGCGGACAGTAGACGGCCACCAACGCTCGCCGCCATGGGCTGTTGGTGTTCCTCCGGCGTTGAGGTCGCGCGCAATCTGACCCAGGCTCTTGCCTTCGGCGTGCTCCTCTTGGATGCGCTTCACGACCTCGGCGGGAAGGGCTGCCGGCCGCCCCGGCTTCGCCGGACGTGATCGACCTCGAGCTAGGCGTCTTCGTTCTCCCATCAGGCGCGCTAGCTCGTCGACGGGAATCAGGCGGGTACCCCAGGGCATCTCGACCGTCTCGACGAACGGCAGGACTCGCCGGTTGAACGTCGAGCGGCTGACGCCGAGCGCCTCGGCCGCCTGCGTTCGCGTGTAGGCGAGCCGCTCGACGCGGGTTGCCTCTCGAACGATCTCGACGGGCGCTGATGCAGCTTTGGGCGGCGCCGCGTGTCGTTGAGCCTTCTCACTCCTGCGCCTGATACGGCGGCGAGACATATGGAGAACATACACAAACCATGACACGTATTTGCATCACGATGCATCTGTGTGACGGTGTCCGTCGTTCCTGCGATTCGTGTCTGAGGTTCGGTCGCCTCGGGCGGCTCGCTACGCCACGCGATCGGAGCGCTCGAGGGCGGCGACGAGATCGTCGACGTCCTTCCTGAGGCGCTCGACGACGACCTGTGCTTCCTCGTTGAGCTCGGCGGACTCCCCAGCGGGAGCGCTCGTTCGGCCTCGCATAGCCGACTCGACGGCCCGCCGGATCCATGCGCTGACCGTCATGCCGTCGGTCTCCGCGAGCTGCCGAACGGCTTCGATGGTCGCCGCAGGGAAGCGAACGGGCACATGCTCCGTGAGCGCACGATCCGGGCGACGCCGGGGCTGGCCGGGTGCGGGCTCGCGGCGGGCGTGCTCGTCGTAGTGCTCGAAGGCCTCGGCGTCGGAGTCACTCATCGGCGAGAGTCCTCCTCGTAGCGTTCGATCAGCCCACGACGGGGCTCGTAGATGCCGATCGGCCGGCACCTTCGTGGGTCACCGGTTCGCGGCGGTGCGAGAGGCACGAGGACGATCGCTCCGGGAATCCGCGCCACCATCAGCCAGTCGGCCGGGCCGTCATCGGCCGCCGGGTAGAAGAGCGGGTCGCCGAAGGTCCAGGCGTCCAGCACGTCGTCCGCTGTGAACGGCGCGTGCTTTGCGAGGTGTGGGAGGTTTCCACTGTCGAGCTCGAATGGATCGTCGGGATCGAGCGCGTCGAGGTCGAAGCGCTCTCTCATCTGTCTGTGTTCCAATGTAACACGCCGTCGGTCATCCGTCGAGCTGCGCGACGCGAGCTCGTGTGTTTGCCCGCGCTAGGTACGCGTCGACGAGAGCTGCGGCTTCGGACTCCGACCCGGGCATCAACTTCCCGTAGAGGTCGTATGTCGTCTGGATCGAGGCGTGACCCATGTACGTCGTGATTGCCTTCGCGTTCACGCCGGCGGCAATGAGGACCGACGCGAATGTGTGCCGCGCCTCATGGAGGCCGATCGGGTTCAGGCCGGCTTGCTTCCAGGCGGTGCTTGCTCGCCGCCAGACGTTCGACGGCTGGAACGGCGTCTCCGCGCTCGAGCCGAAGACGAGACCCGTCGCGCGGCGTTCGCGCGCCTTGTGCTCGACGAGCACGTCGCGTAGTGCGCCGACGATCGGGATTGTGCGGCGTCCGGCTCGGCTCTTCGGCTCGACCTCGACTCGGTCCTTGGCGTCGTAGGACCGCTCCACGTGGATCACACCGATTGCGAGATCGACGTTCTTCCAGGCCAGAGCGAGGAGCTCGCCGCGGCGCAAGCCTGCGTAGAGCGCTGTCGCCCAGATTGCTCGGTCGCGGTCGGGCAGCACCGCCAAAAGCTGCTCCGCCTCTTCCGGCGACGCGATTCGCTCACGTCGGCCCCGAACCGCTGGAAGCCGCAGATGGCTGCACGGGTTCACCGCGAGGTCGCCGTCCTCGACCGCTCGGCGGAAGATCACGCGCAGCGGCATAAGGGCGTTCCGGATCGTCGACGGGTCGCGGCCCTGGGCGAGGAGGTCATCCGCAATCCGCTGGACGTCGCGGTGCCGAACGTCGCCCAGGCGCGTTCGACCGAGGCGGGGAACGATGTGGTCGCGGAGCGCGGCCTCGTAGCTTCGGATCGCGCTCGGCTTGTAGACGTCGCCGGAGCGGGTACGCACACGGCCGGACTTCATCCCGGCGACGAGCTCCTCTGCCGCCTCGTGAACGGTCGTGTGCGCTGGCGTCCGCAGGGTGCCTCGCCGGACGCCCGTCTGGGTCTCCGAGCGCCACGCCCGCGCCTCGGCGAGGGTCGGGAAGGTTTTCCGGATGCGCTTTGACTCCCGGGCGCTCCAGACGCTGGCCTGGTAGGTCGGCTGGCAGTTGCAGCGGCCGCTATCCCGAGACGCGCAGGCCTTCTTGTGCCTCACCTCGATGCCCGTTCGCTGTCCCACGAGGAGGACGCTACTGACGCCGCCGGACGTTCCGCGCGACAGTCGCGCGACAGTCTCACGACGCTCCTAGCCATCCCGCAGGTGGACGGGCCGAGTCCGTGGCAAGAAAGAAAGAAAGTCAGAAAGCCTGCAAACTGGCTACTTCTTGCAGGGCAAAGGCGGATGCCCCCGGCATGAATCGAACATGCGCACGCGGTTTAGGAAACCGCTGCTCTATCCACTGAGCTACGGGGGCGCTGGCTCAGCGTAGCGCCGCCCATTGCCGGGGCGCACGATGGAGTAGTAGATTCGAAGCGCCGTCTTCCATGCGCCACGTTGTCTGATCTGGATCCTTCGCCTGAGGTGGATTCGCCCGAGACAGGCGGCGGTCTCGGTGCCTTCCTCAGTGCGCTCCCCGTGTCATCGGGTCGATCACCGCGCTCATCGGCGCGGTCTCGGGCCTGCTCATCGCGCTGAACAAGGCCGGCGTCATCGGAGGCGACAACCGCGGATCGACGACGGCGACCGAGACGTTCGGACCGCTGACCCGGCCGATCGGCCGCGTGTACTTCGACGGAAAGACCATGTACGTCAAAGCGGCGATGCCCAGCCGCCCGCTGGTTCATCTCGCAAATCTCGAAAAGGCCCTGGGCGACGTCTCGACGAGCGCCCGCGTCAGGTGGGTCAGCGGCGGGAGCGACTAGGGGGTTGGCTTCATCTGCCGCTACGAGAGCCCCGCCAGCTACTACTTGCTCGCCGTGCTGAGCGGGCCGCGCTACAACCTCGTCAAGTACCGCGACGGGAAGCCGATCTCGCTGAGTGGCGGCATCAAGCCGACGGGAGCCGTGTCCGAGGGCGAGAACACGATCACGGCCAAGTGCGTCGGCGATGAGCCGACAGCCCTGACCCTCCAGGCAAACGGACAGACGATCGGCACAGCCAAGGACGCAGACGGCATCGAGAATGGGAACATCGGAGTCCGAGTCGGCTCGAGCGAATCGTTCGTCACGCTCCGCTTCGACGACTTCGTCCTCAAGTACCTGTGATCGAGATCGTCCAGGGCGACATCACCGCGCAGGCCGCTGATGCGATCGTGAACGCCGCGAACTCGTCCCTGCTCGGCGGCGGCGGGGTGGACGGCGCGATTCACCGGGCGGGCGGTACGGGCATTCTCGAGGAGTGCCGTCTTCTCGGCGGGTGCGACACAGGTGACGCGAAGGCGACGAGTGCCGGCAATCTCCCGGCCCGGTACGTGATCCATACGGTGGGCCCCGTCTGGCAGGGCGGCGACCAGGGCGAAGACGAGCTGCTCGCATCGTGCCACCGTCGTTCGCTCGAGGTCGCTTCCGACCTCGGCTGTCGGACTGTTGCGTTCCCGGCGATCTCGACCGGCGTCTACCGCTTCCCCGTGGAGCGCGCGGCCGAGATCGCACTGCGGACGACGCGCGAGGAGTTGGCCAGGCAACCGCAGATCGAGCGGGTCACTTTCGTCCTGTTCTCCGACGAGCACCGCGCCGCGTTCGAATAGGCCGTGGGTGGATTCGGCTAGAGGCTCTTCAAGTCCGACTCGGTTTCGACGTGGCGCTCTTGGATGCAATCCTGCGCCCAGCGCTCGGCCAATTCGAGCAATCGGCCGCGTAGCTCGGAAAGCTCATCCTCGCTCGCCGACAAGCCCTCGATCGGGACCTCGATCCGCACTTGGTGGACTGCGGCTTCTGAGCGGTCGTCGAACTCGTGTCGCTCCTCCGAGACGATCGTCAGGTCGTGCACCTTGTCGCGCAGTGCCTCGGCCAGTTCGTCGATCTCGGCCGGTGTCGCCTGACGCCCTGCGAAAACGCCGAAGTTGACGCGAATCTCGAGTCCGGGCGGCTCGAAGGTCCTCGTCGCAAAGGCGATCATCGGCTCCGGGGAAACCACTACAACCAAGGCCTTCCCGGTCCTTCCGAACCCAAACTACCCCTCGCGTGGAACCCAGCGAAAGCGGCGCAACGCAAACGCGGTGCCGGCGAGACCCCAGGCCGCGACAACTGCCACGTCGAGCGGCCGTTCCCAGAGCTGGTCGCCGTCGAGGGAGATCGCCGCGACCAGGTCGATGAAGTACTTGAGCGGGAAGACGTCGGCCACGACGGTCAGGAAGGTCGGGAAGTTCGCCTGCGAGAAGAATGCTCCTGACAGGAAGGAGAGCGGGATGTAGATCGCATTGATGGCCGCCGAGGCCCCTTCCGCACGGTGCAGGAACGTCGTCACCCCGACGCCGATCCCCGCGAACGCAGCGCCGCCCAGCAGCAGGGCCGCCACGAGCGAGAGCGGGCTCTTCGGGAAATGGCCGTCCAGCAGCGCCATCGACAGCGCGACGATGCAGATCGCGCCCACCAGGAAGGCGATCATTGCTGTGCCGAGGACGGCTGCGATGTAGGTGACCGCCGGCAGGGGCGTCGCCCGCAGTCGCTTGAGGATGCCCTCCTCCCGCCGGTACACGAGCATGATTGCGAGCCCTGCAAAGGCAATCGACGCGACCCCGTAGCCGATCATCCCGCTCACCAGGTAGTCGGCGCCGAGATGGCCCTCGATCTCCTCGTCGCCGTACGCGTAGCCGAGGATGACGAGGAAGAAGATCGGCAGGAGGAAGGTGAAGAACGCGAGCTCGCGACTGCGGGTATAGAGGAGGAGCTCGGCACGCAGCTCGTGGAAGAAGAGCCTCACTGGGTGCTCTCCTGGGTCAGTGAGAGGTAGACGTCCTCGAGGCTCGGCCGGCGCACCTCGAGCGCTTCGAGCTCGACGCCGTTCTGTAGCGCCTCGGCCGTCAGCTCGTTCAGCACTCGGGTCGGCTCCTCGGTGTGGACGACGACCTCTTCGCCCTCCAGCCGGTAGCGGATCTCGGTCGGCGGCAGGGCTCCCGTGAGCTCCCCCGGGCGGCCGAGGGCCGCGATCTCTCCGTCGCGCAGCACGGCGACGCGGTCGCAGAGCCGCTCGGCCTCGTCCAGGTAGTGCGTAGTCAGGAGGATCGTCTTGCCAAGGTCCCGGAGCGAGCGGATCGTGTCCCAGGCGCGGCGGCGGGCCTCCGGATCGAACCCCGTCGTCGGCTCGTCGAGAAAGACGAGCTCCGGGTCGCCGACCAGGGCGAGACCGAGGTCGAGGCGGCGCTTCTGTCCACCCGAGAGCGTGTGCACGCGCTCCCGCCGCTTCTCCTCGAGCCCGACGATCGAGATCACCTCGTCGACATCGCGAGAACGATCGTAGTAGCCGCCGAAGAGCCGGAGGATCTCGACCACCGTCAGCTGCGCGTACAGGGAGCCGGACTGGAGGACGACCCCGATCCGCTCGCGCCAGTCGCCGCCGGCCGTGGCCGGGTCGACTCCCAGCACCTCGACACGGCCGGCATCACGAGCTCGGTAGCCCTCCAGGATCTCGACGGTGGTCGTCTTTCCGGCGCCGTTCGGGCCGAGGAGCCCGAAGACTTCGCCGACTTCGATCTCGAACGAAACGTCGCGGACGGCCTTCACACCGTCGTAGGCCTTCTGCAAGCCCTGTACACTGACCGCTCTAGACATATCTACCCGATATGATCTAACATCTCTGGTAGATATGTCAAGCTTGAGCCCGACGGCGCGCGTGATCCTGGGGATGCTGAAGCTCGGCGTCCGTACGGGATACGACATCAAGAAGGCGATCGACCTCTCGACGCAGTTCTTCTGGAGCGCCAGCTACGGACAGATCTATCCCGAGCTCAAGCGCCTCCGAGAGGCCGGGCTCGTCCGTGCCCGCTCGCAGCCTCGCGGCAAGGTGAAGCGCACGGAGTACACGCTCACGAAGGCCGGCGAGCGCGCCCTCCACGAGTGGCTCACCGATACGGACAGCTCCATCTACGAGCTGCGTGACGAGGGTCTGCTCAGGCTCTTCTTCGGCGACGTGGTCTCGAAGGAGGACGTGCTTGCCAACCTGCGCGCGCGGCGCGAGATCTTCGAGATGGTGCTGGAGAAGTTCCGCGAGCTCGAGCCCGACGCGCGCGAAGGCTTCGCCGAAGAGTCGCAGCTCTATCCGTACATGGCGCTCAGCTACGGGATCGGGATGCTCCAGTGGTCGATCGACTGGTACCGCGAGACGGAGCGGCGCCTCGAGGAGGGTCAGCCTTTGACCGAGCGGATGGCGAGCGCGACGTCCTCCGAGTAGACGGGCGAGGCTATCCCTCTGCTGGCTAGAGTCGAGCCATGCCGGCCTTCCGGTACGTCGTCGTCGACGTTTTCACCGATACGCCGCTGGCGGGGAACCAGCTGGCCGTCTTCACGGACGCGCGGGGGGTTCCCGAGGAGCTGCTCCAGCCGCTCGCGCGGGAGATGAACTTCTCCGAGACGGTCTTCACGTACACGCCTGAAGGGGACGGTCACGCGCGGATCCGGATCTTCACGCCGACCGTCGAGGTGCCGTTCGCCGGGCACCCGACCCTCGGCTCCGCGTTCGTGCTCGGCGGCCCGCTGCAGCTGCACGAGATCCGCCTCGAGACGGGCAGCGGCGTCGTTCCGGTTCGGCTCGAGCGCGAGGGCCCGCGAATCGTTTTCGGGCGGATGGAGCAGCCGCTGCCCACGGTCGAGCCCTACGACGGCGCCGACGAGCTGCTCTCGGCTCTCGGCGTCGAGCGCTCGGAGCTGCCCGTAGAGGTCTACGACAACGGACTGCGCCACGTTTACGTGACGCTGGCCTCCGAGGACGCGGTCGCCAATCTCAAGCCGGACCTCTCGCGCCTCGCCGAGCTGCCCGACGTACTCGGGGTGAACACGATCGCCGGTTCGGGGTCGCGCTGGAAGACGCGGATGTTCGCGCCCTCCGGCGGGGTGTCCGAGGATCCTGCGACCGGTTCGGCCGCCGGCCCGCTCGCGTTACACGTCGCTCGTCACGGGCGCATCGCTTTCGGCGACGAGATCGAGATCTCCCAGGGCGCCGAGATCGGCCGCCCCTCAACGCTCTACGCCCGCGTCGCCGGCTCGCCCGACAACGTCGCGAGAGTGGAGGTCGGCGGCTCGGCGGTGACCGTCGCGCGGGGCGAGTTCCGGCTCCCGTAAAAGGTTCGTAAAGAGTGGTGCAGCCGGGAACGTTCGACGCCGATCATTCGTCTACTCAGCTATGACCCTTTTCAATCTCATCCGTGCATACACCGAGCAGCATGCGGGGCTCTACTGCCGCCGCTGCGGCGAGTCGATTCATCGTTCAGACCACCTCGGTCTGAGCGAGGGCGTCTGCCGCAACTGCCGAAGCTGACCTGATCTCCCAGGGGCGCAGTTCCAGGGCCTGACCGGCCAGCGTGGCCGTGCGCCGACTCGGAGACTCGTTGACGATCCTGGCCTCGAGGCCGGGGCCCTTGCGCCGCAGAGCGCTCAGCAGCACTCCGTGGCCCGCGAGCTCGAGGCCGGCTTGCTCTCGCAGCCGGCTGTCGTCGTTGTTGCGGCCCCCCGCGATCAGGAAATCGTGCTGGTAGTGCTCCATTGCCGCGAGCGGGTCCTCGAGGCTCGGATAGACCGCAAAGCCCACGCTCCACGGACCATGGAGCTGCGCGTTAGGCACGGGCAGCTCGGGTCCTGCCGGGTTCTCGCGGTACGGATGGACGTTCCGGCTGATGAGCCCGACGGAGCGCAGGAGGGTTAGCGCAAGCTCCCGTCCCTCGTCGACGAGCTCGTACTCCACGACGTGGTCGAGGAGCACCGCGACCCCGCCCGCGGCGACGAGGCCCCGGGCCGGGAAGGTCGGCAGCGGCACCTCGCCGTAACCGCCTTCGGCCACGAGGCCACGCTGGACGAGCGCGAACTGGCCCTCGGCCAGAGAGTGCTCCGCGCGCTCGGGCAGCGGTAGGTGGAAGCGGACACGGTGATCCGACAGCCGGTTGTCCCAGGAGAAGCGCAGTCGGTAGAAGGGCTCGCCGACCCGAACCTCGACCGAGGTGAGCACGTCGACCGGAGTGCCCTGCCAGCGATAGGTGCGGGTGACCTCGAGCTTGCCGCGCACCGGACCGGCCTCGACGATCTCGGTGGAGACCTGCTCGGGCTCGTCCACGAGCACGTCATCGCCCGACGGTGCGTAGTTGTAGGTGTCGCCGACGTCCCGGCCTTCGACGATGCGGCCGAGGTCGTGGACCGAGACCGAGACGAGCCCGTTGGACATCCGTGCCGGCTCGACGACGACCGGGTGCTCGACCTCGCCGCCCCGGCGCACCGGCCGGACGGCCGTCCAGCCCAGCGCCGGCGTCGGGACCTGGGCGACGATCTTTCGGCGCGGCCGGGCGAGAATCCGCACCTGCCAGGTCTCGCCTTCAGCGGCCGAGGCTGCGACTGCGATCTCGCGCTGCAGCGCCGCCGTGTCGAGCCAGGGCGGATCCTCGTCGTCGTCGACGTCGAGGGTCAGCCGTGTCTGCCCGTCCGCCTCGTCCAGGGCGTAGCCGTTCCAGCGCTTGCGGTAGAGCTCTCGCCCGTGCAACCGGCGGCGGAGGAACTCCGGTATCCGTTCGGCCGGGACCTCCTCGTCGTCTAGGAGCGGGTCGTTCCACTCAATCTCCTGCGTCGCTGCGACGGCGCTGTCGGGGAGCTCGAGCCCGATCTCGCTCCACTCGTCGGGCACTTGCAGGTCGAGCTCGACGAGCCCGGTCCGCCGATGCGGCGAGGGGTTGAGGACGGCGACGGCGCCGCGAGGCACTCGCTCCGCGACTCGTTCGGCTGCTTCCTGCGCGAGCCCGTCGGCGATTTGCTGTGCTTCCGCGTAGCGGACAAGCACCTGCGCCGAGACCTCGTCGGCCGAGCAGCCGCAGATCGAGTCGTGCGCCGAGCTCTCGAAGATGCGGCTCCAGGCCAGGTCGAGGAGCCGCTCCGGCCAGGTGTCCGACCAGAGAGCTTGCAGCGGCTCGGCGTAGCGCTCGAGCGCTCGCTCCGCCCGCGCGGCGGCCATCTTCAGGTCGATGCGCGCCGAGGTGGCACCCATCAGCATGTTGGCCCTAGCTCCCGAGCGGAGCTCGCCCCGCCACTGAGGATGCTGTGCCCCGTTAGCCATATCGAGGTACCCGGGGAGCGTCTTGATCTCGATCCCGGCCTCGCGCGCCAGGCCGACCAGCTCCGGCAACGGCTCCTGGTGGTCGGTCCCATACATGGCCAGGATCGGCTCTCCGGCGAAGAACGGCTCCATCGCCTCGCGCAGCGCTTCGACCGCTTTCGGCAACCCGCCCGGCACCGCGAGTAGGTAGGCGCCGTTGCTGTAACCCTCCGGCAGGTACTCCGCCCGCACCGACGACCCGTCCGGCGCCTCCCAGGTGAACGCGTGCTTGTCGATCGCCGACGGAACCCCGCGCCACACAACGGCGTCCTCGATCCCGGCCTGGCGCAGGATCTGCGGCATCTGCGCGATGTGCCCGAACATGTCGGGCAGGTACCCGACCCGCATCGCGCCGCCCAGCTCCGTGCCCCGCCGCAGCCCGCGCTCCAGGTTCCGGACCATCGCCTCACCAGAGACGAGGAACTCGTCGATCAGGGTCTGCCACGGCCCGATCGCCATCCGGCCCTCGGTGATGAGGCGGCGGAGCCGCTCCTTGTTTTCCGGCCGCACCTCGAGGTAGTCGTCGATCGTCGCGAGCTGCCCGTCGAGCGTGAAGACGAAGTGCGGCTCGGCCTCGAGCAGATCGAGCACGCGGTCGACGAGCCCGACCAGCTTCAGCCGAAAGCTCTGGAAGGGGAGGTACCACTCCCGGTCCCAGTGGGTGTGCGGGACGAGCTGGACGGGACTACTTGACGGAGCCGGCAAGCAGTCCCTGCACGAAGTACCGCTGCAGGGCGAAGAAGACGATCAAGGGCACGATCATCAGCAGGAACGCACCCGAGGCGAGCAAGTGATATTCGGCGCCATAGGTGCCTTGCGTCTCGACGATCCTCTTCGTCATCGGAAACAGATCCGAGTCCGAGATGAAGACCAACGCCATGAGCAGGTCGTTCCAGACCCAGAGGAACTGGAAGATCCCGTAGGAGGCAAGAGCCGGCACCGACAACGGAAGCACGACGCGCATGAAGATGCGCAGGTTGGACGCCCCGTCGACACGGGCCGCTTCGATCAAGTCGCGCGGCAGCGTGATGAAGAAATTACGCAGCAGGAAGACCGCGAGCGGCAGGCCGAACGCCGTGTGTGCGAGCCAGATTCCGACGTACCAGTCTGAAATGCCGAGATCGCGGAACAGGCGTAGCAGCGGCACGAGGGCCATCTGGATCGGCACGACCATCAACGCGACGATGAACAGGAAGATCGTGTCGCGGAACGGGAAATTGATCCACGAAAACGCGTACGCCGCGGCAGCGCCGATGGCGAGCGGGAGGATCGTCGACGGCACGGTGATGATGACGCTGTTGACGAAGCTGGAACCCATCCCCGCGTTCTCGAGGACGAGGTCGTAGTTGTGGAGAGTGAAGGCGAAGTCGTTGAAGGTCGTCCACCAGCCCGAGGCCTGGATCTGGTCTCGGGGACGGAAGGACGTGATCGCCAGGCCGACGGTCGGGACGAGCCAGATGACCGCGATTACGAGCAGCGCGATATGGACCGGCGTGCGCGCAATGAAGCGGAGGAGCCGCTGGCTGACGGTCGCCGCCGGCCGCCCCGCTGCCTCGGCCGAGACGGTCACGTGACCACCTTCTCGCTGCGGAAGCGCCTGATGTTGTAGATCATCAGTGGGGTGACCAGGAGCAGCATGACGACCGCGATCGCGGCGGCGTAGCCGCCCTCGCCGTTCTGGAACAACTCGTCGAACATCTGGGTGGCGATCACCTCGCTCGAGTTCCCCGGTCCTCCGCGGGTCAGGACGTAGATGACGTCGAAGAGCTTGATCACGTTGATCGTGAGCCACACGGTGACGACCGCCATCGGCAGTGAGAGCAGCGGAAACTGGATACGTCGGAAGATCGCCCACTCGTTCGCGCCGTCAGTTTTCGCGGCCTCGATGATTTCCTCGGGGATGCCCTTCAGTGCCGCCGAGAGCACCACCATTGCGAAGCCCGTCGACGCCCAGACGTAGGCGAAGATGATCGCGTAGTTGACGGTGTCCGCGCGTCCGAGGAACACGATCGGATCCACGTTGAAGACGTTCGTGAGGACGGCGTTGGCAACTCCGATGTCGGGGTCGGGCTCGTAGACGAACTTCCAGATGATCGCGACCGCGGTCGCGGCGATCGCCATCGGCACGAAGACGATCGCCTTGATGATCGACTCGTAACGGACGCGAATGGCCAGCACTGCGATCAACAGGCCCAGCGAGAGCGAGATCGTCGTGTAGAGGAAGGCCCACTTGATGTTGTTGACCAGCGCTCCCTCGGGCGGGAAATCGTCTCGGTTGAGGAAGACGCGGTCGCGGGTGAACAGCCGCTCGAAGTTGTCGAACCCGACCCAGCGGGCGATGTCGAGCTTCGCATTCGTGTCGCCGAAGCTGTAGACGATCGTCCAGACGAGCGGATACGCCACCAGCACGCCGAGCAGGATCACTGCGGGCGCGATGAACAGCAGCCCTTGCCAGCCCTGGTTCTTGAAGATGGTGCGCAGCCTCCGTCCCCGGGGTCTGACGACTGGCCCGGGGACGGGTTGACTGCTCATCTGATCTTGTCCTTTACGCGCCGAAACCGGCCTGCTCGGCGTCGGCCTGGTAGTCGTTGAGGAGCTTGTCCATGTCATCGGGCTTCTTGATGATGTTCTGGAGCAGGGTTCCGAAGTTCTGTCCGAGCGTTCCCGGCAGGAGGTCCGAGCCGTCGAAGCGGAAGACCTTGGCGTCCTGGAGCTGCTTCGCCTCCTTGCTGACGAGCTCGTTCGGGTAGTCGGCTGCGGTTACGCCCTTGTTGGGTGAGGCGATTGCGCCTGTCGAGACCCAGACCTTGCCGGCCTCGGGCGTTGCGAGGTAGTCCAGCAGCTTGGCCACGTCCTCGTTGTTGACGAAGGCCGCCGCGACGTCGCCACTGCCTACGACCAGGCCTTCATCCCCGCCGCCGATCGACGGGAAGCCGAAGAAGTCGATGTCCGTTCCGGGCTTCAGGCTCGGGTTCACCTGATCGATGGCGATGCCGCCGACGAAGCCGCCTTCGTAGTACATCTCGGCTTTCGCGTTCTTGCCGAAGACTCGGGCGATCCCATCGACGAAGCTGATGCCGAGAGCCGTGTCGATCCCGCCCTCGACGTACTGGTCGTTGACGATCTTCGTCATCTCGGTCAGGGCGTCTTTCACCGACTGGTCGTTGAACTTGACCTCGCCCGTCTCGAAGAGCTGGCTGTACTTCTCGGGACCGGCCTGGCGGACGTAGATCTGCTCGAACCAGTCCGTCAGCGTCCACGAGTTGTCGTCACCCTGCGCCCCGACGGCCCACGGCGTCTTGCCCTTGGCCTTGTACTGCTTCGTGATGTCGATCAACTGGTTCCAGTCGGTCGGGACTTCGAAGCTGTTCTCCTGGAACGACTGCGGCTTGTACCAGACCGTGCTCTTCGAGTTGGCCTTGGCGACCACGCCGTAGACCGTGTCGTCGACGGTCGCGAGCTTCGTCCACGTCTCGGTGTAGTTCTCGTTGATCTTGTCCGGGTCGAGCCCGAGATCCTCGAGCGGGATCAGGACGTCGTCCTGGGCCAGCTCCGCGACGAAACCGGGACGCGGGATGATCGCGACCATCGGCGGGTTGTCAGCCGCGAGCCGGGTGCGGATCACGGGGAGGAAGTCGCGGGCCGACTCGTACTTGGTCTTGATGCTGGTGTCCGTAGTGAATTGCTTCAGGACCTTCGCGAATGCCTCCTGCTCGCTGCCGCCCCAGAGCGAGAAGATCGTGATCTCCCCCGTGCCTTTCGCCGTGCTTCCGCCCCCGTCGTCGCCGCCGCCGCACGAGGTCGCTGTTCCGACCGCGAGCAGGCAGACGGCGAGGAGCGCGATCCAGCGCCTCGTCATTGCGTGGCTCCTTTCGGTTCGTCGTAGATTCCAAGCCCGGATTCCGGGTCGAAAAAGTGCAGGGCGCGCGTGTCGACGGCGACCTCTGCCGTCTCACCGTCCTTGACGCGCGATTCGACCGCGAAGCGGCCGACCAGGGTCGTCTGCTGTTCCGCGCGCGCATCCTCCAGCCCGGTGACCGCCACCTCGCCCACGTCCGCCGCCAGCTCCTTGACTTCCTCCGTCAGCGCCGGCGGCGCGTTGATCTTGAAGTGCACCATCAGCTCCGAGCCCAGCGCCTCGGTCAGCTCGATCTCCCCGCGCAGGCGCTTGCCCTCGGGCACGTCGCCCACGAGGCTCGCGTCCTCGAGGTGCTCCGGGCGGATGCCGAGCACGACCTCTTTCCCCTCGAAGCTCTTCAGCGCGGGCCGAGCGGCGAGAACGTCCTCGTCGAGAGAGATCCTCTGGTCGCCCAGCACCGCGGCGAGCGTCCCATTGCTCCGCTCGAGCGAAGCCTCGATCAGGTTCATCGCGGGGCTGCCGATGAAGCCGCCGACGAAGACGTTCAACGGGTGGTCGTACAACTCTTGGGGCGGCGCGACCTGCTGCAGCTCGCCTTTGCGCATGACGGCGACGCGGTCGCCCATCGTCATCGCCTCGACCTGGTCGTGCGTGACGTAGATCGTCGTCACGCCGAGCGAGCGCGTGAGCCGGCTGATCTCGGCGCGCATCTGGACGCGAAGCTTCGCGTCGAGGTTCGAGAGCGGCTCGTCCATCAGGAAGGCCTGGGGCTGGCGGACGATCGCGCGCCCCATCGCGACGCGCTGCCGCTGGCCGCCGGAGAGTGCCCGTGGCTTGCGGTCGAGAAACGGCTCGAGGCCGAGGACCTTCGCCGCCTCACGCACGCGCTTGTCGATTTCCTCCTTCTTCACCTTGCGCAGCCGGAGGCTGAACGCGATGTTGTCGAAGACCGTCAGGTGCGGGTAGAGCGCGTAGGTCTGGAAGACCATCGCGATGTCGCGGTCCTTCGGCGACACCTCGTTGACGACACGGTCGCCGATCCGGATCTCGCCTTCGCTGATCTCCTCGAGCCCCGCGACCATGCGCAGGGCCGTCGTCTTGCCGCAGCCGGACGGCCCGACCAGCACCATGAACTCTTCATCCTCGGTCTGGAGATCGAGGCCGGCGACGGCTTTTGTCCCGTCAGGGAAGATCTTCGAGACGTCCGAGAAGGTGACGGCGGCCACGCTCGGGGGGGAGTATCACTTACGACGGGTAGGGAGCGACCGCTGACCGTCCTCGCGTGACGCTGGCAGCGATCGCGGCGAGGCAGAAAGCGGCCGCGAAGCTCGGCAGGGAGGCGCCGATCCCGACCCCCGGCTGACGGGTCTCCTCGACGATGTCGACCCACCAGCTCGGCCCGAGCGGGGGCTCGTGAAGCCAGTGGTAGAGCGCGAAGCCGATGAGCCAGGAGGCGATCAGAGCCGGCCGGTAGGCGGGCGCG
>Ga0210378_10000757_pt1 | contig 16786 bp, 18 predicted proteins | sample PLM1_60_b1redo_FD_155465 | JGI IMG/M metagenome (GOLD analysis project Ga0210378, IMG submission 155465) | Groundwater sediment microbial communities from an aquifer in East River, Colorado, USA - PLM1_60_b1 redo | ecosystem: Environmental > Terrestrial > Soil > Riparian zone | place: USA: East...
CCTCATGTCGACCATCGTTGACCGCAGCCTCGTCGTCGCGGCCCTGGCCCCGACCACCGGGGCCGCCACGACCCACACGGCAACCGGCCGAAGCCTGGCTCGCACCCTGCTCGGCGTCGCGCTGCTCGCAGCGCGTCGAGCTCGCCGCCGCCGGGGCCCGGCCCGGCGCTGAGAGCCGGGGCGGCGGCCGGTTGAGGGGTCTGGCCGCCGCCCCTCCCCAACTGTCCGGCGATCAGGCGTCGGGCGCCCGGTCGGCGTCCCAGGTCTCGGCGTCGTGGACGGCGGTCCAGAAGTGCAGCTCGAAGCGGACCACCCGGTCGAAGGCGGTCGCCATGGCGGGCGTCGGCGCGCCCGGGGCGGCCGCGTCGAGCAGCCGGGCGACCGCGGCGACCCAGCCGGCGAACGAGTCCGACGACCAGTTCTCCACGAACGGCCAGTAGTCCGAGGTGCGGCTCGCGGTGGCGCGGACGGCCGACCAGGCGTCGTAGTACGCCTTCTCGGCGCCGTACAGCACGGTCAGCGCGACCGCGTAGCCGTCCTGCAACGAGGCCTGGAGGTACGAGATGTAGCCGAGAGTGGTCGGGCCGGGCTCCGTCCCGAGCTCGAGGCCGCGGGCCGCCGCCTCCCGCCCGAAGAGGTCCAGCTCGGCCTGCAGCGGGCCCAGCCCGGCCGCGAGCACGTCCGCCGCGCGCTGGTCCGGCGCGAGCGCGACCAGCCCGCCGAGGAAGCGGCGGAAGCCGACCACGAAGTAGTGGTCGGCGACGAGCCAGCGGTCGAACGCCGCCCGCTCCAGGGTCCCGTCGCCCGCCTGGACGACGAACGGGTGCGCGGTCAGCCGTCCCCACAACGGGCCCGAGCGCGACAGCAGGGTCCGCGCCGCCGCCCCGCTCACCGGCCACCCCACACGGCCAGCAGCTTAGGCGGCGCCGGTCACAGTCACGGCACGTCCCAGAAGGCCAGCTCGTGCCGGAGGCCCTCGGCGAACGCGGCCGTCGCCGTCGCGTCGTCCACCAGCCCCAGCTCGTACGCCTCGTCCAGCATCTGCGCGCACCGGGTGGCGAGCGCGGCGAAGCCGGGGTCGGCGTACGTCGCCACCCAGCGGGCGTACCGGGGCTCGGCCGGCGGGTGCTCGGCCAGCAGCCGGCCGAGCGTCGAGTAGCCCCACATGCACGGCAGCAGCGCGGCCAGCCCGCGGCCGTAGTCCGCGGCGGCCGCCAGCAGGAAGGCCGTGTACGCCGAGCAGGCCGGGCCGGGGACCGCGCCGAAGAGGTCGGCGTCGAAGTCCGCCGCCAGGCTGCGGTGCAGCGCCAGCTCCTCGTGCCAGGTGGAGTGGGCCAGGTCGACCAGGTCGCCGAGATGCTGGTCCGGAGCCTGCCAGGCCAGCCGGGCGAAGACCCGGACGTACCCGAGCAGGAAGAGGTAGTCCTGCTCCAGCCAGGAGCGGAAGACGGCCGGGTCGAGGTCGCCGCGCGCGATCCCGGCCACGGTGGGGTGCTCGAGCTGCGCCCGGACGGCCGGCAGGCCCCGCCCGGCCAACCGCTGCGACAGGAGTGGCATCGGCACATGGTGCCCGACCGGGCAGGTCTCCGGCGACGTGTCGACGGCCGGCCGCACGCTTCGGGTCAGGCCGCCTCCGCCAGGGTCACCAGGAAGCGGCCCCCGGCGTCCGTCCAGCCGTCCCGGACCGCGAAGCCGGCCGCGGCCAGCTCGGTCACCACCCCCTCCGGCCGGAACTCACCGCCGCGCTGGCGCCGAGCTCGACCGCACGGTCCTCCGCCGGGCCCGGAGGGTCCAGGCGAGTCGGGCGGCCCACCACGATCGGCGTGCCGGGGTGAGGGCGGCTGCCGCCCGCCGGGTCCGGGCGCCGGCCAGCTCGGCCGCCTCCCCCTGGGCCGCCGCCACCCGCGCGAACGCCGGGTGGAAACCCATCCGCGCCGCGATCCGCTCCGCCTCCGCGTACCGCTCGTCCGTCCGCATGGTCGGCTCCCCTCCGTCACCAGTGAAACCAGTTTGCCGGTCGCGTGCGCTGTGCGCAACCGGCATTCGGCGTATGCTGGTGAGCGTGCCCGACCAGGATCCACCCGAGGTCACCCTGGTCCTCGACTTCCTCAACTCGGTCGACGTCGAGGCGGGGACCGACCAGCTCGCCGACACCGCGTCGTACGCGGCCTGGCTGCGCGGCCACGGACTGCCCGACCGCCCGGAGCCGGCGGACCTCGAGGCCGCCCGCCGGCTGCGCGCCGCCCTCCGGGCCACCGTCGGCGACCGCCGGGCGACCCCGGGCGAGGTCGCGGTGCCGGTCCGGGTGGGCCTTGACGCCGACGGCCGGCCGACGCTGCTCGCCGCGGATCCGCTCGGCACGGTCGGGGCCGCCGCGGTCGCCCTGGCCGGTGCCGGCCACTGGGAGCGGGTGCGGATCTGCCACGCCGACGACTGCCGGTGGGCCTTCTACGACCGGTCGAAGAACCGGTCCCGGCACTGGTGCTCGATGGCGGAGTGCGGGACCAGGGCGAAGAGCCGCGCCTTCCGGGAGCGCCGCCGCGGCTGACCCCCGTTCCTCGCTCAGGGCGTCTCCCAGGGCCGTTCGGTGCGCCACGTCTCCTGCCGAGCTGGCTGCTGCTCGACCTGTCGCCGTTCCAGCACAGCCCGCGGCTGCCGCGGGCGGAGCTGACCACGCTCCCGCTCGTCCTGTTGTTGGCCGCCGTCGCGGCGTTGACCGTGGCCGGCTTCGCCGGCCTCCTCGTCGCGACCCGCTCTGAGCCGTCGAGAAAGCGGGTGCGGGACGTGGGGGCGGTTGGTAGCGTCGACGCCGTGATCAGCTGAGGACGCGCGCGGTAAGCGCGCCGCGCCGGCCCGGGTCCGTCCCCCCGGCGCCCGACGACCCCAGCCCCGCGGAGGCGCCGGGATCACGTCCCCCCGACGGCCCGGCGGCCGCCCGCACCCCTCGCACGCCGAGGAGGCCAGCGTGTCCGCACCGCCCGAGAATCCGCCCGAACAGAGCATCGACGAGCCGGCCGACGAGACCACCGACGAACCCACCGAGCACGATCCGCCGGCACCGACCCGCCGCGAGCGCCGTGCACGCCACGGCGGCGAGTCCGCCAAGGTGCCCGGGCCTCCCCCGGGACGGCGCTACCCCGTCCCCGCCAAGCCCCGCGACTACGCAGCCCGACGGCGCGGCTGAGGACGTCGGCCGGGCCCTGGTCAGGGCCCGGCCGGCTCCCCCGGGGGGTAGACGGTGTCACCGTCGCGTCATGACGGCAGCTCCGCCCCGACCCCGGCCGGGGCGTGTGGGCGATCGGTTCTCCGGGCACCACAGGGCAATGATTCACTTCGACATCGCCGCGGTCGCCGAGCAGAGCGCCGACTTCCGCCGGGTGCTGTGGACGGGCAGGCACGCCCAGCTCGTGATCATGACGATCCCGCCGGACGGGGAGATCGGCGAGGAGGTCCACGAGGACACCGACCAGGTGCTCAGCTTCGTCAGCGGTGTCGGCGAGGCGCGGGTCGGCGGGCAGAAGCGGAAGGTGGCATCCGGGGACCTGGTCGCGGTCCCGGCCGGCACGAAGCACAACTTCGTCAACGCCGGACCCAACCCGCTGGTCCTCTACACGGTCTACGCCCCGCCGGAGCACGCGGACGGCGTCGTGCACCACACCAAGGAGGAGGCGGAGGCGGCCGAGGCCGCCGGCAAGGACCACCCGCCCACCTCCTGACCGCCCATGCTCGTCTCCGACGAGGCACGCCGGTCGACGTCTGGGCGTCGGCCCGCGCCGCCGAAGATCCATCGGACATGCGCCAGCGGCCGAGTCGGTCAGCCGGCGACGACCACCCTGTCCCGGCCGGCCCGCTTGGCCGCGTACAGCGCTCGGTCGGCGGCCTGGACCACGTCGACCGCGGTCGCACCGTGCTCCGGGTAGAGCGCGACCCCGGCGGACAGGGTGACGCCGGGCAGCGGCAGCCCCTGGTGCTCCACCCGTACCCGGCCCACGCTCGCGCGGAGCTCCTCGGCCCGGACGACGATCTGGTCGGCCGGCAGGTCCGGGAGCAGTAGGAGGAACTCCTCGCCGCCGTACCGGCACGGCACGTCGCCGTGCCGCAGTCCCCGCCGGATGGCCTCCGCGACCGCCTGCAGCAGCCGGTCCCCGGCATCGTGCCCGTTGGCGTCGTTGAACCGCTTGAAGCGGTCGATGTCCGCCATCACCACTCCGAGGGACCGGCCCGAGTGGTCGGCCCTGCTGGTCTCCCGGCCGATCCAGTCCTCGACGAACCGCCGGTTGTAGAGGCCGGTGAGCGGGTCCCGCAACGCCTGGGTCCGCAATGTCTCGCGCAGCTCGAGGTTTGCCAGCGACAGCGCGGTCTGCTCGCTGACCGCGACGCCGAGCCGGCGCCGGTCCTCGGTCAGCCACCGCTCCCGCGGGGCCGGCTCGGACTCGTGGCCCATGAGGTGGAGCATCCCGCTGGTCTCACCGTGCGCGGCCATCGGGATGCAGACCGAGTCGCCGGTCCGGCGCTCGACGTGCCGGCAGGACAGAGCCGGCGACGTGGCGTCCACGACGTGCTGCTGCCCACGCCGCAGCGCCCAGCACTGGTCCGGGGTGACCGTGTCCGGCTGGTCCAGCTCGCCCCACTGCGAGCGCAGCTCGAGCAGGTTGCGGGAGGCGTTGTACCGGTAGAGCACGCCGGAGAGCCCATCGAACATCGCCCGCATCCCGTGCCCGATGACGGCGTACGCCTCGTCGGCGTCGGCGCAGGCCTGCAGCAGGTTGCCCAGCTCGGCGAGCTGCATGACGTCGTGGTTGAGCCGCTCGAACTCCGCGGTCCGCTCCCGCACGCGCCGCTCCAGCTCGGCCCGGCTGGCCTCCAGCTCCTCGGCGAGCATGTTGACACCCAGCACGATCGCGTCGAGGTCGTCCTCGGCGGGGGAGGTCGAGCCGCGGGCGCTGAGGTCGCCGGTGGCCAGCCGGGTCAGCAGGGCGACCAACTGCTCGACCCGCTCGTCCGGAAGTCCCCCGCTCACTGCTGCTCGCGGAGCCAGGCGAGCGCCGCAGCCTCGTCGGTGAACATCCGGATCGGCACCGGGAGCCGCTGCATGCCGATGAAGAAGTTCGCCAGCATCCGGTTGACCGCCGAACTGGCGAGCAGCGCGACCTTGGACATGCCGCCGTAGTCCTCGCGGAAGTGGGCGCGGCCCTCCCTGTCGAGCGTGGCGACCCCTCTGATGTCGACGAGCATCGGCATGGACCCGACGCCGAGGTCGCGGACCGCCGCGGTCACTGCCCGGGCCGCCGTCACGTCCCCCCGGGCGTCCGGCTCCCACTCGACGCGCACGACCCCGGCAGCGGCATCCCACCAGACCCGAAAGGGCTCGGCTGTGCTCATATCTCACTCTCCGTAGCGATGATTACAGAGAGTATCGCAGGCCTCCTCAGGGAAGGCCCGAGACCGAGGGACTCGCTACGACCACGGCGGATGATCCGCACCTGCTGGCTCTGGCCGACTGTCCCGAGCTGGCGGACCTGCGGTTGCGCGCCTGGTCCCACATGCTCGGCTACCGCAGACACTTCTCCACCAAGAGCCGCCGCTACTCGACCACGCTTACGGCGCTGCGAGACGCACGAGCCGACCACCGGCGGCAACAGGCGGCCGAGGCCGTCGATGGCAGACGCCGGAGGCGAGCGGTATGCACGATGGACGTATCGGGGCCGAGGCTTGAAACCGGCCGAAGCACATCGGGGTCAACCCGTGCGTGCACATCGACCAGATCCCCGCCGACTTCCCACGCCGGGACCAGGTCTGGCGCGTCGAGCAGCACGACGGCGAGTGGGTCGAACCCGGCAACAGCGTCATCGTCGGCCCGAACGGTGAACTACTGGCCGGGCCGGCCCGCCACCAGGAAACCATCCTCACCGCCGACATCGATATCGACATCGTCCACGCGGCACGCCGGATGTTCGATCCCGTCGGGCACTACAACCGGCCCGACATCTTCCGTCTCACCGTCGACACCCGGCCCCGCCCACCATTCACTCTCGACGAAACCTAGCCAGCGGTGTACGAGCGCACCGGCGCCTGAGCAAACGCCAGCAAGAGGTTGATCAGCACGACAAGAGGCACAAGACAGCCCAAGAGATACGGGTGTTCCGGCACGGCGTCTCGTGCTGCCAGCAGGTCTCGGCTCATGCGGTCCAACAGGAAGAACCAACGAGATGGAAGCCGCCCAGCCCTGTCGCCAGCGGCGTACGCCTCCTCGACACCGAGGCGATCCGACCTGCGGTGGACCGGGAGCCGTTCCACTGGCAGCTAGTGCTCGACGCCCTCCGCGGTTGACTCGCTCTCGGTCTTCGAGAACAGGCCCACAGGGCACGAGACGCCGGTGCCGCCGAGGCCGCAGTAGCCGTTGGGATTCTTGCCCAGATACTGCTGGTGATAGGCCTCGGCATAGAAGAACGGGCCGGCCGGGGCGAGCTGCGTGGTGATCCGGCCGTGGCCGGCATCGGACAGCCGCTGCTGGTAGGTGGCCAGCGAGGCTTCGACGGCCGCGCGCTGCTCCTCGGAAGCCCAGTAGGCCGCCGACCGGTACTGGGTGCCGACGTCGTTGCCCTGCCGCATCCCCTGCGTCGGGTCGTGCCCCTCCCAGAAGACCGCGAGCAGCCGCTCGTACGGCACCTGCTCCGGGTCGAAGACCGCGAGGACGGCCTCGGTGTGGCCGGTCAGGCCCGAGCAGACCTCCTCGTACGTCGGGTACGGCGTGAATCCGCCCGCGTAGCCGACCGCGGTCGACCACACCCCCGGCGTCTGCCAGAACAGCCGCTCGGCGCCCCAGAAGCAGCCGAGCCCGAAGACCGCGGTGGCCAGCCCGGACGGGAACGGCGGCACGATCCGGTTGCCGGTGACGAAGTGCGTCTCCGGCACCGCGAAGGGGTACGACGACCGGCCGGGCAGCGCCTGCTCGGCCGACGGCAGCTGGGTCTTGGTCCGCGAGAACAGCACGCACCCACGGTACGCGGGGGACGCCTCCGCACGCCGGTTACGGAATGAGTGCGTCCGCAGCGGGCAAGGGGACACCGACAGCGTCCGACCCACCACGGGGAGCCCGGGGCCATGCCGCTCTTCTCACGCCACAAGCAGGACGAGCAGGTCCGCTCGGACCGGCGCGACGACGCCCGCCGCCGGGACGGGCTCCAGGAGGAGCAGCGGCCAGCCCCGGACGACCCCCGCAAGCCGGACTCCCCCACCGACCTGGGCAAGCGGACCTGGCTCGGGATCGCCAAGCGGGCGGTCAAGGAGTTCAAGCACGACAACATCACCGACTGGGCCGCGGCGCTGACCTACTACGCGGTGCTGTCCATCTTCCCGGCGCTGATCGTCTTCGTGTCCCTGCTCGGCCTCTTCGGCCAGGGTCCGGACACGGTGCAGAAGCTGCTCGACATCGTGCGGGACATGGGCGCCCCGCAGAGTGCCGTCGACGCCCTCCGCGGACCGATCGACCAGGTCGTCAACCAGCAGGCGAGCAGAGCCGGGACCACTCTCGTCCTCGGCCTGCTGGGCGCGCTGCTGTCCGCGTCCGGCTACGTCGGCGCCTTCATCCGCGCCTCCAACGCGATCTACGAGGTGGAGGAGGGCCGCAGGTTCTACATCCTCCGGCCGCTGCAGATCCTGGTCACCATCGTCGGCACCCTGCTGCTGACCGTCATCACGCTGGCCCTGGTGGCCAGCGGCAACGTCGCCCGGGCCATCGGTGAGGCGATCGGGCTGGGCGACACCGCGGTGACGGTCTGGAACGTCGCCAAGTGGCCGGTCATCGTGATCATCGTGAGCCTGATGATCGCCGGGCTCTATCACATCGCCCCCAACGTCAAGCAGCCCCGGTTCCGCTGGTTCACCCTCGGCGGCTTCCTCGCCCTGCTGCTGTGGGTGCTCGCGTCCGCCGCCTTCGGCCTCTACGTGGCCAACTTCGGCTCGTACGACAAGACGTACGGGTCGCTGGGCGCGGTCATCACGTTCCTGGTCTGGCTGTGGATCACGAACAACGTGATCCTCTTCGGCGCCGAGGTCAACGCGGAGGTGGAGCGCGGGCGGGAGCTCGAGGCCGGGGTGGAGAAGGCGGACGAGGACATCCAACTGCCGCACCGCAGGCCGCCCAAGCGGGGCTGAGCTCCCGCTCCCGTAGCCACCCCCGCCACGCGCGGGTTAGCCTCCAACCGTCGCCCGGAGGAGGCGGGTGCCGGGACGGGAAGGGGCCGACGGTGGGGGACACCGGGGTGCTGGGCGGGGCCGGGCCGGCCCTGGCCGACGCGGTCAGCGGCACCCGGCAGGTCGAGGACGTGCTGGCCGGGCTGCGCGACCGGGCCGTGCTCGCCACCGAGGTCTCCTTCACGATCAGCGACCCGGCCCGGCCCGACAACCCGCTGGTCTGGGTCAACCCGGCCTTCACCCGGATCACCGGCTACTCCTTCGACGAGTCCGCCGGGCGCAACTGCCGCTTCCTGCAGGGCCCCGCGACCGACCGGGCCACAGTCGCGGAGATGCGGCGGGCTCTGGACCAGCGGCGGTCGGTCACCGTGACGATCCTCAACTACCGCAAGGACGGCACCGCGTTCTGGAACGAGGTGTCGATGTCGCCTGTCTTCGACGGCGACGGCCGGCTCACCAACTTCGTCGGGGTGCAGGCGGACGTGACCGCGCGGGTGCAGGCCGAGCACGAGCGTGAGGCGGCGCATCGGGCGGCGGAGCGGGCGCAGGGCCGGCTGGGCGTCCTCGCCGAGGTCAGCGCCGCCCTGTCCGGGACGCTGGACGTGTCCGAGGCGCTCGGCCGGCTCGCCCACCACCTGGTGCCGGCGCTGGCCGACTGGTGCGCGGTGGACATGCTGGAAGCGCAGGGCGTCCGCCGGCTGGCGGCGGCGCACCGGGATCCGGCGAAGGTCGAGACCCTGCGGGCGGTGCCGCCGATCTCGGGCGGCCGACGCGAGGACCCGGTCGCGCTGGTGCTCGACAGCGGGCAGCCGATCCTGTACGGCCGCGTCGACGACGGCGTGCTCGCGCGCACGGTGGACTCGCCCGAGCGGCTGGCGCTGGTCCGCGAGGTGGGCGTGACCTCGGGCCTGGTCGTGCCGCTCCGCGCGCGCAGCCGGGTGCTCGGCACGCTCAGCCTCGGCATCGCCGACGGCTCCCGAGAGTACGACGAGAGCGATCTCGACATGGTTACCGACATCGGCCGCCGGGCCGGCCTCGCGCTCGACAACGCCCGGCTCTACAGCAGGGAGCACGAGGTGGCGGTGGCGCTGCAGCGCAGCATGCTGCCGGCGTTGCCGCGGGTGCGCGGCCTGGAGGTCTCGGCGCACTACTTCGCCGGCTCGGAGCGGGCGGACGTGGGTGGCGACTGGTACGACGTGCTGCCGCTGCCGGACGGCTCGGTGGGGGTCGCGATCGGCGACGTGATGGGGCACGACCTGATCGCGGCCGCCGCGATGGGGCAGCTCCGCTCGGTGCTGCGGTCGTACGCGTGGGAGGGGCACCGGCCGGCGGAGGTGCTCGACCGGCTCGACCGGCTGGTCCAGGGACTCGGCATGGCGCAGCTCGCCACCTGCGTCTACGGGCGGCTGGAGCCGGTCGAGGGCGGGGCGCTGCTGCGCTACGCCAACGCCGGGCACCTGCCACCGGTGGTGCAGCGCCGCAACGGCGAGGTCCAGGTGCTCGACGGGGGCAAGTCGGTGCTGATCGGCGCACCCGGAACCGCCGACCGGACGGACGCCAGCGAGGTGATCGCCCGCGGCTCGACCCTGGTGCTCTACACCGACGGGCTGGTCGAGGACCGCGGGACCGACGTCGACGAGGGCGTCGCCCGGCTGTGCTCGCTGGTCGGCGGGCACGACCCGGCCCTGGGCGTCAGCGCGCTGTGCGACCGGCTGCTGGACGAGCTGCTCACCGGCCCGCGGACGGACGACGCGGCGGTGATCGCCGTGCGGATCTCGGACGACTGGGGCTGAGCCGGCCTCAGCCGCGGGCCGGCAGCTCCAGCACCCAGCGGTACGCCTGGACCTGCCGGCTGGCGAAGCCGGCCGCGGAGCCCCACAGGAAGAGCCGGAAGCGGCGGTAGAGCGGGTCGCCCCAGCGCCGGACGATCTCCGTCCGGGCGCCGTCCAGCCGCTCCCCCCACGCCTTGCAGGTCAGGTAGTAGTTGTGCCGGTCGTCGTGCACCGAGAGCAGCTCGAACGGCGTCTTCGCCACCGCCGCCAGGTACGCGTGCAGCACCATCGGCGAGGCGTTGCCCGGATAGACGTAGCGGCTCATGAAGGTCGACACCCGGTGTTTCGCCCGGGCCGCGACCGCGTCCAGGTAGACCCGGCCGCCCGGCTCCAGCAGCCGCCCGTACGCCCGCAGCGTCGCCGGGTAGTCCGGGAGGTGCTCGGTGACGCCCATGTTCACGATCGCGCCGAAGCGGCGGCCGGGCGCGTACTCGAAGAGGTGCTCGCGGACGACCGAGACCGGCAGGTCCTCGCGGCGCACCAGCTCGGTGAGGAAGCGCTCGGACTCCGCCGAGATGGTCAGCGTGGTGACCCGGATCCCGCGCCGGGCGGCGTGCTCGGCGAACGCGCCCCAGCCGCCACCGACCTCGAGCACGTGGTCGCCCGGCCGGGCGCCGATCTCCTCGATGGCCAGGTCGATCTTCCGCGTCATCGCGTCCTCGAGCTTCTCGTCGTCCCGCTCGAAGATCCCGTGCGTGTAGCAGCGGTGCCGGCCGTCCATGAAGCTGAGGAAGAAGTCCGAGTCCAGGTCGTAGTGCGAGGCGATGAAGCGCCGGTCGCTGCGGACCTGCCCGGTCAGCAGCGGGCCGGCGAACCGGGCCAGGTACGCCAGCGGGTGCCGGTCGTGGAAGAGCCCGCGCATCGCCAGCGCGGCCAGCAGGTCGCCGTCGATGTCGAGGTGGCCGTCGAGGTACGCCACCGCGATCGCGAACTGGTCCAGCGACCCGAGCGCCTTTGCCCCGTCGGCGTCGGCGACCGTGACGGTGAAGGCGGGCTGCCCGTCGCCGATGAGGTGGCCCGGACCGCCGCCGGCCGCGTCCCGGACGGTGAAGGGTCGCAGCGCGGGCGACGCGTACGACCGCCAACGGTGGCGCAGCGCCGGGACGATCGGCGAGACCCGGTCGGTCATGGATCAACGGTAGCGCCGGGCCCGGCTCCGCCGCTGGACCAGCGATGACCCGTACGCTCTCTCGTCGGTCGAGCCGTCGCGCCGGCTCCTCCGTCGACCGGTGGGTCGGGTGCTCGTCGACCGGTGGGCGCCGGTGCTCCCACCGGGCCACGGTTCAGCGGCCCGCGGCGTACCCCTGCATCCCGCGGGCGTTGGCCGCCGCGGACAGGATCCCGGTGTCCGCGTCGCGGGCGACCGCGGACAGCCGGCCGAGCGACCAGCCGTCCGAGACCACCACCCGGTGCCCGCGGCGGCGCAGCTCGGCCACCACGTCCGGCCCGACCCGCTCCTCGACCACCACCTCGCCGGGGACCGCCTTGCGCGGCGCGAACGAGGACGGGAACGAGTTGGTGTGCCAGGCGGGTGCGTCGATCGCGGCCTGCAGGTCGAGCCCGGCGACCAGGTGGGCGAGCAGGAAGCACAGCTGCCACTGGTCCTGCTGGTCGCCGCCCGGGGTGCCGCAGGCGAGCACCGGCTCGCCGGCGCGCAGCACCAGCGTGGGCGACAGGGTCGTGCGCGGCCGGCGCCCCGGTCGCAGCGTCGATGCCAGCCCGTTCTGCAGCCAGGTCATCTGCGCCCGGGTGCCGAGGCTGAAGCCGAGCTCCGAGATGGTCGGTGCGCTCTGCAGCCAGCCACCGGACGGGGTGGCGGAGATCAGGGTGCCCCAGCGGTCGACGACGTCGACGTGGCAGGTGTCACCAGGCGATGAGCCGCTTGCGCGAAGACCGGAGGAAGCGGTCGGCTCGCCCAGCGACGGCGGCGCCCGGCTCTCCTCGCCGGCCCCGGCCACCGCGTACGCGGGCAGTCGCGGCTCCCGGCCGCCCGGCGACCCAGGCCGCAGCTCGAGCGAGGCGGCCTCCCCGACCAGCCGGCGGCGACCGGCCGCGTAGGACGGCGCCAGCAGGTCGGCGAGCGGCACGTCGGGGACGTCGCCGTACCAGGCCTCCCGGTCGGCGAAGGCGAGCTTGGTCGACTCGACCGCCAGGTGCAGAAGATCCGAGCTGCCAGCCGGCGGCAGCTCGCCGCCGGCATCACAGCCGAGCAGGGCGAGCTGCTGCAGCAGGACGGGACCCTGGCTCCACGCCGCCGGCTTGGCCACCGTCCAGCCGCGCCAGTCGAGCGTGACGGCCGGCTCGTACGACGGGCTCCAGCCGGCCAGGTCGGCGCCGGTGAGCACGCCGGCGTGCGGCCGGCCGGAGTCGTCCATCCACTCCCGCCGGCCGAAGGCGTCGACCGCGTCGGCGACGAAGCCGCCGTACCAGGCCTTGTGCGCGGCCTCGAGCTGCGGCTCCCGGTCCGGCCCGGCCGCCTCCGCCTCGGCCAGCAGCCGCCGGTACGTCGCCGCGAGCGCCGGCTGGCGCAGCCGCTCCCCGGCGCCGGGCGGGCGCCCACCCGGCAGCCACCGTTCGGCGGACGTGGGCCAGTGCGTGCGGAACATCTCCGCGCTCGCGGCGATCGTCGCGGCCACCCGCGGCAGCACCGGGTGGCCGTCCTCGGCATACCCGATCGCGTACGCCAGGACGTCACGCAGCGGCAGCCGGCCGTGGTCGCGCAGCAGCGCCAGCCAGCCGCCGACGGCGCCGGGCACGACGGCGGCCAGCGGCCCGGTGCCGGGCACGACGGACAGGCCGAGGTGGTCGCGGAAGTGCCGGAGGGTCGCCCCGGCCGGGACCGGGCCCTGCGCGCAGAGCACGGTCGGGCGCGGGTCGACGGCGGTGGCCAGCAGGATCGGCAGGTCGCCGCCCGGCCCGTTCAGGTGCGGCTCGACCACATGCAGGACGAATCCGGCCGCGGCGGCGGCGTCCGCGGCGGTCCCGCCCGCCTCCAGCGCGGCCATCCCGGCGGCGCTGGCCAGCCAGTGCGTGCTGGCCACCATCCCGAAGGTCCCGGACAGCACCGGCCGAGTCGTGAACACGCCCCGATCCTCCCAGCCCGTACGGGCGGCGCGGAGGGCGTCTGGCAGGGTGGCGGCCATGCGGGTGGTGGTCGTCGGGAGCGTGAACCTCGACCTGGTCGCCCGGGTCGCCCGGCTGCCGGGCCGCGGCGACACCGTCCGCGCGACCCGCTACGACCGGACGCCCGGAGGCAAGGGCGCCAACCAGGCACTGGCCGCCCGCCGGCTGGGCGCGGAGGTGGCGCTGGTCGCGGCCGTCGGCCAGGACGACGCGGCGGCGGAGGCGCTCTCGCTGCTCGCCGCGGACGACGTCGACCTGACCGGCGTACGGCGGATGCCGGACGCTCCGACCGGCGTCGCGCTGATCACCGTGGACGACGACGGCGAGAACACCATCGTGGTGGTGCCGGGAGCGAACGCCCGGCTCGCGGTCGGGCCGGCCGACTCTGCCCACTTCGCCGGGGCGGACGCGGTGCTCTGCCAGCTCGAGGTGCCCGTGGAGACCGTCGCCGCAGCCGCCGGGCAGGCGCCCGCGGGCGCGCTGTTCTGCCTGAACGCGGCACCGCCGGCACCGGTGCCGCCGGCCGTGCTGGACCGGGCCGACCTGGTCGTCGCCAACCGGGCCGAGTACGCGGCGGTGCCCGGGCTGGACGGGGCGCGGCTGGTCGCGGTGACGGACGGGGCGGCGGGAGCGGTGCTGCGGGAGCGCGGAGGCGCGGTGCTGCGGGCGGAGGCGCCCCGGGTCACCGCGGTCGACGGCACCGGCGCCGGTGACGCCTTCGCCGGCGCGCTCGTGGTCGGGCTGCTGGCCGGGCTGGACCGGGCCGAGGCGCTGCGCCGGGCCTGTGCCGCCGGCGCCGCGGCGGCCTCCCACGCCGGCGCCCAGCCGTCGCTGCCCCGGCCGGCGGATGTCGACGCGCTGGTCGGCGGATGAGCGCCCCCGTCCCGGTGCCCGCCGGGGTCGGCCGCCCCGACCCCGCCCTCGGACGCGGGACCGAGCCGGCGGCCGGCGGCGCGGGTGGGCCGGCCGCCGGCCGTGCCGGCGGCGCGGTGCCGGTGCTGGTGGACTGCGACCCCGGCATCGACGACGCGGTCGCGCTGCTGCTCATCTGCGCCAGCCCCGAGACCCGGCTGCTGGGCGTGACCACGGTGGGCGGCAACGCCGACCTGGCGCGCACCACCCGGAATGCGCTCCGGGTGCTCACCCTGGCCGGGCGGGCGGACGTGCCGGTCGCCGCGGGCGCGCCCCGGCCACTGGTCCGCGCCCAGCCGCACCGCGCCGCGTACGTGCACGGCGACGACGGCGTCCGCGGCGCCGACCTGCCGGAGCCGGCCGCCCCGGCGGATCCCCGGCACGCGGTCGACCTGCTCGCGGACACGGTCTCGGCCTCGGCGGAGCCGGTCACCCTGATCGCGGTCGGCCCGCTGACCAACGTCGCGCTGCTCTACGCCCGGCACCCCGAGGTCGCGGCCCGGCTGGATCGGCTGGTCGTGATGGGCGGCTCGATCGGCGCCGGCAACGTGACGGCGGCCGCCGAGTTCAACGTGTGGGCCGACCCGGAGGCGGCCTACCGGGTGCTGACCGACCCCGGCCTCCCCCGCCCGGTCCCGACCACGATGGTGGGACTGGACGTGACCTTCGGGATGCCGGTGGACGAGGCGGACGTGCGCCGGTTGGGCGCGGGTGGGTCGGCCGGACGGGCCGCGGCGGCCATGCTCGGCGCGGCGGTCGAGTTCTACCACCAGTCCCTCGGGGTGATCTCGGTCGCCGTGCACGACGCGGTGGCGGTGGTCCAGGTGCTGCGCCCGGAGCTCATCACGACCGAGGCCTGCACGATCACGGTGGACTGCTCGGACGGGCCCAGCCGGGGGGCGACGGTGGTGGACCGGAAGGCCCCGCTACCGTGGCTGTCGGTGGCCACCGGCGCGGACGCGGGGGCCGTGGTCGACCTGGTGGTGACCCGGGTGGCCGCCTACGACCGGTGACCGTGGGCGGCCGTTCGGGTGAAACCACTCTGCCACAAGGAACAGACATTCTTTAGGCTCTTCGCTCGGATGACGATCTGCATCAGACTGGGCGAAGAGTGCCGAGGAGGTCGAGGGGTGGCGGAGCGGGCAGGCAGGAGCGATGTGCCGTCACAGCCGGCCACCTATCGCTCGCTGTTCGCGGACGGCGAGTTCCGCGCGCTGTGGCTCGCCCAGGCGATCTCCCTCACCGGCGACCAGCTGGCCCGCGTCGCCATCGCCTTCCTGGTCTACGCCCGGACGCAGTCGGCGCTGGCGACCGCGATCGTGTACGCGATCACGTACCTGCCGTGGCTGATCGGCGGCCCGCTGCTCGGCGGCCTGGCCGACCGCTACCCGCGGCGGACGGTCATGGTCAGCTGCCAGCTGATCAGCGCGGTGCTGGTCGCGCTGATGGCGATCCCCGCCATGCCGCTGGTGCTGCTCGCCGTGCTGCTGTTCGTCGTCATCCTGGTCGAGTCGCCGTTCCTGTCCGCCAGGGCGTCGCTGTTGGTCGACGTGCTGCCGGACGACCGGTACGTGCTCGCCTCCGGCCTCGGCCAGCTGACCATCCAGGGCACCCAGGTGGTCGGCTTCGCGCTCGGCGGCCTGCTGCTCAAGGCGGTGGGCCCGACCGACGCGCTGCTGCTGGACGCGACCTCGTTCCTGGTCGCGGCGGCGATGGTGCAGTTCTTCGTCCGACACCGCGACTCGGCCGCGTCGGCCGGGGAGCTCGGCGGGAGCTGGCGACGGATCCGGGAGGGCGCCCGGGTCGTCTTCGGTGACCCGCGGCTGCGCGGGCTGGTGCTGCTGGCCTGGTTGTCGTTCTTCTGGGTGGTGCCGGAGGCGCTGGCCGCGCCGTACGGGAAGGGCGACCCGACCGCGATCGGCCTGCTTCTCGCGGCCCAGCCGACCGGGGCGGTGATCGGCGGCCTGGCGCTGACCCGACTGGTCCGCCCGGCCGTCCGGCTCCAGCTGATGGGCACGCTCGCGCTGCTCGCGTCCGTGCCGCTGCTGCTCTTCGCGTTCACGCCGCCGCTGCCGGTCGCGCTCGCGCTGCTGGTCGTCTGCGGGATCGGAACGTCGTACAACCTGCCGGCGAACGCCGCCTTCATGCAGTCCGTGCCGGCCGAGCGGCGGGGGCAGGCCTTCGGCCTGGTGGCGGCCGGGCTGGTCGCCGGCCAGGGCCTGAGCATCGCGATCGCGGGCGCCGTCGCCGAGGCGGTCGGGTCGATCAGCGCGGTGATCGCGATCGCCGGCGCGTTGGGCGCGCTGGGTGCCCTCTCGCTCAACGGCGCCGGGCGCCGCTTCCTCGCCGCCGCGCCGTCCGCCGCGGTGGGCTGACCGCCGGGCCGACGTCCCGGACTGCGGCACAGTTGCGCCCGACGGCGCTGTTCGGCCGAACGGGTGCAAACCTAGGCTGATTACGGCCGGGCGGGGCGGCGCGCCGCCTGACGCCCGCCTCCTCACTCCCACTCCCGAGAGGGGGTGTCCCGCATGCGTCTCGACGGCGACAACTGGGGCTGAGCCGCCCCTGTTCCCCTGACCAGACCGTCCTGACCCCGGAGGAGGTGCCCGCGATGCGTCTCGACGGCGACAACTGGGGCTGAGCGCCCACCCTGCCCGACCGTCCCGCGTCCACGAGGAGGAGGTGCGCGACATGCGTCTCGACGGCGACAACTGGGGCTGACG
>Ga0210378_10000758_pt1 | contig 16783 bp, 13 predicted proteins | sample PLM1_60_b1redo_FD_155465 | JGI IMG/M metagenome (GOLD analysis project Ga0210378, IMG submission 155465) | Groundwater sediment microbial communities from an aquifer in East River, Colorado, USA - PLM1_60_b1 redo | ecosystem: Environmental > Terrestrial > Soil > Riparian zone | place: USA: East...
GGTGGGCGCGCGGCGGGGTCAACTGCCACGGGCGCGCGAGCAGCGGGTATGCGCGAAGATGCCTGGCGGCAGCGGCGGCTCGAGCAGGTCGCCGGTCGTGGTCCAGGAGGCGGCGACGAGCGGCCGGCCGCCGTTCGCACCAGGCGCTCGACGTGCGGCGCGCCGAGCGCGAGCACGCGCGCCTGCTCGGCCACCACGAGCTCCCCGCTCTCGTCGACCACAGCTTCGACGTCCTGCACGAGCAGCAGCCCGCGCCTACCGTCGACGAGTCGCAGCGCGACGGCGGCCGGCTCGCCCGTCTCGCCGAGCCACGTCTCCTCGACTCGGACGGTCGCTGGCTCCTCGGCCGTGTCGGCAAGTGGATGACCGTTGTAAAGAACGCCGCTTCAAGGCTTTGCTGGAGTCGCGTTGGCGTGCTGGTTGCGAGGCGGCTTGGGATCTGATACTCGCGTGCGCGCGTGTAGCGGAAATCCGCTCTAGGAGCGGACTTCAAGTCACATCAAGCTTTTAGCTCGTGGGGCGGGGCGCCGAACGACGCAGGTCACGTCCCTGCTGGCGAGCCCGAGCCTCCGCAGCTCGTCGTCTGGCACAAGTTCCTCGATCAGCGGAAAGAGCTGTCGCTCCTCAAGCCGGATGTGTGCGTCCAGCAGCTCCCCCGCAGCATCCAACGTCTCTCGATCGACGATGCCAGAGGCCACGGCGATTTCGAGTTTGCGAGCGAACCCCTCGAGCTGCACGTGTTGGACGCGTGCCTCGCGGAGGGGAGCAGGCTGCGACTGGACGTGCCTGAGGATTAGCGGGAAGAGCTCTTCCTCCTCAGCCCGAAGGTGAACACGCTCGTCGTTCCGGAAGAACTCCACGAATTCCCTGGCCGCCGCGAGCCGAGCCGAAGCATCTCCGTCCGCGGCGGCACGGCGCAGCCGCACTGCCTGCACGAGTCCATCGTGATGGTCGCGCGAGAGCGGGATCAGGGCGGAGTGGCGCTTCATTCCACGTTAGGCCGCGGCGACCTCGGGCGACTCGATCTCTGTCTAACCGGTCGGTTCACCGTTGATACAACTCGTCCGTTTTCGCCGCCATGATGAAATCGTTGCGATGCAGGCCCTTGATCTTGTGCGTCCACCAGGTGACGGTCGTCCTACCCCATTCGGTCAGCAGCGCAGGGTGATGCCCCTCTCTCGCCGCAAGCTCGCCAACCTTCTTCGTGAATTCCAACGCCTGCGCAAAATCGTCGACCGAGAAGACGCGCCTCAGCCGTTTGATTCCATCGCGCTCCACGATGTCCCAGTCAGAGACTTGGCGATGAAATTCGGCGAGCTCGGCACCCGTCACGGTCGGTGCGTCCTTGCGGCACGCGACGCACCTCATCTTCGTCAGTGTCTCCGTCTCCTTGTCTCCCCTTGAATCGGCTCCTCGTAAGCGGCTTCTCGTAGGGTCAGAGTACCGCTCGCGGTAAACGATCCCTGCCGTCCTCCTTCCGAGGTGAGCTGGTCGGGATCCCGAGGTTCGAACTCGCGCCTCCGAGGAAGGCGAGCAGGCGGCGCCCTTCGGGAGGCAGTCGAAGGTCGCGTTTACGTGCCCTGGTCCAGATCCCGCGCGAGCATGGCGAGCGGTTCGATCCGGCGGAGGGTGAGTGTGCGGGCTGCGGCGTTCCAGTCGCGGCTGGACGCGGCCACCGCGGCCGGGTGAGACTGTGCCGATGCTGATCGCGCGCAGCTCTCCGACGTCCACGTCGGCGGCGGCCGCTATCGCGAAGAGCTTCTCCGCGCCGCAATCGAGGAGATCAATGGCGAGCGGGTACTGGGCAGACGGTCGCCCGCGAGGTGGAGGATCGGGCCCAGGAGGAGCGCCGCGAGCCGCGACCCGCTGGCGGCACCGGCCGCGGCGCCCGTCGCCACGTGAAGCGCGACGATCACGGCTACCGTCCTAGCAGACGGGCGCGCGCGACGCGCTCAAGCCGCACGTGGGGGTATAAGAGACGGAGGCCGGAGAGCTCGATTCAGCCGATTTGGGAACGTTCCCGCCCTTGAGGTTCGAGCGCTCGGTTACGCTGGATCGGCCGGCGTGCCGTGGCTGCGCCCCGGGGTGATGTCACAGCTTGAAGGTTGTGGGCGACGGGACGGCCGGAGTTCCAGCGACCGTCGGGCGGATCAGAAGGGAGAGGGCGGAGCTGGCCGCAAGGGTGCTGGTGGCGACGTGGCGGGAGGCCGGTCTGGCCAGCTGCGTGCGCAAGCTACGGGCGGGGGTGTGGATGGGGCTGCCGGTCCTGGTGGCCGGCAGGCGGACCGCTGAGAGCGTGGGCGCGTACTTCGATCTGATCACCGACGACGGGCGGCTGTTCTACGGCGACAGCTTCCATCTCGGCTACTTCCCCCGGGGCGACGAGAGCCTGTCCGAGGCGCTCGACGCGCACACCGACCTGGTGGCCGGGCTGGCGCGGGTGAAGGCGGCGGGGCGGGTGCTGGACGTGGGCTGCGGCATCGCCGCGCCGGCGCTGCGCATCGCCCACCGCTACGACTGCCGGGTCACCGGCGTGAACATCAGCCGCGAGCAGGTGCGCCAGGGACGTGAGCTGATCGCCGCGCGCGGCCTCTCCGGCCGCGTCGTCATTCAGCGAGGCGACGCGCGCGCGCTCGAGTTCCCGGACGGCTCGTTCGACGCCATCGTCTGCCTGGAGGCGGCCGGCGACATCTGTGTCACCGAGCCCGACAAAGACCGACTGGTGAACGAGCTTTTCCGGGTGCTGCGGCCGGGCGGGCACGTCGGGTTCTCCGACCTCGTCCTGCGGACCCGCCCCTTACCCGCGGAGGATCGGGCGCTGCGGGCCGTGCTGTACCACGCCGGCGCCGAGCTGGTGACCGACTGGCCCGCGATCTTCGCCCGCCACGGCTTCCGGGTCGTCGAGTGCAGGGACATCATCACCGCGACGTTGCCCACCTGGGAGCACGCCCGGGCCGTCTACGAACGACGCGACGGCGAGGTCACCCGCCGCTACGGCCGGCGGCTCGCCGACCGCATCCTCGCCCAGCTCGAGCTGATCCCCAGCATCCTCGCCGCGCGTGGCAGCTTCCCCGTGCTCTGCGCCCAGAAGCCCTCAGCAGCGCCAGCGGCCGAACCGCCCGTCGAGTCACGCTTCCGCTGAAGCCAGGGGGTTCGATGTTCCGGCGCAGGAAACTTGCGCCAGGCACAATTCAGTTGGGAGCCAGGCTGATCAGGCTCCCCTCAACTCTCCCCTCGGGTTGCCTGGTCGTGGGACTGGCGACATCCCGGCCTGGCTCTCTCTACATCGACGCGATCATGACATGCCAAGAGCGAGGGTTGACCCTTGGCCTAACCAAATCGGCACCTCCGTGGTGGCGTGGAAGTGCGTAGCTGTCGCCCTTTGGCGGAAGCGCGACAGGACTGCGCGGACGGACGCGACCCATCAGACTGATGTCGGATGCGGATCGGCGCACCTGACGAGCTGGGCGCGGTTCTGCTCGCCGAGCGATTGGGGCGCGACCGCTGCCGAATCGGCCAGCAGAGCGACGGTAGCTGGTATCTCGACTACAAGCGCCCGCCGACGCCAGCGCAGGTCGCCGAGCTCCTCGCCCACGTTCGCTTTTGGCTCGCCGAGGAACGGATTGAACAGACGATCGTCTGGATCGGTGAGCAGCCTCTCGTCGTATCGGCTTGACGCAGGCGCCGCGAACGGCCTGGCACACACAAACCCACCTGCGGTGTTCTGCTCCCGACGGGGTGTGATCGTCGCCACGCTTGGTTGCGCTCGCCGGTATTGCATGCGCGTGCAGGTAATGCTTGGCACGGTTTGTTGGAACTGCGACGGAGACTCCTGCCTAGGGGCGGCGAGTTTGGCCTGAAGGGTGCCAAAACTCCGATCTGAAGCTCGAGCGTCGATTCGGCCGTGACCGTCGGGCGTCTGCGTCCTCGCAGTGGATTCGGGAGCGCGTGGGTCGCTCGGTGTTCGCTCGCGGCCTGGGGTCGTTGCTACTCCTGATTTTGGGTTTCACGCGCGCGCGCGAGTACCAGAAAACGCTGAACCACGCAAGAACTCAGCTGTGAGTCAGTTGACTGGGCCTGAGAGGATCGCTCGATGCTCCTCTCCTTCGCCTACCTTGCCTTCGCTGCTGTCCTGAGGCTGCTCGTTCGAGGCCGCCGAGCTGAGTTCGCCAAGGACGTGGAACTGGTGCTGCTGCGACATCAGCTCTCGGTTCTGACTCGTCAGCATCAACGCCCGAGGCTTCGACCCGCCGATCGTGCGTTCGTCGCTGCGCTTGCTCAACTGCTCCCGCACCGGCGCCGACACGGACTCGTGGTAGCACCAGCGACGCTGCTGCGCTGGCATCGCGAGCTGGTGCGCAGGAAATGGACCTACCCGCAGCGCAAAGGCGGCCGGCCGGCGACGGGCCGGGCGCTGCGCGAACTGGTGCTGCGGCTCGCGCGCGAGAACCCGGGCTGGGGCTATCAACGGATCGCTGGCGAGCTGATCAAGCTTGGCTTTCGTATCTCACCGAGCACGGTTCGGCGTCTGCTTGCCTCGGCTGGGCTCGAGCCCGCGCCTCGGCGCAGTGCCGTGAGCTGGCCGGCGTTTCTGCGCCGGCAGGCCGCGAGCATGCTCGCCTGCGACTTCTTCACGGTCGAGACGGTCACGCTGCGTCGCCTCTACGTGCTCTTCTTCATCGAGCTCGGCAGCCGGCGCGTGCACCTCGCCGGTTGTAGGCCGAACCCATCAGGGGCCTGGGTCGTTCAACAGGCGCGCAACCTCAGCTTCACCAACGTTCTCGAGCGGACGCGTTTTCTGATCCACGATCGCGATAGCAAGTTCACCGCCGCCTTCGACGAGGTCTTCCGCAGCGAAGGAATCACGGTCATCCACACGCCGGTGCAAGCGCCGCAGGCGAACGCCTACGCGGAGCGATTCGTCCGTACCGTCCGCAACGAGTGTCTCGACTGGCTGCTGATCATCGGGCGCCGCCACCTCGAACACGTCCTGCCCATCTACATCCAGCACTACAACCGCGAACGCCCCCACCGCGGACTCGCGCTTCAGCCTCCCGAACCTGAACAGGTCACGCAACCGCCGGGCGGCGACGTCCGCCGCCGCGATCGTCTCGGCGGCCTCGTGCACGAGTACTACAGAGCGGCAGCCTGAGCGAAACGCCGTTTTGACACCCTTCAACCTGCGCAGTACCTCGCGCTCGCGCATGCGGGTTCGCCTGAGCCACGAACGTAGGATCTGGGCCTGAGAGGGAAACAGGCCTGCAAATAGTCAGATTTGCTGTTTCGGCTCAGCGGCGCGGGTGGCCGGCTCTTACTAGAGGTCCCGAGTTCAAATCTCGGCGCCCCGACTGAAAAGGCACGTTTTGCGGGGCTTTTTCTCTGCCGCTTGACGCCGCCCCGGGCTAGACGGGATAGTCGCTTCACAGCGATAGCGGAGGCGGCGTGACGCTTCGCCTGCGGTCGCACGTTTCGCTCCGGAAGGACAGCGATGTCGTCGCACGCCCCCGAGACGCCTCTGCTCGAGGCGCGGAGGATCGAGAAGCGGTTCGGTCACGTCGTGGCGCTTCGTGACGGGAATTTCTCCCTCGCGCCCAACGAGGTGCACGCCATCGTCGGCGACAACGGCGCGGGCAAGTCGACGCTCATCAAGGTCATCTCGGGCGTCCTCCACGCGGACGCCGGCGAGCTGCTGCTCGAGGGCGAGCCGGTGCAGATCGCCAACCCGCGCGAGGCGCGCGCCCTTGGCATCGAGACCGTCTACCAGGACCTCGCCCTCGCCGAGCACCTCGACGCAGCCGCGAACCTCTTCCTCGGACGCGAGCTCTACCTGCCGCCGCCGCTCTCGTGGTTCGGCTTCCTCGACCGGAAGACGATGCGGGAGCGGGCGCGAGAGGAGATGCGTCGGCTGAAGATCGGCATCCAGTCGGTTGAGCAGCCCGTTGTCGAGCTCTCGGGCGGCCAGCGGCAGGCAATCGCGGTCGCGCGCGCGATCGCCTGGGGGCGGCGCATCGTGATCATGGACGAGCCGACCGCCGCGCTCGGGGTGCGCGAGTCCTCGATGGTGCTCGAGCTAATCAAGGAGGTGAAGAGCCACGGCCTCGCCGTGCTCATGATCAGCCACAACCTGCCCGAGGTCTTCGCGGTGGCCGACCGGATCACGGTCATGCGCCTCGGCCGGACGATCACCACCCTGACGACCAAGGAGACGAGCCTCGAGGCCGTCGTCGCGATGATGACCGGGGCGCTCGAGGTGGCGGCCTGAGCAGGACGTGACGCAGGCGCCGCCCGCATCCGACGAGCTGGAGCCGGCCCCGCCCGGAGACGACGCAACACGTGGCGGCGGCTCCGGGCGGACGGCGATCGCCCTCCTCGACCGCTCGTGGCTCTTCCTCTTCCTGCTGGCGCTCCTTGGCTTCTTCTGGGCGACGACGCCGCGCAGCACGTTCCTGACCGAGGCGAACCTCTCCCAGATCGCGCTCAGCACCTCGCAGGTCGTGCTGCTCGCGATCGGCCTGACGTTTGTGATCGTCACCGGCGGCATCGACCTCTCGATCGGCGGCATCCTTTTCTTCTCGGCCGTCTGCGGGGGGCGGACGATGCTCGAGCTCGCCGGGACCAACGCCCAGGTCACGAGCGGCGCCTACCCGCACGCGGCGAAGGCGATCGTGGCCGGGATCGTGGTCGCCCTTCTCGCCGGCACCTTCTGGGGCGTCGTCAACGGCCTGCTGATCACGCTCATGCGGCTGCCGCCCTTCATCGTCACCCTCGGCACCTACGGGATGACCTTCGGGTTCGGAAACCTGCTCTCGGGCGGCAGCTACCTCGGCGCCCCGGTGCCGACCGGCTTCACGTCGGACTTCGGCAACGCGAAGTTCCTCGGCGTCTACTACCCGATGTGGCTCGCGCTGGGGTTCCTGCTCGTCGCTCACGTCGTCTTCCAGTACGCGCGCTTCGGCCGCTACACGCGCGCGGTCGGCTCGAACGCCGAGGGGTCCCGCCGTGCCGGCATCGCGGTCGACCGGCACCTCGTCAAGGTCTACGCGCTCGCTGGTTTCCTCGCCGGGCTCGCAGGCGTGCTCGACCTCGCGATCTACACCAACACCACGTCGGTCTCGCACCTCCAGGACAACCTGAATGCGATCAGCGCCGTCGTGCTCGGCGGCACGAGCCTGTTTGGCGGCATCGGCTCTGTGCTCATGAGCGCCGTCGGCGCGTTCATCCCGACCGTCCTCCAGAACGGCCTCGTGATCAGGAACGTCCAGCCGTTCTGGCAGGAGGTGACCGTCGGGGCTACAATCATCCTCGCCGTCTACCTCGACCAGCTGCGCCGTCGCCGCAGCGCAGGAGGGGGGTGAGATCGAGACGGCACCACTCCAACTCCAGTAACGGCAACGTCACAGGAAGGGAGGCCATCGATGTCACGCCGCTTGCTCGTTGTGGCCATGGCTCTCACGGCTGGCCTGATGCTCATGGGGTCGACCGCAACCGGCGGCACGTCCCGCAGCGACGCCGCCCAGAAGACCTACACCTTCTACCTCGTCGCGGGCATCGCCTCCGACTCCTTCTATCTCACGATGAAGAAGGGCGCCCAGGCCGCGGGCAAGAAGCTCGGCGTCAAGGTCGTGTTCACCGGCTCGACCAAGGCGTTCTCGCCGCCGACGCAGATCCCGTTCCTGAACGGGGCGATCGCCCGGAGGCCGGACGCGATCCTGATCGCGCCCACGGACAAGACAGCGCTGATCGCGCCGATCCAACGCGCGATCGACGCCGGGATCCCCGTGATCACCGTGGACACGTTCATCACGAAGCGGATCGCGGTCACGAACGTCTCGACCGACAACCTCGGGGGAGGCAGGGCGGCCGCTCGCGCGCTCGTGAACGCGATCGGCGGGTCGGGCGACGTTGCGGCGATCAGCGTCAATCCCGGCATCAGCACCACCGATCAGCGCCGGGACGGGTTCGTCGCGCAGCTCAAGAAGTACCCGAGGGTGAAGTACCTCGGGATCCAGTACTGCAACGACGACCAGACGAAGGCTCAGAACCAGACGGCGGCGCTCATCAACGGGAACCCGAACCTCAAAGGCATCTTCGCGATGAACGTCGTCTCGGGGAACGGCGTCACCGCGGCGGTCACCGCCGCCGGCAAGGCGGGCGTGGTGAAACTCGTCGAGTTCGACGCGGGCCCGCCGCAGGTGCAGGCGCTGAAGGCCGGCAAGATCCACGCGCTCATCGCGCAGTATCCGTACGGGATTGGCGAGCTCGGCGTCCAGCTGGCCTACAAGTGGGTGACCGGGAAGCGGGCCGGGATCAAGAAGCACTACGGCACCGGCTCCGCCGTGGTGACCCGCGCGAACGTCAACTCGCCCAAGATCAAGAAGTTCCTCTACACGCCGTAGGCTCGAACAGGGCGGAGGGCCCCGCGCACGCGGGGCTTCCGTCCCTCCGCGTGCGCGAAGGCCCGGCCCCGCAGACGCAGCGTTTTTTCTTCCGTAGCCCACTGCACCTCGTCCAGCGTGCTCGGGTATGGAACAGATTTTGGAACAGCCAGGCGAGAAAGCCCGCGATCTCGTTGTCTTGCCAGGCAGCGCGCGGCGCGGCTTTTTGCGCCTGGCTTCCATACGGCGCAGGGATAGTGGGTTCGTATCGGGGCAGTTGCACAGACATCCAGGGTTATCAATCGTCGCCGGAACCTTCACCCGCAAGGGCACGATTGAACTGCGATCGACGATCAGCCCGAACGACGAGGGCAGCCGTATGGCCGCCCTCGTCTGCGGCGCGGTTTCCGCTAGGGGACCCGCGCTCCGTAGATGTTTTGGTCGAGCCCGCCCTGCGAGAAACAGGGGTTGTCGATCGTCGGTGAGCTGTACGACGGCGCGTTGATGTCGTTCGGAACCCAGGTGCAGGTCTGGAACCCGTCGAAGCCGTCGTGGTCGTCGGCGTTCCCGAACTCGCGCGGGTCCGCCCCTGGGACGAGGTCGCGCGAGTCCGTCCAGACGACGTTCACTGCGCCCGGAACGGCCGAAACGTAGATGTAGTCGCCCCAGAAACCAAAGCGCATCGACCCGTGCGTTTCCCAGCCGAAGTTGCTCCCGGCCGAGCTCACCTTCGTCTCCCTCCAGCTTGCCCCGCCGTCGGTCGAGCGTGCGACGAACGTGTGGACCACGTCGCCGGAGTTGACTCCCTTGGCCGTGTTGCCAGGCGGCCGATTCGGCGAGTACGCCCGATCTCTGCGCGAGTCGTAAAACACGACCGTCAGCGTCCCGTTCGCCGAGGCGATGTCGGGAAACCACTGATGCCCGGTCGGGACCGAGTCCAGGGTCTGCGCCGGCGTCGGCCACGTAACGCCGTCCGGCGAGTTGCGGACCATGATCTTCGCCTGCCCGTCGGCCTGCCGGGCCTCCCAGACGACGTGGACACCCTTCTGGTCGGCCGCGACGGCCGTCACGCTTGCGAAGCGGGAGTAGGTGAAGCCGGTCGTGCAGGCGAAGGGGCCGTCACCACATTGGTCGCCTCCGAACGCGGGTGAGTCGAAGGGTCGGAAGTCGGCGACGAGCTGCGGCTCTCCGAACGAGACGCCCCCGTTGGTCGAGCGGACGAGCCAGACGGCGTTCTTCGTCGGACGCTGATGCGCGAACGTCCTGAAGCTGACATATACCGTTCCATCGGGCCCGACCACCACGTCGGTGAACTGCTCCTCGGCGAGTCCCGGGGTGACCCGGATCGGCGGGGAGAACGTCTTCCCATGATCCGTCGAGCGCGAGAACAGGATCACGTTGTTCGGCGCGAAGCCGTCATACCGCGCCCATGCCACGTAGACACTGCCGTTGGCCCGATCGACGGCGAGGTTGATCTTGTCCTGGAAGAGCCCGGCGAAGTTCGCCGACGGCGTGCCCGAATCGATCAGCACCGTGCGAACGTAGTGGGCGCCGTGTTGGTCGTAGGTGGCCGCGTAGACAGACCCCTTGATCGGCTGCGCGCGGTTGAAGCAGATGAAGGCGTAAAAGAGACGCCCAGCCCCGTCAAAAGCCTGCGTCGGGTCGCCGGCCGCTCCGCAGGACGCGTGCGTCGGCGCGGCCTGGCCGGCCGCGGACGTGTCGTCCGGGTAGCCCGGAACGAGGCTGTTGGTCCAGGTGGCGCCTCCGTTGGTCGAGCGGTAGTAGCCGAGCCAGACGTCCCCATTGACGATTGCGGCGCAGTAGTCGTTCGCCCCCGCCACGACGACGTTCGGGTTACTCGGATCGACGGCCACGCTCGGCTCGTTCTGCGAGCGGCGACCCGTGCTACAGGCTGCCATCGTGGCGTCGCTCTGCCCGTCGGAGCGGACGTAGCTGCCCGCTGTGCCGTCCTGGGTCACGCGGGAGTTCGAGCTCCCTCCAGCGGACCCGGTTGTGACGATCGCGCCAGCGAAGGCGAATGCGAGCGCGGCGGCGACGATCATCGCCAAGACGCAGAGTCTCATGCTTTCCCCCTTCCCGGTTGCCGGCGGAGTCTTTGCCGCCCCCAGGGCGTTGTCAAGCCGGAACCCCCTGGGTTTTGGAAGGGGTCAACCTCCGCTTTCAGCTGCTGGTCGACGTTCAAACGGCCCGTTTTGGGTCGATTGGAATGGAACAGTTATGGAACAGAGGGAACGCAACCGGTGGCAAAGGTTCGACTCGCCGAAGGCCGGAAAACGGCCTGATCAAGCGCCAAACCTTTGCCGCCGGCTGCCACCGGTTGCCGTTTGGATCGCATGGTAAGGAGGGGGTCGACGGTTCGAGTCCGTCAGAGGGCTTAAGGAAAGTGCCTGGAAATAGCATTTTCTTGTTGCCTCGATTCGAAACAGGCGGACACATTCTGGACACATCCGCGGAACACGCGACGCATCGCGACGTCTCGCGACGCCTGCGGTCCTGCCTGGCCCCCGGCCTCGGACGCTGACAGACTGTTGCGCATCTGAAAGGGACCTGAAAACGGACCGCGTCGATCATCGGACTCGACCGGCGAGCACACCTGGATGCGGAGAAAGGTGAGCGAGGTGCCCAGGCGACTCACGGGACAGATCCTGGAACGAAGGAGCGCGGCCGTTGCGGGAGCGCTGATCCTGTCCGCCGCACTGAGCCTCTTCTTCGCTGCGTGCGACGAGGGGCCGAAGCTTGCGGTGCGGGCGGCTGACGGAACGTTTGTCATGGAGGACTTCGAGTCCGGTTCGCTCACGAACTGGAAGGCCGTCGGCGGCGGCTCCGGGGGCTGGTTCATCTACACCAACGGCAGGAAACCACCGGATCCCGCTCAGACCAGTCCTAACGTTCCTTTTGATCTTCCGGATCCGCCCCAGGGCAAGTTCGCGGCAGTGACCGACATGAACGGCCCCGGAACGCTCATCTTGTACCGGGACGTGAAGCTGAAGGGTCGCTTCATGCTCCACATGACCGTGTTTCACGCAGGGGCCTTCGGTTTCAGCAGCCCGCAGACGCTCGCCTACGACGAGCCCGAGGACAATCAGCAGTTCCGGATCGACCTCATCGGCCCGTCGGCACCGATCGATTCCCTGGCGGGGGGCGAAGTCCTGGTGAACATCTTCAAGACCTCGACCAGCGAGCCGTACGAGCGTCAGCCCACGGCCGTCAAAGTCGACGTGTCGCACTGGGCGGGCCAGACGGTACGTCTTCGTCTCGCCGTTACCGACAACAGAGGCCCTCTGCGCGTCGGCGTCGACAACATCCGTTTCGAGCCGATCGGCTCGGACGCAGACGCCCGCATCGAGCTTCCCAGCACCAAGGAGCCGTCACGCGCCCTGAACCTCGTCCTGCAGAGGCTGACGGAAGCGGACGCTCTGAAGGAGCTTTCGGCCCGCGCCGAAAGGCTCGCAGGCGAAGGTGAGTTCTCCGGCGCGGTGCTGGTTGCGAAGGACGACAACGTGCTCTTCAGCCACGCCTACGGGCTGGCCGACCGCAAGCGAGGGATCCCGAACACGCTCCGGACGCGCTTTCGCATCGGCTCGATGAACAAGATGTTCACCGCCGTGGCGATCCTCCAGCTGGCCGACGCTGGCAAGCTCGAGCTCACCGCTCACCTCGGCAAATACCTCACCGACTACCCCAACCGGGACGTCGCCACCAAGGTCACGATCCACCAGCTCCTGACCCACACCGGTGGCACCGGCGACATCTTCGGCCCCGACTTCGACCTCCATCGCACGGAACTCCGCACGCTCGCCGACTACGTGCAGCTGTACGGCAAGCGGGGACTCGAGTTCAGGCCGGGCAGCCGCTGGTCGTACAGCAACTACGGCTTCATTCTGCTAGGCCGCGTGATCGAGAAAGTAACGGGGCAGAGCTACTACGACTATGTGCATCAGCACATCTACGAGCCCGCGGGGATGACCAGGAGCGGATCGCTGCCCGAAGACCGAGCAGTTCCGGACCGGTCGATCGGATACATGAAGCCGCCGGGACAAACCGCGTGGCTCCCGAACACCGACTGGCTGCCCTATCGCGGAACCTCCGCCGGCGGCGGTTACTCGACGGTCGAGGACCTCGCACGGTTTGCGCACGCCCTGCTGAGCCACAAACTGCTCAGCCCTGACTCCACCGAGCTGCTGATCACCGGGAAAGTGAAGGCGAGGCCCGGCGCCAGATATGCGTACGGATTCGAAGATGCTCGAGACGCGGACGGGAACGGCTGGGTCGGCCACGGAGGCGGCGCACCAGGCATGAACGGCGACTTGAAGATCTACCCCAAGTCGGACTACGTCGTCGCGGTGCTGGCGAACATGGATCCGCCGGCAGCACAGCGAATCTCGGAATATCTCGACCCCCGGCTTCCGTCGGAGGGATAGCGCCTCTGGCCCTTGCCACCAGCGTTCGATATCGCGTCGCAGAGTGGAGGGCCATCCGCACGGCGGCGCGCCTTGCCGGCGGTCCAACTTGGAAACGGCATGGAAACGATGGCGCTGCAACCAGATGTAAAACCGCAGACAGGCGGGCGATGAGCTCTGCCCGCAGAATCCGTACTTCGATCCGCCCGAGTTCCACCGATTGGACGATGAGCCCTACTGCGAGTTGACCGCATGTTCGTTCGACTGAGGACGGATGGGCTAAGCCGCGACGTTCGCAGTCTTCACGGACGGGCGATCCACCAGTCTTGCGCGTTCCAGAGAACGTCGATGGGGTTCCACAGGACATTTCGGATGCGGCTGTTGTAGATCACATATCCCGGCCTGACGAAGAGCGGAAGGGTCGGGAGATCACGTGCCATGAGGGCATCGGCTCGGTTTAGAAGTGGTGGGCGCCTGCTCGTTTGCAGCTCCGATGCTGCTCTCCGAAACAGGGCCGTCACCTTCTGGTTGCAGTACCCGATCAAGTTGTCAGGACCGTTGCAGCCCCAGACATTCCCCAGCGCAGTCCGATCTTCGCCGAATTCCCAGGAGAAGAGCGCGAGATCCCAATCACCGCTCGGGAGCACGGTTTGGAGCACGAGCTGGCGGGGCCCGAAAGCATTGACGAGATCGATACCGATCCGGCTGAGCTGGGGCTGGATGAATTCGAAGGTGCGTTCCCGCAACGGGCTGCCGGCGGTCGAGACGAAGCGGAAGGAGAGCCGTTGTCCTTGGCAGCTAAAGATCCCGTCACTGCCGCGTCGGCAGCCGTGCGTTCTCAGCAGGCGTATCGCCTTCGCCGGGCTGAAGCTCCATCGTTGCCAGTGCGGCCTGTAGGCGGGCTGGAAAGGTAGGTAGATCGCGCTCTGGTCCGTCTTCAGTCCGGGGGCGAGCGCCTGGTACAGAACGGCGGTTAGGGATTTCCGATCGATTCCGTACGCGATCGCCTGGCGCACGAACGGCTTCTTCAGTGCCGGGTTCCCTTTGGAGCCGAGCTGGAAGTCGATGTGCTCGAACAGGAACGTGGACCCGGATAGGACGCGGATCCCCGGCGAGCTGCGGAGATCGTCGCTCGGCACGTTGCCCACTCCTTGGATCAGATCCACTTGTCCGGCTCGGACGGCGCGGATCTGCGCGCCGAAGTCGGGGAGGAGAAAGCGGAAGTCGAGCCGGTCGAGGTAGGCCTTCCTGTTCCAGTAGTTGCGGTTTCGAGCGAGCGTCAGGCGGCTGCCGCGGTTCCAGCTTTCGAAGATGAATGGCCCGCTCGCTAGCGGGCGGCCGGTTTTGGGGTTGTCGATCCTGTCTCGCCAGACTTCGTCGAAGTCCTCGCCCGCCAGCGCGTGCTGCGGAAGAACGGGCGCGAACAGGTCCCTCCAGCCCGGAAGCGGTTGCCGGAACACGAAGCGAACTCGCTTCGGCGAGAGGATTTTCGCCCGGGCGATCTTGTCGTAGAGCTCGCGCGTGTCCGATGGAATGGCGAACTTCGATCTGGCGAGCAGTTGCCAGGTGAAGACGAGGTCGCGCGCGGTGATCGGGACTCCGTCGCTCCAGCGCGCCTTCTGCCGGATCCTGTAGGTGATCGAAAACGATCCTGCCGTCATTCTCGGTTCGCCGACGGCTAGGGAGGGAACGGTGCGGCCCGCCCGTCCTTCGTCGTGGTACGCCGAGGCGAGTACCTGGTCGGAGACGACGCTGGTGGACTCCGGGGCTCCCAAGCCGAGGTGCCAGTTCAAGCTTGGCGGCTCGAGAGGAATTACCGTGGAAACGGTGCCACCGAGGCGCGGCTTCGGCTTCGCGCCAGGCTGCGCCGTCCGCGCGGAGGCCGGCGTCGCGAGGGTCGCCGCGACAAGAAGCGCACCCGCGATCAGGCGGCCGCAACTGCATGCTCGCCCGCCCGTGGACCTACGCACGAGTCCCTCCATTTCGCACTACCGCTTTAGGCCGGCAGGCTCGCGCGCCTGCACGCTCACCCAGACGGAGCCTGCTCCGACCGCGATGCCTTGAGGGCTGTGCCCGACGCGGATCGTCGCAATGACGTGGTTCGACTGCGGATCGATCCGCGAGACGGTGCCGTCGCGACTGTTGGCGATCCAGACTCCACCGGCGCCGACCGCGACGTCGACGGGGCCATCGCCGACATGGATGCTCTCGGAGCCGATGCGTGAACCGTCCTCCGGCGCTGCCGCCAGGCGCGAGATCGCGTCGGCTCCAAAAGCGCTCACCCAGACCGCGCCGTAGCCGGTATCAAGGCCCCTCGGGTCGCGGGCGACGGTGAGCGTGTCCACCAGGTGCGTTCGCGGGTTGACCCGGGAGACGGTGTTGTCGGCGTTCGAGACCCAGACGGCGCCGAGACCGAAGGTGATCGCGCGCGGTGCTAGACCGAGATAACGCAGGCGGTGCGCCGTGTTGCTTCCCGGATCGATCTGGGCGATGCCGATGCTGCAGACGAACCAGACAGCTCCTCCGCCGACCGCGATCGCGGCGTCGTATCCGCTGCACCGATTCGTAGCGACGGTGTCGACGACTTCGTTCGCGTCCGGCGAGACGCGGACGACCGAATTGTCGGGTCCGTTGCTGACCCAGACTCCTCCTTCGCCAGCCGCGATGTCGCTCGGAAACACGTGCTGCATGGGGATCGTGCGCTCCACCTCTCGGGTCCTGGGATTGATCCGCGAGAGGGTCGAGTCGTCTAAGTTTGCGACCCAGACGGCGCCCTCGCCGACATCCACAGGTCCCGGTCGCTTTCCGACCTCCACGTCTGCGACGAGCTTGTTCGTCTTCGGATCGATGACCGCGACCGAGTTCGGTCGAACGACGATCGAATCTCCGCCGCCGCCGCGGAAGGCGAGCAGAGCTATCAGCGCGACGGCGGCGGCGGCAAGCACGGCGACTCCCCGCCAGTGCAGCCTCCGCCGCGTGGCATGGATCTCGACCACCTCCGCGAGCTTCCCCGCCGGCGCAGCGACAGGCGGCGGGAGCTCCCGCCTGAGCTCGAGCGACTCGTCCTGCTGGAGGATCGCCTGCTCCAGACGCTGCAGCGCCGGGCTCGGCTCGATGCCGAGTTCGTCCACGAGCGTGCGCCGCGCCCGCCGATACGCGTCGAGTGCCTGCGCCTGCCGACCGGACCGGTAGAGCGCGAGCATCAGCTGTCCGCGCAGGCGTTCTCGGAGGGGGTTCTTGCTGAGCAGCGCCTCAAGCTCGGAGATGAGTTCGCGATGGAGGCCGAGCGCGAGCTCGGCTTCGATCCGCTCCTCGACTCCTGACAGCCGGAGCTCCTCGAGCCTCGCGATTTCGATCTGGGCGAACGAGTCGTACGCGAACTCGGCAAGCGGCGGACCACGCCAAAGCGCGAGCCCCTCGCGGAATCTGTCCGCTGCCTCCGCAGCCTGTCCGGCCGCGAGCGCCGCCCCTCCCTCCTCCATCAGCGACTGGAAGCGATGGAGGTCGAGCTCGCCGTCCGCAACCGTTAACACGTAGCCGTGCGCACGCGTCAAGAGGACGCCGTTCTCACCTGTTTCTCCGTTTGCGTTATCGGCGGCGTCTCCCTCGAGTCTCCGGCGTAGCTTCGAGATCAGCGCGTGAACGCTCTTCGTCGCGCTCGCGGGCGGCTCGGCACCCCAAAGGTCCTCGACGATCTCGTCGACCGGCACCACCTCGTTCGCGCGGAGCAGGAGGAGGGCGAGGAGAGCGCGCTGCTGATGCCCGCCGAGCTGGAGGTTCTGAGGCCCGTCCTCGACCTCGAGCGGACCGAGAATGCGGAAATGCATTGCGGTTCCCCTCCCTTCGCCTCGAACCTAGCATCCCTTCAACCAGGCGCCTAGCAGATTCCAGCCCTCCGCCAACCGCCCACGCCGATGCTCGCGGGGCAATGCAACCGACGACTGCGAGGAGCGCCGATGACGGGCTTCGACTGGAGCGTCCTTTCCG
>Ga0210378_10000759_pt1 | contig 16774 bp, 18 predicted proteins | sample PLM1_60_b1redo_FD_155465 | JGI IMG/M metagenome (GOLD analysis project Ga0210378, IMG submission 155465) | Groundwater sediment microbial communities from an aquifer in East River, Colorado, USA - PLM1_60_b1 redo | ecosystem: Environmental > Terrestrial > Soil > Riparian zone | place: USA: East...
ATCCTCATCCCTGAGCAGCCGATCACCGTCGAGCGCGCCTGCGCCGAGCTCGAGCGGCGTCACCAGCGCGGCAAGGACTTCTCGATCGTCGTCGTCAGCGAGGGATACGAGCTGACCTACGAGTCCGGGTTGCGGCGCCAGGTGGCGCAGGAAGTCGCCACCGACGAGTTCGGACACGTGCGGCTCGGGGGAGTCGGGCACGCGCTGGCCGCGGACATCGAAGAGCGGACTGGCTACGAGACGAGGGTCACCGTACTCGGACACGTCCAGCGAGGTGGCAGCCCGACCCCGCGCGACCGGATCCTCGCAACCCGCTACGGGCTCAAGGCCGCGGACCTCGTCCACGAACGCAAGTTCGGGCGCATGGCCGCTCTCCACGGCGACGCCATGGTCGACGTCTCGCTCGCCGAGGCGACCAAGGAGCTGAAGCTCGTGCCTGCCGAGTGGTACGAGACGGCCAAAGCTTTCTTCGGCTAGTCGAGGAAGAGCAAAGAGTCCGTCGGCGCGAAGTCGTCCGTCAGGAGCGGGACGTCGCGCGTCGCGACGAGGCCCTCGTGGCGATCGCGGATCGCCTTCGTCAGGTCGGCCGCCTTCGGCGAACGGGCCCGGAGCTCACGCCACCGCTCGAGCAGCACGTCCTGACCCGGCGCCGCCCCATCGGCGGCGACGACGATCAGATTGCGCAGCGTGCTGTCGTCGTCGCCCTGTTCGCGGACGGGGTGGACAACCACCGTCGGGAAGACGGCGCGATACGTTTTGTACATCGCACGGAAGAGCTTCGAGCCGTCGCCGGAGACCACACCGATCAGATTGCTGGCGATCACGCCGCCGGGCGCCAGCCGCGAGCGGGCAAGCTCGAGAAATTCGAGCGTCGTCAGGTGGAACGGCAGCGAGTCCGAGAAGTACGCGTCGATCACGATTGCGTCCCATCGCTCGTCGTGCTGCTGCAAGAAGCGACGGCCGTCCTCGACCGTCACGCGCACGCGAGGGCTCCTCGGCAAGTTGAAGTAGCGGTACGCCACGTCGCGCACAACCGGGTCGAGCTCGACGATCTGCTGGTCGACGTCAGGAAAGTCGCGCCACATGCGCTTCTGCAGGGATCCGCCTCCGAGCCCGATGAAGAGGATCTTTCGCGCGCGGGGGTTGTAGGCGAGCGGTAGCTGCAGGAAGTCCGTGTACCGGTACCTCGTGCGAAACGGATTGTCCAGGTACATGCCGCTCTGGAACGAGCTCTCGAAGCGCAGGTGCCTCGACTCGCCGTCGTCCACCACGGACAAGCCGTGATAGCGCGTGTTCTTGGAGTAGACGAGCTCGAAGCCCCCGGGCGGGGCGGCCACCTCCTGCCGCTCGCCGCGTTGCCGGTAGAGCGGGGACCAGTTCTCGGCGGCCGCTCCGGAGAGCCGCCCTCCTTCGTCCGGCGCGAGGGCGGAGGTCGCCGCGACCGAGGCTGCGACCAGCACGGCAAGCGCCGCCCCTGACAGCAGCATGCGCTCGCCGAGCGCGACGAGCCCGGCCGCGACGAAGAGACCCGTCGCCAGCATCCCGAGCAGCTGGTTCGTGCCCACCTCGGGAATCAGGAAGAACGCAGTGGCGAAGGTCCCGGCGATGCTGCCCGCGGTGGAGAGCGCGAACAGCCGCCCGGCGGTCTTCCCCAGGCTCGTCAGCGATCGCGCGCGTAGCCGGACGGCGATCGGCGTCGCCGTCGCCAGGATCACGCTCGGCAGGCCGAAGAGGACCACGGCCGCGGCGAGCGGGTTCCAGCGCGGGCCCGGATCCCATTCGACGATCGCCTCGAGCACCGAATCGTCCACGACGGGGACGAGGAGGGTCGCTCCGGCGCCAAGGGTCAAGACGGCCAGGAGCAGCTGCGGCGCGGGGAAGCGGTCCGCGAGCGCCCCGCCTGCCCAATAGCCGACCGACAGGCCGGCCAGGACGACGCCGATGAGGGCTCCCCAGACGAAGATCGAGTTTCCGAAGAAGGGCGCCAGCACCCGGCTGGCGACGAGCTCGAGCCCGAGCAGCACCGCGCCCGACAGGAACACGGCCGCGCTGATCCCGATCGCCGAGCTCTCGAACCGGAGCCGAGCCACTACGCCGTGACCTCGACGAGCGGGAAGGAGCGGTGGCTCCTCGGTGGTACGAGGAAGTTCTGGCGATGCGTTGTCCGCAACACCGAGTTCAGGCCCTGCCCCCGCGCTCTCGGCTCCAGCGCGATCTTCGTGCCGTCGGGGAGCACTCCGTCCATCGCCAGCCGGTTGCGGTGGAAGTCGTCGCTCGACGGGTTGAACACCACGAAGTGCAGGCCGGCGGAGGGCCCTTCGGCCATCCCGTCACGCTTCGGACGCGAGCTCCAGAAGAACGGGTTGTCGAGCGTGTTGAAGTCCGCCCGCTGCGGCACGGCGGTGCCCTTGTGGTAGAGCGTCCCGTCCGCGCCCATGACGTCGGCCTGCAGGCGTGAGGTGGACTGCATCGACGAGCTGTGCCCGATGGCGCCGAAGCGCCGGAAGTCGCGCTCGACGTCGCGCGGTGAGGCGGCCTTCTCTGGCGGCTGCGGAACCGTCTTCGTCCCCGGCTCGACGGCCAGGCGGGGCCGGAACGTGGTGTCGACACGCTCGGCGAAGTCGAAGTTCAGATACCAGGCCTCCAGATCCTCGAAGACATGCGAGAGGTGCATATGCGTGCCGCCGTGGAAGTACGACTCAGGCCCCAGATCGACGAGCCCGAGGGTCTCGAAGTTGACGATGCGAGGCGGTCCGAGCGCGTGCTTCTGAGTGGACGTGAAGCCGAGGAAGAGCTCGGAGCCGTCCGGGATCAGATCCGCGCCCGGCACTCCGGCCGCGGTCGCCAGCTGCTTCGGCAGGCCAGGCCCGCCGTCGAAGCCGCCGCCGGCGAACCCCTTGCGGATGCTCGTCATCTCCAGCACGCCGTCCAGCGCGTCGAAGATCGTCTTCGCGCCCTCCTGAATGTGCACCAGGCTGTCGCTCCGGAGCAAAAAGGCGACGTCGTTCTCCTCGAGCAGGACGTCGTCGGAATCGCTCGGGAAGCGAGTCGCGTCTAGCAGGGCACGGCGCGGACGGCCTGTTGCGGAGGCGCGGCGGTCGACCGGCAGGTGACGCTCCGCAGCGCCGCTCACGTACCGACGGAAGTACGGGAGCCCCCAGGCAACGGTGACCGCGAGGCCATCGGGTGTGCCCGGATACTCGTCCTCGAGGCGCCGCAGGACGCGCTCGAGGGCGGCCTGCTCCTCCAGGCCCGGTTTCGGGACGACAGTTGCCGTGACCATCTCGTGGTGCAGGGTCGGCACGACGATCTCGACCCCGTTGTCGTCGGCGATCCGCAGCCCGTCGAGCAGGTGCTGCTCCGGCGCGCGCCCCTCGCCGAAGTGGCGGGTCGGCGCGTCGGTCAGGCGGTCGACGAGCTCGTAGGCGCCGGCCGCTCCGAGCGCTGCCGCCGCGGTGCCGCCGAGCAGCAGCTCGCGCCGCGTCAGGCGCATCTCAGGCAGTCGGCCCGACGCGAACGAGGCCGCGCATCACGCGGTCGAGGTTTGCGACCACCTGGCGGTACGTAGTCGGCTTCGCAACGTGCTGGCTGACCGTGTAGATCGACCTCCGCTCCCGCCAGAGGTACAGGACGTGCCACTGGTCGACACCCTGGTTGACTGTGTACGGAGTGACCGTGAAACGCCCGACTCGGCGCGGGGACTGGGCATCGCTGAAGCAAGGGATGTCGCGGTGGCGCACCTTCCCCGCAACCACCTGGGTGTCCTCACAGCGCGGGATCACGGTCCGCCCCGGATAGGCGCGGAAGTTGACGTGGACGTCCTGCGCGGGTGGCTCGTGCCAGAGGAAGCTGGCGAGCCAGCTGTGATCGGGCTCGACTGACACGCCGTTCTTCGTCGGGCCCTTCATGTCCCCGTCAAGCGGGCTCGGCAGCCATGTCGGGCAGTAGACAGGCGCCTTGACGCGGTTGGCAAGTTGCTGCCATCCCGGCTTCCACGACGCAGGGCAGGCACGGGGCGCTGCCGCCTTCGCGGCCGGCGTCGGCTCGTCGTCGGCACAGGCCGTCAGGCCCGCCGGAACGGCCAGCGCAAGCGCTGCGAGTGCAACGACCCTCCGCCCGATCATGAGGCCTTTATAGCCGGAAAACCTCGACCCAGTGGCCGCCGAACCGGCCGTTCGGAAGGACTCGGTACACGCGATCGCCTTCGCGCCGGGCCTCCTGCACGAAGTCCGTCTCGCGGGGGTAGTGAGTGCGCGCGGCGAGCACGCGGTCCTCGACGGCGCCGGTCAGGACCAGGAAGCGGACGCCTTCGCCACGCAGCCGGTCGACGTCTCGATTGGGGTCGAAGGGCTCGCCCGGCCGGGGCAGGAGGAGGTGGACGATGCGATACCCGGTCAGATCGGGAGTCGACGGATCGACCGCAATTCGTGCGCCCTTCGGCACGTGCTCGACGATCCAGCGGTGCGCAGCGATGCGTGTGTCGGTCTTGGTGAGGTCGCGCGTGTCCCGGACCGACCACGTCAGCGGCACCGCGAGCAGGAGGATCGTCACCGGTGCCACGGAGCGCAGCCGGCCCGCGAGCGCGCCGAGAGCCGGGATCAGCGGGAGCACGTACCGGTCGAAGTGCGCGTCGATCGTCATCAACTGCGCGAAGTACGCGAGGCAGAACACTGCAAGCACGAGATCGGCGCGAGTGCGGTGGACGAGCGCCAGGACGAGCCCGATCGCAGCGACCACGAGCACGGGCCCGAGGCTGTCCCAGAGGCGCTCGACGAACGCAATCGGCGCCGCGTTGTCGTTCTCGAAGCCCAGCCAGCCGTCGCGGGCCGAACGTTGCACGCGCGCCGCGTCGCCCGCCGCGTCGCCGAATCGCAGGATCACGTAGGGGCTCGTCGCTGCGAAGGCGACGAGTGCGAGCGCACCTGCGATCGCGAGGCGGCGCCATCTCCCCCAAGCGGCAGCGACCAGCGGGGCGAGGAGGATCAGCCCGGGATACTTCGCACTGGCCGCGAGCCCGACGGCGATGCCGGCCAGCTCGATGCGACCCACGACCAGCAACGCGAGCGCGACCGTGGCGCCGAGCGTCAAGGGCACGTCCGTGACGGCCATCCGCGAGTAAGCGACGTGGGTGGTCGCGACCGCGGTCGCAGCTGCGGCCACGAAGCCGGCCAGCATCCCGTAGGCCTTCCACCCGAGCCACCAGGCAGCCGCGATTCCCGCCGCTCCGAGCGCAACCATGACGACGCGGGCAGTGAGGTACGACGGCTCGTCGTGCCAGGACTGGAACGGGGCGAGGACGTACATGACGAGGGTCGGGTAGTCGAACCAACCCGGATCGGCCCCGCTGCCGTGTGTCATCGCCCAGGCGCGCGGGACGATGTTCCGCTCGTCGGGGTTCAGAAGCGGGAACGGCAGTCCATAGCGGACTCCCACCAGCCGCAGTCCGGTCGCACCGACGAGCAGGGCGGCCAGGGCTAGCCACGGGCCGCCCCACCGGCTTTCCGCGAAATCAGACCTCCGGAGGCGCCGCACTTACAAGCCCCGCTATGTCGCGGGTGCCGACGATCACGGCGTCCACCCCGGCGCGTTCGAGCTCGGCGATCTCGTCCCGAGTCGTCACGCGCAGGTCGGCGATCGCTAGCTTTCCGGCCGGCACGTCCTCGAGAAGATCGAGCACCCGCTCGAGCGCTCCCTCGCCCTCGCGGTCGTTGCCCGGCGAGAGGAGAAAGATCTCCGGGTCGAGCCGTTCGAGCGCGGTCTCCAGCTCCTCCGCCTCGGTGACGTTGACAACGCACTCCAGGCCTCGTTCGCCGAGCTCGGCATAGCGACGCTCCAGCTCACCGTCGTCGTCGAGGTCTGCGGCGTCGATGACACACCCGTCCGCCTGGCCCGCGGCAGCCGCTCCCGCCGCCTGCCAGAGGATCGGCAGCCCGGTTGCGTCGCGGACGCCTTCGACGTCAGCCGTCACGAGCAGGCTCTCCGCCCCGTCCGCCTCGGCGGCCCGGGCGGAATCGAGATCGTCGATCGGAGCGATCAGCGAGATGCCATCACCCTCGGAGATCGCCTGGCTCAGGCGGCGCTGACGCGTCATCGGCACGCCCATGCTAACTGCGAGCTGACCAAAAACGCTTAGAGCCCTACTGGATGCCAGACGGTTTTGAGCTCAAGAAAGGAGGCGATCTCCCACGGGCTCTCCGCATCGGGACGGCCGCGCACGACCCGCTTCACGTTGTCGGCGGCGAGGCGCTCCAGCTCCTCGATCTGGCCGTCGGCCCCTCCGACGTCGAGTGCGTTCACGTCCATGTGCCCGGCAAGGACCGGCGCCAGTTCGTCGCGATGACCCGTGAGGATGTTGACCACTCCTCCGGGAACGTCCGAGGTCGCCAGGACCTCGCCCAGCTCGACCGCTGCCAGAGGCGAGGTCTCCGAGGCCAGCACGACGGTCGCGTTTCCGCCGACGATGACAGGGGCTACGCGGGAGACGAGCCCCGCGAGCGGAGGTTCGTCTGGCGCGACGACAGCGACGACTCCAGTCGGTTCGGGCACCGTGAAGTTGAAGTAGGGGCCGGCAACGGGGTTCGACGATCCGAGGATCTGGGCCAGCTTGTCGGCCCACCCGGCGTACCAGACGAAGCGGTCGATCGCCTGGTCGACCTCCTTGACACCTGAGCAGAGCTCGGCGAACTCGGAACGCCGCGCCTCCATCATCTCCGCGATGCGGTAGAGCACCTGCCCGCGGTTGTAGGCCGTGATGCCTGCCCACTTGGGAAAGGCGCCGCGGGCTGCGCGAACGGCGTCGCGCACGTCCTTCCGCGAGGCGCGGGCGACGTTCGCCCCCTGAGCCTCATAGGTGCGTCCCGACTCGGAGCGCGGGAACTCGCCGCCCAGATAGAGCTTGTAGGTCTTCTTGACCGGAAGCCGGCTCATTCGAACTCCAGGTAAGGCTCGAGGCCGTGCCGCCCGCCCTCGCGACCGAAGCCGGACTCCTTGTAGCCGCCGAACGGCGAAGCGGGGTCGAAACGGTTGTACGTGTTCGCCCAGATGACTCCGGCGCGGAGCTTCTGGGCCATGGCGAGGATTCGCGAGCCTTTCTCGGTCCAGACTCCGGCCGAGAGCCCGTACGGGGTGTTGTTGGCCTTCTCGACCGCCTCGTCAGGCGTGCGGAAGGTGAGCACCGAGAGGACGGGGCCGAAGATTTCCTCCTGCGCGATGCGGTAGCTCTGCGCGACGTTGGTGAAGACCGTCGGCACGAACCAGTAGCCCTTCTCGGGCAGGCGACAGGGCGGCTGGTAGATCTCCGCGCCCTCCTCCTCGCCCGCGGCGACGAGCTCGGCAATCTTGTCCAGCTGCTGGCGCGAGTTGATGGCGCCGACATCCGTGTTCTTGTCGAGCGGGTCACCGACCCGGAGCGTGGCCAGCCGCCGCTTCAGCTTCTCGACTACCGGCTCGTAGATCGATTCCTGGACGAGCAGGCGCGACCCGGCGCAGCACACGTGGCCCTGGTTGAAGTAGATGCCGTTGACGATGCCCTCGACGGCCTGGTCGAGGGCAGCGTCGTCGAAGATGATGTTGGCCGCCTTCCCGCCGAGCTCGAGGGTGAGGCGTTTCCCCGTGCCGGCCAGCTCGCGCTGGATCGCCTTGCCGACGTCGGTCGAGCCCGTGAACGCGATCTTGTCCACGCCGGGGTGCTTGACGATCTCGGCTCCGGCTCGGCCGTCGCCCGTGACGATGTTGACGACGCCGGGCGGAAGCTCGGCCTGCCGGAGGACGTCGCAGAAGTGGAGTGCGGAGAGCGGAGTCGTCTCCGCGGGCTTGAGGACGACGGTGTTCCCGGCTGCGAGCGCGGGGGCGATCTTCCACGCCAGCATGAGCAGCGGGAAGTTCCACGGAATGATCTGGCCGGCGACGCCGAGCGGGCGCGGCTTGCGATTCGGGAAGGCGTACTCCAGCTTGTCCGCCCAGCCTGCGTAGTAGAAGAAGTGCGCCGCCGCAAGGGGGAGGTCGACGTCGCGGGACTCGCGGATGGGCTTGCCGCCGTTGAGCGACTCGAGGACGGCGAACTCGCGTGCGCGCTCCTGGAGGATGCGGGCGATTCGGAAGAGGTACTTGGAGCGCTCCGCCGGCGAGATCGTCGACCAGCCGTTCTCGAAGGCCTCGCGCCCTGCCTGGACGGCGAGGTCGATCTCCTCGGGAGTTGCCTGCCCGACCTGGGCGAGCGGCTCCTCGGTCGACGGGTCGATCGTCTCGTAGGTCTCCTTCGGCTCGATCCACTTGCCTCCGATGAAGAGCCCGTATCGATCGCGGAGCTGGACGAGGTCGCGCGCCTCCGGCGCCGGTGCGTAGTCCCAGGAGGACGGGACGGGCGCGCGATCCTGTTTTCGCTCTAGCTCGGTCACGGCTCTCGGCGGCGTGGCGCCCGGTTCCCACCGCCCACCCCCCACCCAATGGGTGGGGTCGAGAGTAGTGCGGGAAATCTCGGGCGTTCGTGCCGGATGTGTGCCAAATCAGTCAACGGTGAAGTAGTCCGGGCTCTGGTAGCGACCCGTCTTCTGCTTGCGGATCTGCATGAGGACGTCGTTCAGGAGCGTGGAGGCGCCGAGTCGATAGAGATCTGGCGTCAGCCACTCCGTTCCCAGCGTCTCGTGGAGCTGGACGAGGTATTGGACAGCCTGCTTGGCCTGCCGAATCCCGCCCGCCGCCTTCATCCCGACGCGCCGCCCCGTTTCCTCGTGGACGTCGCGGATGGCCTCGAGCATGCAGAGGGACACGGGAAGAGTCGCTGCCGAGGGCAGCTTGCCGGTCGACGTCTTGATGAAGTCGGCTCCCGCCGCCATCGCCAGCAGGCTGGCGCGCCGAACGTTGTCGTAGGTGCCGAGCTCCCCCGTCTCGAGGATGACCTTCAGATGCACCCCGCCAATGGCCTCCTTGACCTGGACGATCTCGTCGTACACCTTGGCGTAGCGGCCCGAGAGGAAGGCTCCGCGATCGATGACCATGTCGATCTCGTCCGCGCCGAGCTCGACCGCCTCTCGCGCCTCGCCGACCTTGATGTGGGTGGGGCTCTGGCCTGACGGGAACGCCGTCGCGACCGACGCAACCTTGACGCTCGTGCCCCGCGTGCGCTCGACGGCGGTCGGGACGAGGGACGGGTAGATGCAGATCGCCGCCACCGATGGCACGGTCAGATCCGCTGGGTCCGGCCGGATCGCCTTCGACGCCAAAGCCGAGACCTTCCCGGGCGTGTCCGCGCCTTCGAGCGTCGTCAGGTCCATCATCCGCACTGCCAGATCGAGGGCGAACATCTTCGACTCGCGCTTGATCGACCGCTTGGCGAGAGTCGCCGCGCGTTCCTCGAGCGCGACCGCGTCCACCGACCCGACGCGCGGCAGGCGCGGCTCGAGCGGAAGCTCGAATCCGGCCGGGAGCGCGGGCGCGTTGGCCATGCGAGGAGTGTAGCCCTGGCGTAGTTTCTGCCCGACCCCACTCCCGGAGGTGTGCCATGCAAGAGGTCGACCTCAACTGGATCGCGATCGTGGTCGCCGCGATCGTGCCGATGGTGCTGGGCGCGCTCTGGTACTCGAACGCCCTTTTTGCCCGCCCATGGATGCGCGCCGTCGATCGAACGGAGGACGAGCTGAAGGGCGCGGGCCTGGGCTACGTCCTCTCCGCGATCGGCGCCTTCCTGCTGTCGTATGCGCTGGCCCGCATCGTTCGCTGGGCCGAGGTGGACGACCTCTGGAACGGGGCGCTCGTCGGCCTACTCGTGTGGGTGGGCTTCGTCGCAACCGTGCTGGCGGTGACGACGTACTTCAGCGGGCGGCCGCGCGCGCTCTGGTTCATCAACGCGGGCTACCAGCTCGTCGCGTTGGTGATCGTCGGAGCGATCCACGGCATCTGGGACTGACGTCTAGATTCCAAGCCGTTCCAGGAGCTGCTCGTCCCGGCGCCATTTCGGACGGACCTTGACCTGAAGCTCGAGAAACACCGGGTGGCCGAGCAGCTGCTCGATCTCGGGGCGCGCGCGCACCCCGATCTCCTTCACGATCGCGCCTCGGCGGCCGACGACGATCTGCTTCTGGGAGTCGGTCTCCACGTAGATGACAGCCCGTACGACCTTGTCGCCCACCTCGTCGACGTCGACCGAGATCGCGTGCGGGAGCTCCTCGCGCGTCAGCTGAAGGGCCTTCTCGCGCACGAGCTCGGCCACCTGAGCCTCGACCGTGAGATCCGTGCGCTGATCGGGTGCGAAGTAGGCGGGCCCTTCCGGCAGCAGGCCCACGAGCTCGTCGCGAAGCTCACCGATTCCATCGCCTGTCTTTGCGCTCACCGGGTGCAGCGCGTGAAAATCGCCGAGCCGGGCTGCCGCTTGCATCTGGGTGGCGATGTGGCCCGGGACGAGGTTGTCGACCTTGTTCAGGGCGATCACGACAGGTACTCCGAGCTCAAAAACCTTGCGGGCGATGAAACGGTCGCCCCCGCCGATGCGCTCTCGGGCGGAAAGCACGAACAGCACGGCGTCCACATCCTCGAATGCGTGGTCGACGGTCCGTTGCATGCGCTCGGTCAGTGGGTCGAGCGGACGCTGGAACCCTGGGAGGTCGACGAGCACCAGCTGCCAGTCCGGTCCGTTTGCGACGCCGGCGGTTCGCCGCCGCGTCGTCTGCGGCTTGTCCGATGTGATCGCCACCTTGCCGCCGCAGAGCGCATTGACAAGCGCCGACTTCCCGACGTTCGGCCGCCCGGCGAGCGCGACGAACCCTGATTTCACAGCTCGAACGTCTCTGGCAGCAGCTCAGCAGGGGTGCGTGTCACAACCTCGCCGTCGCTCCCGCGGAACGTGACTCGGTCGACCCGGAACTCGTAGATCCACTGCCGGCAGCCTCCGCACGGCGAAGTCGTGACCGCGATCTCCTCGAGGTCCCCCGGCCGGCAGCCCTCGACCACGGCATGGGCCAGCGCAGCCCGCTCGGCGCAGATCCCCAGTGGGTACGACGCGTTCTCGACGTTGACGCCCTCGAACACCCGTCCGTCGCGGGCGCGCACGGCCGCCCCGACGTGGAACTCGGAGTACGGCGCGTAGGCCCGCGCGGCGACGCTGGCGGCCTGCTGGTAGAGGTCGGAGCTCATGCGAACACCTGAAAGATGACAAGCACGGCCAGCGAACCCAACACTGCGCCGTACGCAACTTCGAGCAGCGAGTGGACGCCCGACTCGACGCGGGTCTGGGCGACGAGGAGCGCCATCAGGAACGCGAGCGAGGAGATCAGGAACCAGTGCGTCGAGTTGCCGACGACATTCGTGATCGCCATCCAGCCCCCGAACGCGATGGCGGCGTGGCCTGACGGAAGCCCCCCACGCAGCGGCGTGCCTCGTCCCGTGTAGGCCTTGATCGAGATGACGACGATGATCGTCAGCACGAGCGCGATCAGCGTGAGCTCGGCCGGGGCATCGCGCAAACGCTCGATGAGTCGCGAGCTGCGATCGACGATCTGGTCGGAGAACACGAGGTAGCCGATCGCGACTGCGTTGACCGTGGCGATCAGCACGGCCCCGGCGGCAATGTCCTTGGCGAGCTTGGCCAGCGGGTCGAAAGACGTCGTTGCGACGTCGATTCCGGCTTCGAGCGCCGAGTTGATCATCTCGGCGATGAGCACGAAGGAGATCGCGAGCAGAAGGGCGATCAGCTCGACCTTGTCGACTCCGGTCCAGAGCGCCGCCACGAGCACGGCGGTCGCAATCGCGAAGTGGATGCGCATGTTCCGCTGCGTGCGGAGGACGTGGATGATCCCTTCGAAGGCGAAGTTGAAGCTCTCGTGGATCGACGGCGCCCGGCGATGACCGTTCATCCGCGCAGCGCGGCCTCCCGCGCCTCCATCTGGTCGCCGTGGTCGTAGCCGAGGAGGTGCAGCAGCCCGTGCACGAGCGGCTCGCTCCACGCATCCGCGACGACCTGCGGGCAGAGGACGACGTCGCCGAGCTGCCTCGGCACGCCCTCCGAGAGCTCTTCTCGCCCGTCGATCGGAAACGAGAGGACGTCCGTCACCTCGTCCACTCCGAGGTGCTCACGCTTGAGGGCCTGCATCTCCTCCGGGCCGACGAACAGGAGCCCGAGCTCGCCGTCCTCGACGCCCTCGGCAGCCAGGACGCGCCGTGCCACCTCGACCGCCGCGTCCTCCTCGACCTCCTCCCCACTTCGGTTGGCGAGCTCGATCGTGACCATGCGGACTACTTCCGCCGCTGGGTCCCCGTCTCCTCCGCGTGCAGCCGGTAAGCCTCGACGATGCGCTGCACGAGCTTGTGCCTGACGACGTCTTCGTGCCCGAACAGGATGAATGCGACTCCGTCCAGCGGCCCGAGGATGTGCTGCACCTGGATCAACCCCGACGGCTGCTCGCGCGGGAGGTCGATCTGCGTCACGTCGCCGGTGACGACCATCTTCGAGCCGAAGCCGAGCCGCGTCAGGAACATCTGCATCTGTTCGGGGCTCGTGTTCTGCGCCTCATCGAGGATGACGAAGGAGTCGTTGAGCGTCCGGCCGCGCATGAATGCGAGCGGGGCGACCTCGACGATGCCCTTCTCCATGTAGCTCGCGAGACGGTCGGCGTCGAGCATGTCGTAGAGCGCGTCGAAGAGCGGGCGGAGATAGGGGTCGACCTTCTCGAGGAGCGTGCCCGGGAGGAAGCCCAGGCGCTCGCCGGCCTCGACGGCAGGACGCGTGAGGATGATGCGGCCGACCTGCTTGTCCGCGAGAGCGGCGACCGCAAGCGCCATCGCCAGGTACGTCTTGCCCGTTCCGGCCGGGCCGATCGCGAACGTGACTGTGCAGTCGCGGATGGCGTCGACGTAGCGCTTCTGGTTGACCGTCTTCGGAGCGATCTTCTTGCCGCGATGGCGCCAGACGACGTCTTCGAAGACCTGACGCACGTCCTCGACCTGCTCGAGCGCGCCGAGGACGGCATCGACCGTAGAAGGCCCGATCTCGTGGCCGCCCTCGACCAGCTCGACGAGCTCGTCCACCACGGCTCGCGCTTCGACGACGCTTTGCTCGTCGCCTTCGAGAGTGAGCTGATTGCCGCGCAGCCGGATCGTGCAGCGGAGCCGATCCCGCAGCGAATCGAGCACGCCGTCGCCCACCGTCGCGAGCTCGGCCGCGACGTCGTTCGAGACTGAGAGCGTGTCCTGCACGAGCCCAGTCTAGGCAGGGCGTACGATCGCGCCGTGGAGCGCGACGAGCTCGAAGGCGTCATCGCAGCGGTCGTCGAAGAGGCGCGCTCGTACCTCGGCGATCTGGACACAGCGCCGGTGCTCGAGGATGCCGGGGCGGTGTCCAAGCTCGGCGGCGCGCTGCCGGACGAGGGCTCTGGAGCGGCCGCCGCGCTCGCGCAGCTGCTCGCGGCATCGCCGTCGGCGACGCGCTCGGCCGGCCCACGTTTCTTCCATTTCGTGACCGGCGGCGTGACGCCGGCCGCCTTCGGGGCCGATTGGCTCACGACGTTGCTCGACCAGAACTCGTTCAGCTGGGTCTCGTCTCCGTTCGGTGCCAGGCTGGAGACCGTCGCAGTGGACTGGCTGAAGGAGCTCTTCGAGCTGCCTCCCGACTGGGGCGGAGTGCTGACGACCGGCGCGACGATGGCCAATTTCACGGGGCTGGTCGCCGCACGCCGCTGGTGGGCCGAGCAGCACGGGATCGACGTCGACGCCGTCGGGTTCTCTGGCCTGCCGCAGGCTCCCGTCTTCTCGAGCGGCTACATCCACTCGAGCGCGATCAAGGCGCTTGGCCTCGTCGGGCTCGGCCGGGAAAACGTGCGCACCTTCGCCCGGGACGAAGTCGGGCGGCTCGATCGGGCCGGGCTCGAAGAAGCGCTCCATGATCTCGACGGCGCGCCTGCGATCTTGATCGGAAACGCCGGTGACGTGAATACCGGCGACTTCGACCCCATTGACGAGCTGGCCGACCTCGCCGAGCGCTACGGCGCCTGGCTGCACGTCGACGGCGCGTTCGGGCTCTTCGCCCGTCTGACGCCGCGCACGGCGGGGCTTGCGGCCGGCATCGAGCGCGCCCACTCGGTGATCGCTGACGGGCACAAGTGGCTGAACGTCCCCTACGACGGCGGGTTCGCCTTCGTGCGCGACGGCGCCGAGCTTGAGCGCAGCTTTGGCCTGACGGCGGCGTACCTCCCGTCCGACGACAAGCCGAACTTCGGCTACCGCGGCCCCGAGGCTTCCCGCCGCGCGAGGGCGCTGACCGTCTGGGCGACGCTGCGAGCCTACGGCCGTTCCGGCTACCGGGAGATGGTCGAGCGGCACCTCGACCTGGCGCAGCGGCTGGGCCGCCGGGTCGAGGAAGCACCGGACCTCGAGCTGCTCGCTCCAGTTCGGCTGAACATCGTCTGCTTCCGCTTCAACCCGCCCGGCGTGGAGGAGAGCGATCTGAACGACCTCAACGCGCGACTCGGCGAGGCCGTGCTCGAGGACGGCCGCGCCTACGCAGGCACAACCGTCTACGGAGGGCGCACCGCGCTCCGCCCGGCGATCGTCAACTGGCGCACCCGCGAGGACGACGTCGACCTGCTGGTAGACGTCGTCCGCGAGCTAGGCCAGCGGCTCTAGTGCCAACTACACCGCGAGTCCGGTGCCCATGGCGCCGGACCACTAGGCCAGCTTCTCGCGGACGAGCTGGCTGACCTGGCCGCCATCGGCGCGGCCGGCCACCTGCGGCATCACATCGGCCATGACACGGCCGAGATTCTCGCATGCTCGTCGCACCGCACTCGGCGATCACGTCGTCGATGATCGACTCGAGCTCCTCCTCGGAGAGCTGCTCGGGCATGAACTCCTCGATCACCGCGAGCTCGCGGTCCTCCTGTATGGCCTTCTCCTCTGCACCGCCGGCTCGAAAGGCCTCCGCGGCCTCCGCGCGCCGCTTACGTTCCCGTTGCAGGACCTGCAACTCCTCCTGATCCTGCAGCTCCCGCTGCAGCTCCTTCTTCGCCGACTGCAGGCTCGAGAGGATCAGACGAAGTGCGTCGCGGCGCTCGGAATCGCGGTCGCGCATCGCCTGCGACAGCTCTTCCTGGATGCGGACGATCAGGCTCATCCGGGCAACCCTCCCATGCGGCCACCGAGGACGTGCCAGTGAAGGTGGAAAACCGTCTGTCCGCCGCCCTCCCCGACGTTGACCACGACGCGATAGTCCTCGAGGCCCTGCTCCCGTGCGGTCTCGGCGACGAACTCGAGCATGCGCTTCGCCTCGTCTGCGGAGAACTCGGAGATTTCGCGGAAGGACGAAACATGCTTTTCGGGGATCACGAGCAGGTGCGTCTCGGCCTTCGGGTTGATGTCGTTGATCGCGACGAAGCCGTCCGCCTTGCGCACGTGGTCGCCCTCGCTGACGAGACGGCAGAACAGGCAGTCAGACGACACCGACGATGCCTTCCTTCGTGACCTTCGTCGCTCGCGCGCGGACGAGCTGCCCGACCGGCGCTGAGCCCTCGAGGAACCACGGTGAATAGTCGTCGCCGTAGCCTCGGCCCGGGCGATCGACCAGCACCGCGTCCTCCATGCCGAGCCTCGCTCGCCAGTGACGCTCGCACGCGGCCTGCGACGCCGCGCGGAGCCGGGCGCTGCGCTCCTTCTTCACCGGCGGGGGAACCGTGTCCTCGGCCGCGGTCTTCGTTCCGGGCCGCGGTGAGTACGGGAAGACGTGCACCTTGGTGATGCCGGCCGCCTCGACGAGCCTAAGCGTGTTCGCGAACGCGGCCTCGTCCTCGGCGGGGAATCCGACGATGACGTCGCTCGTCAAGTTGAAGTCGGAGAGCGGCTCGAGGCGGCGCAGATAGGTCTGCGCGGTGTAGCGGCGGCCCATCGCACGCAGGACGCCGTCGTCGCCGGACTGGAGCGGCACGTGCAGGTGGCGGGAGACGTGCGGCGTCTCACGGAGAGTGCGCACCAGCTCGTCGTCGACGTGGTTGATCTCGATCGACGACAGTCGTAGGCGCTCGAGACCGGGCGTCCGGGCTGCCTCGCGTACGAGCCGTCCGAGCTTGTAGCCGGCCTCGCGGTCGCGGTAGCAGCCGAGATTGATGCCCGTGAGCACGACCTCGCGATGACCCTGCTCGACGCGGCGGCGAATCTCGGACAGGACGGCGGCTGCACGGCGGCTGCGCGACGAGCCGCGAACGAGCGGGATCACGCAGAAGTTGCACGAGAAGCTGCAGCCGTCCTGCACCTTGACGAACGCGCGCACCCGGTCGAGCCGGGCCTCGGACTGGACGCATCCAATCGCGCCGACGTCACCGGCGACGAAGCTCGGTGCCTGCTCGCTCGGTCTGGCGACGACGGTGACGTTCGCGGGCAGGCCCTGAAACGCATCACCCGCGAGGTTCGCGGCGCACCCGGTGACGTACACGCGCGCGTGCGTGCGCGCTGCACGCGATGCCGCCTGCCGCGACTTGCTCACGGCTTCGTTGGTGACGCAGCACGTGTTCACGACTGCGATGTCACCCGGTGCGACGGACTCGGAGTGGCCGTCGAGCAGGAGTCGCTCGCGGATCGCATGCGCATCCGTGTGCGAGACCTTGCAGCCCAGGAAGCGGACGGCGAACGTCGCCATGGGAGCGCGAAATCTACTTGCGCACGAAGAGGTCGGCTGCGAAACGCTCTCCCGTCCGTCGCTCGGTGCGGCGAAAGCGCGGCAGGCGCGGCTCCTCCGCGACGAGGTAGCCCGACGCGACCAGGTGCGTCGCCTCGATGCGTGGGCCGAGCGCTTCGACCG
>Ga0210378_10000762_pt1 | contig 16732 bp, 13 predicted proteins | sample PLM1_60_b1redo_FD_155465 | JGI IMG/M metagenome (GOLD analysis project Ga0210378, IMG submission 155465) | Groundwater sediment microbial communities from an aquifer in East River, Colorado, USA - PLM1_60_b1 redo | ecosystem: Environmental > Terrestrial > Soil > Riparian zone | place: USA: East...
CGGGGTTCTCTACGTCGACGAGGTCAACCTGCTGCACGACCACCTCGTCGACCTGCTCCTGGATGCGGCGGCGATGGGGACGTCCTATGTGGAGCGGGAGGGCGTGTCGGTGCGGCACGCGGCGCGCTTCCTGCTGGTCGGAACGATGAACCCGGAGGAGGGCGAACTTCGCCCGCAGTTGCTGGACCGGTTCGGCCTGGCGGTCGACGTCCGGGCGACTCGCGACCGGGTGGCCCGTGCGGAGGTCGTGCGCCGCCGGCTCGCCTACGACGCCGATGCCGCGCGCTTCGGCGCGGCGTACGTCGAGGCGGACGCGGCGCTGGCGCGGCGGATCGCCGCCGCCCGGGACCGGCTGCCGCAGGTGGTGCTGACCGATGCCGCGCTGCTGCAGGTGACCGCGGTGTGCGCGGCGTTCGAGGTCGACGGGCTGCGCGCCGACCTGGTGACCGCGCGGGCGGCGGTCGCGCTCGCCGCCTGGGAGGGGCGCACCGAGGTCACCGCCGCCGACGTACGTGTCGCGGCCCGCCTCGCGCTGCCGCACCGGCGCCGCCGGGACGCGTTCGACGCCCCGGGGATGGACGAGGAGCGGCTCGAGCAGGCGCTGGCCGAGGCGCTCGGGGCTGGCCCGGACGGCGCCGGCCCCGACGACCGCGGGCCGGACGACCGCGGGCCGGACGACCGCGGGCCGGACGACCGCGGGCCGGACGACCGCGGCCCGGACGACCGCGGCCCGGACGACCCCGGCCCCGACGGTGGCGGCCCCGACGGTGCTGGCCCGGGCGTACCGCCGGACGGTGCGGGCAGCCGCGCGCAGGACCGAACTGCCGAGGCGGGGGAGGCTACGCCCGGCACCACGGAGCGCGCGCCGGACGGCGCCGCGGTGCCCGCCCGGGCAGAGCGGGAGTCGGTCCTCGCGGCGGACGCGCCGTACCGGACCCGGCTGCTGTCGCTGCGCACCGTCGGCGAGGGCGGACCCGCGGGCCGGCGTGCCCGCACGACCGGCGGCACCGGCCGCAGGGTCGCCGCCCGGCGCCCCGGCGAGCGGCTGCGCTGGCTGCACGTCGCGGCGACGCTCGCCGCCGCGGCACCACACCAGCGCGCCCGGGGGCGGGATGGGGCCGGCCTCGTGCTGCGTCGCGACGACCTGCGCGAGGCGGTCCGGGAGGGCCGCGAGTCGACCCTCGTCCTGTTCTGCGTCGATGCGAGCGGCTCGATGGCGGCCCGGCAGCGGATGCGTGCGGTCAAGGGCGCGGTGCTGTCGCTGCTGCTGGACGCCTACCAGCGGCGGGACAAGGTCGGCCTGGTCACGTTCCGCGGCGACGACGCCACGGTCACGCTGCCGCCGACGTCCAGCGTCGAACTGGCGGCCGCCCGGCTGGCGGCGCTGCCGACCGGGGGCCGCACGCCGCTGGCGGCTGGGCTGCGGCGGGCGGCGGGCGTCCTCGCCGCCGAACGGCTGCGCGACCCGCGGCGGCGCGCCCTGCTCGTGGTCGTCACCGACGGGCGGCATACCAGCGGGCCGGACCCGCTGAGCGTTGCCCGGCTGCTCGCCGCGGACGGGGTCGCGACCGTGGTGGTCGACTGCGAGGCCGGGCCGGTTCGGCTCGGGCTGACGTGGCGGCTGGGCGCCGCGCTCGGCGCGCTCGTGCTGCGCCTCGATGAGTTAGGGCTCGACGAGTTGGGCCGTCAGGAGCAGGACCGGGCCGGGTCGGGCCGCGTGGGCTCGGGCCATGCCGGCTTGCGCCACGACGCGATCTGCGCCGGGTCGGGCGGTGACGGGCTGGGCCGCGAAGGGCTGGGCCGCGACCGATCCGCGGCCGTCGGCGGCCTCGCCGGCCTGGTGCGCGCGGTCAGGAGGGTGGCGTAGCCATGCCGCATGGGGAACGCGGTGGGTCGGGCCGCGACGCGCTGGGCCGTAATGGGTTGGGCGGTGACCGGTCGGGCGCCGTTGGGCCCGACCGCTCCGGCCCGACGGCCGGCGGCCTCGCCGGCTTGGTGCGGGCGGTCAGGAGGGTGGCGTAGCCATGCCGCAGGGGAAGCCGGTCGCGGTGCCGGAGGACGGGCTGACCACCCGGCAGCGGCGCAGCCGCCCACTCGTGATCGTCCACACCGGACAGATGAAGGGGAAGTCCACGGCGGCGTTCGGGCTCGCGCTGCGGGCCTGGAGCCAGGGCTGGCCGATCGGGGTCTTCCAGTTCGTCAAGAGTGCGAAGTGGAAGGTCGGGGAGGAGGGCGCGCTCCGCGCACTCGGCCGGCTGCACGAGCAGACCGGCGAGGGCGGTCCGGTCAGCTGGCACAAGATGGGCGAGGGTTGGTCGTGGATCCAGCGCGCCGGCACCGAGGCCGACCACGCCGCCGACGCGCGCGAGGGCTGGGAGCAGATCAAGCGCGACCTCGCCGCCGAGACCTACACGCTGTACGTGCTGGACGAGTTCACCTACCCGATGACCTGGGGATGGGTCGACGTCGAGGACGTGGTCGCGACGCTGCGCGCCCGCCCGGGCTTTCAGCACGTCGTCGTCACCGGCCGGAACGCCGACCCGCGGCTCGTCGAGGCGGCCGACCTGGTCGTGGAGATGACGAAGGTGAAGCACCCGATGGACGCCGGCCAGAAGGGCCAGAAGGGCATCGAATGGTGACGGTGCCGCGGGTCGTCGTCGCCGCCCCCGCCTCGGGCAGCGGGAAGACGACCGTCGCAACCGGACTGATGGCCGCGCTGGCCGGCCGCGGTCTGGCCGTCTCGCCGCACAAGGTCGGGCCGGACTACATCGACCCGACCTACCACGCGCTGGCGACCGGGCGGCCGGGACGCAACCTGGATGCGTTCCTGGTCGGCGAGGCGCTCGTCGCGCCGCTGTTCCTGCACGGCGCGCGGGGGGCGGACGTCGCGGTCGTGGAGGGCGTGATGGGGCTGTTCGACGGGCGCGGCGCGACCGATGAGGCCTCCACGGCGCACATCGCGCGGCTGCTCGACGCGCCGGTGCTGCTCGTCGTCGACGCCTCGGCGCAGTCGGCGTCGGTCGCCGCGCTGCTGCACGGGTTCCGCACGTACGACCCGCGGGTGCGGGTCGCCGGCGTCGTGCTCAACCGGGTCGGCTCGGCCCGGCACGAACAACTGCTCCGGGAGGCGCTGGCCGGTGCCGGGCTGCCGGTCCTCGGCGCGCTGCCCCGCGACGCCGGCGTGCAGGTGCCCTCCCGGCACCTCGGTCTGGTCCCGTCCCAGGAGCGCGCTGCCGAGGCGCGGGCCACGGTCGGCGCGCTCGGCGCGCTCGTCGAGCGGTGCTGCGACGTCGAGGCGATCCTCCGGCTCGCGGTCTCCGCGCCGCCGCTCGCCGGCCCCGCCTGGTCGCCGCGGGACGCCGTCGGCGAGCCGGTGGCCGGCGGCCCGGTGGTCGCGGTCGCGGCCGGGGCCGCGTTCACGTTCGGCTACGCCGAGACACCCGAACTGCTCGCTGCCGCCGGAGCGGAGGTTGCCGCGGTCGACCCGCTGCGGGACCAGCAACTCCCGGCGGGCACCCGCGCGCTCGTCCTCGGCGGCGGCTTCCCGGAACTGCACGCCGCCGAACTGTCCGGGAACGTCCCGCTCCGCGCGGACGTCGCGCGGCTGGTCGCCGCCGGTGGGGCCGTCGCCGCCGAGTGCGCCGGCCTGCTCTACCTCGCCGGCACGCTTGACGGCCGGCCGATGTGCAGCGTGCTCCCGACCACCGCGCGGATGACCGGGCGGCTGACCCTCGGCTACCGCGAGGCGCTGCGCAGCGACGGCGTCCGGGTGCGCGCGCACGAGTTCCACCGCACCGCGTGCGCGCCGCCGTACGGGCGGCCGCCGGCGTACACGCTGGCCGACGGCAGCCCGGAGGGATTCGCGCCCGGCCGGCGCGGCCGGGTGCATGCCTCATACCTGCACCTGCACTGGGCCGGGCACCCCGCCCTGGCCCGGGACCTCGTGGCCGGTGCGGCATGAAAGCGCCATCTCGGCGGCCTGCCCCGCTCCGGTCCGGCCGAGTCGGTCCACGCGGCGGGCTCCAGCCCCCGCGATCCCCCCGGGCCCGCCCAGGCGGGGCGCTCGGCTCACCGTGGTCTCCCCGGGTCCGCCCGGGCTGGGGGCTCCGGCCCCCGTGGTCCCTCTGGGTCCGCCCACGCGGGGGGCTCTGCCCGATCCCGTCCCCCCGGGCCCGCCCAGGCGGGGGGCTCTGCCCGATCCCGTCCCCCCGGGTCCGCCCAGGCGGAGGGCTCCGGCCCCAGCGGTCCCCCCGGACGCAAGTGGAGGCCGCCGCATGACACCCACGCTGGTCGGCGTCGGGGTCGGCCCGGGTGACCCGGAGCTGGTGACCATGCAGGCCGTGCGGGTGCTGCGGGAGGCCGACGTGGTCATGGTCCCGGTCGCCGACACCGGCGAGGAGGGGCGGGCGGAGCGGGTGGTGCGGGCGAACGTGGACCGCGACATCCGCCGCCAGGTGTTCGCGCTCGCTGCCCGGGCCAACCGGGACGGGGCCGACCGGGACAGGCCCGACCGGGACGGGCGGGACCGGGAAGCGGCCGACCGCGACAGGCCCGACCAGGAAGCGGCCGACCGGGAAGCGGTCTGGGACGCCGCCGGCGAGGCGGTGGCCGCGGCGTACGCCGCCGGCGCGGGCACGGTCGCGTTCGCCACGATCGGCGACCCGAACGTCTACAGCACGTTCAGCTACCTCGCCGAGACCGTGCGCAGGCTGGTGCCCGGCGTGGTGGTGCGCACGGTCCCGGGGATCACCGCGATGCAGGCGCTCGCCGCGGCCAGCGGCACCGTGCTGGTGGAGGGGCGCGAGTCGCTGGTGCTGCTCCCGCTCACCGCGGGAGTCGAGACCCTCCGGCATGCCCTGGAGGCGCACGACACGGTGGTGGCGTACAAGGGCGGGCACGTCCTGCCGGACGTGCTCGCCGCGGTCACCGCGGCGGGGCGGCTGGACACGGCGGTGTTCGGGGCCGCGCTCGGGCTGCCGGGCGAGGACGTCCGGCCCGCCGCCGCGCTCGGCGCTCGGCGCACCGCGCCGTACCTGTCCACTCTTCTGGTCCCCCCGTCGCGGAGCGGGCGGGGGGCGCGGCTGTGAGCGAGCGCGAGGGCTCGCAACGCGAGCGGGCCGGGGGTCCCCGGCGAAAACGCGAAGCGTTTTCGTTGGGCCCAGCGACGAGGGCGGTGCGGTCGGAGGGAGGACGGCCGGACCGCCGGGAGGAGCGGGCACTGACCGGCGGCAGGGTGACGTTCGTCGGCGCCGGGCCGGGCGCCGCGGACCTGCTCACGTTCCGCGGCGCGGCCGCGATCGCCGACGCCGACGTGGTCGTCTGGGCGTCCAGCCTGGTGCACCCCGACGTGCTGGCGCACGCCCGCGCCGACGCCCGGATCGTCGACTCCGCCACGGTGCCGCTGGAGGAGGTGGTCGCGCTGTACGCGGCGGCGGCCCGGGAGGGTTGGCGGGTCGCCCGGGTGCACTCCGGCGACCCCGCGCTCTGGGGTGCGATCCAGGAGCAGCTGGACCGCTGCGCCGAGCTGGGCCTGGACACCGAGGTGGTGCCGGGCGTCTCCAGTTTCACCGCGGTCGCCGCCGCGGTGCGCCGCGAGCTGACCATCCCGGAGGTCGCGCAGTCGGTCGTGCTCACCCGGCTGGAGGGCGGCAAGACCCCGATGCCGCCGGGGGAGACCGCGCGGGAGTTCGCCCGGCACGGCACGACGATGGCGCTGTTCCTGTCCGCCGCCCGCTCCGCCCAGATGCAGCAGGAGTTGCTCGCCGGCGGCTACCCGCCCGCCACGCCGTGTGTCGTCGCGTACCGGGTGACCTGGGAGGACGAGCTCATCCGACGCTGCCGGCTGGACGAGCTGGCCGGGACGATCCGGGAGCATCGGCTGTGGAAGCACACCCTCGTGCTCGTCGGTCCCGCACTCGCCGCCGGCGGCACCCGGTCGCACCTGTACCACCCCGGGCACTTCCACGGCTTCCGCCGCGCCGACCCCGACGCCCGCCGGGAGCTGCGCGACGCGCGGGAGGTCCCGTGAGCGAGCGCGGCGCACCGGACACCGCGAGCGAGCGAAGCGGGCGAGCTGGCTGGCACAGCGCGCCTGGTCCCTCCCGTCGGCCCGGAGCGGAGCGAGGACGGGTATGAGCGAGCGCGAGGGCTCGCGGGGTGAGCGGGCAGCGACGCCGGCGGTCCGGCCGGGGATCACACCGGGCGAACCGTCCGAGCAGCGGGCAGGGCGCGACGCGCGGCAGCCGCCGGCGCTGCGGGAGCCCGACCTGCCGCGCACGGCCCGGGTGCGCAAGCAGGCGCTGCGCACCGGGTGGACGACCGGCACGTGCAGCGCCGCGGCGGCGAAGGCGGCCAGCATCGCGCTGGCGACCGGCCGGACCCCGCCGGCCGTCGACACGCCGCTGCCGGGCGGCGCCCGGGTGACCCTGCCGGTCGACTCGTACGACCTCGCCGCCGACCGGGCGACCGCGGTCGTGGTCAAGGACGCCGGGGACGACCCGGACGTGACCCACGGCGCGCACCTCACCGCGACGGTGGCCTGGCGGCCGGCGACCGGCATCGAGCTGGCCGGCGGGGTCGGCGTCGGCGTCGTCACCAAGCCGGGACTCGGGCTGGAGGTCGGCGGGCCGGCGATCAACCCGGTGCCCCGCGCGCAGATCGCGCAGGCCGTCGGCGAGGTCGTCGACCTCGCCGCCCGCGGGATCCGGGTCGTCATCAGCGTCCCGGACGGCGAGCGGATGGCCCGCAAGACGACGAACCGCCGGCTCGGCATCGTCGGCGGCATCTCGATCCTCGGGACCACCGGGATCGTCCGCCCGTTCTCCACCGAGTCCTGGCGGTCGTCCGTCGTGCAGGCGATCAGCGTGCTGGCCGCGCAGGGGGAGGGCACCCTCGTGCTCTGCACCGGCGGCCGGACCGAGAAGGCGGCCCTGCGGCTCCGCCCGGACCTGCCGGAGGTGTGCTTCGTCGAGGTCGGCGACTTCACCGGCGCCGCGCTGCGCCGGGCGGTCGACGAAGGGCTGCGCGAGGTGCTGTTCGTCGGCATGGTCGGCAAGCTGACCAAGCTCGCCGCCGGCGTGCTGATGACCCACTACACCCGGTCCGCGGTCGACCGGGACCTGCTCGCCGACCTCACCCGGGAGTCCGGCGGCGGCCCGGAGTTGGTCGGCGCCGTGGCCGCCGCGAACACCGCCCGGCACGCGTACGAGCTGTGGGAGCAAGCCGGGCTGCTGCCGGCCGCGGGACGGCTGCTGTGCGCGGCGGTCAAGGACGTGCTGGAGCGCTTCGCCGACGGGCGGCTGACCGCAGCCGTCGTCATGGTCGACCCGGCCGGCGCCGGCCCCGTCGCCTCCTCCGAGGGCGGCGCGACTGGCGAGGACGCGACCGGCGCGACCGGCGAGGGCCGCGCGACCGGCGAGGACGCGACAAGCGCGACTGACGGGTACGGCGCGACCGGCGAGGTCGACCCGGCCGGCGCCGGCCCAGTCGCCTTCTCCGGGGGCGCCGCGAGCGGCGGGGACGCGACCGGCGGGGAGCGGTGACGGCGTGCCGTCGGTGACCGTCATCGGTGTCAGCGGCGGGCCGCTGCCCGCCCGCGCCAGCGAGCGGCTGGCCGGAGCCGCCCTCGTGGTCGGCGCGCGGCGGCACCTCGATGCCCTCCCGCTCCCCGAGCACGCCCGCACCCACGTGCTGCGCGACGTCGAGGGGGCGTTGGACGCCGTCGCCGGCGCCGACGGCCCGGCCGTCGTGCTCGCCACCGGCGACCCGGGGTTCTTCGGCATCGTCCGGCTGCTGCGCGCCCGGGGCATCGACCTCGACGTCATCCCGGCCGTCTCCACAATTTCGGCCGCGTTCGCCGAAGTCGGGCTGAGCTGGGATGACGCGCTCGTGGTCAGCGCGCACGGCCGCGAGCTGCGCCGGGCGGTGAACGCCTGCCGCGCCGCGGGCACCGTCGCCGTCCTGACCGGGCCCGATTCCGGCCCGGCACAGCTCGGCGCCGCGCTGACCGGCCTCCGCCGCCGGATGGTGGTCGCCGAACGGCTCGGCACGCCGGCGCAGCGCGTCGTCGAGTGCACGCCCGAGGAGGCCGCCGGCCGCTGCTGGGCCGAGCCGAACGTCGTGCTCGTCCTCGGCGACGACCCGGCCGAGCGGGGGTGGGCGTTTCCGCGGCGGCAGTCCCCGCCGGGCTGGGGGCTGCCGGACGACGCGTTCGAGCACCGCGCCGGGATGCTGACCAAGGCGGAGGTGAGGGCGCTCGCGCTCGGCCACCTCGGCCCCGGGGTCGGCGACCTGGTGTGGGACGTCGGTGCCGGCTGCGGGTCGGTCGCGGTCGAGTGCGCCCGGTTCGGCGCCGCTGTCGTCGCCGTCGACCGCGACCCCGACCAGTGCGACCGGGTCCGCCGCAACGCCGCGGCCCACCGTGTCGAGGTCGAGGTCGTCCGCGCGGCGGCTCCGGCGTGCCTAGCCGGCCTGCCCGAGCCGGACGCGGCCTTCGTCGGCGGGGGCGGGCTGGACGCGGTCGCCGCGTGCGCCGCGCGGGAGCCCCGCGCCGTCGTCGTCGCGCTCGCCGCGGTCGACCGGGTGGCGCCGGCGCGGGAGGCGCTGCGCCGGTCGGCGTACCGGGTCGGCGGCGCCGCGGTGCACTGCTCCCGGCTGGCCGACCTGCCCGATGGCAGCACCCGGCTGGCCGCCACCAACCCCGTCTTCCTCGTGTGGGGGCGGCGATGACGGTCGGCCTGGTGACCGCGACCGCCGCCGGCCACGCCGCCGCCGCCGACCTGGCCGGGCGGTGGGGCGACACCCGCACGTACCGAGTCGGGGAGATCGCCGCCGCCTGGCGCGACTGCGACGCGCTGGTCTGCTTCCTCGCGGTCGGCGCGGCCGTGCGGCTGCTCGCCCCGCTGCTCGGCGACAAGCGGCACGACCCGGGAGTGGTCTGCGTCGACGAGGCGGGCCGGTTCGCGGTCGCGGTCCTCGGTGGACACGGCCGGGGGGGGAACGGCGGCGGGGCCGGCGGCGGGGCGAACGCGCTCGCGCACCGCGTCGCCGACGCGCTCGGCTGCGCGCCGGTCGTCACGACGGCGACCGACGCGACCGGGATGTCCCCGCTGGACGAGTTTGGCTGGCCGGCCGAGGGCGACGTCGCCGCGGTCACCCGGGCGCTGCTCGACGGCGAGACGGTGACGCTGACCGCCGACGCGACCTGGCCGCTGCCCCCGCTGCCGGTGCTGCCGGCCGACCCGCCGCGGCCGCCGTGCGTCCTGGTCACCGACCGGCTGGTCGAGCCGCCGCGGCCGGCCGTCGTCGTCCGGCCGCCCAGCCTGGTCATCGGCGTCGGCGCCAGCCGGGGCGTCGCCGCCGACGAGGTGCTCGGCCTGGTCACCGAGGCGCTGGCCGGCGCGGGGCTGGCCGCCGGCTCGGTCGCCCAGCTGGCGACCGTCGAGGCGAAGGCCGGCGAGCCGGGCATGCTGGAGGCGGCGCAGCGGCTCGGCGTGCCGCTCGTCGTGTACCCGGCCGGCCGGCTGGCCGGCGTCGACGTGCCGCACCCCAGCGAGGCGGTCCGCGCCGCGGTCGGCACGGCCAGTGTCGCGGAGGCCGCCGCGCTGGCCGGCGGCGCCGCACACCTGGTGGTGCCGAAGCGGAAGTCGGCGATGGCCACCGTCGCCGTCGCCCGGCGCCGGCCGCGCGGCCGGCTTGCGGTCATCGGCATCGGTCCGGGCGCCCGCGACCTGATGACGCCCCGTGCGGTCGCCGAACTGCGCCGGTCGTCCGTCGTCGTCGGCCTGGACCAGTACGTGGACCAGGTTCGCGACCTGGTCCGGCCCGGCACCCGGATCGAGGCGACGGGTCTCGGCGCGGAGGAGACCCGAGCCCGCACCGCGGTCCGGCTCGCCCGCGCCGGGCACGCCGTCGCGCTCCTCGGCAGCGGTGACGCGGGGGTGTACGCGCTGGCCGGTCCCGCGCTCGGGCTGGCCGACGGCGGCATCGACGTGGTCGGCGTCCCGGGCGTCACCGCGATGCTGGCCGCCGCCGCGCTGCTCGGCGCGCCGCTCGGGCACGACCACTGCGCGATCAGCCTGTCCGACCTGCACACGCCGTGGGAGGCGATCGAGCAGCGGGTGCGCGCCGCCGCGGCCGGCGACTTCGTGGTGGCGTTCTACAACCCGCGCAGCCGGGAGCGGGGCTGGCAGCTCCCGAAGGCGCTGGCGATCCTGGCCGAGCACCGGCCGGGCGGCACTCCGGTCGGGGTCGTGACCGACGCCAGCGGCCCGAGCCAGCGGGTCACGCTGACGACGCTCGCCGATGTCGACGTCGGCCCGATCGGGATGCGGAGCGTCGTCGTGGTGGGCTCGTCGCAGAGCCGGGTCGTCGCCGGCCGGTTCGTCACGCCGAGGGGGTACGAGTGGGGCCGCTGACCTACGTCGTCACCGCGGCCTGCACCGGCTGCGGCGGCTGCCTGCTCACCTGCCCGCAGCACGCGATCCGGCCGGCTGACCCGGTCCGGCCGGCTGACCCGGTCCGGCCGGCTGACCTGGTCCGGCCGGCTGACCTGGTCCGGCCGGCTGACCTGGTCCGGCCGGCTGACCTGGTCCGGCCGGCTGACCTGGTCCGGCCGGCTGACGCGGTGCGGGCGGGGGACGCGGTGCGGGCGGGGGACGCGGTGCGGGCGGGGGACGCGGTGCGGCCGGCGGACCCGATCCGGCCGGGCAGCGGGGCACCGCTCGTCGTGCTCCCGCACCTGTGCACCGGCTGCGGCGAGTGCGTCGAGGTGTGCCCCGCCGACGCCGTCGTCGAGGTGGCGGGATGAGGGCGCCGCACCCGATCGAGACCCGCTCGTACGCGATCCTGCGCAGCCGGGTCGACACCGCGCACCTGCCGCGGCTGACCCGGGCGGTCGTCGAACGGGTCATCCACGCCAGCGCCGACCTCGACTACGCCAGCGACCTCGTCGTCTCCGGCGAGGACGACCTGCGCGCGGCACACGCGGCGCTGGCCGCGGGCGCGCCGATCGTCGCCGACGTCGAGATGGTCGCCGCCGGGATCACCAGCCGCCGCGCGGTCTGCCGGATCGGCGCCGCGGTCGCCGCCGGCGGCAGCACCCGCGCCGCAGCGGCGGTCCGGCTGGCGTACCGCGAGGTCGGCCCGGCCGCCGTGTGGGTGGTCGGGAGCGCACCGACCGCCCTGGCGGAACTGCTGCACCTGGACGCGCGCCCGGCGCTCGTCGTCGGTCTACCGGTCGGCTTCGTCGGCGCGGTCGAGGCGAAGCAGGCGCTGCGCGAGTCGGGGCTGCCCGCGGTCAGCAACCGCAGCGAGAAAGGCGGCTCCGCGGTCGCCGCGGCCGCCGTCAACGCACTGCTCTACCCGGAGGTCCCATGACTGCCCTGGCACCCGCAGCCCGGCGCCGCCCGCTCCCGCGCTCCGGTGGCGTACCCGTCGTCGGCGCGGCCGCGTGACCGCCCTGCTCGTCGTCGGCCACGGCAGCCGGGATCCGGCCGGCGTCGCCGAGTTCCACCGGCTCCTCGACGTGCTGCGGGAGCGGGCCGGCGTGCCGGTCGCCGGCGGATTCATCGAGCTGGCCCCGCCGCCGCTGCGCGACGCCGTCGCCGGCCTGGTCGCCGGCGGCCACCGCCACCTCGGCGTCGTCCCGCTCGTCCTGGCCGCGGCCGGGCACGCGAAGGGCGACGTGCCGGCGGCGCTCGCCCGCGAGGTCGGGCGGCACCGCGGGCTGAGCTACTCGTACGGGCGGCCGCTTGGACCGCACCCGGCCCTGCTCGACCTTCTCCAGGAGCGGCTCGACGCGGTCCTCGACCGCGCGGACCGGGCGCAGACCACGGTCGTCCTGGTCGGGCGCGGCTCGTCGGACCCGGACGCGAACGCCGAGCACGCTAAGGTCGCCCGGCTGCTGTGGGAGGGCCGCGGCCTCGCCGGCGTCGAGCCGGCATTCGTCAGCCTCGCCGAGCCGGGGGTGCCGGCGGCACTGGAGCGCGCCCGCCTGCTCGGCGCAAGGCGGGTGGCCGTGCTGCCGTACTTCCTGTTCGACGGCGTGCTGCCGGCGCGGGTAGGCGAGCAGGCGCGGGCGTGGGCCGCCGGCCACCCGGCCGTCGAGGTCCGGTGCGCCGACGTGATCGGGCCGGTGCCCGCGCTCGCCGACCTGGTCGTCGAGCGCTGGCAGGAGGCGCTGCACGGGGACATCCGGATGAATTGCGACACCTGCATGTACCGCATTGCCCTGCCCGGCCACGAGCACCGGGTCGGCGCGCCGCAGCGACCCCACCACCACCCCGAGGACCCCGCACACGCCGCCCACCCCCACGTACCGGCGTGAGGGTTCCGGCCCACCGCCCACCGCCGCCGGCCAGCCCTCCGCCCGGCCCGGACGCCGGCTACCACGTGCGGCACGACGGCGACGCCGAGGCCACCGGCGGCGGCTACGACCTGGGTCGGCACGGCGACGCCGAGGCCACCGGCGGCGGCTACGACCTGGGTCGGCACGGCGACGCCGAGGCCACCGGCGGCGGCTACGACCTGCGCTACCACGGCGACGCCGAGGCCACCGGTGGGCTGCTCGACCTCGCGGTCAACGTGCGGCTGCCGGCGCCGCCGCCGTGGCTGCGGGAGCGGCTCGCCGCCGTGCTGGACACCCTCGGCCGCTACCCGGACCAGTCGGCCGCCCGAGCCGCCGTCGCCCGCCGGCACGGCCGCCGCGACGACGAGGTGCTGCCCACGGCCGGCGCCGCGGAGGCGTTCGTCCTGCTCGCCCGGACACTGCGGCCGGTGCGCGCGGTCTGCGTCCACCCCTCGTTCACCGAACCCGAGGCAGTCCTGCGCGCGGCCGGCCACCAGGTGCACCGGGTCGTGCTCGCCCCGCCCTACCGTCTGGACGCCGGGTGCATCCCCGACGCCGCGGACCTGGTGGTGCTCGGCAACCCGACGAACCCGACCGGCGTCCTGCACGACGCCGCGGCGGTCGCGGCGCTCGCCCGTCCCGGCCGCACGCTCGTGGTGGACGAGGCGTTCGCGGACACCGTCCCGGGCGAACGAGGCAGCCTCGCGGACCGGCGCGACCTGCCGGGCCTGCTCGTCGTGCGCAGCCTCACCAAGACCTGGGGGCTGGCCGGGCTACGGGTCGGCTACCTGCTCGGCGCGCCGGATCTGCTCGCCCGGCTGGCCGCAGCACAACCCTCGTGGGCCGTCTCGACGCCGGCGCTGGTCGCGCTGGAGGCGTGCTCCACCCCGGCCGCCCGGGCCGAGACCGAGGCGATCGCCCGCACGCTGGCAGGCCACCGGGAACGCCTCGCCGCCGCCCTGGACGCGCTTCCCGGGCTGCGCGTCGCCGCGGCGTCGGCGGCCTCGTACCTGCTGCTCGAGGTCTCCGACGGGGAGCAGGTCCGCCGGAGGCTCCGCGCGGCCGGTGTCGCGGTCCGCCGCGGCGACACCTTCCCCGGCCTGACCAGCCAGCACATCCGCATCGCGGTGCGCGACGAGGCCGACAACGCGCGGACGGTCGCGGCGTTCGCGGCCGTCCTCGACGGCCATCGCCCATCCGGGGCTTACCCGCACGAACGACCTTGCCCACACGAACGACAGGGAGGCAGATCGTGACCAGGATCGATCCCGGCCGTCTGATCGAGCAGACGGTCGCCGCCATCCGCCCGCTCGACGAGTACGCCATGCAGCTCGCGACCGAGCGGCAGGCGGTGCTGACCAAGCCGCGCGGCGCGCTCGGCGTGCTCGAAGGGCTCTCCGTCCGGCTGGCCGGGATCGCGCGGCGCTGCCCGGCCCCGGTGCCGTTCCGGCCGGTGGTCGGGGTGTTCGCCGCCGACCACGGGGTGCACGCGCAGGGAGTCAGCCCCTGGCCCCAGGAGGTCACCGCCCAGATGGTGACGAACTTTCTGGCCGGCGGCGCCGCGGTGAACTGCTTTGCCGCGCAGGTCGGCGCCCGCGTGGTCGTCGTCGACGTCGGCGTCGCTACCGAGCTGCCCGAGGTACCGCAACTGCTGAGCCGTCCGGTAGCCCGCGGCACGGCGGACCTGACGGCCGGCCCCGCGATGACCCGGGAGCAGGCGGAGACCGCGCTCGCGGTCGGCGTGCGGCTCGCGGCCGAGCTCGTCGCCGAGGGCCACGACATCCTGCTTACCGGCGACATGGGGATCGCCAACACGACCGCCAGCGCTGCGCTGGTCGCCGCATTCACAGGCGCCGACCCGGCTGCGGTGACCGGCCGCGGCACCGGCATCGCCGACGAGATGCATGTCCACAAGATCGACGTCGTGCGGCGTGCGCTCGCGCTGCACCAGCCCGATCCGGCTGACCCGGTCGGCGTGCTCGCCGCGGTCGGCGGCTTCGAACACGCCGCCCTAGCGGGCTTCGTCATCGGCGGGGCCGCCGCTGAGGTGCCGGTGCTGCTCGACGGCATGATCGCCGGCAGCGCCGCGCTCGTCGCGCAGGCGCTGGCACCCGCGGCTCTGGACCGGTGCGTCGCCGGGCACCGATCCACCGAGCCGGGGCACGCGGTCGCGCTCCGCCGGCTGGGCCTTGCCCCGCTCATCGAGCTCGACCTGCGCCTCGGTGAGGGGACCGGGGCGCTGCTCGCGCTGCCGCTGGTGCAGTGCGCCGCCCGCGCCCTCGCGGAAATGGCGACGTTCGACTCCGCCGGCGTGACCGGCAAGCAGGGGAACGCTTCCGGCTGAGCGGGTGGCCGCCGAGGGGTCGCGGTGGTGGCGTACGCCGGCTATGCCGGCTTCGTCCCCGTCAGAATGAGGAACGGGGGAGTCGTCCGCTCTTGGTCCCAGGCACCCCTGCCCACCCTCTCCGGGTCCGCCACTCCGAGCGCGTCCGCCAACACCGGCTCGTCGCGCCGCACGTCGCGGAACCCGGCGCCCGTGAGCGCTTCCGTGACGGTCGGCTCCGACCAGTGCACATCAACCAGATCCACCGCCTGGTCGCCGACGAACAGTTGGCTTCGTTTCAACTCTCCGTCGCGGTAGGCGTGTCCTGGCTCGCCGACCTGGAACGCAGCGAAACGGACGCCGGTGTTCTCGGGGTGCACCTCGAGCACCGAGAGCCGGCCGCCCGGCCGCAGCACCCGATAGGCCTCCCGGACGAGGCCGCGGATGGTGTCCAGGTCCGGCACCGTGATGAACACGAAGCAGCACAGTGCCGCATCCACGCTCGCGTTGGCGAGGAAGTCCAACCCGCCGTCGCCCATCAGCCGGTACTCGACGAGGGGATGCGCGTGATGCTGGCGGGCGAGGCGCACCATCGCAGGCGAGGCGTCCGCCCCCAGCGCGGCAATGTCATAGCTGCGTGCGATGTGTTCAGTGACGATGCCAGGGCCGCAGCCAAGGTCGAGGACCTTGTCCATCGGCGCCGTGCCGAGGCCCAGCGCCCTGAAGACGAACGGGTAGCCAAATACCCAGCAGATCGTGTTGTCCCACTGCTCGTAGCCCACCGCGACTTCGTCGAGGTCCCAGCGGGTGGTCTGGGGCTGCGCGCTGTCCTGGGCGCCGCTGTCCTGGGACGAAGCGGGTGTGGATGCTGACATGTCGAATCACCTCAGGAGTCGGCCCTAGTCTGCCGCCCCGCAACCGCGGCGCCCAGGGTTTTCTGGAATCCGCCGCCGTTCGACGTATTGAGTAGCCTGAATTAGCCCTCGGATAACCGAACTGGTCCTCGTCCCTCGGGGATTGACAACCCTCCGCATCCGCGTAACGTCAGCCCACGTTGAACGCACGCTGCTACGCCTGTTGGGTGAGGCCGATGAAGAGACTGTTTGCGCTGCTGATCGCGCTCTGTCCAGCGATCGTGCTGCTCAGCCCGGGAGTTGGCGCAGCGGAATCGGTGGCCGGGTTTGAGGTCGTTGCCACGGTTGACGTGGCTACTAACCCGTTCGGTGTAACCGTTGCTCCGGATGGAAAGACGGCATGGGTGGCCAACTCGGGACCGGTGCTACACGGTGAGAGCCAGCCGGGCACGGTGACCGTCATCGGTACGGCGTCGCTGGCCATTGAGTCGGTCCTTCAGGTCGGCCGCTTTCCTGAGGACGTCGCTTTCGCCGGGCCAGGCGGGCAGGCGTTCGTCACGAACTCGAGCGACGCCACGGTATCGGTCCTGGACGCCGTGGCCAGGACGGTCACGCAGACCGTGAGCCTGGCCCCGGTGCCGATGCAGTTCCCGTTCGGCATCATCTCGACCAGGGACGGCGCCAAGGTCTTTGTCACCAGCGCTGGGGGTCAACGGGACGGCTCGCTGCAGAACATCGCGATCCTCGACAACAGCGACCCCGCCGCCGTCACGCTGGACGGCACCGTCACGGCTGCCGGAGCCACCGGCCGGCCCGCGATCACGCCCGACGGCCGGCTGCTGCTGGTGCCCAGGTCACGAGGCCATGCCGGGCCGCCTGAGATCCTGTTGGTGGACCCTGCGACGGACCAGGTCGTGGACAGCATTGTCATGTCCGGAAACCAGGGAGCCGCCATGGACGTGGCGGTCTCGCCGGACGGCCGGTTCGCCTACGCGACGCTCTTCGGCTTCGGGGTGGCACAGGGCGGGGTGTGGGTGGTCGACCTGCGCAGCCGTACGACTGCGGCTGTCGTACCCACACCCGACGTCCGAATGCATGGCATCGGGATCACCCCGGACGGGCGGTTCGTGTTCGCCACCAACTTCCTGCTGGGCCAGGTCTCGGTCATCAGCACGGCGACGAACGAGGTCGTCCAGAACGTGACCGTCG
>Ga0210378_10000763_pt1 | contig 16705 bp, 13 predicted proteins | sample PLM1_60_b1redo_FD_155465 | JGI IMG/M metagenome (GOLD analysis project Ga0210378, IMG submission 155465) | Groundwater sediment microbial communities from an aquifer in East River, Colorado, USA - PLM1_60_b1 redo | ecosystem: Environmental > Terrestrial > Soil > Riparian zone | place: USA: East...
CCGACCCCACCCGCGACCCCTGCCCCCAGGTCCTGGGCGGCCGCGCGCTGCACCTGGCCCTGACCCGCTACAACAACGCCTGCTGGTATGTCCACGAGGTCGTCACCTGGGCGGCACGCTACAGCGCGGCGGCCGCCGCCCTGGCCCCCTCCCGGGACCCGTTCGTGGTCGCCCTGGCAGCCAACCCCCGCGTCCGCGCCACCAGCAGCCGCGGCTGCGACCCCGGCCCCGACCTGGCCTCGGGCAGGCTGGACCTGCGGGTGGCGTCGCTGCTGGCGGTGGTGGCCGAGCGCTGGACCATCCGGCTGTCGTGCGTGGCCACCGGCCACACCCGCTACGTCAGGGGGACCCGGCGGGTGTCCAACCACACGGTCTGGCGGGCGGTGGACATCGACCGGGTCGACGGCCAGCCCGTGGGCCCCGGAAGCCCCGCGGCGCGGGCGCTGGTGGGCTGGCTGGACGGGCTCCAGGGCCCCCTGCGCCCGGGGGAGATCGGCTCGCCGTTCCCGGCCGGGCACCGGCCCTACTTCACCGACGAGGCCCACCAGCACCACATCCACGTCGGCTACCCCCACGACAGCCAGCGTTGAGCGTCAGCCGTCGACCTCGCGGGGTCCGGCGCGGGCCGCGACCACGGCCGCCTCCCGGGCGGCGGACAGCACATGGTCGACGTCGGCCTGGGTGTGGGCGATGGACACGAACCATGCCTCGTAGGCGCTCGGTGGGAGGTACACCCCGCGGTCGAGCATGGCGTGGAAGAAGCGGGCGTAGGCGCCGGTGTCCTGCTCCCGGGCGGCCGCGTAGTCGAGCACCTCGTCCTTGGTCATGAACACGCTGAACAGGTTCCCGGCCCGCTGGACGCGGGCTGGCAGCCCGGCGTCGTCGAACGCGGCCTGCACGCCGTCCGCGAGCTCCCCGGCCACCTCGTCGAGGCGCTCGTAGGCGCCGCTGTCCAGCAGCGACAGGGTCGCCAGGCCGGCGGCGGTGGCCAGCGGGTTCCCCGACAGGGTGCCCGCCTGGTACACGGGCCCCTCGGGCGCGATCTGGCCCATGAGCGCGGCCGGACCGCCGTAGGCGGCCGCCGGCAGCCCGCCGCCGACGACCTTCCCGAAGGTGAGCAGGTCCGGCTCCAGCCCGTACATGCCGGTGGCGCCGGCGGGGTGGACCCGGAACCCGGTCATGACCTCGTCGACCACGAGCAGCGCGCCCGCCCGGCGGGTCTCGTGGCGCAGGGCGGCCAGGAAGCCGGCCGTGGGGGGGACGACCCCCATGTTCGCGGCCACCGGCTCGACCATGACCGCGGCGATCTCCGCACCCGCGGTGGCGAAGGCGGCGGCGAGCGCGTCCTCGTCGTTGTAGGGCAGCACCATCGTGTCCGCGGTCTGGGCGGCCGTCACCCCGGGTGAGTCGGGCAGGCCCAGGGTGGCGACGCCCGAGCCGGCCGCGGCGAGCAGGCCGTCGGCATGGCCGTGGTAGCACCCGGCGAACTTCACGATCCGGGCCCGGCCGGTCGCCGCCCGGGCCAGCCTGGCGGCGCTCATCGTCGCCTCCGTGCCCGAGTTGACCATGCGCAGCTTCTCCACCTGGGGGACCCGGCGCGCCACCTCCTCGGCCAGCTCGACCTCGGCCTCGGTGGGCGCGCCGAACGACGTGCCCCGGGCGGCGGCGGCCTGGACCGCCTCCACCACGCGGGGGTGTGCGTGCCCGGCGATCAGCGGGCCCCACGACAGGACCAGGTCGACGTACCGGTTTCCGTCCACGTCCCACAGCCAGGCGCCCTGCCCGCGGGCGAAGAAGCGCGGCGTGCCGCCGACCGCCCCGAACCCGCGCACCGGCGAGTTGACCCCACCTGGAATGCGCGCCCGGGCACGCTCGAACAGCGCCTCGCTGCGCGGCACGCGCCGCTCGCCGGTCCCGCCGGTCATGGCCGGGCCTCGTGCAGCTCGGCCAGGCGGTCGGTGTCCCCGGCGGTCAGGTCGGGCAGGTCGGAGGCTGTCGTGGACTCCACCAGTCGCTCCTCGTCGTCGATGTCGGGCAGGACCGTGTCCTCGATGTCGGGCAGGACCGTCGCCGCCCGGCGGTCGCGGAGGGCGGCCACGCCCTTGGTCGTGACCGCGAACCCGATCTCGGTCGCGCGGAGGTCGGTCGTGCCGATGCGGTACGCAGGGTCGGCTGCTGCGGTACGCAAGGTCGGCGCTCCTTCGCCGGAAGCCCACGCCGGCCGCCGGACGCTCCACGCCGGCCAGTCTACGACCGGCCCGGCGACCGCACCGGCCGTCCCCGCGGGGTTTGGGGACGGGCCACGATGTGCGCCAGACTCTAGGGACGCGACGAGCGAAGGAGGTCGGGCGCTGAAGCCGGACGACTGGTTCCTACGTGCCGAGGAACGCGGCAACCGGGCCACCGAGATCGACCGCCGGCGCGGCGACGGCCGGGCCTGGACCGAGGGTAACCGCGCCGAGGCGCTGGTGCACGGGGCCACCTACTTCCGGCGCCTGCTGGCCGAGTTGCGCCCGCTTCAGCCGGGCGATCTCGTCTACCTGACCGACTGGTGCGGGGACGCCGACGAGCGCCTCGACGGCCCGGGCACCGAGGTCGGGACCGTGCTCGCCGGCCTGGCCGAGCGGGGCGTGCAGGTGCGCGGCCTGCTGTGGCGGTCCCACCCGCGCCTGGCCCACTTCACCGAGGAGTCCAACGTGCACCTCGGGGAGGTCGTGAACCAGGCCGGGGGCGAGATCCTGCTCGACGCGCGGGTCAGGGGCCCGGGCAGCCAGCACCAGAAGCTGGTGGTGATCCGCCACCCCGGCCGCGAGGACGAGGACGTCGCCTTCCTCGGCGGGATCGACCTGTGCCACGGCCGGCGGGACGACGAACGCCACCTCGGCGACCCCCAGCCGGTCGACATGGACCCGCGCTACGGCCCCCGGCCGCCCTGGCACGACGTGCAGCTCGAGGTCCGCGGCCCGGCAGTGGGCGACCTGGACCTCACCTTCCGGGAGCGCTGGGGGGACCCCACCCCGCTCGACCACCGCAACCCCTTGCGAGCCCTGCTGACCAGGCGGATCGGCCAGCCCAGGCACCCCGACCCCCTGCCGTCCATGCTGCCCGACCCCGGGCCGGCCGGCCCGCACGCGGTCCAGGTGCTGCGCACCTACCCGGCCAAGCGGCCTGCCCTGCCGTTCGCGCCGAGGGGGGAGCGGAGCATCGCCCGCGCCTACGCCAAGGCGTTCTGGCGGGCCAGGAGCCTGATCTACCTCGAGGACCAGTACCTGTGGTCGGTGCAGGTGGCCCGCCTGATCGCCGACGCGCTGCGCCGCTCGCCAGAGCTGCGGTTCGTGGCCGTGGTCCCCCGCTACCCCGACCGGGACGGTCGGCTCTCCGGGCCGCCCAACCGGATCGGCCAGCAGACCGCGATGGACCTGGTCCGGTCCGCCGGAGGCGACCGGGTGGCCGTCTACGACCTCGAGAACGAGGAAGGCACCCCCATCTACGTGCACGCCAAGGCATGCGTGATCGACGACGTGTGGGCGACTGTCGGCTCCGACAACCTCAACCGGCGCTCGTGGACCCATGACGCCGAGCTGGCCGCTGCCGTGCTCGACGGCACCCTGGACCCCAGGGACCCGACCGACCCGGCCGGGCTGGGCGACGGCGCCCGGGTGTTCGCCCGGGACCTGCGCCTGCGCCTGTGGCGCGAGCATCTCGGCCGGGCGCCAGGCGACGACGCCGACCTGCTCGACCCGGAGCGCGGGTTCCGTGCCTGGCAGGACGCTGCCGAGGCGCTCACCGGCTGGAACCGGGACGGCCGGCGGGGCCACCGCCCGCCCGGCCGGGCCACCGTGCACGACCCGGGCCGGGTCAAGCCCTGGGCCGCCTGGTGGGCACGACCCGTCTACGCCACCCTCGTCGACCCGGACGGCCGTCCCCGCCGCCTCCTCCGCGCCGGCCGCTTCTGATCGCGGCCCAGGAGCACCTGACGGGGCGAAGCGACCGGCCCGCTGCCCCGGTGCGCCCGCCCTGTGCATGGCCCGCCGGCCTACTGGCTCAGGGGCCTACTGGCTCAGGCGTCGGGCGAGGAAGGCGATCGCGGTCGGGTAGCGGTACTCGATGCCCATGTGGGTGGCGTCGAACAGCTCGAAGACGTGCTCCACGCCGAGGGCGTCCAGCTCGGCGGCGAACGCGGCCGCGCCGAGGTCGAGGTAGAACTCGTCCCGCCTGCCGGCGTCGATCCAGATGCCGCGCATCGAGCGCAGCGCGTCCGCGTGCTTCGGGGCCATCCGGACCGGGTCGAGATCGAGCCATCGCTGCCAGACCTCGTCGCGCAGCCGCCCCGTGGCGGTGTCGAAGGGAAGGGTCACCGTGCCGTCCGGCTCGGCCGAGTAGCAGGCCGCCATGCACCAGGCGTTGAGCAGCTCCTCGTCGTGCTCGACGCTGAACGCCGGCCGGGAGCGGAAGTCTGCCCAGAAGAGCTCGTAGGAGCCGTCGTACCGGTCACGCAGGGTCCTGGCCACGACCGGGAACTCGGGCAGGTAGCAGGTCTCGAACAGGGCGTCGCCGGCGTGGCTGGCCAGGGCGCCGAACACGTCGGGGCGGAGCATCGGCACGACCATGGCGCCGTAGCCGCCGCTCGACTTTCCGGCCAGGCCGCGGTGGTCCCGGCTCGCGAGCGTCGGGTAGCGCTCGTCGACGAACCCCACCACCTCGTCGCAGAGGTAGTCGAGGTAGCGGCCGGTGCCCGGCGAGTTCAGGTACTGGCTGCCGCCGAGCGAGGTCCAGGCGTCCACCAGCACGAGGATGCAGGGGAGCGTGCCACCGCCCGCGAACAGCTCGTCGACCCGCTCGGGGAAGTTGGGCCGGAACGGCGAGCGGTTCCACCACATGTCGACCTGGCCGGTGAGCCCCTGGATGACGTAGACGGTCGGGTAGCGGCGGCCCGGGTCGTCGCCGTACCCGGGCGGCAGGTAGACCCAGACGGGCCGCTCGTGCGGGTCGCCGAGCGGGTTGCCCTGAAGGACCCGGCTCGAGATCGTGTGCTGCTCGAACCGCCCTCGGGAGTCCACGTTCCATGGCCGCATGCTGGACCTTGCCTTCCGTGGGTTGCCTGGTCCTGCCTCATTTGAACACGCCGGTGGCCGAGCCCCTGCTCCCGGTTCAGCTTGCGCTCCCGTTGCTCCCGCCCGCCGGCTCCTGGGAGTCCAGGGGCTCAAGCTCGACCTTCGGCGGGACGACGCCGTTCCGCCGCTCAGGCGACGGGGCGGTGGCCGCCGCAGAGGCCGGCGGGTCGGGCAGGAGGACCCGAAATGACGAGCCGCCGCCGGGCCGCTCCTCGACCCAGGCCCGGCCGCCGTGCAGCTCGGCGAAGCGGGCCACGAGTGTGAGGCCGATGCCGACCCCCGGCGCGTGGGTGGGGGCGTCCGGCCCCTGGCGGAACGGCTCGAACAGGGCCGCTCGCAGCTCGGGCGGCACCCCGCCGCCGGCGTCCTCGACCGCGATCAGCACGCCCTGGTCCTGGCGGGCGACCCTGACCCAGACCGGCGTGTCCGGCGCGGTGTGCCGGTCGGCGTTGGCCAGCAGGTTCTCCACGATCCGCTCGACCTTGGCGGGGTCCACCTGGGCGACCACCGGCTCCACCGCCAGCTCCAGCGACCGCCCTGTCTCCCGCCATTCCGTGCCGATGCGGCCGACCAGCGCGGCCAGATCGGTGCGGCGCAGCTTGGGCGTCACGATCCCCCGGTTGAGCCGGTCCAGGTCCAGCAGGTCGCTGAGCAGCCGGTCCAGCTTGCCGGCGTTGGCCGCCAGCCGGTCGACCAGGTCGGCGGCATCCTCCTCGGCCAGGCTCGACCCGACCCGCTTCAGCGTGAGGGCGATGCCGACAATCGCCGCAAGCGGGGTGCGCAGCTCGTGGGAGACGGCGGTGAGGAAGACGTTCTTTGCCTCGTCGAGCGCCCGCAGCTGCCGGGTGGCCTGCCGCTCGCGCTCAAGCGCCTCGCGCATCGCCTGCTCGGCCAGCTTCTGCTCGGTGATGTCGACGATGAACCCGTGCCACAGGCTCGGCTCGCCGGGCTCGCCACGGACCAGCACGGCATGGTCACGGACCCATACCACCCCGCCGTCCTTGGCGATCTTCCGGTACTCCATGCGCCACGGGTCGCCGGTGAGCTCGACCCGCCGGTCCTCGGCCAGCACCCGCTCACGGTCGTCGGGGTGGACCACCGTCTTCCAGAAGCCCGGCCGACCCGCCTCCTCTGGCGTGTAGCCGAAGATCTCTTCGACCCGTGGGCTTTCGTGCACCCAGGAGCCGCCGATGGCGTGGACCTCGGTGTAGACGAGCGCGGGGAGCTCCTCGAACACCGTCCGGTAGCGCGCCTCGGAACGACGGAGCCGCTCCTCGGTCCGGGCCCGCTCGGCCAGCTCCCCCCGGGCAGCGGCAAGCCGCACGGCACTGTCGATCGCCACCCCGGCCAGCCCCCCGAAGCGGCACAGCAGCTCGATCTCGGCCTCACCGAAGACCCGGCCCGGCTTGCTCGAGGCGACGCCGAGCACCCCGACCACCGCCCCGTGCGAACGCAGCGGCACGGCGAGCGCGGCGCGGGTCCCGTCCTCCCCGCGACCCCCCCGCAGCCGACCAGGCCAGGTCCGGTACTCCGCCACGGCCAGCGGCGCGCCGATCCGCCACACCTCGCCCGCCAGCCCCTCCCCCTTGCCGACGCTACGGCCCACGCTGGTCACGAAGCACCCGGTCCCACACCGGACGACGAGCCGCCGGCCACCGTGCTCGACGAGGTAGAGGACGCCCGAGGCGCCAACGAGCCGCCCCGCCGAGGTCACGACCTGTCCGAGCAGGTCAGCGAGGTCTGACTGCTCGGCGGGCTCGGGCGGGGGCTCTTGCGCTCCAACCTCCCATCCGAACCAGGCGTCGGCCCCCATCGCGGGCACGTCCCCTCCCGCTCGATCGATGACCGCCGCCCCACCCGTTCGGCGGGGTCGGACTGCGAGCCGTTGGCAGTGGAGCATTCGAAACTGGGACACCCTACTGCGAGGTACAGGCTCGAAGCGACCCGCATACAGCGAACTATCCCGCCAAGCCGGACCATCGCCGCGCCATCTCCTCGCCGGCCACCTGCGGCAACCCGCCAGCGAGACCGCCTCGACCCCGCTGAGCTGGGATAGCGGTCTGTGAACCGGGGGCTCTCAATTCCTCGGGGTCGCCGATGCCCGTCCCAAGGCCGTCACGAACTGCGTCACGGCGTCAATGCGGAGATTCGGCGGAGACCGGTCCGGCTACCCCTCGCCGGTGAAGATGTCCAGGGGCAGGAACGCCGAGACCACGAAGTTCGGCACGTCGACCAGCTCGCTGACCTTGAGGTCCACGGCGACGCTGCAGATCGCGTAGGCCTGCTGCGGCGTCCAGCCGCCGTGATGGCCGAGGTGCTCGATCATGTTCAGCAGGGCGTTCCTGGCCGCCAGGGTCAGGTCCTCGGGCCGGTTCTCCCCGTCCTTGGTGACCGACAGCCCGGTGGTGGCGAAGAACCGGCGGGGCGCGGCGAACTCGGGCGCGACGTGGTAGTCGTCCCTGGCGAACTGGAGGTCCCGGATGTTCCTGGCCGCAGCAAGGCCCTTGTGGACCGTGAAGCGGACGTGCAGGGTCGAGCGCATCTCGACGGCGGTGCCGCAGGTCTCGCAGTCGCCTTGGGCGAAGTGGGCGTCGCCGGCCGAGAACAGGCCGCCCGGCTCGTACACCGGGATGTACAGGTGGGCGCCCTTGCCGAGCTGCTTGATGTCGACGTTCCCGGCGGTCTCGCGGGGTGGGATCGTGCGCAGCGCCTCGCGGGCGATCGCCTCGTCGGCGGGCACGGCGTCGGTGGGGTCGGGTGGCAGCACGAACCCGCCCCGGTCCAGGGCGGCCTGCTCCCTGGCCGCGCAGGCCGCCATCAGCTCGCGGCTCGGAGCCAGCCCGATGGTGCCCATGAACGAATGGCCGGGGATGCGGACGCCGGGCAGGTCCCCGGACTCCGCCCACCCGCCAGCGATCGACCAGCGGACCATGAACGGGTCGGGGAACACGTCGCGGAGGAAGCCGAAGCCGGGCACCTGCACGGTGTAGCCGTAGCTGTCCGGCTCGACGTCGAGCACCTCGACGTCGAGGACGTCGCCCGGCTCGGCGCCGTTCACGAACACCGGCCCGGTGAGCGGGTGGACCACGTTGAGGTTGGGCGCGGCGACCGTCTCGAGGGTGGCGTCGGGACCCATCTGCCCGTCGAAGGCGTCCCGCGTGTCGAGGACGACCTCGTCGCCCGGGTCGCAGTGGAGGATCGGCGCGATGCCCGGGTGCCAGCGGTTGTGCCCGGTGCCGGGCTCCTCGCCCAGCGCCTTCGAGTAGTCGACGCGGACCTCGTGCGTGGCCAAGGTGACCTCCCTGGGTCGCTGGGCGACGGGCTACAGCAGCGGGGCGGCCTCGCGGGCGAAGTAGGTCACGATCAGGTCGGCGCCCGCGCGCCGGATGCCGGTCAGCACCTCGAGCATGGTGCGCTCGCCGTCGAGCCAGCCCCGCTCGGCGGCCGCCTTCACCATCGCGTACTCCCCCGACACGTGGTAGGCGGCCGTGGGCAGCCCGAACGCCTGCTTGACCCGCCAGACGACGTCCAGGTAGGCCAGGGCGGGCTTGACCATGACGATGTCGGCGCCCTCGGCGATGTCGAGCCCGGACTCCCGGATGGCCTCGTCGCCGTTGCCGGGGTCCATCTGGTAGGCGGTGCGGTCGCCGAACCTGGGTGCGCCCTCCGCCGCCTCCCGGAACGGCCCGTACAGGGCCGACGCGTACTTGGCGGCGTAGGCCAGGATGGCGGTCTCGGTGAAGCCGGCCTCGTCGAGGGCGGCCCGGATGACGCCGACCTGCCCGTCCATCATGCCGCTGGGGGCGACCACGTCGGCCCCGGCCCGCGCCTGGGCCAGGGCGATCCGCCCGTACCGTTCCAGGGTGGCGTCGTTGTCGACGGAGCGGTCCTGCTTCAGCACCCCGCAGTGACCGTGGTCGGTGTACTCGTCGAGGCAGAGGTCGGCGATCAGGGCCACCTCGTCGCCCAGGTCGGCCTCGAGCGCCCGGAGCGCCCGCTGCACGATCCCGTCGGGCGCCCAGGCCTGCGAGCCCTCGGCGTCCTTGGACGCCGGGACGCCGAACAGCAGCAGCGCCGGGATGCCGAGGGCGGCCAGCTCGGTGGCCTCCTTGCGCAGGCTCTCCAGGGTGTGCTGCCAGTGGCCGGGCATGGACGAGATCGCGACCGGCTCGCCGATGCCCTCCTTGACGAACAGCGGCGCCACCAGGTCCCGGCGCGTGACGCCGGTCTCCCGGACGAGGTCGCGCAGCACCCGGGTGCGGCGCAGGCGGCGGGGACGGCTGGTCGGGAAGGGCGGTGGCTGCATCCTCACTCCTCGGTACCCGGCGTAGGTCTGGAGGCTGCCGAACCGTACACCGCACCGGCCCCAGACGCGATCCTCCAGGCTACCGCGCCCGTTCGGAAGGCAGGGGGAAGGCACGGCTGAGGCCCCTGCAGGAAATCAGCCGACTCGCCCTGGTCGCCCAGCGATCCCAGCTCGGCGAGGTCTTCTTCGTCCTCGCCCTCGGCGTCCTGCCGGCCGTGCTGTTCCTCGGGCTGGTCACCTCGTGGTCGCGGTCGCCGCCCGGACGCCACCGGCGCCCACCTCGAGTGGGATCCTCGAGATGGTAGCGCCGCGGTTCGCGGGGCAGTATGCGGGAGGCTTGGATCTCGACACGGGCGACGTGGAGGTGTCAAGTGCCACGGTTTGTGGAGTTGCGGCGCCACACCGACAGCGACGGCGACGTGCTGACCGACGAGGGTGTGGCGGTCGCGCTGCGCATCGGCGCCGGACTGACCGGCGGCTACCGTCTCGGCGTCTCCACCGGCGCCCAGCGGGCCACCCAGACGCTGGCCTGCTTGCTGGCCGGGCTCGGCCAGCCGGTCCCTGGCGGCGCGATCGTCGAGGCGGGGCTTCGCTCCGAGCTGGAAGAGCGCTGGCGGGAGGCGTACCGGCGGGCCGGCAGCGGCGAGCTGGAGGCCCTGCGGGCCGCCGATCCCGAGCTGGTCGCGCAGGACTCGGCCAGGTTGGGAGCCGCGCTCGGTCGCGTGCTCGGGCGGCTGGGCGAGGGAGAGCGGGCGCTGGCCGTGGGGCACAGCCCGACCAACGAGGCGGCCGTGCTCGGCCTCACCGGCCAGGTGGTCGCGCCGCTCGCCAAGGGGGCCGGGGTGCTGGTGATCGCCGACGGGGAGGGCTTCCGGGTCGAGCCCCTGGACGCCTGACGGGGCATCCGCCTGATCCGCCCCACAGGTTCCACGAGCCAGCCCCGGCCAGGGTGCGCCCGGTCCGTTCACCGGACCGCCCCGCGGCTCCCCGGTGCGTCCATCCAGTCGGCCGGTGTGGCCGGTTTTGCCCGCAGCGATGTGGGTACGGCGCGGAGGTCACATACTGGCCTACGACATCGCTCAGTCAGCTTGGGGGGCATCGTGCGCGTACGTACCGGTCTGGTCGCCCTCGTCACCTTCGTCCTCGCGGCCCAGGTAGCCCACGGCCCCAGCACGGCCGGCCGCTCCAGCACGACCGGCCGCTCCAGCTCGGCGGCCTCACCCCCGGCGGCGGGGCGTCATGCCATCCACGCGGCCGTTCCCGCAGCCGCCGCCAAGGCGTCGCCGGCGCAGTTGCGGGCCCAGTTCGAGCAGCTCCTCGGCCAGCACACCCTCCACGCCGTGCGGCTGATGCGCAGCGCGGTGTCGGCGGGGCCGGACCGCCAGGCGGCCGCCGCGTCGCTGCAGCAGAACACCGACGCGCTGCACGAGCTCGTCGCGTCGGCGTACGGCGGCGTCCAAGCCGACCGCTTCAAGCAGCTGTGGCAGGATCACATCGCCGACCTCTCCTCCTATGCGAACGGCGCGGCCAACAAGGACGAGTCGGCGAAGCAGGCGGCGCGGGCCGCCCTCATGGCCTACTGCGACGCCCACGGTGCATGGTTCGCCGGGGCGAGCAAGGGCCGGGTCCTGGCCAGCGACGCCGCGGGCGGCGTGCGGATGCACGTCGAGGAGCTCATGAGCCAGGTCGACGCGTACGCCGCCCGCGACTACGACCAGGCGTACCGGATCGAGCGCGAGGCCTACGAGCACATGTTCACGGCCGGTGCCACGCTGGCGAAGGCGAGCGTGACGCCCGAGCTCGCCGTCGGCTTCGACGCGCCGCCGGAGAAGCTGCGGTCGGCCTTTGCCATGCTGCTCGGCGAGCACCTGGAGCTGATCATCGACGCGCAGCGGGGGACCTTCGCCGGGTCGCCGGAGTTCGAGGCGGCCGCCGCGCAGGTCAACGCCAACACCACCGCGCTCACCCAGGCGATGGGAGCGATCGTCGGCCCCCGGAGGGCCGCCGAGTTTCAGTCGGCGTGGGCTGACCACGTCGAGGGGCTGATGGCCTACACCGCTGCGGTCGCCGGTGGGGATGGGGCGGGCAAGGCCTCGGCCGAGAAGAGGCTGAACCGCTCCGCCGTCGCACTCGCGGTGTACTTCGTCCGCATCGTCCGGAGCCAGCTCAACCCGGTATCCGTCACCGGTGCCCTCACGATGCACGACAGGCACCTGACCGACCACGTCGACGCCTACGCCGCCAAGGACTACGACAGGGCGCACCAGATGGAGCTCGAGGGCTACCAGCAGATGCTCGGCGTCGCGGACACCCTCGTCGGCGCCATCCAGCGTACGGTGCAACCCGGGCTGCCTGTCGGGGGTTCGCAGACCGGCGGCGGCGGTACGGCACCCTGGCCGCGATGACTCGGGGTGGGCGTCGGTTCGCGGCCGCCGCCGTCGCACTGGCGCTGCTCGCCGGCTGCTCCGGGTCGGGCGCGAGACACGCCGGGCCGTCCCCGCCGGCCAGCTCCCAGACGCCAGACCGGGCAGCGAGTGGGGTCGACGCCGCTCGCGGCTTCCGCTCCGTGCGCGGCTATCGGGCAACGCCCATCCCGATCCGGCTCGACATCCCAAGGATCCGCGTTGCCAGCTCCCTCGACCGGCTCGGCCGGGCGCCGGACGGCACGGTCCAGGTACCGAGCAAGTGGGACGTGCCCGGCTGGTACGCGCTCGGCCCCAGACCAGGCGACCCCGGATCGGCGGTGATCCTCGGACACGTCGACTCGAAACGCGGCCCCGCGGTGTTCTTCCGGTTGCACGAGCTGCGACCGGGCGACGAGATCGACGTCATGCGCGCCGACGGGTCGACGGTGCGGTTCGCCGTCCAGCGGACCGCCCAGTACGACAAGCAGCGATTCCCGACCGATGCGGTGTACTACCCCACACTGGCCCCGGCACTGCGGCTCGTGACGTGCGGCGGGCAGTTCGACTTCACCGCAGGACACTACCGGTCCAACATCATCGTGTTCGCCACGATCAGGACCTGAACTGCTTCGCCATGATCAGGCCTGAACTGCGTGCCGCATCCCGCCCGCCCTCCTCGACCCTTCCCATCCCTGTTGTTCCTGGTCAACGGCCATGTCACCGATCCGAGTCGGGCATCCGTCCCTGCCCGTCACGCGCCGCGTGGTCGCAATGTGGTCGCAGTCTCGGGCCGTCGTCGCCAGACACGGCGTCTGGCGATCCGTCTCTCCCGTGGCCGCGCTCAGGGGGTTCGCACCATCGTCGAGAAGCTTGCCTGGCGCGTGCTGCTCGTCCTCGGCATCGCAGCAGCGGTGCTCGCCAACCTGCCGGTGTGCGTGGCGGGTCCGGCTGCCGGCCGGTCGGCGGCGGGCGCCAGCCACTGGCCGGGCAGTATCCACCGGGCGACGGTGTCTTCACGGCGTTGGCGAGCCTGCTCGCTGCGCAGCAGGTCGGTCAGCCTGCGCGAGGCGACCGTGATCAGCCAACCTCGCGGATTGTCCGGGATGCCATCCTGCGGCCACTGCGTGGCGGCCGCGAGGAGCGCCTCTTGCGCCGCGTCCTCGGCGGTGTCGAAATGCCCGCCACCTGACGGACGCGGTGGTCGTCCGGGTCCACCATCTGCACCGTCGTGCCGGGGCGCAGCGCCTGCCGCCCATCTGGGAGGCGCCCGCCCCGTGGCTCACAACCCCAAGTCCGCCAGGACCGGAGGCCAGCGGTCCCGCCATGGCGCCGCGGCCTCGAACGCCGCCGAGGCCCGCAACACCAGCGCGTCGTCCAGCCGGCGTCCCACGATCTGCAACCCCACGGGCAGCCCGTCCTGGGTGAACCCGGCCGGGACCGTCGCGGCCGGCTGCCCGGTGAAGTTGAACGGGAACGTAAACGACAGCCAGTAGAAGGCGTCGACCTCGCGCCCGTCGATGGTGGCCGGCCCCTGCAGGCCGTGCTCGAACGGGGGCCCGGCACCCGGCTGACCGCGGCCAGCAGCGCCAGGTCGGCCGGCAGAGCCAGGTCGGCCGGCTGAGCGACGAGCTCGCCGTGGCGATCTGATCCACGGCCGAGGTCGCGGCTTCAGCGCGCCATGGACCGGCGCAACGCAACAGCGCCCTACCGGCTTGGGCTCGGCGGGTGGATCATGAGGGTATGCACGTTCGGTGGACGGCCGCGGCCCTGGCGCTCGGGGCGCTGCTGCTGGCCGGCCCGGCGGTGACCGGCGCGGGCGCCGAGGCATCCGCCGGCCGCCCGACCGTCCGCGCCCTGGAGCTGCACGGCGCCGTCGACCCGTTCATCGCCGGCTACCTGGAGCGCGGCATCACCGCGGCCAACAAGGCCGGGGACGCCGCCGTCCTGCTCACCATCGACACCCCCGGCGGCCTCGAATCCTCCATGCGCGCCACCGTCAAGGCGATCACCGGCTCCCGGGTGCCGGTGATCTGCTGGACCGGGCCGGCCGGGGCCAGGGCCGCCTCCGCCGGGACGTTCGTGATGCTCGCGTGCCCGTCCAACGCGATGGCCCACGGCACCAACATCGGCGCCGCCCACCCGGTCGGCGTGAGCGGCGCGATCGAGCAGGAGAAGGTGACCAACGACGCGGCCGCCTTCATCCGCTCCCTGGCCGAGCAGACCCACCGCAACGCCAGATGGGCGGAGTCCGCCGTGCGCGACTCGGCGACGCTCTCCGCCGAGCAGGCGGCCGCAGAGGACCCGCCGGTGGCCGACCGGCTGGCCGACTCCACGGCGGCGCTGCTCAAGGACGTCGACGGCCTGCAGGTCGAGACCGCGGCCGGCACGGTCACCCTCCACACCGCCGACGCCACCGCCCAGACCCAGGACCCGAGCCTCGGCGTCGCGCTGCTGCACGGGCTGATCGACCCCAACCTCGCCGGCCGCCTTGTGGGTCGGGTAGCTGCCCATGTCGACCACGTAGCCCCGCAGCGGGAGGAGCTCGCCGCGTTGGCGAAGCTCGACGGTGGTCAGGCTCACCGCGCCCGGCGAGTAGCCGGTCAGCAGGCCGATGTCGGCCTGGGAGAGCAGCGCCCCTTGCCGGTAGGCCTCGTGGGTCAGCCGCCGCACCCGGATCTCGCGGCGCTTGGCCGCTGGCAGGTGCGCCCCGATCGCCTCGGCGATCACCGGTCCGTCCGGCCTGGGCAGGCGGACGTCGAGGGCCGCCCCCAGGGCCGGCAGGCGCCGCCCGGGGCCGCAGCACATGGACGTTCAGCCGGTGGCCCCACCTCGCCCCGTCCAGGTCGACCTGGATGAGTGCCGCGCCGGGGGCGTGGGCGACGGCAATGCCCATGCGGGCGGGGGCCGGTCCCGGGCCAGATCTGAGCCAGCCGTCAACAAGGCCAGGGCCGCATCGACCCCGCAAGCCCTTGATGCGGCACCCGGTGCCCGCGGCTGTTGCGTGGGCGCCGCGCGCAGGACAAGGTGACACGAAGCCGGTGACCAGCTGATCAGGCTGTGCCTGGTTGACGCGGCGAACCGGAGTCGTCACCACGATCGTGTGCCCATTCATCACCTCAGCGTGTCGCGTAACAGCCAGGGCGCACGGAGCATCACGGGCACTCTCAATGACCTGGCCGAATTGGTCAACCGCCCGGTAGACATACCGCCAGTGGCCGGCGACCTTCACGTAGGTCTCGTCGACGAACCGGCGGCCTCCGACGGCGTGTCGGCAGGGGCGGGCCGCCTCGGTGAGCAGCGGCGTGAACCGCTGGACCCACCGGTAGACGGTGACGTGGTCGACCTCGACGCCGCGCTCGGCGAGCAGCTCCTCGACGTCGCGATAGGACAGCCCGAAGCGCAGGTACCAGCGGACCGCCAGCACGATCACGTCGGGTGGGAAGCGGAAGCCGGCGAAGGCGGATCGTGCAGCGGGGACAGGGCGCGGGCGGGGGATCTCAGCCGGCAGTCTCGCCGCTGAGGTGCGTTCACGGCGAACGCAACAGGCCCGCGCTGCCCCATTGCATGGGGAGCAGGGCGGTCACGGAGCGACCCGAGTCGAGTCGGGTCCTGCCCGCAGCAGGCCGGCTCGACGGTACATGCGTTCCAGGGCGTCGACGTGGCGGCCGACGGCGTCTTCGGCGGCGACCGGGTCCCCGTCTCTGATCGCGGCGTAGATCGCGTGGTGCTGGGCGACCACGCGATCGCGATTGAGCAGGGGGATGATGAGCTGGTTGAGTCGCGGTTGGACAACGCCGTGGAGGGCGGCGAAGGGCAGGCTGAGCACGCGGTTGTGGGCCGAGCCGACCACGGCGCGGTGAAACCGGATGTCGAGCTCGAGCCAGGCGTCGTCGGCCAGGGCGGCGTCGCGGGACCGCTCGATGGCCTCGGCCATGGCCGCCAGCTCGTCGTCGCGCCTGCGCGCCGCACCCAGGCGGGCACAGAGGCCCTCGTATGCCCGCCGTGCCTCCACCACCTCGGCGAGGCTGATGGCGTCGAGGTCGAGGAGCAGCGCCATGCCGTCCTGTAGGCTCTGCTTGACCGGCTCGTGGTCGGGGTGGTTCACGAACGACCCCCCGCTGCGGCCCTGGACGGTGGTGATCAGGCCGAGCTGGGCGAGCGAGCGCAGCGCCTCGCGCACGGCGGTGCGGCTGACCCGGAACCCGCGTGCCTGCTCGAGCTCGCTCGGCAGCCGGTCGCCTGGGCGGAGCTGTCCCGAGGTGATCGCGTCCAGGATGCTGAGCCGCACCTGTTCGACGGGCCCCTTGACCGGTGACAGGGCGAACCCGGGGCGCTCGGGTGCCGGCTGGGATCTACGCAAGATGCTCCTCCCGCGCTAAATGTCAACCTTTTCAAAGGTACTATCGGAATGATACGGTCCCTGCAGCAGAGCGAGGGGACCGGATGGGCGCTGAACTGCCAGACGACATCGCCCGGGCCGTGGTCGGGCGCCGCGCAGAGCTGCACCTGCTGCTTGGCGCCATCCGCCGGGGGAAGGCCGTCCTGCTGCTCGGGCTCCCTGGCGTCTCGAAGACGACCATGCTGCGCGCGCTCGCCCGGCACCTTGGGCAGGAGCCCGATCGCTTCGTCGACGTGACCGGGGACGAGCAGCTCACCGCCCACGCGCTGGTCGGCACCTTCGATCCTCCCATGGTGCTCAAGGACGGGTACCGGCCCGCGCACTTCGTGCCGGGTCCGCTTGCCCGGGCCATGCGCGCGGGAGGGATCCTCTACCTGGAGGAGATGAATCGCGCTCCGAGCGGGGCGCTGAACGTCCTCATGACGGCGCTCTCCGAGCGCTACTTGGAGGTCCCGCGGCTTGGGCGGGTCGATGCCGCGCC
>Ga0210378_10000764_pt1 | contig 16700 bp, 18 predicted proteins | sample PLM1_60_b1redo_FD_155465 | JGI IMG/M metagenome (GOLD analysis project Ga0210378, IMG submission 155465) | Groundwater sediment microbial communities from an aquifer in East River, Colorado, USA - PLM1_60_b1 redo | ecosystem: Environmental > Terrestrial > Soil > Riparian zone | place: USA: East...
CGGCTCGCTGCGGCCCGGACTGGACGGCGACGTCGTGCTGTGGTCAGGCGACCCGCTCGACGTCATGAGCCGCGCGCTGCGGGTCTTCATCGCCGGCCGCGAGGTCTACTCCTACGACGAGCCGCACGACGAGCTGCACGGTGGCTGACGCCGTCGAGGCGTCGGACGTGGTGATCACGATGGGTTGCGGGGACGCGTGCCCGGTGTTGGCCGGCACGCGTTACCTGGACTGAGAACCTGGTCGCGGCGGGCGCCTCGCCGGCGACCGGTCTCATGGGTTCAGCCGCAGCCGCAGCCACTGCCGCAGCCACAGCCGCATCCGCAATCGTTCATGACGTCACCTCCCCTCGGCTCCCAGTTTCGACGGCATCGACGGGATCGATCGGGCACCAGGTGGCGCCCGGCGCCGGCGCGGGGCAGCCGTCGGGCAGCGCGTCCACCATCCGCACGAGGTCCGCGCGCAGCGCGGTCAGCCTGGCCAGCTCGGCGTCCAGTTCGCCGATGTGCCGGCGCAGCAGCTGCTCGGCGGGCTCGCAGGCGCACACCCCGGTGTCCCGCACGGCGAGCAGTTCGGCGATCTCCCGCAGCCGCAGCCCCAGGCGCTGGCAGCCCTGCACGAACCGCAGCCGCTCGACGGCCGCGTCCGGGTACAGCCGGTAGCCGGCCGGCGTCCGCGGCGGCGGGGCCAGCAGGCCGGCGCGCTCGTAGTACCGGACGGTGTCCGGGCTGACCCCGGCGCGGCCGGCCAGCTCGGCCACCCGTAGGCCGTCGCGCACCGCCGGGCCGGCGCTCGATTCGGTCGTGCTCACGGCAACCACGGTAAACCTTGGAGTGCAGTCCAAGGTCAAGCGCCGGGGACGCTGCCGTCCGGGCTGCGCCAGACTGGGCGTCGTGACCGTGTTCACCGGAGGCCGTGTGGTGACGCAGGACGGCGTGCTCGACCCCGGCTGGGTGCGGTTGCGGGGCAGCCGGATCGAGGACGTGGGTGGCGCAACGCCGCCCACCGGGGGCGTGGAGCTGCGCGGGCGGTGGGTGCTGCCGGGGTTCGTCGACTTGCACGTGCACGGCGGCGTCGGCGCGAGCCACCAGAGCGGTGCGCCCGAGGACGTGGCTCAGGTGGTCGAGCTGCACCGGCGGCACGGCACGACGACCATGCTCGCGTCGCTGGTCACGGCGGGGCTGGACGCGATGCAGCGCAGCACCGCCGCGCTCGCCGAGCTGGTGCAGGACGGGCTGATCGCGGGCGTGCACCTGGAGGGCCCGTTCCTGGCCGAGGCCCGATGCGGCGCGCACGACCCGGCGCTGCTGCGGCCGCCCTCGCCCGACTCGCTCGCCGGGCTGCTGGCGGCCGGCCGAGGCGCGGTCCGCATGGTCACCGTCGCGCCCGAGCTCGACGGCGCGCTGGACGCCGTCGAGCGGCTGGTCGGCGCCGGGGTGCTGGCGGCGATCGGGCACACCGACGCCACCTACCGCCAGACCAGGCTGGCGGTGGACGCCGGCGCGAGCGTCGCCACCCACCTGTTCAACGGCATGCGGCCGATCCACCACCGCGAGCCGGGCCCCGTGGTCGCCCTGCTCGGTGACAGCGGGGTCACCGTCGAACTGATCAACGACGGGGTGCACCTGCACCCGGCCGTGCTCGTCTCGGCCCTCCGCTGGGCCGGCCCCGGCCGGGTCGCACTGATCACCGACGCGATGGCCGCGGCCGGCGCCGGGGACGGCGACTACGCGCTGGGCGGCCGCGCCGTCCACGTGCGGGGCGCAATCGCGCGGCTCGCCGGCGGCACCTCGGTCGCCGGCAGCACCCTCACCATGGACGCGGCGCTGCGCAACGCCGTCCGGGCCGGCGTCCCGGTGCCGGTGGCCGCCGCAGCCGCGGCCACCACCCCCGCTCGCGTCCTCGGCCTGGACCGTGCGGTCGGCGCCGTCGCCCCCGGCCTCGCCGCGGACCTCGTAATCCTCGACGACGACCTCACCGTGCACGCCGTACTCCACCACGGCTCGTGGGTCTCCCCCATTTCTTGATCTAGGACAGGGCTTTGAGCGCCAGTTGGCAACGCGGAAAACCGCAGGTCAGCGCCCGTTGCCCCAGGTCAGGCCCGATGCCGGCCGGCGCTCAGAGCAAAGCTCTTGCGAGAACGGGCATCGCGGCGCAGCGCGAGCAGCACGATCGGCACGCCTACGGCGGCCGGAAGCAGCCAGTACGTCACGTGCGGCAGGTGACGCCACAGCGGCAGGTTCGGGCCGTTGTCGACGTAGAAGCCGGTGAGCAGGGCGATGTACGAGCCGCCCATGCTGGCGCCGTGGACACGGCGCCAGCCGCGGGGCCGGCGACGGCGGGCAACGACGCCAGCGGTCGCCGCCCCGAAGGCCGCGGTGCCGATGGCGAGGAGGTGCCAGTTGTGCCCCCACCGCAGCACGGCCAGCCCGACGATGGACACGAACGCGACGCACAGCGCGAGGTAGTAGACCCGCCCGAGGCGTGGGTGCCGGCCGGGGCGCTTGGCCGAGAGAGCGGCCACCGCGCCGGCCACCACCGCGACGCCGGCGGCCAGCACGTGCACGCCGAGCACCGCCAGAAAGATCGGGCGGCTGTCCGGGATGGGCAGGCCGCCCACCACGATCGGCGTCCCGGCCATCCGGCCATTTAACGCCACGTGGCGTCGGTTCGGGGATCGAGGCGGCCGGGCGCGGCCTCGGGACCGGCGCGGCTCAGCCGAAGCGGCCGGAGATGTAGTCCTCCGTCGCCTTCTTCGCCGGGTTGGAGAAGATCTTCCTGGTCTCGTCGACCTCGATCAACTTGCCGACCCGGTTGCCCTTCTCGTCAGCCTCGGCGGTGAAGAACGCGGTTCGCTGCGACACCCTCGCGGCCTGCTGCATGTTGTGCGTGACGATGATGATCGTGAACTCATCGGCGAGGGAGTGCATCAGGTCCTCGATCTTCGCCGTGGCAATCGGATCCAACGATGAACACGGTTCGTCCATCAGAATGACGTCGGGTTGGGTGGCGATCGCCCGAGCGATGCACAGCCGCTGCTGTTGGCCGCCCGACAGGCCGTAGGCGTTCTGCTTGAGCTTGTCCTTGACCTCGTCCCACAGCGCGGCGCTGCGCAACGCGTGCTCAACGGTCTCCGCCATCCTGGCGACCTTCATACCGGTCACCTTCGGGCCATACGCGATGTTGTCGTAGATCGACTTCGGGAACGGGTTGGGCTTCTGGAACACCATCCCGATCCGCCGCCGAACCTCGATCACGTCGACATCTGGCCCGTAGATGTCGACCCCGTGGTAGGTCACCGAGCCCTCGACGCGAGCGCCGACGATCAGGTCGTTCATCCTGTTCAGGCACCGCAGCACGGTCGACTTGCCGCAACCGGACGGCCCGATCAGCGCGGTGATCTCGCGGTCGCCGACGTGCAGATCGACATCGTGCACGGCGAGGAAATCCCCGTAGTAGACGCTCAGATCCTGCAGCGTCATGATGCTTTCCGCGGCAAACGTCGGCGCAGCGCTGGACCGAGCCACATCGATGTGCATGCCAGGAGCGTCCTGGATGCGCTCCCGGCTGCCCTGCTCGGGCTGCGGTGTCGTCACGAACGCACGCTCCACGGGGACACGGCTCATCGGAGGGGTTCCTCTCACCAGCGGCGCTGGTAGCGGTTGCGCAGCCAGATCGCCAGCGCATTCATGGCCAGCAAGATGATGATGAGCAACAGGATCGCAGCGTAGGCCAGGTGGCGGAACGCGTCACGGTCCTGCGGCACGAGGTTGTAGATTTGCACCGGCAGCACGGTGTACCGCGACATCGGACCGTTCGGTAGGAACGTGATGAACGTGGTCGCGCCGACCAGGATCAACGGCGCTGCCTCGCCGATGGCCCTTGACAGCGCCAGGATCGAGCCAGTCGCGATACCGGGCACCGCCGACGGCAGCACCTGCTTCCAGGTCGTCTGCCACCGGGTGGCGCCGAGGGCGAGCGACCCGGCCCGGATCTCCGCCGGTACGGCGCGCAATGCCTCCCGAGTGGTAATGATGATCACGGGCAGGATCAGCAGCGCCAGGGCGATAGCGCCGGCGAGAGCCACGGCGCCGATCGAGATCGGGCCGCGCACGACGAAGGCCAGCGTCAGGATGCCGTAGATGATCGCCGGCACGGCGGCCAGGTTCTGGACATTCAGCTCGATGAGCCGGTTGTACCAGCGGCGTGGGTTGGCGTACTCCTCCAGGTAGATGGCGGCCGCAAGGCCAAGCGGCAGCGCGATCAGCGCGGTCATCCCGATCACCCAGAGCGTGCCGTAGATGGCCGGCTCGACGCCGGCGGTCGCCGGGCGGATCGTCGACGGCGGCTTGCTCACCAGGTTGGCGTCGAACCGGTCGATGCCCTTGTCCACGATCACCGCGAGCACGAAGAAGAGAAAGATGCACGCCGTGGCAAGGCACGCCCAGAGGATGCCGGCGAAGACGATCGAGCGGATGTCGGAGCGTCGCCCGCCGGCGATCGGCCGGGTGGCCGCGAGTGTTGCGGTAGCCATCAGTACGCCTGCCTGAACTTGCGGACCAGCCGTATGCTGGTCAGGTTCATCACGAGGGTGATGACGAACAGCAGCGCACCCACCGCGAACAGCGAGTAGTAGACCGGGCTGCCGACCGGGGCATCCCCACTCGCGATCTGCGCGATGAAGGCGGTCATGGTCTGTGCGGGCTGACGGGGGTCGAAGGTGAGCTGAGCGAGGTTGCCCACCGCCACGGCCATGATCATCGTCTCGCCGACTGCCCTGGAGATGCCGAGCACGACGGCGGCCATGATGCCGGACAGCGCGGCGGGGAACACCACTCGCAGCGTCGTCTTCATCCGGTTGGCGCCGAGCGCGTACGAGCCCTGACGCAGCGCAGACGGCACCGCCGACATCGCGTCCTCCGACAGCGAGGCGATCGTTGGAACGATCATGAAGCCCATCACGATGCCGGGCGCCAGCATGTTGTACAGCCCCGTGATGCCGAAGACCGGTTTGAGCAGCGGCGTGACGGCGGTCAGCGCAATGAAGCCGTAGACCACGGTCGGCACGCCGGCAAGGACCTCGAGCATGGGCTTGAGAACCCTGCGAAGTCGCGGCGAGGAGTACTCGGAGAGGAACATCGCGGTGCCGAGGCCGACGGGGCAGGCCACCAGCAACGCGAGCGCCGTTGTGATGAACGTGGCCACCACCAGCGGCAGTACGCCCCACTTCTTGTCGTCCCAACTGGCCTTGTTGCCGAACGCCGCCGTCCACTCCGTGCCGAACAGGAAGTGGAACGGGTTGACGTGGCTGAAGAACGTGCCGAGCGGCGCGAGCAAGGACACCACGATACCGACCGTGACCAGCACGGACAGCGCAGCGGAGCCGAACAGGACGGTCTCGATGATCCGCTCGCCGACCCGTCGCCGGTGGGCGGTCAGCTGGGCAGCAATAGTGGACTGGTTCCCCTGGCCGGAGCCAGGGGAACCAGCAGCGACGGTCGCCCTGGCCACTCTCAGCTACCGAGCTTGCTCTTCAGCGTCTCGAGCTCGGCCTTGGCCTTCGCCTTCTGGGTGTCGGTAAGCGGGACGAAGCGGGCTGCTTCGACGATCTCGTCGTTCTCGGCCAGGTAGAACTCGACGAACGCGAGGACCTGCTTCTTCTTCAGGCCGGCGTCCGACGGGTAGATGAACAGCGGGCGGGCCAGCGGCGTATAGCTGCCGTCCTGAGCGGTCTTCACCGACGGCTCGACGCAGCCCTTGCCGCCATCGATCTTGAGCGCCTTCAGCTTACCGGCGTTCTCCTCGAAGTAGGAGAAGCCGAAGTAACCGAGCGCACCCTTGGCCCCGGCGACACCCTGCACGGTGATGTTGTCGTCCTCGGTGGGGTTGTAGTCGGTCCGGCTGCTGCCCGTCTTACCGACGATCACCTCGGTGAAGTAGTCGAACGTGCCGGAGTCGGCGCCGGCGCCGTAGAGGCCCATCGGCTCGTTGGGATAGCTCGGGTCCAGCTCGTTCCAGTTCTTGATCTTCGAGTCGGGTTCCCAGATCTTCTTGAGCTGGGCGACGGTCAGGCAGTCGACCCAGTCGTTGGCCTTGTTGACCACGACCGTGAGCGCGTCGTTGGCCACCTGAATCTCGCTGAAGCCAATTTTCTTGGCGTCGCACAGCGTCTTCTCTTCGGCCTTGATCGGCCGCGAGGCATCGGAGATGTCGGTCTCACCGGCGCAGAACTTCTTGAAGCCCCCGCCCGTACCCGAGGTCCCGACCGTCACGTTGACACCGCTCTGCTCGGCCTGGAACAGCTCGGCGGCGGCGGCCGTCAACGGCTGCACGGTGCTGGAACCATCGATAACGACGGGGCCGGAGAGCTTCTCGACGTTGGTGCCGCCGGTGCCACCGCCGTTGTCATTGCCACCGCACGCCGAGAGCAGCAGTGCGCCGGACGCGACGATGCTGAGAGCGGTCCACGCCGGCCGCTTGAGGTTCACATTGGTCACGGTCACGGACGCGGACGCTAGGCGCGGGGGATTGACAAATTCCAGTCAACTGGTTAACGGAGCATGAACAGCGACGGATAGTGGCGGGCGCCACCGCGCGTCTGTCACCTACGGCGACGAGTACGCCACGTCGGTGTCCCAGTGGGTGAACCCGAGTCGTTCGTAGGTGTGGACCGCGGGGGCGTTGTCGGCCTCGGTGTACAGCATCACCGTGCTCATCCCGCGGGCCCGAAGGTGCTGCAGCCCGGCAAGGGTGAGCGGCGCGCCGAGCCCGCGGCCGTGCTCGGCGGGGTCCACCCCGAGCACGTACACCTCGCCGAGCTCGGCACTGTGGACCTTGGTCCAGTGGAAGCCGAGAATGCGGTCCGTCGCGGCATCGGTGCCGGTCTGCACGGCGAGCAGGAACCCGGCCGCGTCGAACCACGGCAGCGCCTCGCGGGCCCGCACCTGCTCGACGTCCCAGCCGCCCTGCTCGGGGTGCCATGCGAACGCCTTGTTGTTGACCTCGACGAACGCCGCCTCGTCCCGCCCGACGCGGAACGGGCGCACCCGAACGCCGTCCGGCCAGCTCGGCTCGTCCAGCGGCGGCTCGAGCAGGCTGCGCCGCATCCGCCACAGCGTCCTGGTCACGGTGAAGCCGTACCTCTGCGCCAGCCGCGCGGCGGCCGGGTGCGCGCCGTGCGCCCACACCTGCAACCTGCGGCCGCACGTGGCGCCGTCGGCGCCGCTGCGTTCCATGAGGGCGCGCACCAGCTCGCCACCGATGCCGCGCCGCCGATACTCGGGATGCACCGCCAGCTCCCCCGTCGCCCCACCGCCCCCGTCGCCGCCGTCGCCCCCGCCACCGCCGTCCAACTGCGCGTCCAACTGGGCGTACCCCACCAGCCGTCCCCCCGCGTGTTCGCCGGTTGGGGCGCTCGTGTTGGGCGTTTCGGTAGGCGCCGCGCGGGCCAGCAGGTGCAGTACGGCGTGATCCTCGGCGCCCCCCTCGCCTGGCAGCGGCAGCCGCTGCGGCCGCGGCCGAGCTCGCAGCCGCAGCACGGCGGCCTCGGACACCGGCGGCCTCCCGTCCGCCTCGGTCACCTCGTCCAGCAGGGCCCGCACCTCGCCGGCCTCGTCGTCTGACAGCCGCGACCGCCAGCCAAGGTCCACCACGGTGTGGACGCTAGCGCGTCCACACCGTCGTGAGTGGCAAATGGTGCTGGAGCACCATTTGCCACTCACGGGGCGCGCAGCGCCACCTCGCGGGCGCCGCGCGCCGGACGCACCAGCTTGTAGCCGACGTTGCGCACCGTGCCGATCATCTGCTCGTGCTCGGTGCCGAGCTTGGCGCGCAGCCGCCGCACGTGCACGTCAACGGTGCGGGTGCCACCGAAGAAGTCGTAACCCCACACCTCCTGCAGCAGCTGGGCACGGGTGAACACCCGGCCGGCGTGCTGCGCGAGGTACTTGAGCAGCTCGAACTCCTTGTACGTCAGGTCGAGCGGCCGGCCGCGCAGGCGCGCGGTGTAGGTCGCGTCGTCGATCATGAGGTCGCCGAGCGCGATGGTGCCAGCGCCATTGTCCTCGGCCGCGGTGCGTGCCCGCAGCAGCCGCAGCCGGGCGTCCACCTCGGCCGGTCCGGTGGACGCCAGCAGCACCTCGTCCAGACCCCACTCGGCGGACACCGCGACCAGCCCGCCCTCGGTGAGCACGGCGACCACCGGCACGTCCAGCCCGGTGGACCCGAGCAGCCGGCACAGTGTGCGGGCCCCCGCCAGATCGGTCCGCGCGTCGACCAGCACGGCGTCGTACGGGCCGGCGTCCAGCAGCGCGGCGACGTCCGGCGCCGTCGGCCGCACGCCGTGCGGCAGCAGCGCCAGCGCCGGCAGCACCGACTCCGGCTTCGGGTCAGCGGTGAGCAGCAGCAGCTCCACGCCGCACCTCCTCGCGGGTGGCGCGCGGGCGGCCCCACCTAGGACGAACGGGACCGGCGAGAGCCGGCGTCGTCGCCAGGCCCGCCGATCCCGTCAGGTTTCGCGGTTCTGCCTGGAGGATACTCGCCGTTACGGAAGCGACGGCCGGAACGGGAGGCGCGGTGAAGAAGGCGGCGATCGTCCTGGTCGTGCTCGTCGGGCTGCTCGTCGCGGCCGACTTCGGGACCGCGGCAGCCGCCGAGTACCAGGTGTCCAAGCGGCTGCGCGGCCACCTCAACCTGCCAGACGACCCTGCTGTGCGGATCCACGGCTTTCCATTCCTGCTGCAGGCCTTCGCCGGCGACTACCGCGACGTCGAGGTCAACGCCGACGGCGTCACGGTCGCGCGGCTGCGCAACCTCGGCGTGGAGGCGACCCTGCACCACGTGCGGGTGCCGTTCTCCGAACTGGTCTCCGGCTCGGTGCAGACCGTGCGGATCGACGAGGTGGTCGGCAGGGTGCGGGTCAGGGCCGCCGAGCTGAAGCAGCTGATCAACGTGGACGACCTGCGGGTGGAGAAGGTCACCGACCGGGACCGCGACGCCGCTGGCCAGAAGGTGCCGGACAACGCCGTCAAGCTCAGCGGCAGCACCGACATCGCCGGCCTGCGCACCGCGGTCACCGTGATCGCCTCGCTCGAGCTGGTCGACGGGCAGGTGCAGGTGCAGGCGCACACCGTGAAGGTCGACGGCCAGACGCTGCCGCCGGCCGTCGAGCAGACCGTGCTGCGCCTGTTCACCGCCCGGCTGGACCCCGGGTCGCTGCCGTTCAACGTCACGCCGACCGCGGTCAGCGCCGACGACGGCGCGCTGGTCGTCGAGGGAACCGCCCGCGACGTGGTGCTGAACACGGCCGGCGCGGCCGGAGGATGATCGAGGGGTGACCACGTTCTGGGTGCTGCTGGCGACCGCTGTCGTGGTCGTCGCCGTCGGGCTGCTGCTGCGGCGGCGCGCGGGCCGGGTGCACGCCGCGCCACCGGGGGCGCCGCCCCTGCCGCCGGTGGTACTCGCCGAGCTGACGGCCCGTGCCGCGCTGCCCCGGCACGACGGGGTCACCCTGCTGCAGCTGTCCACCACGTTCTGCGCGCCGTGCCGGCAGGCGAGGGTGCTGCTCGCGGACCTCGCCGAACGGACGCCGGGGCTGCGGCACGTCGAGGTGGACGTCACGGACCGGCCGGACCTCAGCGGCCCGCTGCGGGTGCGGTCCACGCCGACGACCCTCGCCGTCGACGCCAACGGCCGCGAGCTGCTGCGGCTGGTCGGCGTGCCGCGGCGGGACACCCTGCTGGACGCGCTGCGCCCGTATCTGGGCCCGCATCTGGGCCCGCACCTTGGCCCCGTGCCCAGCCCGCGCCCGCGCCCGCGCCTGGGTGAATCTGGGGCCAATCTCACACCACGAAACGCCGCTCCCGGTGCACGGGAAAGCGGGTAGGCTGCACAGCGTGACTCTGCTGCTGACCAAGCGCCGCACGGTTGACCTGTGCCGCGTCCGCAGCAGCCTGTGTCCGTCGCGGTGACCGGGCGGTAGGCCCGGCGACGTCCGCGCGGCTGGAGTCCGTCAGCACCAGCATCCGCCTGCGACACCCGCCCCCGCCTGCCCGCCCTGACCGGGAAATTCCCCACCCGTCAGGAGGGTTCCGTCATGTCCGCCGTCCCAGATCCACCCGTCGATCCGCGCGGCCCGCGCTTCGCCGCGTGGGTGACCACGGCCGTCCTGGTCGCCGTGCTGCTCACCGGCAGCGGGTGGCTGGCCGCCGCGCAGGCGGCGGTGTTCGCGCTCGGCGCGTTCGCCGGGCTGCGGTTCTCGCCGTACTCCGCGTTCTACCGTGCGGTCATCGCGCCCCGCCTGCCGGCGCCGAGGGAGCGTGAGGCCGCCGCTCCGCTGCGGTTCGCGCAGGGCGTCGGCTTCGCCTTCGCGGCGGTGGCCACCGCCGGCTTCGCCGCGGGGCTGAGCGTGCTCGGCCTGGTCGCCGTCGGGTTCGCGCTGGCGGCGGCCGCGCTGAACGCGGTGTTCGGCATCTGCCTCGGCTGCGAGGTGTACCTGCGCCTGCCCACCCGGCTGCAGCGCGCACTCGCCGCCTGAACCGATCTTGGGGTCAACGAATCTTGCAGAGAGGAAGCACATGAGTCGCGACGATGTCCTGGTCACCGCCGACTGGGCAGAGCAGAACCTGGACACCGACGGCGTGGTCTTCGTCGAGGTCGACGAGGACACCACCGCCTACGACGCCGGCCACATCCCCGGCGCCGTCAAGCTGAACTGGAAGAGCGAACTGCAGGACCCGGTGGTCCGTGACTTCGTCGACCGCGGCCAGTTCGAGAAGCTGCTGTCCGACAAGGGCATCGGCAACGACCACACCGTCGTGCTGTACGGCGGCAACAACAACTGGTTCGCCGCGTACGCCTACTGGTACTTCAAGCTGTACGGCCACGACGACGTCAAGCTCATCGACGGCGGCCGCAAGAAGTGGGAGCTGGACGGCCGCGCCCTCGTCAAGGAGGCACCGCAGCGCCAGGCCACCAGCTACACCGCCAAGGAGCAGGACGCCTCGATCAGAGCGTTCCGCAACGAGGTCGTGGACGCCATCGGCCGCAAGAACCTGGTCGACGTCCGCTCCCCTGACGAGTTCTCCGGCAAGATCCTCGCGCCGGCGCACCTGCCACAGGAGCAGGCGCAGCGGCCGGGCCACATCCCCACCGCGCTCAACGTGCCGTGGTCCAAGGCGGCCAACGAGGACGGCACGTTCCGCGGCGACGACCAGCTGCGCGCCCTGTACGCCGCCGAGGGCCTTGACGACTCGCAGCCGACCATCGCCTACTGCCGCATCGGCGAGCGGTCCTCGCACACCTGGTTCGTGCTGCACGAGCTGCTCGGCCACCGCGACGTCAAGAACTACGACGGCTCGTGGACCGAGTACGGCTCGCTCGTCGGCGCGCCCATCGAGCTCGGCAGCGGGAAGGACTGAGCCCATGTGCGGAGTCCCTGCGCAGACCGCGGTACTACCGGCCGGCGTCGACATCGCCAAGGAGACCGTGCTCCGCGGCCGGGTCCTGGCCGGCCCGTCCGGCCCCGGCGTCGGCGGCGCCTTCGTCCGGCTGCTGGACGGCACCGGTGAGTTCACCGCCGAGGTCGTCTCCTCGGCAACCGGCGACTTCCTCTTCTACGCCGGCCCCGGCACCTGGACGGTGCGCGCCCTGCACCGCAGCGGCAACGGAACCGCCGCCGTGACGGCCTTCGGCCCAGGCCTGCACGCCGTCGACGTCACGCTCGACTGATCACCGCTAGTTCCGTCGAACCCGAGGGCCCGCCAGGGACGGCGGGTCCTCGGCCTGCTCTCGCGCGGTGCATTTGGCTCCTTCGACACCACCCGCCGGCCGGGTCGGCCACGGCGGCGCCGCGTAGGCTCGGCGCGTGGAGTGGTTCTTCACCGTCGTGCTGATCGCGGCGGGTGGGCTGGCGGTCTTGCTGGCCGGGTACATGACCTACCGGCTGTCCCGCGACGGGTCATGACCACCTCGGAGCCGGAGCCGCTCGGCGGCAATGCGGACGCGGCCATCCAGGCCGCGGCGCATCGGGCGCGCAACACCGGCCACCTGAACCTGCCGCAGTTCGACGACCTGCCGGTCGCTGCGGACACCGCGAACCTGCGCGAGGGCCCCGACCTGCACGAACAGTGCCTTCCCCTGCTGCCGCTCGTCGGCGTGTGGCGCGGCGAGGGCGAGGCGGTGTACCCGACCATCGACGGGCCGTACCGGTACGGGCAGCAGGTCACGTTCGCGCACGACGGCCGGCCGTTCCTGTACTACGAGTCGCGGGCCTGGCTGCTCACGGTGGACGGCGAGGTGATCCGACCGGCGGCCCGCGAGGTCGGCTTCTGGCGGCCCCAGCAGGACGAGACGATCGAGGCGCTGATCGCGCACGCGTCCGGCATCTGCGAGGTGTACTACGGACTGGCTCGCACGCAGACCTCGTGGGAGATCAGCACGGACACCGTGCTGCGCACCGCGTCGGCCAAGGCGGTCGCCGGGGCGACCCGCCTGTACGGGATCGTGGACGGCGGCGACCTTGCCTACGTCGAGGAGCGGGCGATGGCCGGCCTGCCGCTGCAACCGCACATCTCGGCGCGGCTGCGGCGAATCGTCGGCTAGCCCGGCTGGCTGCGGACGGCTCCGGATGTGAGACGGCCCCGAGCCTGGATCCCGCGCGTTGCCGGCAAGGCACGCGCTCGCCCGGTGCGGACTGACACCGGAAGGCTCGGGGCCGGGTGACTGCTGGTATTCGCCGGCCACTAAGGGCCGACCTGGTCACCAGGTCGAACAGCGGCTAGCGGACAGCCACCTCACGAGTCCTACAGCCATTCAACTTTGGACCACCTCCTTCCCGTGTGCCTCCAAATTACGGGCGGACGGCCGCATCCGGCAACGGTGTTTGCCCGTCGATACCGTGCCGGTCGCGGTGCGGCCGACGCTGGGGACGACCCCAGAACCGCGATACGCCCGCGCATCGCGCATTGGGACGACCCCAAAACCGCGATAAGCCCGCGTATCGCGGTTCTGGGCGGGGGTCGGGGCGGGCGGCGCGACGGGGCGGGCGAGGCCGGGCCACGCGATTCGGCTCAGGCCGGTTCGATGACGAGCTGGCGCTCCAGCTCCCGGATCGCCTCGCGGTCGGCGTACACCTGCTCCAGCTCGTCGTGGGCGAGGATGATGTAGCCCATCGTCATGCTCGACACGATGTCGGTGGTCGCCTCCACCCTCGCCCCGGTCCGCACCAGGAACATCGGCGAGTGGTAGCTGGGCAGCGAGCGGGCCCGCTCGAAGATCTCGGCATTGCGCACGACCCCGGACGAGTGCGCGATCAGGAACACGGCCATGACCGGCTGGCGCAGCACGAATCCGGCGGGCAGCGAGGGGCCACGGCCGGCGCACACGTCGACGATCCTGGTCACCTGGCTGGTCCCGGTCGCGATCTCGGTCACCAGCGGGTTCATCGCACCGGCCGGCCGCGGGTTGACCTCGATGAGCCGCGGGCCGTCCGCCGTCATCATGACCTCGGTGTGCGCGGCCCAGTACCGCAGCCCGACCGCGTCGAGCGCGGCCAGCCCGTAGTCCAGCCACTCGCCGTAGGCGCCGGTGTCGTAGGGCAGCCACTCGACGGCGTCGTAGATGGCCATGCCGTGCTCGTTGTGCACCTTGCGGTACCGCAGCAGGTCGGTCACCGAGTGGTGGCCGTCGAAGCTGACGGTGTCGATGGCGTACTCGGTGCCGGTCACGTACTCCTGGACCAGCACCTCCTCGTTGACCGCGCCGTACCGGTTCACCGCACCGAGCAGCTTGCCGTGCAGCTCCCGCCAGCCCTCACCCCGCATGGCGAAGCCGACGCCGTCGGTGCCGGCGCTGGTGGTCGGCTTCACGACGAGGTGCCGCCCCGCCATGCCCTCGCGCTCGATCCAGGCCGCGATCACGTCAGGGTCAGGCGAGCAGGCCTGCCGCAGGATCTGCAGCCCGTTGCGCGCCACCGCCTGGTGCGACAGGTACTTGTTGCGCCGCGCGGCGGCCAGCTCGGGGACGTTCGTCCGGCCCGGCGTCAACGCGGCGGCGAGCTGGCCGCACAGCGGCTCGATCCGGTCGGTGCCTGGCACCACGCCGACCGTCGGCCCGAGCGAGCGGAGCTGCTCGATCGTCGCGTCCAGGTCAGTGTGGTGGTCGATGACCGCGTCGTACTCATCGGCCCGGAAGCTGGTCAGCGCGCCGATGCCGGGCAGCGTCGAGTCGATGATCGCCACCGGGGACAGCCCGGCGGCGCGCAGCACGGGCGGGATCAGGCTCGCCGAGGAGAACGGCTCGGCCAGGACGACGACGGGTTGCGTCATGGGTTGTCTCGCTCTCCGGGACTGGACTCTCCGGGACTGGGCTCTCCGGGACAGGAGAAGACCGAGGTGAAGGCGGCCCCGGTGCTGGCGTTGACCACAGTGCTGCCGGCGGCGGGGTGGGTTCTGATGAACGAGCCGGCATAGCCACGCTCGAAGACGAACATGCCGTACACCGGCAGCCAGTCGGTCAGGGCGTCGGCGGCCTCACCGTCGGGGACGGCCTCGAGCAGCACGTCGGCCCTTCGCTGAACCACGTGCGGGGTGAGCAGGGCGTTCTTGAACGCCACCTCCCACTCAGCGTCGGTGACGGTCCAGCCGGTGGTCACCCCGGAGCCGCCGCCGCCGACGGACGGCTTGAGCAGCAGCCGCTCCCGCTCGGCCAGGCAGCGTTGCCACAGCTGCGGGGTGACCCGGCGGGTCCACGGCAGGATCCGGTCGACCGTCGCCGCCTCCTGCGCCGTCAGCTCGCCGCGCTCACGCTGCTCGGACACCAGCGCCAGCATGCCCTTGTTGGCGTAGATGCCGTAGTCAAGGGACGCCACGAACGCGGTCGTGCCCTCGTCGTGCGCGCGCAGCACGGGCGCGAGCCACTCCTGCGCCCGCCGATCGGCGCAGATCTCCTCGAGGGTGAAGTACCGCAGGGTCACGTCGATCGGCGTGCCGTCGACGGTGAGCTTGCCGCCGCGTTCGCCGAGGTCGGCGATGTGGCTGATCCTGACGTCGATGCCGCGGACGGCCATGTGCGCGACGAAGGCGCGGTAGTAGTCGAACCACATCTCGAGGTTCGTGGCGTTGTCGATCAGCGCGACGACCGGGTCGCGGCCACCGGTGATCGGCGCGGCCAGCTCGCGCAGGTAGCTGCCGATGCGCTCGCCGGTGTCCACGTAGCCAAGGCCGTGCTCGTCAGCGAACGACCGGAACTCGGGCAGGGCGAGGTAGGCCTCGTTGATCGCGCACGCGTCCACGCCGCCGCACTCGGTGCCAGCGTTGAGCTCGAGCAGCGTGAACGACGTGCCGTCGTAGTACAGGTCGGGGCGGGTGTAGAGCGGCGTGCGGCCCTTCGCCGCAGCCGCACACGCCAGCGCGGCGGCCCGCTCGTCCATGCCAAGCTCGGCGCACAGCAGCGCAAGATCACCGCCGAACAGCCGCTGCGGCAGCGAGAACATCAGGTCGAACAGCGCGTACAGGTCCTCCGACGCCCGCAGCAGGTGCTGCTCCGGCACGAACAGCGGCCGCGCGAGCTGGCGCGAACCCCAGGTCAGCCCGAAGAAGTGCTCGAACCGCAGCCGACCGCCTGCCGTCCGCAGTCGGCTGCCAGGCTCCGCACACGCCGCCAGGTACGCCCTGGTGACTCGATTCATGCGATCGGCCCCCCACCTCGTCGGCGCGCAGTTGGGCGAGCATGCAGGCTAGCCACTGAGCCTGTGCGGGCACCAATATAGACAGCCATGAAGCCGGCCGGCGCACCCACGATCAGCAGCACGGTGCGCAGCCTCACGCTGCCGGTGTGGGTGCTGATGGTCGGCACGTTCGTGAACACCGTCGGCAGCTTCCTGATGCTGTTCCTGACGCTGTACCTGACCCAGAAGGGCATCTCGCCGTACTACGCCGGGATCGCGCTGGGAGCCTGGGGGGTCGGCCGGATCGTCGGCGCGTTCGTCGGCGGCGCGATCGCCGACCGGATCGGCTACCGGTCGACCATGGCGCTGTCCATGCTGACGACCGCGGCGTTCATCGTCGGGCTGATCGCGGCGGCGAACCAGCGCAGCCCGCTGCTGGTGGTGGCCACCTCGCTGGTGGCGGCCTCGCTCGGAGGCGTCTGGCGCCCGTCGGCGCAGGCGCTGATCACCGAGCTGACCCCGCGCGAGCGCCTGGTCATGGTGACCGCGATCTACCGGTTGGCGTTCAACGCCGGCATGCTCATCTCCCCCGTGCTCGGCGCGGTGCTCTCCCGCGTCTCGTGGGATCTGCTGTTCTGGGTCGAGGCCGGCTCGTCGGCGCTGTTCGGCGCGTTCATCCTGGCGGCGCTGCCTCGGGACGGCCGCTCCGAGGTCCGCACGAGCGCGGACCCCCGTGCCGAGACCGTCGAGCCGGCGTCCGTGGACGAGCCGGCGTCCGTGGAAGAGCCGGCGGCCGGCGGCTACGCCAAGGTCCTCGCCGACCGGGGCTTCGCGCTGTTCCTCGGCGCGCTGCTGCTGAACGCCATCGTGTACATCCAGGCGCCGTCGGTGCTCTCGCTACACCTGAACTCCCTCGGCTACCCCACCACGGTGTTCGGTGCGCTGGCGTCGCTGAACGCCCTGATGGTGATCGGTCTCGAGGTGCCGCTCACCAAGGTCACCCAGCGCTTCCAGGCGCGGACCGCGATCGCCGCCGGT
>Ga0210378_10000766_pt1 | contig 16682 bp, 18 predicted proteins | sample PLM1_60_b1redo_FD_155465 | JGI IMG/M metagenome (GOLD analysis project Ga0210378, IMG submission 155465) | Groundwater sediment microbial communities from an aquifer in East River, Colorado, USA - PLM1_60_b1 redo | ecosystem: Environmental > Terrestrial > Soil > Riparian zone | place: USA: East...
CCCGAGCACCACGTGCCGCGCCGTCGCGCCGTTGTTCAGCTCGAAGACCCGCGACCGCGGATCCCAGCGGACGGATCGGATGCGCTGGCCGAAGCGGCAGCTGCCAAGGCCGTCCGCCACCCAGCGGCAGTACGCGTCGTACTCGGCGCGCGCCACGTGGAACCGCTCGGTGAGATAAAACGGAAAGAGCCGTCCGGACGCCCTGAGGTGGTTGAGGAACGACCATCGGCTCGTCGGGTCGACCATCGTCACCAGGTCGGCGAGAAACGGCACCTGCAGCGTGGCGCCCTCGATCATCACGCCGGGGTGCCAGCGGAACTCGGCCCGCTGCTCGAACACGGCGACGCGCGGGCGGTCCGCGCCGTCCAGGCCGTCGGCCAGCGCCGCAAGCGCGAGGTTGAACGGCCCCGCGCCGATCGCCGCGACGTCCAGCCTCTGTCCGTGGTTCTGTCCGTGGTCCTGTCCGTGGTTCTGTCCGTGAACTCGACAGGAGCGGGGTTCGATCATGGCGCAACCCCGCTGGTGTCGAGTTCACGGACGGCGGCGACGGCAGCCTCGACGAGGTCGAGCAGGCCGTCGTAGTCGTCCGCGGTGGCGGTGGGGTGCAGCAGCGTGAGCTTGAGCCACAGGCGGTGCACGCCGTCGTCGTCCGGAATGACGGCCCTGCCGAGGACGGCACGCCCGCCGTCCATCAGGCTGCGCCGTACCTGCGCTACCACGGCGTCCGGCACGCCGGCCGGGCGGAACACCACGGTGGACAGCGTCGGTGGCGCCCACAGCCGCAACGACGGGCGCTGCGCGACGCGGGCCGCGACGGACGCCGCGGTGACGCAGCAATGTTCGACGAGCGCCGCGAGCCCGGCTCGGCCGAGGGCGGCGAACGTCGCGGCAATCTTGACGGCGTCCGGCCGGCGCGAGGTGCGCAGCGAGCGGCCGAGCAGGTCCGGCAGGCCGGCCTCGGTGTCGTCGGCGGCGTTGAGGTAGTCGGCGGTGGTGGCCAGCGGCGCGAGCAGCGCGGTGTCCCGCACGGCCAGCACGCCGGCCGCGATCGGCTGCCAGCCGAACTTGTGCAGGTCCAGCGACACCGTGTCGGCCAGTTCGACGCCGTCGAGCAGCGGCCGCAGCGCGGTGCTGAACAGCGCGCCACCGCCGTATGCGGCGTCGACGTGCAGCCGCGCGCCGTACCGCCTCGCCACCTCGGCGACGTGCCTGAGCGGGTCGATCGAGCCGGTGTCGGTGCTGCCGGCGGTGGCCACCACCACGGCCGGCGCGCTCAGCCCCGCGAGCGCGGTGTCCAGTGCCGGCACGGACAGCCGGCCGTCGACGCAGTCGAGCACCACCGGGGCCGGCAGGCCGAGCAGCCACCCGGCCCGCGCCACGCTGTGGTGGGCGTTGCGGCCGCAGACCGGCTGTACGGCCCGTGCGGCTGCGGCGCCGGCGGCCGCCTCGCGGGCCAGCAGCAGCGCGAGCAGGTTGGACTCCGTGCCGCCGCTGGTGATCACCGCGTCCGGGCGTGCCGCCGCCGGAAAGGCGAGCCCGGCCAGCGTGGTGCTCACCGCGGCCTCCAGCGCGCTGGCCGACGGCGCCTGGTCCCAGGAATCCATGGACGGGTTGAGCACGCTGGCCGCCAGGTCCGCGGCGGCGGCGACGGCCAGCGGCGGGCAGTGCAGATGGCCGGCGCACCACGGGTGGGCCGGGTCAGCCGCCCCCTCGGCGAGTTGCCTGACCAGCCAGGCCAGTGCCCGCTGCGCCCCAACGCCGTACTCCGGCAGCCCGCCCAGCCCCGCCAGGTCCACCGCCGGCGCACCGCCGTCCGAGGCCACCGCCGCGATGCCCGCCCCAGCCGGCCCACCGGCCGCCGTAGCCGGCCCACCGGCCGGCAGTGGCCCGCCGCGGGCCAGCGCGCCATCGGCCACTGCGCGCATCGCCACCGCGGCGAGCGCCGCGACAGCCGCCGGCCCGTCCCGTCCACCAGCAAGCACCCCACCCCCGGCCTGGGCGGCGCCGGACGCGCGATACGCGGGCGTATCGCGGTTTTGGGCCGCGCTGGACGCGCGATACGCGGGCGTATCGCGGGTTGAGGGGGCGGTCACTGGGCTGCCACCTGGGCGCAGGCGGTGGTTAGGCGGTCGAGTACGAGCTGAGCCTGGGCGTCGGTGAGGGTCAGGGGCGGCAGCAGGCGCAGGACGGCGCCGGCTCGACCGCCGAGCTCCACGATCAGCCCGTTACGGAGTGCGGCGGTCTGCAAGGCCGCGGCGAGAAGGGGAGCGGCTGGCCGGGCGCCGAGCTCGTCGGCGGCGCCGGCGGGGTCGACGATCTCGGCGCCGATCATCAGGCCGCGGCCGCGGACGTCGCCGATCATGGGGTGGCGCGCGGCCAGCCTGTGCAGCCCCTCGACGAGCACGGCCCCGAGCCGAGCGGCCCGCTCCGCCAGCCGCTGCCGCGTCACCACCTGCAGGGTGACCCGGCCGGCCACCATGGCCAGCGTGTTGCCGCGGAAGGTGCCGGTGTGGTCGCCGGGCGCCCAGACGTCGAGCGAGGGGCGGTAGGCGATCACGGCGAGCGGCAGCCCGCCGCCGACGGCCTTGGCGGCCACCAGGATGTCCGGCGTCACCCCGGCCCGCTCGCACGCCCAGAGCGTGCCGGTGCGGCCGACGCCGGTCTGCACCTCGTCGACGATCAGCAGCACGCCGCGCGACTCGGTGATCGCCCGCACCGCCCGCAGCCATGAGTCCGGGGCCGGGATCACGCCGCCCTCGCCCTGCACCACCTCGAGGATCACCGCGGCCGGCTGGGCCACCCCGCTGCTCGGGTCGTCCAGCATGGTGGCAAGCAGGTGCGCGGACAGCTCGGCGGACAGTGGCGCGCCCACCCCGAACGGGCAGCGGTAGTCGTACGGGAAGGGCAGCCGCGTCACCCCGAGCCCCTCGGCGCCGAACATCCAGCGCGCCCGCGCCGACCCGGACACCGCGGCAGCACCGAGCGTCATCCCGTGGTACGCGCCGCTGAACGCGATCACGCCGTGCCGCCCGGTGGCCACCCGCGCGAGCTTGAGCGCCGCCTCAACGGCGTCGGTGCCTGCCGGGCTGCAGAAGTGCACCCGTGCCGCGTCGCGCAGCCCGCACGGCAGCCGCGCCAGCAGCTCCGCGGTGAACGCGTCCTTGTCCGGGGTGATCATGTCGAGCACCTGCAGTGGCGCGCCGGAGTCCAATGTGGACCGCAGCGCGGCGATCACCTCGGGGTGGTTGTGCCCGATGGCCAGCGTGCCGGCGCCGGCAAGGCAGTCCACATAGGACCGTCCGTCCGCGCCGGTGACGACCGCGCCGCTGGCCAGCACGGGCGCGATCGGCAGGGTCTGCGCGTAGCTTCGCGCTGCGGACTCGCGGGCGGCCTGCCGCGCGACGAGCGTCTCGCGCAGGGTCGAGCAGTGCGGTGCTGAGGCGGTCGGCCTCGCCATGGAGCGTCTCCTGGAACAGTCGTGGTGTGAGGTAAGGCTCACCTAATGGCCGGACCATAGCGGACGCCACCCGATGCGGGCGGCATCCGCACGTGCGCGCCACCCGATGCGGGCCGCATCCGCACGTGCGCGCCACCCGATGCGGCGACTACGGTCCAGGGGCGTGAGACCTGAGGCCCTCGTCGGGCTCCTGGCCGAGCCGGCGCGGCTGCGGGTGTTCGCCGCGCTGGTGCTCGGCGACGGCGCCCCGGACCAGCTGCACAAGTCCACCGGGCTCGGCCGGCGCGAGATCGCCACGGCGCTGCGCAGGCTGGAGGCCGGCGGGCTGGTCCAGCGGACCGGCGGTGGCTACCAGCCGGTCGTCGAGGCGTTCAAGCAGGCCGCCCGCGAGGCGGCGCCACCGGCGGAGCAGCACGGCTACGCCGACGACCGGGTCGAGGCCGTGGTGCGGGCGTTCGTCCGCGACGGCCGGCTGACCGGCGTGCCCGCGCAGGTAGGCCGGCGGCGGATGCTGCTCGAACACGTCGTGCAGTCCTTCGAGCCCGGCCGCGACTACCCGGAGCGGGAGGTCAACGCCGTGCTGCGGGCGTGGACCGAGGGCGGCGGCCTCGACCACGTCTCGCTACGCCGCTACCTCGTCGACGAGGGCCTGCTGGCCCGCGCGGACAACACCTACCGCCGGTCAGGCGGCTGGGTCGACGTGCTGGAGTAGGCACCAGCCAGCGCACGATCGTCCACAGTGGACGGAGCGACCGGCCACTGTGGACAAAGGAGCGGTGTCGTGGCACGGTGGGACCCGTGGACCTGAACGCCACCGCCGCCGCCGTGCTCGGGCTGCTGCACGACGGCCCGATGACGGGTGGACAGCTGGTGGCTGCGGCCGGCGAGCGGTTCGGCGGTTTCTTCGGCGTCACCCGCAGCCAGGTGTACCGGGAGCTGCCGGCGCTGGCCGACGCCGGGCTGGTGCGGCTGGGCAGGCAGGGGCCGCGGTCGAGCCAGCAGTACGTGGTGACGGCGGCCGGCAAGCGGGCGTTCAAGTCATGGCTGGCCTCGGCGGCCGAGCCCGACCAGCTGCGCAGCACGCTCATCCTGAGGCTCGTGCACGCGGGCGGCCTGACCGCGAGGCAGCGCACCGAGCTCGTCTCCCAGGCCAGGCAGGCCTACGCGGCGCGGCTTGACACGGCGCGGGCCGCCGCCAAGGCCGCCGCCGACCCGTACGCCAAGGCCGCGGCCGACTTCGCCGTCGCCCATACGAGGGCAGTTCTCAGACTCCTGGACGCCATTCCCACGAGCTGACGCCCTACTGGTCGTTAGCATCCGCGTCATGGCAGAGGAATCGCGGCTGGAGGCATCGGTCCACGTGGACGCGGCGCCGGACGAGGTATGGCACCTGGTCACCGACATCACCCGGATGGGCGAGTGGAGCCCGCAGTGCCGCGGCGGCCGGTGGATCGGCCGCGAGCACGGCCCGGTGGTCGGCGCCCGCTTCGTCGGGATCAACCGTCAGGGCTGGAAGTGGTGGGCGACCACGAACCGGGTGGTCCAGGCCGAGCCGGGCCGGTTGTTCGCGTTCCGCACCGAGCAGAACCGGGCACGCTGGGTCTTCCGGCTGGAGCCCGACGGTGACGGCACGACCCTGGTGCAGCGCCGCGAGCTACCGGCCGGCCGTCCCGTGCTCTCGTACGGGCTGGTCTGGGCGCTGCTGGGCGGCCACCGCAGGTTCGACACCGGCATGCAGGCCGGCATCCGGCAGACCCTCGAGCGGATCAAGGCCGTCGCCGAGGCTCGCTGACCCCGGTGGCCGGCCGCCGCGTTGGCGTACCCTGCGGCGGTGAACCCGGACGTGGCCGCTGACCTCAAGGACCTCTCCAGCACCCTCGCCAGCATCGAGATGGTGATGGACGTCGCTGCGCTGCGCGCCGAGATCGCCGAGCTGGACGCCGTCGCGGCCAAGCCGGACCTGTGGTCGGACGTGGCGAACGCCCAGCGGGTGACCAGCTCGCTGTCCCGCAAGCAGAGCGAGCTGCGCAAGGTCACCGAGCTGCGGCAGCGGTTGGACGACCTGGACGTGCTGTACGAGCTCGCCGAGGAGGAGTCCGACGCCGGCTCGCTGGCCGAGGCCGACGCCGAGCGGGCCAAGCTGCGCGAGGACATCTCGGGCCTGGAGGTCCGCACCCTGCTCTCCGGCGAGTACGACGAGCGCGATGCGCTGGTGACCATCCGCTCGGAGGCCGGCGGGGTGGACGCCGCCGACTTCGCCGAGATGCTCATGCGGATGTACCTGCGCTGGGCCGAGCGGCACGGCTACGCCACCGAGGTGTACGACACCTCCTACGCCGAGGAGGCCGGCATCAAGTCGGCCACGTTCCGGGTCAAGGCGCCGTTCGCCTACGGCACGCTCTCGGTCGAGCAGGGCACCCACCGGCTGGTGCGGATCTCACCGTTCGACAACCAGGGCCGCCGGCAGACCTCCTTCGCCGGCGTCGAGGTGGTGCCCGTCGTCGAGCAGTCCGACCACGTGGACATCGACGAGAAGGACCTGCGCATCGACGTGTACCGCTCGTCAGGGCCGGGTGGTCAGGGCGTGAACACCACCGACTCGGCGGTGCGGATCACGCACCTGCCGACCGGCATCGTGGTGTCCTGCCAGAACGAGCGGTCGCAGCTGCAGAACAAGGCGACCGCGATGGCCGTGCTGCAGTCCAAGCTGCTGGAACGCCGCCGTCGGGAGGAGCAGGCCAAGATGGACGCGCTCAAGGGCGATGGCGGCGGCTCGTGGGGCAACCAGATGCGTTCCTACGTGCTGCACCCGTACCAGATGGTCAAGGACCTGCGTACCGAGTACGAGGTCGGCAACCCGGCCGCCGTGCTCGACGGTGACATCGACGCCTTCCTCGAGGCCGGCGTCCGCTGGCGCAAGCAGTCCGCGCCGTAGTTGCCGATGCGGCGACGATCGCGCCCTCGCCGCCGATCGTGAGTCTCGGAGTAGCGTGAGGCATCGCTGGCGGACCTTGGCGACATCGAGTCACCGCCGAAGATCGGCCGGACTAGCCGTTGCTCGCCGTTGCAGCCCGTCCAGGAGCACATCGAGGCCGGCCGCGAAGCGCTCGTCACGGTTGTCGAGCCAGGCGTGTTCGCCGAGTGCGACCAGGGTGGGGAAGCGGCTATCGGGAAGCGACCGGAAGAACTCGTGGAGTTGCCTTCTGGTCGCCGGGTCGTGGACACGCTGCTCGTTCACTGAGATGCGGGTGTTGCCGACCTCGAAGCCGACGGTGTAGCCGACGATGAGGAAATACGCGAGGCCGGCCTCGCGGTGGGAGAACCCGGCGGTGTGCACCGGTCGCAGGAAAGCCTCGGCCAGAGCCAACGAGTGCGGCCCGAGGGGGTCGCGAATCGTCAGCAGGCCGGCCACCCCGGAATGGTCCGCCAGCACGTTGCGCAGCCGATGAGCAAGCACCTTGATCTGGTCGGCCCAGGGTAGTGCGCGGTCGACGTCGCAGTCGACTTCGGCGAGCACGCCGTCCAGGAGGAGGTCCTGGAGTTGCTCCTTACTCCGCACGTGACGGTAGAGCGCGCCCGGGACCACCCCGAGCCGAGCGGCGACGGCGCGCATGGTCAGCGCCGGGACGCCATTCTGGGCGATCAGCGTGAGCGCTTCGGCTACCACCCGCTCCCTGGTGAGTGTGGAGCGCCGTTCGTCGTCGGTATCGGGGGCGCTGAACCACAGCGTCGCGTCGGTGTCGCCCCGCCGGTTGGGCCCGGCCGCCTGGTGCACCGCCACCGGGCCTCCTTTGAGAAAGTTGACAGTGAACATCGTTCACGATACAGTGAACATGGTTGCTCGACAAGTGAACATCGTTCCTCGAAAAGGAGCCCTTCATCCCGAGCCACCGGAAGAAATGAGCAAAGGAATTTGAAATGACAGTCATGACGCGCTGGGATGCGTTCCACGATCTGCGCGCCGCACAGGACCAGCTGGACTATCTGAACAGGATGTTCGGGCAGGCGCGTGGACAGGAGTTCCAGCTGCCCGGCTCCGGCGTCACCAGCACTCCTGCCTGGGCGCCGGCGGTCGACATCTCCGAGCGCAAGGACGCCTACGTCGTCGCGGTCGAACTCCCCGGAGTCAAGCTCGACGACCTCGAGATAGCGTTCCAGGACGGTCTGCTCACAATCCAGGGCGAGCGGGGCCTGGCCCTTGACTCGGCAGACGAACAGACCCACCTGATCGAGCGCCGCTACGGCTTGTTCCGTCGCTCGATCACGCTGCCCCAGCACGTGATGGCGGACAAGATCGAGGCATCGTTCGAAGACGGCGTGCTGCGGGTGGTGGTACCCAAGGCCGAGGAGGCCAAGCCCAAGCGCATCGAGGTGCGCGCGGCTCGGACCCAGGCTCCCTCTCTCGCGGGCGCACCGCACAGCACCACCAACTGAGGATAGGCCGGTCACCCTCCGCCCGGCGCCGGGCGGAGGGTGATGGCGTGCCCTCAGTACGGGCGATCGGCAGGGCGTAGCTTTGATCGCTGTCGAGCGCGATGCCGGCCAGCGGAGCGGGCCCGGATGGGGCACTCGACGAAGGTGAGGAACATACGATGCACGTCGACAAGGCCGAGATCATCGCGACTCTGCGGTCCAGAGGGTTGCACGCCAGGGCCGACTGGGTCGACCGGACACTGCCCACCGCCGTCGACACCTACGAGAACGGCGCACTGCTCCAGATGCTCGACATCGACCCGGCCACCATGTCGCCGGTCGACGCTGCCTCACGCAAGGCTGACGCCCCTCCCGGCTGAGCAAACCCGGTAGGACCACCGGCGCGGGCCGACGTGCGCCGGGATGGCGGTGGTCAACCGCCCGCCTGGCTCACTCCTGAGGCGCAGGTAGACTCGCCGCTCGTGATCCGGCTGGAAATGGTGTCGAAGGTCTACCGGACCTCCACGCGCCCCGCCCTTGACAGGGTGTCGGTCGAGGTGGACAAGGGCGAGTTCGTGTTCCTGATCGGTCCGTCGGGCTCGGGCAAGTCCACGTTCCTGCGGCTGCTGCTGCGCGAGGACGTGCCGACAAGGGGCAATGTGTTCGTGCACGACTGGAACGTGGCCAAGCTGCCGCGGCGCAAGGTGCCGCAGCTGCGACAGCGCATCGGGTGCGTGTTCCAGGACTTCCGGCTGCTGGTGAACAAGACGGTGTCGGGGAACATCGCGTTCGCGCTGGAGGTGATCGGCAAGCCGGCGCACACCATCCGCAAGGTGGTGCCCGAGGTGCTGGAGCTGGTGGGCCTGGAGGGCAAGGCCGACCGGATGCCGCACGAGCTGTCCGGCGGCGAGCAGCAGCGGGTGGCGATCGCCCGCGCGTTCGTCAACCGGCCGCTACTGCTGATGGCAGACGAGCCGACGGGGAACCTCGACCCGGACACCAGCCAGGACATCATGCTGCTGCTGGAGCGGATCAACCGGACCGGCACGACGGTGCTGATGGCCACCCACGACCACTCGATCGTCGACTCCATGCGGCGCCGCGTGGTCGAGCTGAACCTCGGGCAGGTCATCCGCGACGAGTCCCGTGGCGTGTATGGCGTCGGTCGCTGACCCCCGCCACCTCGACAACCCTACGAAGGACTGACGACCTGCGATGCGTGCAAGCTTCGTGTTCAGTGAGGTGGTCACGGGCCTACGGCGCAACGTGACCATGACCGTTGCGATGATCATCACCACCGCGATCTCGCTCGGCCTGCTCGGCGGGGGGCTGCTGATCGTCCGCCTCATCGACCAGATGAGCCAGATCTACTACGACCGGGTCGAGGTCGCCGTGTTCCTCACCGAGGACGTCTCGAACGGCGACGTCACGTGCACCCAGCAGCCGTGCGTCGACCTGCGGCGCGCCCTGGAGAGCACCCCCGGCGTCGAGTCGGTCGTGCTGGAGACCCGCGAGCAGGCCTACGCCAGGTTCAAGCAGATCTTCGAGACGCAGCCCGAGCTCGTGGAGCTGGCACGGCCGCAGGCGCTGCCGGCGTCGTTCCGCGTCAAGCTGGCGGACCCCGCGCGGTTCCCGGTGATCGAGCAGGAGTTCACCGGCAAGCCGGGCGTGCTCTCCGTCAAGGACCAGGGCACCTTCCTGGAACGGCTGTTCGACCTGCTCAACGGCGTGCGCAACGCCACCTTCGCGATCGCCGTCGTGCAGGGCCTCGCGGCCATGCTGCTGATCTCCAACACCATCCAGCTCTCGGCCTATACCCGAAGAACCGAGGTCGGCATCATGCGGCTGGTCGGCGCCACCCGGTGGTACACCCAGCTGCCGTTCCTGATCGAGGCGCTGGTCGCGGGGGTGATCGGCGCGTTCGCCGCCATCACCGGCCTGGTCATCGCGAAGTTCGCCTTCCTCGACAGGATCCTGGCCGCCCCGATCGAGGCCAACATCATCCCGCGGCTGACCATCCTCGACGTGGTGACCGTCTCGCCGGTCCTGCTGCTGGTCGCCGTCAGCATCTCCGCGATCACCGGCTACGTCACGTTGCGCATGTACGTCCGGCTTTGACGCTGCGCGTCTTGTGAGTGGCGATTGGTGCCAGAACACCAATCGCCACTCACAAGGCGACCGAAGGGAGCCCTCCCCTTGTGAAGGAGAAAGGCCGGAAGGTGATCGCGTCCAACCGTCGGGCTCGGCACGACTACTCGATCATCGACAGTTACGAGTGCGGCATCGTGCTGGTCGGCACCGAGGTGAAGTCGCTGCGGGCCGGCAAGGCGTCGCTGGCCGACGCGTTCGCGTCGGTGGACAACGGCGAGGTGTGGCTGCGCAACCTGCACATCCCGGAGTACACACAGGGCACCTGGACCAACCACGAGCCGCGCCGCGCCCGCAAGCTGCTGATGCATCGCGAGGAGATCGCCAGGCTGGTCGGCAAGACCCGTGAGGGCGGGCTCACCCTGGTGCCGCTGGCGCTGTACTTCTCCGACGGCAAGGTCAAGGTCGAGCTCGCGCTGGCCCGCGGCAAGAAGACCCACGACAAGCGGCAGGACCTGGCGCGGCGCGACGCCCAGCGCGAGATCGAGCGGGCCGCCGGACGGCGACACAAGGGCATGGCCTGACGCCGTAGCCTCCGGTGGACGACGCGGACGTGCAGGCCTCGCTCGCGGCGCTCGGCGTGCAAGGCATCGTGGACATCCACCTGCACCATGCCGTTGGCGCCCATGGCAGTGCCCCTTGCCTGATGGTGCTGATCCGGGCTTGGTCGCACCCGACGACGCTACGAGCGTTCCGCTCGAGTGCGTTTACTCCGAGTAAACGGACATCCCGACACGAGTCGTCGCTTCAGGGACTCGAGCTGCCAGCCCTTGCGTGGCGTTCGCCGGTCGATGTCCAGCACCAGGTCACGGGCGATGGGATCGTTCGGACTAGTATGGGTGCGATCTGGCCAGCGGTGTCGAGGACCGACCATCCCGAGGGTACGTCAGCCTCGTCATAGTGGGTGTCCAGCGGGCCGCAAAGTGATCGCGTCCAACCGTCGGTCGTCAGACCGCGATAAGCCCGCGTATCGCGCGTTCTGGCGTCGGCCAGACCGCGATAAGCCCGCGTATCGCGCGTTCGGCCTGCACGCTGGCCGGCCGACGTGCCAGCCGACCTGCCGGCGCCGCCCGGCCTCACCGTCACCGGCGTGCAACGCCCGAACGAGCTCGTGGTCCACTTCCGGCACCCCACCGACCTGCGCAGCGCCGTCCAGTACTGGCTGGCGGCCCTGGCGCGGCAGGGGTTCGTGCTCGGCACCGGCGACGCCGAGGCCGAGGAGGCCGACATCCCGTTCAGCCGCGGGCCGCTGCGTGGCCGGCTCAAGCTCTCCGTCACCGGTGCCTGCACCATCGACGGGCTGCTCGCGCTCACGCCGTAACCTCGCCGCCGGGTGCCGCCGCCGGGCCACCGCCGGGTGACGCGACCGGCGGGTGACGCTGCGGCCGGCTCAGGCCGGCGGGTGCAGCCAGGTCGTCGACGTGGTGTGGCCGGCGAGGTCCGCCTGGTCGAGCCGCATCGGCTTGTACCGCCAGGTGGCGTACAGCGGGAGCTGGTCGGCGAAGTGCGGGCTGGCCGGGTCGCCGCTCTGGCCGGGCGCGACGACGTTGAGCGCGGTGAGCTGGTTGCCGTTGCCGAGGTGCACGAGCTGGTTGTAGGTGCCGCGGTTCATCCAGATGGTGTCGGGCACTGGTGGCACTGGTGGCACCAGCGGCAGCGGCTCCCAGGCGATGTGCGCGGCTGGCTGCAACCAGGCGTCGAGGCTCGGGCCGTACTGCGCCGCGAGCTGGTCGAGCGCGCCGACCAGCGCGGCCGTCACGGCGGCGTCGACGGGCTGGCCGCCGAGGTAGTCGTGGGCCAGCGGCGGCGAGCCGGGTGCGGCGCCGAGCAGGCGGGCGACGAGGTTGCCGAGCACGTTGGGGTCCCAGCCGGGCAGCTCGTCGCCGAAGACCTGGCCGACCAGGGCGGGCCACCAGGTGTTGAACACGGCGACCGACGGGTCGTCGTAGCGGCCGTCGCCGTCGGCGTCGACCTGCAGCCAGTCCCAGCCGCGCAGCCGGTCGACCACCGCGGGCAGTCGCGGGTCGGCGCCGGTGTCGACGTGCCCGAGCAGGTCGTCCAGCAGCGTGGAGACGAACACGGTGTCGGCGGAGCCGGACGGGGTGTCGGTGGTGGTGCCGGCGGTCCGGTTGAGCGTCTCCAGCGTGTCCAGGGTGGCGGTGCCGGGCTCGACGCGGTCGAGCTGGTTGACCAGGGTGTTCACCCGGTGGGTCGGGCCCCAGTCCCAGAAGCCGGCGGTGGAGTTGGACCAGCCGGCGGCCGGCTTGTTGTTCCAGCTGGCCAGCCAGCCGCGGGCCGGGTTGACGGCGTGCGGCTGCTCGTCGAACGGGACGAACCCCTGCCATTCCGCGCCGCCGGTGCCGTCGTGCGGCAGGAACGGGTTGTCCCCGCCGGCCCTGATCGGGACCCGGCCGATGTGCCAGTACGCGATGTTCCCGCCGCGGTCGGCGTAGAGCAGGTTGAAGTTGTACGCCGCCGCGGCGGCGGCCGTCTCGAACTCGGCGAGGCTGCCGGCCCTGCCGAGGGACAGCCAGGCGTCGTAGGTCTGCATCTCAAGGCCGCGCGGCGCGATCTTCATCGCGATCGCGGTTGCCAGCGGCGTCGGGGACTGCGGCAGCGGCGAGAGCACCGGCCCGTGCCCGGTCTCGCACAGCAGCTGCCCGCCGGTGACGAACTGCTCGGCGCGGCAGTCCATCGGCAGCCACTGCCCGCGGAACAGGTACTCCGGCGCCGCCGCGCCTGGCAGCAGCCGCACGGTCTCCACGTACAGGTCGGTGTTGTCGGTGCCGCCGCTGGTCAGCGTCCACGCGTGGTTCGCGGTGACGCCGATCGGCACCAGCGGCCAGCCGGCCAGCTCCATGCCGGTGACGTCGAACCCGCCGCCGTGTATGCCGATCTCGTGGTTGACCTGGGGCGTCGAGTACCCCATCTGCGGCCCGCCCATCAGCAGCGGGTGCCCGTCCGCGGTCAGCCGGGGTCCGATCAGCACGGCGTTGGACGCCGGGCCGCGGCGCACGCCGTAGTCGGCGAACACCCGCTCGGCCGCCGCAAGGGACTCGCGGGTTGAGCGGGCGGCGGCCAGCACCCCGGCCGCCGGCAGCCGCGCCGGAGCCTGCTGCTGCACTGGGGCCTGCTGCTCCGGGGCCTGTGACGCTGCCTGTGACGCTGTCGCGCCTTCCGCCGGGACGGTCGTCGGCGCGCTCGGGTCGTCCAGCCAGTGCGTGTCCGCGAAGATCCGCTGCCCCTCGGTGACGCCGAACCGCGCCATGAGGTCCTGCAGCTGCGCGAGGTTGTCCAGCTCCTCGCCGCCGAACGTGCCGAAGAAGGAGCCGAAGTACATGTACGTGGCGATCGAGTCGTCCACCGTCCACGGCCGCGGCGGGCCGAACAGCGCGTACGGCGCCGGCAGGGTGCCGGTCCGCTCGGCGTGCTCGATCCAGGCGTTCATCCCGTCGGCGAAGGACTGCAGCACCGTGCGGGTCATCGGCGAGGCCTGCGCGTACTGCGCCGCGCGCCGCGCCTGCGACCCGAACAACTGCCTTGCGAACACGTCACCGGGCAGCACGGACGGGCCGAACAGCTCCGACAGCGTGCCGGTTGCCGACCTGCGGTGGATCTCCGCCTGCCACAGTCGGTCCTGCCCCTGCACGTAGCCGACGCCGTAGAACAGCGCCCTGGTGCTGGACCCGAACACGTGCGGCACGCCGTACTCATCCCGCACGATCCGCACCGACCCGTGCCCCTGCCCGTCCGGTGCCGCCTGCCCAACGACCCCCGGGCCAGCGATCACCGGGCCGGCGATCAGCAGCGGGACCAGCCCGACCGCCGCGAGCACCACGCGAAACCGTCGAACAGCGCCCATCATCGCCACATCCTCGTGTCGATCAACCGCGGCAACCACGCTAGACCCATCGGCCGGGCGGGGAACAGGCCGAAACTGGAGACCGCGAATGGCATCATCGGCGGGTTCGACCTCAGTGATTCGCTACCGGGCCTGACAAGGGGAACCGATGCCGAAGCTGCGCGTGCACAACGTCTCGATCTCGCTCGACGGGTACATGGCCGGGCCCGACCAGGGCCCGGACAATCCCCTCGGCGTTGGCGGTGGGGGACTACACGAGTGGGCGTTTGCCACCCGGTCCTTCCGCGTGACGTACGGAATGGGCGGTGGCGACGACGGCATCGACGGCATCGACGACCTGTTCATCGCCGAGGGAGACGCCGGCATCGGTGCGACGATCATGGGCCGGAACATGTTCGGCCCGATCCGCGGCCCATGGGACGACGAGACATGGACAGGCTGGTGGGGTGACGACCCGCCGTTCCACCACCCGGTGTTCGTGCTCACCCACCACCCCCGGGCCGCCGTCACCATGCAGGGCGGAACCACCTTCCACTTCGTCCAGGACGGCATCCAAGCTGCACTCGAACGAGCATTCGAGGCAGCCGGCGGCAACGACGTCCGGCTCGGCGGCGGCGCGGCCACCATCCAGCAGTACCTGCGCGCCGGCCTGATCGACCAGCTGCACCTGACCATCGTGCCCATCCTGCTCGGCAGCGGCGAGCGGCTCTTCGACCACCTCGGCGACGGCCCGATCGGCTACACCTGCACCGAGCTGACCAGCTCGGCCTCGGTCGTGCACACCCGCCTCACCCGCACGTAACCGCCCGGCTGAGGGTTCACGGACGTCCACGAACTCGACACCAACGGGATTCGATCATGCAAACGCCCCGCTGGTGTCGAGTCCGTGGAGCATCGTTCCGCTATCCGAAATGGCCGTGATGGTTTCCGGAACAGATGCGGGTAACGTCGGCCGGGTGATCAACGCCCTGCTCCTCGATCTCGGCGGAACCGCCCACCGCTCGGCTCTGGAGATCATGGGCGACATCGCCCTCCGGCGGCCCGAGCTGCGCGAGCTGCTGGCCGAGCGCGGCCCGGTCGGCGAGCGGTACGACGAGCCGTGGCACCGGATGCAGCGCCAGGAGATCGGCGAGCGGGAGTACTGGCAGCGGCGGGCCGTCGAGATCGGCGCCGGGCTGGGGCAAGGAGCTGGGTCTGGGCGGCGCCCGATGACCGGGTGGGCGGTGGTGGTCGGCGCCACCGGCGCGCTGGGCGGTGCGATCTGTGCCCGATTGCGCAAGGCCGACCTGCGGGTCGTCGGGGTGGCCAGGGATGCCGCGGCCCTGGACGCGCTCGATGGGGTGGTGCCCTGCCCTGCGGACATCGCCGACGACGCCAGCGTGGCCCACATCCGCGAGGCCGTCGGCGGTCCGGTCCGGATCGTGGTGCAGGCCGCCGGGCTGCCGGCGAGCGGCCCGGTGGACGCGGTCGAGCCGGCGGCGCTCGGCGCGGCGGTCGCGCTCAAGGCCGGTGGCCTGCTGCGGCTGGTCCGTGCGGTCGACCCCCGGCTGGGGCCCGGCTCCCGGATCGTCGCGCTCGGCGGGCACTACGGCAGCGAACCGGTGCCGCACGCCTGCGCGGCCGGGGTGACCAACGCGGCGCTGGCCAACCTGGTCCGCCAGCTCGCCGACCACTACGGGCCGCGCGGGATCACCGTGCACCTGCTCGCGCCGGGCGCGGTGGACACCGAGCGGCTGCACCGCATCGCCGCGACGGCGGCGCAGCGGCGCGGGGTGCCGGTCGAGGAGGTACTCGCCGGCTACCGCGCGGCGTCACCCCTTGGCCGGCTGGTCACCGCGGAGCAGGTGGCCTGGGCGACGGCGCTGCTGCTCGACCCGGAGGCCGACGCGCTGCACGGCGCCACGCTCGCCCTGGACGGCGGCAGCCGCAAGGGAATCTTCTGATCGATCCACAGTGGAGGGACGCCATGCCCCTGGTACGCATCGACATCATGGACGGCCGGCCGCCGGAGGTCATCGAGGAGCTGCACGCCAGGGTCGCGGCGCTGGTGTCGGAGATCCTGGACGCGCCGATAGAGCGGGTCCGCACCTACATCACCCAGTTCCCAGCCGAGTCGTGGGGCATCGGCGGCGTGTCGGCGGCCAAGGCGCGCGCCGAGGAGGTGCAGGCCCGCCGGCAGGCCATGGACGGCCGCCGGTGACCCCGCCGACGACCCCGCCGGTGCCCACCCGGGCGGCGATGGAGGCGGTGGTCCGGCGCTACTACGACGCGTGCAACGCCGCCGACGTCGACGCGATGGCCGGCTGCTTCACCCCGGACGCCGTGCACTACTTCCCGGCCGGCGCGCCGCAGGGCACGTTCGCCGGCGCCGCCGCCATCGCCGCCGGGTGGGCCGGGTTCGTGGCCGCCGTCGGTTCACAGTGGACGATCGACCACCTCACCGTCGACGAGCAGCGCGCCGAGGTCGTGGTCGAGTGGACGCACTGGAAGACCAGGTTCGGCACCCACCTGCGCGGCGCCGAGTTCTGCCGGTTCGCCCCGGACGGGCGGATCGCCGAGATCCGGGCCTACTACGCCTGCCCCGCGCCGGGCCAGGACGCCTCGTACGAGCTCGGCGACTTCGACTACGCCGGCCGCGGCTACCCCACCGAGCCACCCACCGAGCCCGGCGTGACTGGTCACGTCCGGCGCAGTGGTGTATGAGACGGCTCCGCGTGATCCAGGATGCGCCAGGCGAGGCAGTTGTTCGTCCCGAAACGGGCAGCGTCAGTTATTCAGCGGAGGAGATTTCCGTACGCCGGT
>Ga0210378_10000767_pt1 | contig 16679 bp, 13 predicted proteins | sample PLM1_60_b1redo_FD_155465 | JGI IMG/M metagenome (GOLD analysis project Ga0210378, IMG submission 155465) | Groundwater sediment microbial communities from an aquifer in East River, Colorado, USA - PLM1_60_b1 redo | ecosystem: Environmental > Terrestrial > Soil > Riparian zone | place: USA: East...
GGCTCCGTCGACCGCGGCAATGCGAACCCCCAGTCCAGCAGGGCGGCGGCCTGCCGCCATACGTCGACCGGCCGCCGCTCACCGTGCAGGAACGTCACGACCAGCCGGCGGCCATGCCGGGCCGCCGCCCCGACGAACGTGTGCCGGGCGGCATCGGTGAACCCGCTCTTCACTCCGAACGCGCCGGGGTAGTTGTAGAGCAGCCGGTTCTGGTTGGCGATCTGGAACGGTCCATACCGGACGGACACGCGCGGCACCACGCCGGTGCGCCGCGCCACGTACCGCCGGAAGTCCGCTCGGCGCAGTGCCGCCCGCGCGATCAGCGCGAGGTCGTACGCCGATGTGGCCTGGCCCGGACCGTCCAGACCGGACGGTGTGACCGCGTGCGTGTCGTACGCCTCGAGTCGGTGCGCCTCGGCATTCATCAGCGCCACCGTGCGCGGCGGCCCGCCGGCGGCTCGGGCCAGCGCGTTCGCCGCGTCGTTGCCGGACATCAGCAACAGCGCCTGGAACAGCACGTCCACCGTGTACCGGCCGCCGGGCACCAGCCCGACCCGGGACCCCTCGATGCTGGCGTCCGCGTCGCTGCAGGTGACCAGCCGGCGCCGGTCGGTCAGCCGGGGCAGCAGCGCGAGAGCGGTCAGCGTCTTCAGCGTGCTCGCCGGCGGGTAGCGGCCGTGCGCGTCGCGGGCGGCGAGCACGGCACCGGTGTCGAGGTCGGCGAGCACCCAGCCGCGGGCGGTGAGGTCACCGGGCAGCCGGTGGGCGCGCGCCGGCGCGACGGTGCCGGGGCTGGCCAGCAGCGGGCCGCCGACCGGGGTGCCGGGCGGCGCCGCGGCGACCCCGCCCACCGGCACGGCGAACCCCATCAGCCCGGCCGCGACCGCCGCTGCGAGCAGGTGTCCCGGCCGGCGCACCAGCACAGGCTACGTCTCCGGGCCCCACCGCCTGCCTCCGGTCGGCGGAGGGAAGCGTGATCCAGGCAACGATGTGATGACGCTGCTCAGGTCCCGGCCACGCGCACGTCCACGCAGGTCTACCGTGTTCGCCCGACGCCCGACCGACTCCGGGCCGCTCGCGGCCTGGAGTCGGGCTAACCTGCACACGAAAGGAGAACGTCTTGCGCCCAGTGCGTGGGATGGCGCTCGTGGCGGCGCTGCTTATCGGCAGCATGTCGCTCGCAGCGTGTGGCAGTAACGACAAGGCGACGAACACCGGCGGTGGCGGCGGTGGCGGCGCCGGCAGCAGCCTCAAGATCGGCCTGGCGTACGACATCGGCGGCCGGGGCGACAAGTCGTTCAACGACGCGGCCGCGGCGGGCCTGGAGAAGGCGCAAAGCGAGTTCGGACTGGCGAAGGGGAACGTCAAGGAACTGTCCGCCCGGGCCGGCGAGACCGACGCCGACCGTGCCCAGCGGCTGGAACTGCTCGCCAAGGGTGGCTTCAACCCGGTGCTCGCGATCGGCTTCGCCTACGCCAAGGCGCTGTCCCAGGTGGCGCCGAAGTACAAAAATGTGAAGTTCGGCATCGTGGACGCGACGGTTGACGACGTGAAGGGCGACAACATCTCGAACCTCGTCTTCGCCGAGGAACAGGGCTCCTACCTGGTCGGCGCGGCGGCGGCGCTGAAGTCGCAGGCGGGCCACATCGGGTTCGTCGGCGGCTGCGACGTGCCGCTGATCCACAAGTTCGAGGCGGGGTATGACGCGGGCGCCAAGAAGATCAAGCCTGACATCAAGATCGACTCAAAGTACCTGTCCACCCCGCAGCAGGCCTGCTCCGGCTTCAACGACCCGGCGGCCGGCAAGGAGGCGGCCAAGGGCATGTACGACGGCGGCGCCGACATCGTCTACCAGGCGGCGGGCGGCTCCGGCGGCGGCGTGTTCCAGGCGGCGAAGGCCGCCAACAAGCTGGCGATCGGGGTCGACTCCGACCAGTACAACACCGCCGGCCCCGAGGTGCAGAGCGTGATCATGACCTCGATGGTCAAGCACGTCGAGGTCGCCGTGTTCACCTTCCTCAAGCAGGTAAAGGACAACCAGTTCAAGAGCGGACCGCAGACCTTCGACCTCAAGGTGGACGGGGTCGGGTTCTCCACCTCCGGGGGCAAGATCGACGACATCAAGTCCCAGCTGGACGACCTGCGGCAGCAGATCATCGACGGCAAGATCACCGTTCCGACTCAGTAGCCGGCGCCCGGGCCTGGGGCGCACGGTAGCGTGCGCCCAGGGCCTGTCCCGCTCGTGGGAGGTATCGCCATGTCCACCCCGGCGGCTGGCAGCGTCCCGGTGGCGACGGACGCGCCGGCGGTGGAGCTGCATGGCATCACCAAGCGGTTCCCCGGCGTCGTCGCCAACCGCGACATCGACATCGTCGTCCAGCCCGGCACCGTGCACGCGATCGTCGGCGAGAACGGGGCCGGCAAGTCCACCCTGATGAAGATCCTGTACGGGATGCAGCGGCCGGACGAGGGCAGGATCTCCGTCAACGGCGAGCCCGTGTCGTTCTCCTCGCCGGCGGACGCGATCAGCGCCGGCATCGGCATGGTGCACCAGCACTTCATGCTCGCGGACAACTTCACGGTGCTGGAGAACGTGGTGCTCGGCGCGGAGCCGGGCCGGCTCGGCGTGCTGGACTTCGCGGCGGCCAGGCGCCGGATCCGGGAGATCTCCGCGGCGTACGGCCTGGACATACGACCCGAACGGATGGTCGAGGACCTCGGCGTCGGGGACCGGCAGCGGGTCGAGATCCTCAAGGTGCTCTACCGCGGCGCGCGCATCCTCATCCTCGACGAGCCCACCGCGGTGCTGGTGCCGCAGGAGGTCGACGAGCTGTTCGGCAACCTGCGTGAGCTCAAGGCCGAAGGGCTCACCGTCCTGTTCATCTCGCACAAGCTGGACGAGGTCCTCGCGGTCGCCGACGAGATCACGGTGATCCGCCGCGGCACCACCGTGGCCACCGTGCGGCCGGCCGACGTGACCGCGCGGCGGCTGGCCGAGCTGATGGTCGGCAGCGACCTGCCGTCCCCGGAGACCCGGGAGTCGACCGTCCGGGACGAGGTGGTGCTCGCGGTCGAGGGTGTCACCGTCCGCGCCGAGGACGGCCGCACGCTGATCGCGGACGTGTCGCTGACCATCCACAGCGGCGAGGTGCTCGGCATTGCCGGCGTCGAGGGCAACGGCCAGGCCGAACTGGTCGAGGCGATCATGGGCCTGCGGCCGGCAGAGTCCGGTCGGGTGCTGCTGTCTGGGCGAGACCTGACCGGCATGCACACCCGCCCGCGGCGGACGGCCGGGATCGGGTTCATCCCCGAGGACCGCACTCGGCAAGGGCTGCTGCTGGAGGCCACCCTGTGGGAGAACCGCATCCTCGGCCACCAGACCGAGCCGCCGAACGTCTCCGGCATCTGGATCGACCGGGCCGGCGCCCGTCGCGACTGCGAGCGGATCGTCGAGGAGTACGACGTCCGCACCCCCAACATCGAGGTGGCGGCGTCCGCGCTGTCGGGCGGCAACCAGCAGAAGCTCATCGTCGGCCGCGAGATGAGCTCCCGGCTGTCGCTATTGGTCGCCGCGCACCCCACCCGGGGGGTGGACGTGGGCGCCCAGGCCGCGATCTGGGACCATCTGCGCGCGGCCAGGGCCGAAGGGCTGGCCGTCCTGCTCATTTCGGCCGACCTGGACGAGCTGATCGGCCTGTCCGACTCGATCAAGGTGATCCTGCGCGGGCGGCTGGTGGCCGACGCGGATCCGAAGACGGTCACGCCCGAGGAGCTAGGCTCCGCCATGACCGGCGCCGGGGACCACCGGGGCGGCCCAGAACCATCCGATGTGGACGAAGCAACGGCCGACTGGCCTGCGTCCGCAGCGGACGGAGCCAGTGTTGGCTCGGTTGGCCCGGCCGGCTCGGTTGGCCCGGTGGGGCCGGTCGGACCGGCTGGTCCGGCGGCGGGCGGGGCGGTCGACGAGCCGGCGGATCCCCTCGGCGGCCGGCACCGGGAGCCAGGGGGCGGGACATGAGGTCGCGGTTCGACACCGAGCGCATCCTGCTCGCGCTCGCCGCGCCGACCCTTGCCGTCCTGGTCGCGGCGCTGCTGTCCTCCGTCGCGTTGCTGGTGGCCGGTCACTCACCGCTGAGCACGTTCCAGAGCATGGCGTCGTTCGGAGTCGACTCGGGCAGCATCGTCCAGATCCTGAACAAGTCGATCACCTACTATCTGTCCGGCCTGGCCGTCGCCATTGGGTTCCGGATGAACCTGTTCAACATCGGGGTCGACGGCCAGTACCGGATCGCGGCGTTCTTCGCCGCGGTCGCCGGGGGCGCAGTGGCCCTGCCCGCCCCGCTGCACGTGCTGCTGATCATCCTGGTCGCGGCCGTGGTCGGCGCGCTCTGGGCGGCGATCGCCGGCGTGCTCAAGGTGACCCGCGGGGTGAGCGAGGTCATCTCGACGATCATGCTGAACTTCATCGCCGGTGGCATCGTGGCCTACCTGCTCAACCCGGACCGGCTGGCGGTCCGGCAGGGCAGCCAGCTGATCAACACCCACCCGCTGCGGCAGAGCGGCTGGTTTCCGGGCATCCCGCTGCCCGGTGGGGAGGTGTACGGCTTCATCGTGGTCGCGGCGCTGTGCGGGGTCGGCTACACGGTGCTGCTCAACCGCACCCGGTTCGGCTACGACCTGCGGGCCACCGGCCTGTCGGAGACCGCGGCGGTCGCCAGCGGGGTGGACGTCAGGCGCATGGTGGTGCGGACGATGCTCATCTCCGGCGGGGTGGCCGGCCTGGTGGGGCTGCCCACGCTGCTGGGCGAGAGCCACTCCTACGGGCAGGACTTCCCGCTCGGGTACGGCTTCACCGGCATCGCGATCGCGTTGCTGGGGCGGAACAACCCGATCGGCATCGGGCTCGGTGCGCTGCTGTGGTCGTTCCTCGAGCAGTCGTCGCAAATCCTCGACCTGGAGGGGGTGCCGAAGGAGATCGTGACGATCATGCAGGGAGTCACGGTGCTGTCCGTCGTGATCGCCTACGAGTTGGTCCGCCGGTTCTCGCTGGTCCAGCAGCAGCGGCGGGTCGGGGCCGAACTGGGCACCGCCGCCCCGACCGGCGACGAGGTGCCGGCGTGACGACGACGTCGCCGGGGCCGGTCGTCTCCGAGCCAGCCGCCGCGCCCGCGCCGGTGCCGGGCCGGCGCCTGCGGCTGAGCCTGCCGGTCGTCCTGCTCGGGCTGGCCGGCGCGCTCGTGCTGGTCTCGCTGATCCGGCTGGTCACCGGCGCCGACGACATCACCTCGAGCGGCACCACCGGCGCGGCGCTACGGCTGGCCGTCCCGATCGGACTCGCCGGGCTGGGCGGGCTGTGGGCGGAGCGGGCCGGCGTGGTCAACATCGGCCTCGAAGGCATGATGATCCTGGGCACCTGGTTCGGCGCCTGGGGGGCGTTCCAGTTCGGCGCCTGGTGGGGCGTGCTCACCGGCGTGCTGGGCGGCGCGCTGGGAGGGCTGCTGCACGCGCTCGCCACCGTGACGTTCGGAGTCGACCACATCGTCTCCGGCGTGGCGATCAACATCCTGGGCGCCGGCATGACCCGCTACCTGTCCGCGCTTGTGTTCGAGGGCACTCCCGGCGGCGGGGTGACCCAGTCGCCGTCGCTGCCACCGATCGGCACCGTGACCGTGCCGGGCCTGTCGCCCTGGCTGCACACGGTCGAGCGCAAGGGGTGGTTCGCCGTGTCCGATGTGGCCGGCGTCCTGGGTGGACTGGTCACCCAGGTTTCGCTGTTCACGCTGCTGGCGATCGCCCTGATCCCGCTGTCGTGGTGGGCGCTGTGGCGGACGAAGTTCGGCCTGCGGGTGCGATCCTGCGGGGAGAATCCGCACGCCGCGGAGTCGCTCGGGGTCCCGGTGTACCGGATGAAGTACCTCGCGGTCGTCATCTCCGGCGGCTGCGCCGGGCTGGGCGGAGCGTTCCTCTCCGAGGTCGCCACGAACATCTACCGGGAGGGGCAGACCAACGGGCGCGGGTTCATCGGCCTGGCGGCGATGATCTTCGGAAACTGGCGGCCGGGCGGGCTCGCCGCCGGAGCCGGGCTGTTCGGGTATGCCGACGCCTTGCAGCTTCGCAGCGGCGGGGAGTCGGTGCATGCGCTGCTCCTGCTGCTCGTCGTGCTGCTCGCCGGGGTCGCGGTGTGGAACTTCCTGCGCGGGCGGCGGGTCGCCGCGGTCGTCACGCTGGTCTTCGCGGCCCTGGTGCTGCTGTGGTTCCTGGGCACCGACCGGGTGCCGGACGAGTTCGTCGGCTTCGCCCCGCACATCACCACCCTGCTGGTGCTCTCCCTGGCTGCGCAGCGGCTGCGGATGCCCGCCGCGGACGGCCGCCCCTACCGGCGCGGGGAAGCCTAGTGTCCACCGTGGACTGGGAGGCGCTGCGGTCGGCGGCGCGCGACGTGATGGCCCGCGGCTACGCGCCGTACTCCCAGTTCCCGGTCGGGGCCGCTGGCCTGGTCGACGACGGCCGGCTGGTGGTCGGCTGCAACGTGGAGAACGCCTCCTACGGCTTGTCCCTGTGCGCCGAGTGCGGGCTGGTCTCGGCCCTCGCGGCGGGCGGCGGCGGCCGGCTGGTCGCGCTGGCCTGCGTCGACCGCGCCGGTGCCGTGCTGTCGCCCTGCGGGCGGTGCCGACAGTTGCTGTGGGAGCACGGCGGGCCCACCCTGCTGGTCGACACGGCCGGCGGACCGGTGCCGATGGCCGAGTTGCTGCCCCGGGCGTTCGGCCCGCAGGACCTGGAGAACGGGCGGCCATGACCCCAGCCATCCACCGTCGATCGTGGTTGGGTCACCGTTTTCGGCCTCGGCACGAGCCTGACGCGGCCAAGACCGGTGACCGGCGGCGGGCGTGAGCGAGGCGTTCGACGCCGTCGATGTGATCCGCACCAAGCGGGACGGCGGTCGCCTGTCCGACGCGCAGGTCGACTGGGTGATCGACGCCTACACCCGCGGCGTCGTGGCGGACGAGCAGATGGCCGCGCTGCTCATGGCGATCGTGCTGCGCGGGATGGAGCCCGGCGAGGTGGCCCGCTGGACGAAGGCGATGATCGAGTCCGGCGAGCGGATGGACCTGTCCGGTGTGGACCGTCCACTCGTGGACAAGCATTCCACCGGCGGCGTCGGCGACAAGATCACCCTGCCACTGGCGCCACTGGTCGCCGCATGCGGGGCCGCCGTGCCGCAGCTGTCCGGCCGCGGGCTGGGCCATACCGGCGGCACCCTGGACAAGCTCGAGTCGATCGCCGGCTGGCGGGCTCGGCTGTCCGGGCCGGAGTTCCTCGCTCAGCTACGGGATGTCGGTGCGGTGGTCAGCGCGGCCGGAGACTCGCTGGTGCCGGCCGACCGCAAGCTGTACGCGCTGCGCGATGTGACCGGCACGGTCGAGTCGATCCCGCTGATCGCGTCGTCGATCATGTCGAAAAAGATCGCCGAGGGCGTGCCGGCGCTGGTGCTGGACGTGAAGGTCGGCTCCGGGGCGTTCATGAAGGAGACGGGCGCCGCACGCCGTCTCGCCGAGGCGATGGTCCGGCTGGGCGAGGCGCACGGGGTGCGGACGGTGGCGCTGCTGACCGGTATGGACACCCCGCTCGGGCACACCGCCGGCAACGCGCTGGAGGTGGCCGAGTCCGTGGAGGTGCTCGCCGGTGGCGGGCCCCCGGACGTAGTCGAGCTGACCCTGGCGCTGGCCAGGGAGATGCTGGCCGCGGCCGGACTGTCCGACGTGGACCCGGCCGACGCGCTGGCCGGCGGGCGGGCGATGGACACCTGGCGGCGGATGGTCGGCGCGCAGGGCGGCGACCCGGACGCGCCGCTGCCCAAGGCGGCCGAGGTGCAGGTCGTGCCGGCTCCGGCGACCGGCGTGCTGCGCCGGCTCGACGCGTACGCCGTCGGCGTCGCCGCCTGGCGGCTCGGTGCCGGCCGGGCACGCAAGGAGGACGCGGTCTCGCCTGCTGCCGGCGTGGTGCTGCACGCCAAGCCGGGCGACCGGGTGACCGCCGGCGCGCCCCTGCTGGAACTGCACGCCGACGACCCGTCCCGGTTCGACCGGGCGCTCGCCGCGCTGGACGGCGCGATCGAGGTCGCCGACACCCCGGTCGCACCGCCGCCGCTGCTCATCGACCGGGTCCCGTAGCCGTACCCCGCCGCCGATGACGACGTTGCGTGGTCGGTGCGGACATCCCCGCACCGTTGCCGACAGTGTGGTCGTCACCCACGAGCCGGAGTCGTCACCGGCGGGGCTGACTCGGCACTGCGGTGGGTCCACCGAACGGTGGACGGCGGGGCCGATCTGGCAGTGGTGGCGTGGGCCGGTGGGGACCGGCAGGCTGGCGCCATGACTGACGACTACGCGATCCGGGTGTCCGGGCTGCGCAAGAGCTACCCCAGCACGGTAGCCGTCGACGGGATCGACCTGGCGGTCGAGCGTGGCGAGGTGTTCTCGCTGCTCGGGCCGAACGGTGCCGGCAAGACGACGACGGTCGAGATCCTGGAGGGCTACCGGCGCCGGGACGCGGGCGAGGTAACCGTGCTGGGCGAGGACCCCGCCGCGGGCCACGCCCGCTGGAAGGCCCGGATCGGCATCGTGCTGCAGAAGGTGAACGACCTGTCCGAGCTGACCGTGCGCGAGTCGGTGCACTCGGTCGCCGCGTACTACCCCGAGCCGCGCGACCCGGACGAGGTGATCGAGCTCGTCGGCCTGGCGGAGAAGCGGGACGCCCGCGGCTCCCAGCTCTCCGGCGGCCAGCGGCGGCGGCTCGACGTGGCGCTCGGCATCGTCGGCGCGCCCGAACTGCTGTTCCTGGACGAGCCGACCACCGGCTTCGACCCGGAGGCCCGCCGGCAGTTCTGGCGGCTGATCGAGGATCTCGCCCACCAGGGCACCACGATCCTGCTCACCACGCACTACCTGGACGAGGCCGAGCACCTGGCCGACCGGGTCGGCATCATCAACGCCGGACGCATCGTGGAAATCGGTGCACCGGAGTCGCTCGGCGGGAGGGCCACGGCGGCGGCCCGGGTGCGCTGGCTGGGCCCGAACGGCGTCGAGTCGGTAGAGACCGACCGTCCGACCACACTGGTCACCGAGCTCGCCGCCCAGTTCGGCGGCGAAGTGCCGGAGCTCGTCGTCGAGCGACCCAGCCTGGAGGACGTGTACCTGCGGATGATCGGACACCAGCCATGAGTGAGCGCCAGGGCTCGTCGCGCGAGCGAGCAGGGACGCCGGCGGTCCGGCCGGCGGCCACCGCCGTGGAACCCGCGGTGAGACCCGCGGACCAGCGGGAGCTGCCGGCCACCGGCACCGCCGGCCCGGCCACGGCGACCAGGGCCGACGCAGCCCTACCGTCGCTCTGGTCGGTGACCTGGGTCCGGGCTCGGGTGGAGCTCCTCGCGTTCACCCGCGAGCGCGAGGCGGTCGTGTTCACCTTCGCGTTCCCGATCCTGCTCTTGGTGATCTTCGGCTCGGTGTTCGGCCGGGAGCAGATCGAGGGCGGGGTGAAGTTCGCGCAGTACTTCGTCGCCGGCATGATCGCGGCCGGGCTGTTCGGCACCAGCTTCCAGAACCTGGCCATCCAGATCCCGATCGAGCGTGACTCCGGCGCGCTGAAGCGGCTGGCCGGCACGCCGATGCCGAAGTCGGCGTACTTCCTCGGCAAGGTCATCCTGGTCGCGTTCGTCGCGCTGGTGCAGAACGTGCTGCTGCTCGTGATCGGCGTGATTTTCTACGGCCTGTCGTTGCCCGCAAGCGACCGTTGGCCGACCTACCTGTGGGTGGGCGCGCTCGGCATCACCGCGTGCACGCTGCTCGGCATCGCGGCCACCGGTCTCGTCCGGAACGGAAGGAGCGCGCCGGCCATCATCTCGCCGATCGCGATCGTGCTGCAGTTCATCTCCGGGGTCTTCTTCGTGTTCGCCTCGCTGCCGAGCTGGATGCAGTCGATCGCGGCGATCTTCCCGCTGAAGTGGATGACCCAGGGTATGCGCTCGGTCTTCCTGCCGGACGCATACGCCCAGCAGGAGCCGGCCGGCAGCTGGGAGCACGGCCGGATCGCGCTGGTGCTCGCGGTGTGGTGCGTGATCGGGCTGGTCGTCGCGATGCGTACGTTCCGCTGGCGAAGCCGAGAGGACGGCTAGCCGATGTCCCGGTCCGGCGGCTTCGCCGCGTCGGTCGTCGACCCGCCCTACCGGATCGGGGACGACCACGCCTGGGTGCTAGCCGCCCGGCTTTGGGAGGCGCTGTTCGGCGTGCTGGCCGCGGTCGTGGCGGCCGGCACCTGCTGAGCCCCGACCTGCCGGTCGCTCGCCCAACGCCGAAATCGGCCGAGAGCTGTACATCAGCGAGGCAACCGTGAAAACACACCTACTCCGGACGTTCGAGAAGCTCGGAGTGAGCGGTCGTACGGCCGCGGCGACCGCGGCCATCGCCCGCGGCATCCTGCCCGCGCCGCACTGACCCCCGCGATCAAGGAGCGACCGTCGCCGTCGGAGATCAACTAGCGACCATGACTCCTTGGTCGCCCGGGGTGGTAGGTACCGTTGCTCCATGTCGAGCCCGATGACCACCGAGTCGATCCGCAGCGCTCCGAAGGTGCTGCTGCACGACCACCTGGACGGCGGCCTGCGGCCGGCGACGGTCGTCGAGCTGGCCCGCCAGGCGGGATACCGGCAGCTGCCGACGACCGATCCCGAGGCGCTCGGGAGATGGTTCCACGAGGCCGCGGACTCCGGCTCGCTGGAGCGGTACCTGGAGACCTTCGCGCACACTGTCGGCGTCATGCAGACCCGGGAGGCGTTGGTCCGGGTGGCCGCCGAATGCGCCGAGGACTTGGCCGCGGACGGCGTGGTCTACGCCGAGGTGCGGTTCGCGCCGGAGTTGCACGTCGAGCACGGGCTGTCGCTCGACGAGGTCGTCGAGGCGGTGCTGGAGGGGTTCCGGAGGGGTGCGACGGCCGCCGCCGGGCGCGGGCACCGGATCTGGATCGGCACGCTGCTCACCGCGATGCGGCATGCGGCCCGGTCGATGGAGATCGCCGAGCTGGCGGTGCACCACCGGGACGTGGGTGTGGTCGGCTTCGACATCGCCGGTGCCGAGGCAGGCTACCCGCCGACCCGGCACCTCGACGCGTTCGAGTACCTGCAGCGGGAGAACTTCCACTTCACCATCCACGCCGGCGAGGCGTTCGGGCTGCCCTCGATCTGGCAGGCGATCCAGTGGTGCGGCGCCGACCGGCTCGGGCACGGGGTGCGCATCATCGACGACATCACCGTGCACGACGACGGCCGGGTCGAGCTCGGCCGGCTCGCCGCATACATCCGGGACAAGCGCATCCCGCTGGAGATGTGCCCGACGTCCAACGTGCAGACCGGCGCGGCCAAGTCGATCGCGGGTCACCCGATCGGCCTGCTGAGACGGCTGTACTTCCGGGTCACCGTCAACACGGACAACCGGCTGATGAGCGACACCTCGATGACCGCCGAGATGGCCGCCCTGGTCGAGGCGTTCGGGTACGGGTGGGCCGACCTGCAGTGGCTCACGGTGAACGCGATGAAGTCCGCGTTCATCCCGTTCGACCAGCGGCTCGCGCTCATCAACGACGTCATCAAGCCGGGGTACGCCGCCCTGCCCGGCTAACCGGTAGGTCCCGGGCAGGGCGGCGCACTTTCAGGGCCTGCCCTAACCGGGCACCAGACCCAGCTCGTCGCCAAGGTCGCCCGCATCGTCCAGGCCGGCGTGGACGGCGACGTCGGGGGTCAGGCCGGGCCGCGGGCCGGAGAGCACGTCGCGCAGCAGCAGGTCCAGCCTCGCGTCGAGGGTCTCCGGGGCGAAGCAGGTCCGCGCGATGTCGGCGTTCACCTGGTGCAGCGTCGGGTCGGGCTGGTCCAGGAACGTCCGGAGCAGGTCGAGCCGGTCGGTGGAGAACCAGAGGAAGCCGAGCCGGCGCAGCTCGCCCAGCACTGGATAGTCGGCGACGACCAGCGGGCGCCGGCATACCGCCGCCTCCAGCACCGGATTGCCGAAACCCTCCCAGGTGGACGGGAAGACGACCACGTCCGCGGCTGCGTAGGCGTCCGCCATGGACAGTCCCTCCGGGACCCGGCGCAGCACCGGACAGCGCGCCTGGTCGAGCAGCGCCTGCAGCGCTGCGCCGTAGCCGTCCTCCGCCGGCCCGGTCAGCCAGTATGCGCCGCCGAGCTGCTCGGCGACCGCGATGCCGGCGGCCACGTTCTTGCGCGGTATCGCCCTGGTGGGCTGCAGGACGAGCAGTTCGCGCTTGTTCAGCCGCAGGCGTCGCCGGGCCAGCCGGCGCCGGCCCCGGCCGCCGCCCATTTCGACGGTGTTGTAGATCGTGACGGCCGAGATGCCGCGTTCGGCCAGCTGCAGCCGGCTGAGCTCGTTGATGGCGATGTGCCGCCAGGCGGGATCGTCCGGTGGCCAGACCTGCACCGCAAAGTCCTGGTCCCGTTGCCAGGGCAGGTCGTGGTGATGCAGGAGCGCGGGCCGTCCGCGCAGGATGCCGGCCAGCGTCTCGGCCGCGGCCGGGTTGCGCGGGAGCGAGAGCAGGTTCTCCACCAGGACGACGTCCGCGCCGTCCAGGGCACCGGCGAGATCCGCCTCGTCAGGCGGCTCCGGTGAGTCCAGATCCAGGCCGGGCACCAGCAGGTCGGGCCGGCCGGCGCCGGCGACGGTATGCACCGTCCAACCGAGACGACGAAGGGCCGACTCCCACTTGGCTGCCTCCACTGACACCCCATCGGCTGCGCCCAGCCGAAACGACACCAGCACCGCGCGCATCCATCACCTCCCCGGGAATCGAAATACGGAGCAAACGTGTCTAGACGCTTTCCGGCCGACTGCGCTAGAGGTGGCAGATGAAGAGTCGGTAACTCCTGTGCATCGGCTGCCGAGGAGTGCGCGGCCGCGCCAACCGGCACGCCTGGGAACCATGTCCGTCTCCGACGTGCTCGCGCTGTGCCGGGCCGGGCATGACGTGGGCGGGCAGGAACTGGTCCTGATGCTGGAGACGTGCCCGACCTGCGGCGGCACCTGGAGACGCTCGGCCGCGAGGTGGTGCCGGCGGTCGCCGACCGGTTACGGGTCCTTAGTCGTGCCAGCGCAGGCAGGTGGAGATCTCCGCGACGGCGGCGACCCACACGTCGAACGGCACGCCGGTCTCAGCCGCCCGGCCGGCCAGCGCCTCCTCGACGCCCGCGAGCTGGCAGTAGTCGGCGAGGTCGCGCGCTAGGTCGACGGCGCCGGGCTCCGGGGCGGCCAGGTCGTACCGCTCCTCGTCGGGCAGCTCGACCGGCAGCTCCTCGGCGTCCCGGATGAGCGGCCAGGTGTCCAGGTCGGCCAGGTCGTGGTCGGCTTCGGTCCGGCAGAACGCGACCAGCCCGTCGACGGTGGCGAAGACGTCGACGGTGAGGTCGCTGCCGAGAAACCGCGGCTCGTCATCGACGTAGGTGCGCAGCGTGTAGCCGCGGCCGGTTGGCACGGTCAGCTCGATCGGCAGGATGCCGGCCTCCGCCCACACGCTCCCGTCGCCGTCTTCGCCGTCTTCGCCGTCTTCGCCGTCTTCGCCGTCTTCGGCCTCCTCGTCGGCCTGGAGGGCGGCGGTAGCCGGCTCGGTGTGCTCGGCCGGCTCAGATCCGAGCACGGCGGTCCCGGTTGCCGCGGCCGCTGCTGCCTCCTCGGCCCGCGCCGCCTCCCCGACCGGGCCGTCGCCGGCCCCCGCGTCGCCGGCCCCCGCGTCGCCGGCCCCCGCGTCGCCGGCCCCCGCGTCGCCGGCCCCCGCGTCGCCGGCCCCCGCGTCGCCGGCCCCCGCGTCGCCGGCCCCCGCGCCGCCGGCCCCCGCGTCGCCGGCCCCCGCGTCGCCGGCCCCCGCGTCGCCGGCCGCGGCGTCTCCGGTCACTGCGTCTCCGGTCACTGCGCGAGCGGCGAGGACCGCCTCGGCCGGCGTCTCGCCGCGCCAGTCGAGCAGGTCGCCGAGCCGGTCCAGGACGCCCTCCCAGCACCGGTCCAGCGCCTCCCCGACGTCGCTCCACCGCTGCTCGCCACCACCGCCGGCGAAGGAGACCTCGTCGGAGAGCAGCTCGGCGAACTCCGGCGTCTCCTCCACCAGCCGCAGCAGCGTGCCGTCGTCGCAGCAGTCCGCGATCCGGTGCACGATGTCGAGCAGGTCCGACATCTCCGAGACGGTGAACGGGTCGGGGTCGCCGGCGGCCAGGTCGTACACGCCGTCCAGGTCGAACTCGTAGCCCTCCTCGGGCTCCAGTTGAGACGCCGGCAGCCGGCGCAGCGCCGGCCACTGCGGATGGTCGGAGAGATCGTTCTCCTCCCCGGACTGCAGGTAGCCGGCGAGCTCGGCGGCGTTGGCGAACAGCAGCACGGCCCGCCCGGTGCCGAGGAACGCCTGCCACTCCTCGCCGTCCTCCAGCCACGGGGTCGCCCACAGCGTGACGCCGGAGCGCCCGTCGAGGGTGAGCCGGATCGGTACGACAGACGCCTCCGACGGCCTGGTCACGACACTCCTCGCGGTAGGGCGGCCACGCGACGGCCGCCAGCCTAGCCGGGCATCATCACCGGGTTCGGCGTCGGGCGAGGTTCGCTGTTCCGGTGGCGTGTCCCGCCGGTAGGTGACGGACGTCTCCCGGCACGGCCCGCCGGCGTCGGCGCCCGCTGTCCGACCGGGACGCCGGTCTAGATGCCCATGGGGTGCCAGACGGTCTTGATCTCCAGGAACGCGGTGAGCCGGCGGGTGCCGGGGTCGGTGGTCCAGTCCGGCTCCTCCCCGCCGTACGGCGCGCGCAGGACGCGCTTGACGGTGTCGGCGGCCGTTCGCTCCAGCTCGGTGGCGAGCTCGGGCGGCGCCCCGCACAGGTCGATTCCGTTGACGTCCCGGTGGCTGGCCAGCCACGGCGCGAGCTCGGCGGTCCGGCCGGTGAGGACGTTCACGACCCCGGCGGGCAGGTCGGACGTGGCCAGGACCTCGCCGAGCGTGATCGCGGGCAGCGGCCGCTCCTCGGACGCGAGCAGCACGCCGGTGTTGCCGCCGGCGATCACCGGGGCGACGACGCTGACCAGGCCGAGCAGCGAGGACCGCTGCGGCGCGAGCACCGCCACCACGCCGGTCGGCTCCGGCAGCGAGAAGTCGAAGTACGGCCCCGCCACCGGGTTGGTGGCCCCGAACACCGACGCGATCTTGTCGGTCCAGCCGGCGTACCACACCCAGCGGTCGACCGCCGCGTCCACCCGCGACTCGGCGGCCGCTGTGGTGAGGCCCTCGCTGGCGGCGACCTCGGCGACGAACTGCGCCCGCCGGCCCTCCAGCACCTCCGCCACCCGGTAGAGCACCTGCCCGCGGTTGTACGCGGTGGCACCCGACCAGCCGGCGACCGCCTTGCGGGCGGCCCGCACCGCATCGCGCGCGTCCTTGCGGGACGCCTGCGCCGCGTTCGCCAGGAACTGTCCGTCCGGTGTAGACACCTCGTAGGACCGGCCGGACTCCGACCGCGGGAACCCGCCGTCGAGGTAGAGCTTGTACGTCTTGCGCACCGCCAGGCGCGGCTCGGGCTCGGTCATGAGGCGGCCTTCCGAGTGAGCACGTGGCTGGAGCGGAGCAACGGGGGCCGCCGGGCCGGCATGGTCATCACCGCATCGGCTCCTCGTCCGTGGCGAGGTAGGCCGCCAGGCCGTGCCGGCCCCCCTCGCGGCCGAAGCCGGACTCCTTGTACCCACCGAACGGCGAGGACGGGTCGAACCGGTTGAACGTGTTCGCCCACACGACGCCGGCCCGCAGCCGCTGGGCCATCCACAGGATGCGGGAGCCCTTCTCGGTCCAGATGCCCGCGGACAGCCCATACGGGGTGTTGTTGGCCTTCTCGACCGCCTCCGCGGGTGTCCTGAAGGTGAGCACGGACAGCACGGGTCCGAAGATCTCCTCCCGGGCGATCCGGTGTGCCTGCGACACGCCGGTGAAGACGGTCGGCGGGAACCAGAAGCCGCGGTCGGGCAGCGAGCAGGCCGGCGACCACCGCAGGGCGCCCTCGGCCTCGCCGGCCTCGGTCAGCTGCCGGATCCGCGCCAGCTGGGCAGCCGAGTTGATTGCGCCGATGTCGGTGTTCTTGTCCAGCGGGTCCCCCAGCCGCAGCGTCCCGAGCCTGCGTTTGAGCATGTCGAGCAGCTCGTCGTAGACCGACTCCTGCACCAGCAGGCGGGAACCGGCGCAGCAGACGTGCCCCTGGTTGAAGAAGATGCCGTTCACGATGCCCTCGACCGCCTGGTCCAACGGCGCGTCGTCGAAGACCACGTTCGCCGCCTTGCCGCCGAGCTCGAGGGTGAGCCGCTTGCGGGTGCCGGCGGCCATCCGCTGGATCTGCTTGCCGACCTCGGTGGAACCGGTGAACGCGACCTTGTCGACGTCCGGGTGCGCGACCACCGCCGCGCCGGTGTCGCCGGCACCGGGCAGCACGTTGACGACGCCGGGCGGCAACTCGGCCTGCTGGCAGATCTCGGCCAGCACCAGCGCGGACAGCGGGGTGGTCTCCGCCGGCTTGAGCACGCAGGTGTTTCCGGCCGCCAGCGCCGGGGCGAGCTTCCACGCCGCCATCAGCAGCGGGAAGTTCCACGGGATCACCTGGCCGG
>Ga0210378_10000768_pt1 | contig 16677 bp, 13 predicted proteins | sample PLM1_60_b1redo_FD_155465 | JGI IMG/M metagenome (GOLD analysis project Ga0210378, IMG submission 155465) | Groundwater sediment microbial communities from an aquifer in East River, Colorado, USA - PLM1_60_b1 redo | ecosystem: Environmental > Terrestrial > Soil > Riparian zone | place: USA: East...
CTCGCGGTCCGGACGTCACGGGATACCCCCCCGAAAGAGGTGCGTAGTCTCTCACTCCCCTAGCGGCCTATGCAAGGACCGATTCCGCAAATCCGCCCGGGGCCCCTCCGGAGGCTTTTTGGGTCCGGGGCCTGGACGCTCGCGGCGGAGCATGGTACATCCCCATCTCCTTTAGCGATGGGAGCTCGGAGCGCGATGATCTCCACTGCGGCGCGGGGCCGGACGCCGGTAAAGAGCCCTGGGAAGCGAAAGAGGAAGCGGCGGATAGGACCCCATCTCCTCATTCGCACACTGCGAAAGATTCAGCGGATCCTGGGCCCCGCCGTCTCCGCCGCGCTCGTCATTCTCGTCGTCCTGTTCTGGAGCGCCACCGCGCTCCTCTACCTGGCCGAGCACGGGCGCAACCCCGAGTTCGACACCTTCTGGGCGGCCGTGAGATGGGTTTTCCTGACCGTGTTCCAGGGCTCACCCTGGGATGCCCAAACGTTGATTGGGAAATTCACGGCCTATGGGGTGGAGGTCCTGAAGCCCGTATCCATCGCGGTCCTGACCGCGGCGTTGACGTCGTACCTTTTCCAACTCATCGTACGCAGAGGCTCGGGGATGGGGAGGGCTCACGTGAAGAACCACATAGTCATCTGCGGTTGGAGTAGCAAGGGCGCCGAGATAATCGGGGAGATCAGAGGCCGTGGCGACGAGGAGAGCGAGCGTCAGGTCGTGGTCCTGGCGCAGCTGGAGTCCAGCCCTACAAAGGACGAGCTCACGACCTTCATCTCGGGTAACCCGACGGAAACCCACGACCTGAAGCGAGCGGGCATAGAGCGCGCCGGTGTGGCGATCGTTCTGGCCGACAACTCCTACGCGGACATAGACGTCGAGGAGATGGACTCGAGGACCCTCCTCACGACTCTGGCCATTGAGTCCCTTAATCCCGACTGCTACACGTGCGTGGAGGTCGTGCACTCGGCCAACCGGGAGCACTTCAACAGGACGACCGCGGACGAACTCGTGGTTAGCGGGCATCTAACCGGCGCGCTGCTCGCCCATTCGGCCGTGACCAGGGGCCTGTCCAAGGTCGTCGACGACCTCCTCACCTTCCCGGCGGGAGACGAGTTCTACTGGGTGAATATCCCTCCGGGCTGGGCGGGGATGAAGTTCTACGACGCGCTGACCCAGCTCAAGCTGAGGCTCGACTGTCTACCCGTCGCGATCGGGCACGATGGTAGCTATACGACCAACCCATCGGCCGATCACGTCCTGGGCGAGGGCGACCGCCTGCTGGTGATCGCCAAGACGGAGCCACGCATCGACGACCTCAAGAGCGAGGAGTCCCCGAGATGACGTCTGCGGCCGAACGAGTGCGAGGCGGAAGCCCGGAGGAGCGCCAGCAGTTCATCGTCGAGGTCTTCGTCTCTGCTTTCCGGGACCTCATGCAGGCCGATCCCGATGCATGGAGGGGGAAGTTCCGCAAGATGGCGTCCACGCCTTTCGCGTTCTATAGGGGGAGCGCCGCGCTCTTCTACGCGGACATGGCCGGAGAGGAGGACCCCTTCGCGAACGACCAGACCGGCAGCGTATGGATCCAGGGGGACCTGCACGCCGCGAACTTCGGGACTTACATGAACAGCGCAGGTGTCCTGGTTTTCGACGTCAACGACTTCGACGAGGCCTACGTCGGGCCGTTCACTTGGGACATCAAGAGGCTCGTGGCGAGCCTAGCGCTGCTGGGCTACGAGAAGGCCCTCTCCGACGAGGAGATCGGCCTGTTGATCGAGACGGTGATCAGGAGCTATGCCCAGCAGGTGGCGAGGTTCGCCGGAGCCGAGAGCGACAGAGCATTCGCGCTCACTCTGGCAAACACGGAGGGAAAGCTCCTCGAGGTCATCCGGTCGGCCCGACTGCGGACGCGCTGGGAGCTTCTCGAGCAGTTCACCAAGATCGAGGACTACGAACGAACCTTCACGATCGACAAGCTGACGCGCTCCGTCGACGCCCCCACCAGGCAGAAGGTCGAAGCGGCCTTCGCCGAATACCTCCAGACCATCCCGACCAGGAAGCGTTTCGGCGGCGTCAGCTACAACGTCAAGGACGTGGTGATGCGCAAGGGAATGGGGATCGGGAGCGCGGGCCTCCCCTCATACAACGTCCTGGTGGAGGGGCCCACACAGGCCCTGGAGAACGACATCATCGTCTATATGAAGCAGGCGGCCACCGCCGCCCCAAGCCGGACTGCCACGGACCCCAAGATCAAGGACTACTTCCTGCACGACGGGCACCGCACGGTCATCTCGCAGCGGGCCCTCCAGGCGTATGCGGACCCGTGGCTGGGCTACGCCACGCTCGATGGAATCGGCCAGCTCGTGGCCGAAGCCTCGCCGTATGTGAGCGACCTGGATTGGGGCGAGGTCAACGACCTTGACGACATCGTCCAGGTGCTCGGCTACCTGGGGCAGGCTACCGCGAAGATTCACTGCGTGTCGGACGAGGACAGCGACCAGACCCTGGTGCCCTTCTCTACCGACCAGGCGATCAACGATGTCCTCGCGGGACACGAAGACGAGTTCGTGCTGGCGATGAAGGACTTCGGGAAGGATTACGGGGACGTCGTCCGCGACGACTACCGACTGTTCGTCGACGCCTTCCGGAACAAGATGTTCCCTGGGCTCTAGCACCTACTTCTCTTCTACAGCACCTGATCGGACTTGGCGGCGAAGACGAAGTCGCTCTCTGTCAGCCCATCGATCTTGTGAGTCCAGACGGTCAGTCGGACCTTCCCCCAGGCAAGATAGATGTCTGGGTGGTGCCCCTGCTCCTCGGCCAGGTTCCCGACCCGATCTGTGAAGTCGAGCGCCTCGCGGAAGTTCTTGAAACGGAACTCCTTCTCGAGGTGGTGCTCGTGCACGACGCGCCAGTCGTTGCCCAGCCGGGCCAACAGGTCGTCGAGCTCGGGTCCGCGAAGGGGCGGCGTTCCAACTTTGCACGGAACGCACTGAAGCTTGGCCAGGTCACGCATCCAGGTTATGAGCCCTTCGTGTACCAGACATCGCCGCAACAGTACAGGGAGGAGCCGTCGGCCTCGCCCCATATCACGTGGGCGATACCGGTCGAGCTCACCGCGATACCGAAGTAGTCGCCGTCAGTGAACGTGTAGCCCTCTGGGCTCTTGTACGAGGCGCCCGACCCGAGGTTAGAGAGCCGAACATGCGCCCCCCAGGTCGCGCCGCCGTCCGTGCTCGGCGTGTACCAGGTGTTGAAACTGCCGGTCTGGTCGTCCTGCCACGCGAGGCGGAAGTCCCCCGGGATCGGGCCATCGGCTATCTGCGGCACGCTGCTGTCACCCAGGGCGTTCACGAGCACCTTTGCGCTCCAGTGCGCGGCGTCGTCCGACGTCTGAACGTAAAGGGACTTCGGTCCGTTCGGCACCTCGGCGAACGTGTAGGCGAATACCATGTGGCTGTTCCCGTCTATCGCTATCGCGCCGGTCGCGGCGAAATAGTCCGAGTAACAGCCTGGCACGGAACAGGGCGGCGGTGGCGCGGCGACGCCAAACGAAGTGAGCGTCGGGCTCGCGCATGAGATGGTCCCAGAGGGTGAGCACCGGAGCAGCGCGACCTCAACGGGTCCGTCGAAATCGTGGCCGTGCCCCGACAGGGTGCTCTCGCCATCGAGCGCGAAGAACACGTCCCCGTTCGGTGCGATGGCCCCGGCGTTCGCGTACCACCACAGGTGATCATCGTTCACCTTTTGCGGCGGCAGGAATGACTGGCCGTAGTCGTGAGAGGCGACCACCATGCTGGCGAACTTGTCGTTGAACGCCACGTACACGTCCTTGCCGGAGGGGGAGATCACGAGGATGGGCTTGTCCATGTACCTCAGCCCGCCGTTCATGGTCACCGGCGCGCTCCAGGAATCGCCCCCGTCATAGGACTTGAAGAGCTGCACACCCGGGTTGAACTGGTCCATGAACGCGACGTAGATCGTCCCGCAGTCGCAGGAGGCGTTAACGTCGTGGGCGACCTGGATCTGGGGGTCGAACTGCCACCCGATCGTCTTGCAATAGGTCACACAGACGAACGTCTCTGGCCCGAAGCTGGCGCCGCCGTCGGTGCTGCGCCGGAACAAGACGCTGGTCCCCGGGCAGTTTCCCTTGCAAGCTGAGGCATTTATGCCCGTGATCAGCTGGTAGACGCGGTTGGGGTCGTTCGGGTCGACGGCAACGGTCGGCTCCCAGTTCGTCTGATGCTTGGGGTTGATGTCATACCCTGCTGGGCGCTCGTCATCGAAGCCCGCCGATGCCGACGCCGGCGCGGCGACCAGCGCCGCCGTAACGAGCAGCCCCGCAACCGCCAGTAGGACCAGGCGCCGTGCGCGCACTCGAAGATCTCCTGCCGCCCCGATCCTCATGGCTTCCCCCTTTCCACGGAATGGAGGATCTTACCTTCGACTCCATCTGTCAGCATGCCCGTGCCAGCGTCGTTGTGCTCCATCGCCTACGATGTGGCTTCCCGCCGCTGGTGGGGTCGGGACTGTGGAGAGGAGGAACCCTCGTGGGTGTGCAAGACGACATCGAGTTGGTTCGCAGGGGATTCGAGGCATTCATCGCCGGCGACGTGGAGTGGATGAACGAGCACCTGCACGAGAACGTGGTATGGCACTCGCCCGGCCACAACGTGCTCTCCGGCGACTATCGCGGGCGGGAGAGCGTGCTGGCGTTCTTCGCCAAGACCGTCCAGGTCGCGCTGCCAGAATTCGACATGCACGACATCGTGGCCTCCGACGACCATGTCGTCGCAATATTCACCATCAACTGGCGCCGCAACGACAACGGGCAGACGTTCGAAGACCGCGTTGCCCAGGTCTTTCACGTCGAGAACGGCCAGGCGCTCGAGGTCTGGACCATGACCGAGGATCAGGCCGGGTTCGACAAGTTCTTGGAGGGCGTTCAGGCCTAACCCTCGGAACCCCGGGTCAGCCGGTCAGGCTCCCCGCCGAGCCATGGTAGACGAAGGCCCGGCCCTCATCCGTCTGGCCGTTGTCGTAGTAGGGAGCCCCCACGATGACGTCCTCGTAGCCGTCCTCGTTCACGTCCCCGGCACTCGCCACCGCGGAGCCGAAATAGGCGTTGGCGTGGTTGGACTCCGCTATCCAGTTGGGGATGATGCTGAGTCCATCTGCCGATCCGGAGAAGACGAAGGCTCGCCCCTCCGAGTCTTGGCCATGCGTATACCACCTTGCCCCCACGATGACGTCCTCGTAGCCGTCCCCGTTCACGTCACCGGCACTCGCCACCGAGTAGCCGAAAAAGGCCCTAATCTGGTTGGGCTCGAGCTTCCAGTTGTAGATGGTGCTCAATCCCCCCGCCGATCCGAGGAACACGAATGCCTCCCCCTCGTAGTCGTCGTTGTCGTCATAGTAGAAAGGGGCCCCCACGATTACGTCGTCGTAGCCGTCCCTGTTCACGTCCCCGGCGCTGGCTACCGAGTAGCCGAAGTTGGCGTAGTACCAGTTGGACTCGGCCTTCCAGTTGGTGGTAGTGCTGAGACCCTCGGGCGAGCCGAGATAGAGATAGGCGCGCCCCTCTGCGCCCTCGCCATGGCTGTAGTCTTCCGCCCCCACGATGACGTCGTCGTAGCCGTCCCCGTTCACGTCCCCGGCGCTCGCCACCGAGAAGCCGAATTCGGCGCCCTCCTGGTTGGACTCGGCTCTCCAGTTGGGGGTAGTCCTGAGACCCCCCTGCGAGCCGTAATAGACATAGGCCCGCCCCTCGTAGTCCTGGCCGTTGCTGTACCTGAACGCCCCCACGATGACATCGTCGTAGCCATCCCCATTCACGTCACCGGCGCTCGCCACGGAGTTGCCGAAGTAGGCGGTGGCTTGGTTGGACTCGGCTCTCCAGTTGGGGGCTCTGCTCAGGCCCCCCGCCGAGCCGTAATAGACATAGGCCCGCCCCTCCTTGTCCTGGCCATGGGTATATCCGCTCGCCCCCACAATGACATCGTCGTAGCCGTCGCCGTTCACGTCCCCGGCACTCGCTACCGCGTTGCCGAAGTAGGCGGAGGTCAGGTTGGACTCGGCTCTCCAGTCAGGGGTGCTGCCTAATCCACCCGCCGATCCGCTGAAGACGAAAGCCCGGCCCTCATCTATCTGGCCGTTGTCATAAGCCTCAGCCCCAACGATGACGTCCTCATAGCCGTCCCCGTTCACGTCCCCGGCACTCGCTACCTCGGAGCCGAAATAGGCGTTGGTCTGGTTGGACTCCGCAGTCCAGTCGGCCGAGGAGCTCGGGCTGCCACCGTCATCCTCGGAGGCCAAGGCGTCGGCGCCGAGTCCGCTCCAGCAGATGAGAAGAACCGACAGGAACCTGAGGATCGGCTTCATCGCCATCCCTTTCACCTAGCGGTGGCTGGGTGAACTCTAAGTGTCCCCGCGTTCGCCGGAAGACCCGCCGTCCCGCTCCTCGGTCGCGGGTGGGGTGTCGTCCTCCGGCGTACGTTCGGGGGTGTCGCGCATGTTGCGCCGCTGGTTCCGGGCGACCCGTCGCTCGTCTTGCGCGGCCGCCTTCCGCGCCTTGACCGCATCACGATTCCGCTTCCCGAAGCTGTCTGGCATCGTTGGCCTCCTTGCTTGCTTTGGTCCCCGGCCCTGGTCGGGCACATGCGCCGCGAAGTCGATCCGCGCTATCGGGTGCAAAACCAGGGGCATGCCGCTCGGCACCTGAGGATGCCCGGTGCCGCCACTCCAGACTAACAGGACTCACCTGCGTCTCTTGTGGCGCTGGCTGCTCTGGTTGAGAAGGTTCACGAAGCCGATGGTGGCGAGCAAGCCCGAGCAACGCCCACCCTAGGCTTCTATATGCTCGATGGGATGGCATTCGCGGCTCTGATCTCATGAACGTGGCCGGCGCGGTCACTGTCGTCACGGGAGCCTCCTCGGGCATCGGCAGGTCCACGGCCCTCGCCTTCGCGACCGCAGGCGCCGATGTGGTGCTGGCGGCCAGGAGGCAGGACAAGCTCGAGGAGGTCGCAGCCCAGATCGCCCAACGAGGCCGACGGGCACTGGCCGTGCCATGTGACGTCTCCGATCTCGCTCAGGTCCAGGAGCTGCACCGAAGGACGGAGAGGGCCTTCGGACGCTGCGACGTCCTGGTGAACAACGCCGGGATCCCGGGAGGAGGCCCGTTCGCCGAGCTCAGCATGGAGCAGATCGAACGGATCGCAAGGGTCAACTACCTGGGCGTGCTGTACTGCACCAAGGTCTTCCTCCCCATGATGCTCGCCGCGGGGCGTGGACACGTGGTGAACATGGCCTCCCTCGCCGGGCGCTTCGCCGTACCGGGTTCATCCGTGTACTCCTCGACCAAGCATGCCGTGGTGGCGTTCTCCGAGGCGCTCTATTACGAGCTCGGCCCGAGCGGCGTCCTGGTCACGGCGATCAATCCCGGCCTGGTGGCAACGGAGGGCTTCCCGCACCGCGACGCCCTGGAAGCGGGTCGAAAGGTCATGTCGCCTGACGACGTCGCTCGGCTCGTCACGCGAGTGGTGAAGGAAGGAATCGGCCCCGAGCGATCGATCCCCCGCTGGATGGCTGCGCTGCAAGCGGTTCGCGTGCTGGCGCCTCCGGTGTATCGGTTCGGGCTTAGGCAGGTGACCAGACGGACCCTCCGCCCCACGCGGGCGGGTGACCGTTAGGAAAAAGGGCAACTGGGGCTTGCGCCGGGACCCGCGACGGGCGTTAACTTCCCCCATGCAGCAGGAAGGCGAGCAGAGGCGCAACGCCACGTTCGGCTTCTCGAGATCGCCCAAGGAGGACGCGGATGCGGCGATTGAGGAGGACGCGAGGCTGAGTCAGACCGTCCGGTTTGCCGCCATCCTGAAGAATGGGAGCCATGGATACAAGCGCCTTCTCATTCTCTATCCGGACTCGCCGGGCGACGGTTACAGCACTGCCCACCGGCTCCTCGGGACGCAGGTGGCTCATGAGACCAAGATGGGGTCACGGGGTCTGAAGACCATATGAGGACACCGCCCGTCCCCGAATCGTACTTGCGCCTGTGGGTCACGGGGACCGAGGAGGACGCCATTCGTGTGTTGGACTCCCTCGATCAGGATGCCTTCGACGAAAACGGTGTCGATGTCACCTACCTCGGCTCGGCGCTGCTCGCCTTCGAGCTAGACGTTCCCGAACAAGACCGATGCCAGCTCCTGATCGGGCTCCGGGGCGACCAGGGCGAGATCGACAAAGGCGTGGAATTCGTGAACGCCCAGGAGGGAGTCGAGGCCAACCGGACTCAGGTTCTCGAGGTCGAATCGTATATCTCGAGCCGCACGCAACCCGCCGAGCCGCTCGAGCTATTCGACGACTAACTGCCTGGCCTCGTCGATTTCCCTCAGGGATCGTAGCTCCTCCAGCACTGGCATGGACCGCTCGAGGTGCGTCTTCGCTTCGGTCGGCCGGTCCACTTGGACCAGGGCACCGGCCAGTTTGATAGCGGTTCGTGCAGACTCCCATCGAGCGCCGAGCTCGGAGAACCCCTCCCGTGCCTTCTCCAGGAGAAGCAGGGCTAACTCGACCTCACCCTGGCTCAGTCTCGTTAGGCCTTCGAGACGATCGGCATAGAACGGGAGTGCCAGGAGACCGGCCTCGCTCGAATGGCGACGCGCCTCTTCCAGCACGCCCGGGGCATCGTCCCAGGCCTCATGATCGCCGATGACATCGCAGAGAGCCTCGAGACGGTATCCGCGCCCCCACCCGAATCCTTCCTCCGGCCGAGACAAGAGATCACGCGCCGCGACGTGCTCGCCTCGTCGGCTGAGCAGCAGCGCCTTCCACACCCACCAGCCAGGTGAAGGACGAACTTCGGCATTTTCCAGCCAGGAGAGGATCCGGAGCATGCGCTCGGCAGACGCCTGCTCGCCCTGAATCTCGTGAACGAATGCTGCCGCCGCAACATGATCCGACGCGAATCCAGGTGGGCGGTCGCGCCGCTCGCCCAGAAGCTCTGCAATAAGCGCGACGTCCTGCCAGAACGCATCCCATTCGCCCAAGCGGCATTTGGCCACGGCCCGGAAGTCCAGGCAGTACAGCCCCATCAACTGGGCGCCCGGGATGGTCCGGCGCACTCCCTCGTCGGCGAATCTGACCGACTCTCGATAACGACCAACCTGGAAGGCAGCCCATGCCGCGACGGCGAAGACGTCGCCGATCTCAAGCGGGTCGCCCAGGTCATCGACGAGCTGCAGCCTGCGTTGGACGACCTCATCCATGCGTCCATACAGCCCGTACGCCTGGTAGTAGGAGATCACGCCGTCCAGAGCTGCTGACGCGAGGTCCGCTCGTCCGAGACGAACGGCCATGTCCGCCGCTCGTTCTCCGGACTCCCTCGCCTGCTGGACCTCGGCCACGGTACCGGCGGATTCCCGGAACGAGTAGGGCCAGAACGCCTGTACGGTCAGAAGCCGCACCCGCTCCTCGCTGTCGCCATCGGGCAGATGTCGAAGGCCGATCTCGAGGTAGGGCAATGCCTCTTCCTGGGTGAGTCTCGACCTCATCGCTCCTCGACCTCGGGTGACCACCTCGAGAGCCCGAGCGCACAGCCCCGCGACATCGGCGTCCCTTCCGTCCCCGTTGCCCGCGGCGAGCCTTGCATCGACCGCTTCCCTGAGCGAAGCCCAGGCCAGATCTCCCTGGGAGCTCAGGAAGTAGGTATCACCCAGAGCGTGGAGGGCCTCGGACTTCTCGATCGGCTGTGCCGCCACGGACAGCGCGACCTCGGCCATCCGTTGGGCGGTATCCAGAGCCAGCCTCCCCCGCGCCAGACGGGAGGCTTCCAGGGCGTATTCGTACGCCTTCGCTCGCATGGCCTCGGTCCTACCGGAATCGGGCCGGGTCTGCTCGCGCACGGAGCGGAAGGCCTCCCCGTAATGGTGTGCCAGCAACTCGATGAACTCAGCCTGCCGCTCGCCGGCCGTCTCTTCCATCCAAGCGGCGACTTCTGCGTGCGCGGTGGCGCGCCCGCTTCGGGGAAGACTTTCGTAGGCGACATCCCTGGTCAGGATGTGCTTGAAGACGTACTCGCGCTCATCGGCCAGCGACGAGGTCAGGCGCGTGATCACCAGCCCCCGATCTTCCAGTCGGCCCAGCGCCTGCTCCAACTGCGCCCGGTCGCTTCCCAAGAGACGGATGAGCGGTCCGGTCCAGAACACTCTGCCGACCACCGCGGCCGACTGGAGCGTACGCTTCTCCAGCTGCCCCAACAGGTCCATTCGCGCGGCCAGCACGCCCTGGACGGTGTCGGGGATCACCACGTCCTCGGCATCCATCCGGGAGCGGTCAACACCTCCTGGCTTGGTCGGACCCAACTCGTCCAAGATGTGGCGGGTGATCTCCTCCAGGAAGAATGGGTTCCCTCCCGACCGTTCCAGGATCCTCCTCTGGACCCGGGGCGGGAGATCCTCCTCGTCCTTCAGGAGGAAACGGATAAGCCGTTCGGTATCTTCAATCGACAGCGGCTCGAGCAGAACGCTCGAAAAGTTCCACCGCCCCCCACCCCACTCGGGACGGCGGCCGGTAAGCTCCGGGCGAGCGGGGCACAGGAACAGGACCGGCCCCTGGACCCGGTCGGCCAGCTCCTCCAGGAGATCGAAGAGGGCCGTGTCTGCCCAATGGACGTCCTCGATCACCGCCACCGTCGGTCGGTCGGTTGACAGGGCTGAGAAATAGGAGCGCCAAGCCGAGGAGATCTCGACGTTTGCCTGCCGCGGCTCCGTCTCGGACTGAGCAATGGCCGGATCGTGCAGGCCCACCGTGAGACACAGGGCCGCGGTGGCCCGGGCCGGATCCGCCGAGATGTCCGGGGAGAGGAGCTCCTTCCCCAGCAACTCGATCTTCTGAAGGGCAAGCCTTGGGGGATCACTGTCCAACACGTCGGCGTGCCGCTTGAGGATCTCGGCCAAGGGCCAGTAAGTGACCCCCTCCCCATACGGCAGGCAGCGGCCCCGGACGATCCTCGGTGGGGTATCCAGGCGCACGGCCCACTCCGAGAACTCAGTGACCAGACGGCTCTTCCCCACCCCCGCATCTCCATAGATCGTGACCAGGTGGGGGTGCCTCGCCGAGGCAACGCGTTCATAGACCGACTCGAGTAAGGCCATCTCCCGATCCCGTCCGATCATGGGCGCGCTGAACGCTGGGGTGGCCCGGGCACCCGGAGGCAGGTCCCCCAGGAGCTCGAACGCGTGGACGGGCTCCTCTTTCCCCTTCAGCCGAAGCGCACCGATCTCGACGAGTTGGAATCCGTGGGCGGCTCGGGCCGCCCTCTCCGAGACCCTGATCTGTCCCGGCTCGGCGGACTGCTCGAGGCGCGCGGCGACGTTCACGGCGTCTCCGGTGACCATGCCCTCGCCAGGCCTCGGCGAGGTCACCGCCACTACGTCCCCCATGCTGATCCCGATCCGCATCGCGATGGTCAGGGCATGGACCTCCTGCAGCGAACGATTCAGATCGCCGAGGGCACGTTGCATCGCCAGCGCGGTGCGCAAGGCCCTCGTGGCGTCGTCCTCGTGCGCGACCGGCACGCCGAACACGGCCATGACCGCGTCACCGATGAACTTCTCGACCGTTCCTCCCGAGGCTTCGATCTCACGTCGCATGGCCTCGAAGTAGGCATCCATGACTTCCTTCAGGCCTTCGGGGTCGAGGCGCTCTCCCAGACCCGTCGATCCCGTGACGTCGGCGAACAGGACCGCAACCAGCTTGCGCTCCTGCGGCAAAGACGCGGCATCCGAGACGGGCTCGCCGCACGAGGGGCAGAACCTCACGAGCCCGGGCAGCTCGGACCCACACCGGTTACAGCGAGGCGCTAGAGGGCTGCCGCAGTTGCCACAGAACCGGGCTCCCTCGGCATTGACCGCTCCGCAGACCCCGCACGTGCTCACGATGAATGAAGTGTACGGAGCGACGACCAACGGTGTTGAACGAAGCGGGCGGCAGTTTGCCTCTCCTTCGTTCTCCGCCCACACTCTCCTCATGAGGCGGCGACCACCCGCTCCTGAGCGGCGACTAGCGACGGTGCTGTTCACCGACATCGTCGGTTCGACGGAGCTCGCGGCCCGCCTGGGCGATCGAGGATGGCGCGAGGTGATCGCTCGTCATCACGCCGTCGTTCGCCGGCAGCTCAAGCGGTTCGGGGGTAGAGAGCTGGACACGGCCGGGGATGGATTCTTCGCCATGTTCGAGCGACCGGCGCCGGCCGTTCAATGCGCTTGCGCCATCGTCGACGGCCTCCAAGCTCTGGGGATCTCCATCCGGGCGGGCATTCATATGGGGGAATGCGAGGTCATGGGGGGCAAGGTTGGAGGTATCGCCGTGATCACCGGCGCACGGGTCATGGGCTCGGGCGGCCCCGGGGACGTCCTGGTCACCAGCACCGTACGTGACCTGGTGGCGGGCTCCGGGCTCCGATTCGCGGATCGAGGGACACATGAGCTCAAGGGGGTGCCGGGGCGGTGGCAACTCCTGGCGGTCGAGTGGGAGCGGCAGCCCCCATCCGCTGGGACGGCCTTGGTGGAGACGATCGCCCAGGCCTCAACCGGGCCTGGCGGAGAGGGCGAACGACCGGGGCGGCGACGAACCATCCTGTTGTCGGGCATCGTGGCGCTCGTGCTGGCGGCAAGCGCGGTAGGAGTGTTCATGATCCGTCGTGGAGGGAAGGTCGCCGAGATCCTGCCTGAGCCGAACACCGTGGCTCGCATCGACCCTTCGACCAACCGGTTCACCACCGCCGTCGCGGTGGCGGAACTGCCCAACGGCGTGGCCATCGGGGAGGGCAGCGTCTGGGTGATCACCCAGGATCGCATCCTCTACCGGATCGATCCAGGGTCCGGCCGGGTGATCAGAACGATCGGGCTTGGCGACACGGGCATCCCCACAGGGATCGCCGTTGGGGAGGGAGCCGTATGGGTAGCCCTGGGGCTCGACGCCCCCGGACAATCGCTGCTGAAGATCAGCCCGAAGGACTACACGATCGGCCCGATCGCCATCGAGGGTAGCGCCGTGGAAAGGGTCGCCGTGGGAGACGGCGCCGTGTGGGCCGTGAGCGGCGTAGACAATTTCCTCTCCAAGATCGACCCGACCACCAACAGTGTCGCCAAGAGGGTGTGCCTGGGTGAACTCGGCGACGTGTGCATAGGCCACCAGCCGGTGGCCTTGGCGTTCTCCGAAGGGACCCTCTGGGTGGCCAACGCACTCGACGCCTCCGTCTGGAGGATCGACCCGAACGATCTCGGCCTGACCCAGGAAGAGATTCCGAAGATCGACCTGAACGATGCCCCGAGCGGGCTGGCGGTCGGGTCCGGCAGGCTCTGGGTGATCAGCGGCGTGGGCAACTCGCTCACGGTGATAGACGCCGGGACCAAAGGCACGATCGCAACCATCACGCTGGGCAAGGGTCCGGTCGGCGTCGCCGTCGACGATAAGGCGGTCTGGGTCGCCGAGGCGTCGGGCCAAGAGGTGATCCGGTTCGACTCGCGAACGGCCACGTTCAGTGGGAGGATCCCGGTGCCGGCCGGCCCGGACCAGATCGCCGTGGGCATGGGGATGGTCTGGGTGACGATCCACGCACCATGACGGGCCGGAGGCGAACGGACCCCTTGACACCGGCGCCCGAGAGGGGCTAACAACAACCGATACGCGCCGCTCCTCATGGCCAGGGACCAAGGGAATCCACGGGGCAATCCATGTCCGGGACAGGTGGTCGCACCCGGTTCGCAGCATGCGTGGGCGCCGTCACGTTGGTGGCAGCCGCCTGCACTGGTGGTTCTCCGAGGAACCCCACCCCGAGCGTCCAACCGTCCTCTCCGGTCTCGCCGGCTTTTCCCTACGGGGGAACGCTGCGGGTCGTGGTCCCGACCGAGATAGTGCCCCAGTGGGAGGTTCTGGCCGCAACGCTCCCACAGCCAGACGCGATCGACTACGAGTCCGAGTTGCGGCGGCTCGACACTCTCCTCGATCCGCAGCTGGACGTCGGGGCTCCCTCCAGGGAGCTCATGAGGTGCTGCTTGACCCGGACGCTGGTCTCCCACTTCGGCCGCCCGACCGACGAGGGTGGGGCTGAGCTCCACCCTGACCTGGCGCAAGACCTGCCCGAGATCTCCGATGACGGCTTGACCTGGACCTTCCATCTGAAGGCGGGGATCCACTACGGCCCGCCGCTACAGGACACCGAGATCAAGGCCCAGGACTTTGTTCGAGCCATCGAGCGCACGATGACTCCCAAGATCGGCTTTTTCTTGTTCGAAGACATCCAGGGCGCCTCGGAGTACTCGGCGGGGAGGGCCAGCACGATCTCGGGGCTGGAGGCCCCGGACGACCGGACCCTGATAATCAGACTGACCCAACCGGGCGGAGACCTCGGGGCCCTCCTGTCCGACCCCACGGCAGCCCCGATCCCGCCCAGCCCTTCCAACCCGGCTGCACAGTTCGGTGCGGCCGACGGCCACAAAGACGGCTACGGCAGGTTCCTGGTGTCTTCGGGCCCGTACATGCTCGAGGGTTCGGACAAGCTCGACTTCGGGGCTTCCCCGCCCGATCAGCGACCGGTCTCCGGGCTGGTCCCGGGGGAGTCGGTGACGTTGGTGCGCAACCCCTCCTGGGACCGGGCAACAGATCCGCTCCGGCCAGCCTATGTCGACCGGATCGAGGTCACGGTCGGCAGCACGCGGGAGGCGGCCGACCGCGACGTCGAAGCGGCCCGCGCCGATATAGCACTCATAACGGGATTCCCAATCTTCCGGCCGGAGCAGGTGACCGACTTCGAGTCCGATCCCTCCAAGGGCAGTGTGTGGCCGGCCGTCTTCGCGGACTGGGTCTTTTTCATCGAGATGAACCTGGCCATTCCCCCGTTCGACGACATTCACGTCCGCAAGGCCGTGAACTGGGCCATTGACAAACAGCGGCTTGGCAGCATCTACGGCACCCCGCTCGTCAGCGAGGTTGCGGGCCACATGGTTCCCAATGGCTTGGAGGACGGCCTGCTCGTCTCCTACGATGCCTATCCGACCCGGGGCGGTCATGGTGACCCTGCTGCGGCCAAGGCCGAGATGGCCAAATCCAAGTACGACACCGATGGGGACGGAGTGTGCGACTCACCGGAATGCCAGGGCATCCGCGCGGAGCCTCATCCGCGCCGCGGATACCCGTCTTTTGGGAAGGAGGTCAGGAATGAACTCAAAGCCATCGGACTCGATCTCGAGCTCGTGGACGTGGACTTCGCCGATACGTTCGACGTGTGGTTCGATCCTAAAGAGAAGATGGCGATGTTCTTGGGGGAAGGGTCCGGCCCCACAGGGCAGCTGAGCGCCTTCAATTTCTTTCGGGGGAGTTTCTACAGTCCGGTCGCGTTCAGCGAGGAGACCACGAACGGGAACATGGTCGGGGCCAGTCCTGAGCAGCTCCGCCGATGGGGCTACGACGTGACCAGTGTTCCCAGCTTGGACGCACGGATCGAATACTGCTTGCCGGCCACCGGAAACGCGGCCTTCCGATGTGCGGCCGACCTTGACAGGTACCTAATGGAGGAGGTCGTCCCCTGGGCTCCGTTCGCCTTCCTACGGCACGTGCCGACCACCTCGAACCGGGTGGTCAACTACGAGTACGACCAGCAGATGAACGTGCCGGCGTTCGACCAGATCGCCGTCCAGGATTGAGACAGGACGTCCCGCACGTAGTCCATGTGTGAAGGCTTCTTGGTGGGCGCTGGAGTGCCTGAGTTCACCGGATAGTGGACACATGTGTCGGAGCATCGTGGACACCTATGACGGGGGTCTGCGATGGATCTGGCTCGCTATGTAGTCGACGCGGTGATGCTCGAGGGCCGGAGCTACCGGGATGTCGCCCGGTCCCACGGGGTTTCCAAGAGCTGGGTCGGCAAGGTCGTGGGAAGGTTCCGAGCCGGGGGGTACTCGGCCATCGAGCCGCGGTCGCGGGCAGCCAAACACATTCCACACCGGACTCACTTGGAGGTGGAGGACCGGATCGTCGCGCTGCGCAAGGAACTCTCAGAGCTGGGCGTCGACGCCGGGGCGCAGACGATCCATTACCACCTGGGAGTCCGAGGGGCACAGGTGCCCTCGGTGTCCACGATCTGGCGGGTGCTCCGCCGGCGAGGGTTCGTGACCCCGCAGCCACACAAGCGGCCGCGGAGCTCCTGGGTGCGCTTCGAGGCGCAGCTGCCGAACGAGTGCTGGCAGTCCGACGTGACCCACTGGCGTCTTCGGGACGGGACCGAGGCTGAGATCGTGAACTTCTTGGACGACCATTCCCGGCTGGCGGTGGCGGCTCGGGTCCTCACCACGGCCACGGCGCCCAAGGTCCTGGAGGTGTTCCGAGACGCCTGCGTACGGTGGGGACCTCCTGCGGCGGTGCTCACCGACAACGGCTGCGTCTACACCACCTGGCACCGTGGTGGCCCCAACGTGATGCAGACCGAGCTGCTCGCCCTGGGGATCGACTACCGCCACTCCCGTCCCTACCACCCCCAGACCTGCGGCAAGGTCGAGCGCTTCCACCAGACGATGAAGTCCTACCTCGCCCGCCAGCCAGCGTCCCAGTCGGTCTCAGAGCTCCAGGGGCAGGTCGACCGGTTCGTCGCCTACTACAACGAGGTCCGACCCCACCGGGCCA
>Ga0210378_10000769_pt1 | contig 16675 bp, 14 predicted proteins | sample PLM1_60_b1redo_FD_155465 | JGI IMG/M metagenome (GOLD analysis project Ga0210378, IMG submission 155465) | Groundwater sediment microbial communities from an aquifer in East River, Colorado, USA - PLM1_60_b1 redo | ecosystem: Environmental > Terrestrial > Soil > Riparian zone | place: USA: East...
AACGACGGGGCCGCGTTCATTCCTCGCAGGCAGCCACAGGACTCGGAGTTCGCGCCCGAGGGTGAGCCGACGAACCCGTACACCGGACCGGCGGTCCCGCCACCACCGCCCATATAGCGGTGCGCTGGCGTTCAGGCGCGAAGCGCGGAGCCCGGCCGGTACGTCGGAGGGCGATGAACCCAGCACCAGCTCCCCGCGTTGTAGATGGAGAGCACGGTCGGGCAGTCGGCGGCCTCGCACACCCGGCCCCGACGGGAGCTCGCAACCCATCCCGGCCTGCTGGATGAACCGCTGACAATCATTCGGCCGACCGTACTCGTCCTCGTCATGCGACATCTCCTTCTCGCCTGGCGATTCGTGGGAGTAAGGGACGCGAGGCCTGCGGGGGCCGCCGGTCGGTCGCTCGACGCGAACCTAGGAAAACATAACTACGCCTTCCCAGTCTACTCGTCGCGCGCCGAAGTGGGCGGCGTGCGAATCAGGCTCCGGGGCCATAGCCGTCTAGCCCTCACCACGTTGATCTCGGCCGCGTAGAGAGTTATCTGCGCCCCGACGTAGAACCATACGAGGACACCGATCACAAGCGCGAAGGTGCCGTATATCGATGTTGCCTGCTGTATGCGGTGGGTGACGAAATAGGTCCCGACGAGCTGCATGGCCGTCCACAGCACGGCACCGACGACGGCACCCGGAAGGACCTCTCCGGTCGAGAGCTTTCGCCGGGTGAGGACCCGGAACGCCACGGCGAACAGGGCGACGTTAAGCGCGAGCGAAACCGGATACCAGAGGAACCTGGCCGCCCCCGGGAGCCCGGGCAGAGTGGACAGGCCGGATACGAAGGTGGTCGCGAGCGTCATCGTGCCGAGGATGGCCAGAAGGACCAGGCCTCGGACGCGCGAGACCAGGAAATTGGGCCGGCGCTCGGGCGGGACCCCCCAGATCTCGTTCATCGCGTGCTGAGCCGCCCGCGTGACGGCGAGGCCCGCCCAGAGAGCGCCCACGATGCCGACCGAGAGGGCCACTCCGCTCCCGTTGAGCGAGTGCAACTTGAGCTGCTCACCGAGCACGGGAAACTGCGAGAGCGCCGAATTCAGGATCCGGTCCTCCAGGCCCGGATGTCCTCGCAGGACGATGCCCAGGACGCTAACGAACACGAGGAGAAGCGGGAAAAGCGAGAAGAAGCCGTAGTAGGCGATCAGCGCGGCGAGGTTGCCCGCGCCGTCGTCGGAGAACTTCCGGAGGACCGCGAAGGGGAAGGCGAGCCAGCGGTGAGCCTGCTGGTAGCCGTCGAACCAACGGATCAACGGGGTCAACAACTGGGTGGCTCTGCTGGACCTTCCTTCGGCACAATGACGAACCCGATCTCCCCCGGACGGACCATGGCGAGGCATTCGCGGGCGATCTTCTCGATGTAGGCCGGGTCTCTGAGCTGATCGACCCTGTCCTGGAGCTCCACGTTCTGCTGCTCCAGAATCTGCGTCTGCCGCTCGAGGTCGCCGAGCCGGTTGCGCTGGGCCACGTAGGTGCGAAGCGGCACCAGCAGATAGAACAGAAACGCGATCACGACGATGGCCAGAGCCGCCGCGCGTGGTGCGAGCTTCGTCCGCGAGGTGGACAACTACTCCACCTCCTCGTCGTCGGCTTCCTCGTCGTCCTCCGGCTCCGTGTCATCCACGACCATCAATGCCGGGATGCGCCCGTACGGGAGCCGCGCCGCGTAGCGCGCCGCGTCGCCCAGATCCTCCTCGATCCGAAGCAGCTGGTTGTACTTCGCCGTCCGCTCGCCTCGCGAGGGGGCGCCCGTCTTGATCTGCCCCGCGTTGGTCGCAACCGCGAGGTCGGCGATGGACGTGTCTTCGGTCTCGCCGGACCGGTGGCTTATGACCACGCCGTACGAAGACTCTTTGGCCATCCTCACAACGTCGAGGGTCTCCGAGAGCGTGCCGATCTGGTTGACCTTGATGAGGATGGCGTTCGCCGCCCCTTCGTCGATCCCACGCTCGAGGCGCTCGGGATTCGTGACGAAGAGGTCGTCGCCGACTATCTGGACGCGTTCCTCGAGAGCCTCGGTGATGCCGATCCATCCGTCCCAGTCGTCCTCGGCCAGAGGATCCTCGATGGATACGATCGGGTAGGAATCCACCAGGCCCGAATAGAACTGGATCATGTCAGCGGCCGTCCGGCTTCGACCCTCCAGCCTGTAGGCCTCGTCGCGGAAGAACTCCGAGGCCGCGGCGTCAAGAGCGATGGCCACCTCGGGTCCGGGCTCCAGCCCGGCCGTCTGGATGGCCTCTACCAGGAGCTCGAGCGCTTCTCCGGCGCTCGCGATCCCCGGTGCGAAGCCTCCTTCGTCGCCGACCCCCGAGGCGAGGCCCTTGCTCTTGAGCGCCTCGTGAAGGGCATGGAAGACCTCCGTTCCCCAGCGAAGTGCCTCCGCGAAGGAAGCGGCGCCGACGGGCGCGAGCATGAACTCCTGGAGGTCCAGGCCGTTGTCCGCGTGGGCGCCGCCGTTGATCACGTTCATGAGCGGGACGGGCAGGAGGAATGCGTTGGTGCCGCCGAGGTAACGGTAAAGAGGAAGGCCGGCCGAAAGGGCCGCGCCCCGTGCCACGGCCAGCGATACCCCCAGGATGGCGTTGGCACCGAGCTTGCCCTTGTTGGGCGTGCCGTCCATATCCAACAGGGCGGCGTCTATCCCTCGCTGATCGAAGGCATCCATGCCCTCCAGCTCTGGCGCGATCTCCTCCTCGACATTCCTGCAGGCCGCGAGGACTCCCTTGCCGCCGAAGCGGCCGGTGTCGCCGTCCCGCAGCTCGACCGCCTCGTGCGACCCGGTGGAGGCGCCGGAGGGCACGGCCGCGCGGCCGAGGCTGCCATCAGCGAGCAGGACCTCGACCTCCACTGTGGGATTACCACGGGAGTCGAGGATCTCGCGAGCGCGGATCTCGTCGATGACAGACATTGGGGCGTTGATTGTATGGCCTGCCCTACCTCGCCGCGCGGAACCTTGCGAGCAGTTCATCCTCGGGAAGCCCATCGAGTTCGATGCCTTCGGCGTCGGCCCGGGCCTTCATGCGTTCGAAGCGGTCGGCGAATCGTTTCGTGGCCCTGCGCAGGGCGGTCTCGGGATCGACGTTCAGCCGCCGCCCCACCGCGGCAATCGCGAAGAGCAGGTCGCCCATCTCCTCCTCGGCCCGGCCGGGGGTGGCGTCCCCTAGTTCGCGCAGCTCCTCGCGAACCTTCCCCAGCGCGCCCTCCAGCGTCCGCCAGTCGAACCCGTAGCCGGCGGCCCGCCGCTGGACCTTCGCCGCACGAGCCAACGCAGGAAGGGTTGCAGGGATGTCTTCGTCGATTCCGTGCTCGCCCTTCTCGTCGCTCTTGATCCGCTCCCAGTTCACCAGGACCTCCGCGGAGGAGTCGACCTCCAGGTCACCGAATACGTGCGGATGCCGGCGGACGAGCTTGGCCGCGACGCCCTCGGCCACGTCGTCGATGTCGAATGTCCCCTCCTGCATGGCCATCTCCGCGTGGAACACGACCTGCAGAAGGACGTCGCCCAGTTCGTCCCTCAGCCGGTCCCGGTCGCCAGAGTCGATGGCCTCCAGAGTCTCGTGCGCCTCCTCCAGGAGGTGGCGCCCCAAGGATTCGTGCGTCTGTTCCAGGTCCCATGGGCATCCGCCGGGACTGCGCAGTCGATGCATGACCTTGAGCAGATCGAGCAGGCGCTTCCCTTCTGCCCTGGACGGGACCGGCCCGTCCGGGACGACGCCCGGGTCGATCGGGCTTACGGGTGGGGTCACGGCCCGGATTCTACCGAGGCCTTGTCGCCTGCCGCCTCCGCTTGCTGCGGGGCAATGAGCGTGTCCTCCACGTAGGCGACGAGGAGCTCACCGCCGAACTGTGGCGGAGGGGCAAGGTTCAGCGTTCGGGTCGTCGCGTGGTAGGAGGCCTCCCGGATTGCCGCGGCGATCTCGTAACCCGTCGCCTCGGCCACAGGCTTCACCCGGATCTGCCGCCTGACGGTAGAGACCTCTTCGACATCCAACTTCAAACAGGCGAGCTTGAGCGATGCGACGGCGAAGAGCGCCCGGACCGGCGGAGGAAGCGTGCCGTAGCGGTCGCCTGCCTCCAGCCGGGCGCGGTCCAGCTCTTCGTGGTCCCTGGCGGTCCCGATCCTCCGGTAGAGCTCCAGCCGGAGCGCCTCCTGCCCAACCCACTCCGGCGGGATGAAAGCCTTGACCGGAAGGTCGATCCGGACCTCGCGCTCCGGCTGGGCCGGCTCTCCCTTCATCTCGGCCACCGCCTCGGACAGCAGGCGGAGATACGTATCGAACCCGACGGCCGCGATATGGCCGTGCTGTTCGGCGCCGAGCAGGTTCCCCGCCCCGCGTATCTCCAGGTCTCGCATGGCGATCTGGAATCCGGAGCCAAGTGCCGTGAACCGGCTGATGGCCGCCAGGCGATCGTGCGCCTCCTCGGTCAGCCTCGCCTGGATCGGGAAGAAGAGGTAGGCGAACGCTCGATCGGAGCTTCGACCCACCCTCCCACGTAGCTGGTACAACTGGGCCAGGCCAAGGCGGTCCGCGCGCTCAACGACAAGCGTGTTGGCGGAGGGCACGTCGAGGCCGCTCTCCACGATCGTCGTGCACACCAGCACGTCGGCGCTTCGGTCCCAGAATTCGATCATCACGTTCTCGAGGCGCTGCTCCTCCATCTGGCCGTGGGCCACGACGATGCTGGCCTCCTCGCCGAGCTTCTGCCGGAGGCGGCCGGCCGTCCGTTCGATCGTCTCGACGCGGTTGTGGACCCAGAACACCTGGCCCCCGCGGAGCAACTCTCGCCGCACCGCTGCCAGCGCCATGTCCTCGTCGTAGGAACCGACGTAGGTGAGCACGGGCTGGCGGTCCTCCGGTGGCGTGTCCACCACGCTCATGTCCCGGATGCCGGCGAGAGACATCTCGAGCGTCCGTGGGATGGGCGTGGCCGTCATCGTCAGCACGTCGACGCTGGTTCGAAGTCTCTTCAGCCGCTCCTTGTGGGAGACGCCGAATCGCTGCTCCTCGTCCACGACGAGGAGACCAAGGTCCTTGAACTTCACATCCTCCGAGAGAAGGCGATGCGTGCCGATCAGGACGTCGACCTCACCCCCGGCCGCGTGGGCCAGCACCTTCTGCTGCTCCTTCGGCGAGACGAAGCGCGAGAGCATCGCCACCTTCACAGGGAACGACGCGTAGCGCTCGGAGAAGGTGACGAAGTGCTGCTCGGCCAGCAGGGTCGTGGGAACCAAGACCGCGACCTGCTTGCCATCCAGCACTGCCTTGAACGCCGCCCTGACGGCGATCTCGGTCTTGCCGTAGCCGACGTCCCCGCAGATCAGCCGGTCCATGGGCTTGCCTTCCTCCATGTCCCGCTTGACCTCCTGGATGGCGGCCAGCTGATCGCGGGTCTCCTCGTGCGGGAAGGCGTCCTCGAGCTCCGCCTGCCAGGGCATGTCGGGGCCGAATGCATGACCCGGCACGCTCATCCGCACCGAATAGAGGCGGACCAGCTCACCGGCCATATCGCGTACGGCCCTTCGGACTCGGGCCTTCGCCTTGGTCCAGTCGCTCGAACCGAGCCGGTGCATCCTGGGCGCCTCCCCACCGACATACTTCGCCACCACACCGACCTGGTCCGAAGGGACGTAGAGCCTGTCCCCCTCCGCGTACTCCAGAAGCAGGTAGTCGCGTTCGGCGCCGGCCACCGCCCGGCGGACCATCCCCGCGTATCGCCCGACGCCGTGCACCTGATGTACGGCGAGGTCGCCGGGGGCCAGCTCGGCGGCTACACCCTCCGCGCTACGGCGAGCCAGTCGCGGAGCGATACGGGTGTGGCGGCGCCCGCCGAAGAGGTCTTCCTCGGTGAGCAGGGCGAAGAGAGGCGGTGCCTCCGGCTCGGGGCGAAAGAGGAATCCCTCGCCCACGTCGGCCTCGGTCGAGGCGATCTCGTCTCGGGGAAGGCCTCGGGCTGCGAGCACCTCGACGGCGCGGCCCAGACTGCCCCGCCCCTCCGCCGCAACGATCATCCGAGCGCCTTGGCGGTGAACAGCGATGGCTTGTTCCACCACCGCTTCGAGCCGGCCTGAGTGCTCCCAGGAGACGACTCGAAGGTCTATGGAGTTGGGCTCCGCAAACTCCGAGAGCTCGACGCGCTGCCTGGCGCCGATGGCTACCTCCAGATCGTGAACGACGCGCGGGCCTGGCCAGGCCGATGCTTCCGCGAGCGCCTCGGCCTCCAGTGAGACGCTCCGGGCACGCTCGATCGTGCGTCGGGCCGCGCAGAGAGCCACCCACGAGCCCTCCGGAAGGAGGTCCGCGATTACCGGGAGGCTTTCGTGCAACAGCGGGATTGCCTGCTCCATGCCCTCGAACGCAAGCCCTTCGGACAGCCGCTCGAGCGCCGCCCGGAACTGACCGCGGTAGCGGGGCGCCGCCTCCCCTGCCCGCCGGCGGATCTCCTCGGTGACCAGAAGCTCGCGACATGGATGCACCTCCGCGCGCTCGATCCGTCCCGTGGAGAGCTGCGTCGCGGGCGCGAACTCTCTGAGCGACTCGACATCGTCTCCATCGAACTCGGCGCGAACAGGCCGGCGGGAAGTGGACGGGAAGAAGTCGACGATCCCGCCGCGAACGGCGAACTCGCCCCGGTGTTCGACCAGATCTACCCGGGTGTAGCCCAGGCCGACCAGTCGCTCGGCGAGCACGTCGGGCGCGAGCGCCTCGCCGGGGACCAGCGTGAGTGGCTCGTGCAGACCCAGATCTGGCGCCAGGCCCTGGATCGCCGCATGCACCGGAGCCACGGCCACCAGGGCGCCTCGAGCGCTTCGTATCCGATGGGCCGCAAGAGCTCTGGCCCCTGCGGCCTGCGGACCGGGGCTGATGCCCTCGTAGGGGAGAGACTCCGATGCAGGGAACCACACCACGCGATCGGGCCCCAGGAAGGCCGAGGCGCTCGCGACCAGGGCCTCCGCGGTCCTCGGGTCGGCGGCGAGAGCGAGCACGGGCGCGTCCAAGGCTCGAGCGAGGGCGGCGACCGCGAAGGCCTGGCCGGGCCAGGGCGCGTTAGCGACGCGGACCGGTCCTCTGGAAGCAAGGAGCCGCCGGAATGGTTCGGCCGCCGCCGCCTCTTCGAGTATCCGGACTATCTCGTCCGTCAAATTCCTGCCCGACCCCCGCTTCCAAACAGCACGAACAGGCCTGGTCGGTCTAACCAGGCCTGTGACCAGCGCTTATTCGATTACTTGGCGATCCCGCCCCGATTGTAGCGGCCCTGGGTGATGGACAGGCCATGCCTCACGAGCGAGAGCGTCGCGTCCGCGGCCTCCTCCACGAGCGCCTCGACCTCCGACCGCTCGGCCTTGGCGAAAGGCTCGAGCAGAAAGTCGACGTTCTCCCATCGGCCGGCCGGGCGGCCTATTCCCAGCCGGACGCGATAGAAGTCCGCCGACCGGAACGCCTGGACCATCGAGTCGAGCCCGTGGTGACCCGCCGTGCTGCCACCCCGCTTGATGCGAAGGGCGCCGAACGCGAGGTCGATCTCGTCGTGACAGGCGACGACGCGCTGGGGCGGGACGCCGCGCTTTCGGGCAAAGGAGGCGATCGGCGGGCCGCAGACGTTCATGAAGGTCCCGGGGACGCAAAGGAGGAGCGGTATGTCCTGGAAGCGAGCCTCGGCGGCCCGGAGGGCCAGGAGCCGCACCTTTCTCAGACGGACGCCGAGCCGCTCCGCAAGACGTTCGGCGACCATTGCACCGGCGTTATGCCGCGTGTTGGCGTAGCGCTCTCCCGGGTTCCCCAGCCCGGCGACCAGCCAGGGATCCGACAACGCCAGCTAACCGGTCTCGGGAGGGGCAGCCTCGCCGGCCTCTTCCTCGGCCGGCGCCTCCTCGGCGGCCGCCTCGGCTGGGATCTCCTCCTCGACCTTGAGCACCTGCGGCGGGACGACCGATACGATCGTCTCCTCCTTCGGAGTCTTCACCGTGAGCGCCTTCGACAGCTTGAGATCGCTCACCCGTATGGACTCGTTCATGCCGAGCAAGCTGATGTCCGCCTCGATGGAGGCCGGCACGTCCTGGGGGAAACACTCGAGCTCGAGGTTCCACAGGTGATGCTCGACGACGCCACCTTCCTTCACGCCGCGGGAATCTCCGACGATGTGGATCGGAACCTCAACGATGATCTTCTGGTCGCGGGCGATCCTCAGGAAGTCCACGTGGATGAACTGCCCCCTTATGTGGTCCCTTTGGATTTCCCGAGGCATGGCCAAGAAATGGTCCTGATCGACCCGCAGGTCAACCAGGACGTTCGACCCGGCCTCCGTGTGCAGCAGATGGAACAGCTCGCGGGAGTCGACGCTCACGTGAACCGGCTCGACGCCATGTCCGTATACCACTGCGGGAACCTTCCCCGCCGCGCGTATCCTGTGCGCCGCGCCCTTGCCGGTGGCGTCGCGCCGCTCTACCTTCAGCTTGCGTTCCATGGCTTCCTCCGGGGAGTCGATCGAGAGACCCTGAGTCTGGATCGGGACGCCAATTGTAGCGACCCTCGGGTCGGTGCCGCCGGGAGGCTAGGGTTGGTTCTCGCCGTGGAACAGCTCCGAGACCGATGTGTCTTCGAACACAGCCTCCAGAGCCGCGGCGATTATCGGGGCGATGGAGAGCACCGTAAGGCGGTCCCCCAGGACCTGCAGCTTCTCTTCGGGGATCGGGAGGGTGTTCGTGACCACGGTCTCCCTGATGGGCGCTTCGGCGAGTCGCTGAACCGCCTTCCCGGAGAAGGGCGCGTGCGTGGCGGCCGCGAAGATCTCGGCCGCACCCTCGTTCGCCAAGGCCGTCGCCCCGTCGCTCACCGTTCCCGCAGTGTCGATCATGTCGTCGATGAGCACACAGCGGCGCCCCTTCACCTTCCCTACGACCTCTATCTGCTCGATCTTGTGGGCCTCGTGACGTGATCGCCGCTTGTAGAGGTACGCCAGGTCGCAGTGGAGATGCTCGCGGAGACGCTCCGCCGTTTTGACACGGCCGGCGTCCGGCGCGCACACGACCAGTTCGTCCGGGTCGGAGATCTTCTCGCGCAGGTGATCCGCCAGCACGGGCAGCGCGGTCAGGTGATCCACCGGGAAGTTGAAGAAGCCCTGAATCTGGCCGGAGTGCAGGTCGACTGTCACCACCCGGTTCGCCCCAGCCGCCGTCAGCAGGTCGGCCAGCAGCTTCCCCGAGATGGGCTCGCGCGCCAGCGTCTTCTTGTCCTGCCGCGAATAGCCGTAGTAGGGGATCACGGCCGTGATCCGCTTGGCGGAGGCGCGCTTCAGCGCGTCCAGCATGACGAGCTGCTCCATGATCACTTCGTTGACGGGCGGCCCATGGGTCTGGATGACGAAGGCGTCGACGCCACGCGCGCTCTCTTCCGCACGGAAGTAGATCTCACCCGAGGAGAACCGAGAGATCTTGGCCCCCGAGATGTGAATCCCGAGATGCTGCGCGATCTCCCCCGAGAGCGAGGGGTGGCATGTCCCGGAGAAGACCATCATGCGCTTGCGGGTCACGGTCTCTCGAAGCGCATCTTCACCCATGGCGTCCCCTTTCATCCTTGCCTCTACGCGCTCGCTTGCGGTCGTCGTAGCCAGGGACGATCCGCTGCTCCGACCTCTCCACCCCCAGGGCGCCAGCCGGGATGTCCTTGGTGATCGTCGAGCCGGCTCCCGTCCATGCCCGCTTCCCTACCTTCACCGGCGCCACCAACATGGTGTCCGAGCCGATACTGGCTCCGTCACCGATCACCGTTCGGTGCTTCTCATACCCGTCGTAATTGACGGTCACCGTGCCTGCGCCGATGTTCGCATCAGCCCCGATCGTCGCGTCGCCTACATAGGAGAGATGCGGCACCTTGCTGCCCCTGCCCACCCGGCTGGCCTTTATCTCGACGAAGCTGCCGGCCTTCCCACCTTCGTCTATCACCGTCCCGGCGCGAAGGCTCGCGTAGGGACCCACGCTAACACCACGAGCGATCTTGGAACCGCGCACCACGGAGAATGTTACGTCGGCATCGTCTCCGATCGTCGAACTCACGATCCGCGTCGCCGGCCCTATACGGCACCTCGTCCCGATCCGAGTAGAGCCTTCCAGATGGGTGAACGGCAGGACGATCGTGTCGGAGCCGATCCGCACATCCACGTCCACGTAGACCGTCGCCGGATCGACGAAGGTCACACCTTTGGCCATGTGGTTCTCCACGATCCGGTTCCGCATGATCCGGGTCACCGTGGCCAGGCCCTTGCGCGAGTTGAGGCCGAGCCCGCCCCCAAGGTCGACGGGCACGACCGAAACGCGCTCGCCCTTGTCCTTGAGGATCGTGATCACATCGGGCAGGTAGTACTCGCTCAGGCGGTTATCTTTGCCGACCAGGGGCAGGGCACCGAACAGGTCCTCGCGCCGGAACGCGTAGACCAGCGTGGAGACCTCCCTGATCTTTCGAACCTCGGGCGACGCGTCTGCCTCCTGCACTATCCCGACGAGCTGGCTTCCTTCCCGCACGATGCGGCCGAATCCGGTGGGGTCGTCCACGACGGTGGTGAGGATGGTCGCTGCGGCTCTGGTCCTGCGATGCGCCGACAGCAGACCGCGGACGTGGCGACCGGTGACGAGGGGGTCGTCGCCGGAGAGTACGAGTATCTCCCCCGCCCGGCCTAGCGCCTCTTCCGTGACAGCCACCGCGTGCCCAGTCCCGAGGGGCTCACCTTGTTCGACGAAGACCGGCTCCGGGTCGATCCCCCACGAGCGAACGGCCTCTTCGACCTCGTCCCTCGCGTGAAGGACCACGATAGCGATGGTGGCCGGTTTCGCCGCGAGGGCAGCCCGAACCACGTGCCAGAGGGATGGCCGGCCGCAGACATCGTGCAGAACCTTCGGGCGAGACGACTTCATGCGCTTGCCCTGTCCCGCCGCGAGCACTATTGCGGCCGGGCCGGTGGATGTTCGTCGTGGTGGCAACCTGAAGCTCGATCCTCCCGTCGGAGCTCGATTATGGCACCGGGCGGAGCGTGGACGTGCCTCGTGTATCGTGGAACGCTGGCCATATTGGCCCTTAGTCCAATGGCAGGACGCCGGGTTTTGGTCCCGGAGATCCGCGTTCGAGTCGCGGGGGGCCAGCCAGAACCAGCGGTTCAGCCCGAGGTGACCCGAGTGGCGCCAGGGATCTCGACGGCGAGCCCTTGGGGCAGCAGGCCGGCCACCGTGGGTCCGCTCCCACACATGATCGCCCCTGCCGCTCCAGCCTCCAGTAGGCGATCCTTGGCCCCGCGGACCTCTGGGTGACGGCGACATACTGGCTCCTCCAAGTCGTTGAAGAGCAGAGGGCCCAGGGCCATGACATCACCCGCCTTGGCCGCCAATAGGACGGACCGTGGGTCGGGGCCGCTGGGGCAGCTGTCTTCGTCCCACCATCCGAAGGCGTCGGCCGTGCTGACTCCGAAGGGGAAGGGGACTATCGACCATTCGTATGCTGGGACGTCGACGCGTTCGACGAGGTCCCCCCTTCCCCTGGCGAGCACGCCCGTTCCGGCCAGCAGAGCCGGGACGTCGGAGCCAACCGAGGAGGCGACTTCGATCAGCGATTCGTCTGACAACCCGAGCCCCCACAGGTCGTTCAGGGCAAGGAGGGTCGCCGCGGCGTCCGCGCTTCCGCCCCCCAAGCCGGCGGCCGGGGGGATCTTCTTCTCCAGGAGCACGTCCGCGAACCCCCGCACGCCAGCCGCCTCCGCCAGCCCGGCCGCCGCCCGGGCGACCAGGTTCGACTCGTCGTTGGGCACTCCATTGATCAGGTGCTGCTCGCCTCGTACCGCGAGCGAGAAGGAGAGCGCCCGGAAGTCTCCTGAGCCCGCATGGGCACGCACCTCGAGCCGGTCTGCCAGGGTGATCGGAACAATCAGGGTCTCGAGCTCGTGATAGCCGTCCGGCCGCCGTCCCAGAACCCTCAGGAAAAGGTTGACTTTCGCCCGGGCATCGACCACCAGGCTGTCGGGTCTCACGGTCGCGATCGTCCCTCACCGAGTGCGAGCTCGGCCAGACAGGCGAAGCTCTCGAGTCCGAGCCGTTCCGGTCTGGTCAGCGGATCGACGCCGCACAGCGCCAGCGTCCGCGCGGCATCCTCGGCCGAAAGCCCGAGCCGCACCAGGGCACCTCGCATCGTCTTCCTACGCTGCCCGAATGACACCTCGATCATCCGCCAGAGAGCCTCGCGCGAGATTGCCACCGGTGGCGGGCGGCGCACCAGCGAGATCAGGACGGAGTCGACGTTTGGCTGCGGCCAGAAGACGGTGCGCGGCACGCGCTTCTTCATTGTGGCTTCGGCCCAATAGGCCAGACGAACGCTGACCGCCCCATAGGCATCGTCGCCCGGCGCAGCTACCAGCCGCTCGCCCACTTCTTTCTGCACCATGATAAGGAACCGCTCGAGACGAGGCTCGGTCTCCAGCGCTCGCATCACGATCGGCACCGCCACGTTGTAGGGGAGGTTGGCCGCCATCACCCAGGGGTCCGCGGCCGTCCCGAGCATCTCGCCCCAGTCGGCGACCATCGCGTCCTTGCCCACCAGGTGCACGTTGTCCAGTCCCGAGACGGCCTCCTCCAGCGCAGGGAGGAGCCTGGCATCGACCTCGACGGCAATGACCTCGGCGCCCGTCACCGCAAGGGCAAGAGTCAGCGAGCCGAGCCCAGCCCCCACCTCGAGCACCCGCGAGCCGGGTCCCACGGACGCGAGCTGGGCGATACGCCTCGCCATGGCGGGGTCGATCAGGAAATGCTGCCCGAGGGACTTCCTGGGTTGGATCCCGTGCCTGGCCGCAAGCTCCCTGAGAGTGCTGGGGGAGAGAAGAGGCCGGCCGCTACCAGCTGATCTCGACGTCGGCGACGCCCTGCGAGAGTGGGGCGATCTTGGCAAAGGCACCGTCGCAGAGGTCGATGATGCGCCCGGCGACGCCGTAGGGGCCACGGTCGTTGATTACCACAGTCACGGTCTTGCCGTTGTCGAGATTCGTAACTGTGACCACCGTGCCGAATGGCAGAGTGAGATGCGCCGCGTGATCGCCTTCCACCCTACAGAAGTCGTACCAGGAGGCCTGGCCCAACTGCGAGCCGTGGAGGATGCCATCCGCTCCCTGGAGCACGATCTGGTCGACCCGCTGGGTGAGGATGTCCTCGCTCAGCAACTCCCTGCCGACCTCCTCTCCGTTGCGGAAGGTCACCCGGTAAGTGCGGACGACCCGTCCGGGGACTCCTTCCCTGAGGATCCGCGTCTGGCCCGGCGGCAGTTCGCTCGAGTACTGGATGAGGGTTTTGAAGGGGTCGGTCTCGTTGAGCGTCTCGACGACCTGGCGGATCCGGATCACTCGAAGGAAGAACCCGCTCCAGAGAATCGCGCCCCGTGAAGGCTTGACCTCGTCGAGCTCGCGGAGCCTCACGCCCATGGCATCGAGCAAAGAGGCGGCCGACACCGCGTTCGTCAGGACGAGGACCCTGGGGTGACTGGCGATCTGGACGGTGAGGACCAACGCGGAGGTGCCGTCCGGCAGCCGTACACGAGTGCCCGACCGAGCGATCCAGCCTGCCTCCTCGGATGGCGGGAGTTCCACCGCCCATATGTTCGCCGCCTCGGGCTCGTGTGTTCCAGAGAGGCTGAGGTTAAAGGTCGGGTTCGCCGCCGCCACGGGACCCGTCAGAGCTATCGAGCTACGCAGGAGGCTTGCCCCGGCCACGAATATCAACCCAAGCACCCCGAGCCTTCGCACCCTCATCGTCATGTCAACACCCATAGACACAACTTGCGCAGCGGGGAGGGTGCCGCCGCTCGGCGGCGCTGCGCTGGTAAAGCTCGCCGACCCTAGCAAACACTCAACCTCAAGTGCAACCTGCCTCTCGAACAGGGGTTCGAGAGGCAGGAAAGCGTCAGCGGATGAGCGGAAAGGCGGTGACGGCGGCCTCTGACGTTGACTGCACGATGCTCTCCTGAGCTTCGCCTCGGGTCTCGGCCAATTGGCTTAGCACGTGTATGAGGTTGGAGGGCGAGTTCGAGGTACCCCGGACCGCTTGCGGAGCGAGGAATGGGCTATCGGTCTCCGCGAGGAGCCGGGCCGGGTCGATCAATGAAGCGGAACGCCGAAGATGGTACGCCTTCGGGTAGGTGAGGTTGCCCGCGAAGGACACGAAGTATCCGCGTGCTTGCGCCTCCATCGCCACCTGCTCCTTACCCGAGAAGCAGTGCAGGACCACGCGCTCAGCGCGCTCCTGCTCGAGGATGGCCAGTGAGTCCTCCCATGCATCACGGACATGGACCACTAGCGGCTTGCCGGTCTCGCGCGACAAAGCGATGTGAGTCCGGAAGGCGCGCTGTTGGTCCTCGGGCGACGAGAGCCTCCTGTAGAGATCAAGACCTGTCTCACCGACCGCCACGACCATTGGATTGGCGAGCAGCTCCTCTATGAGCGTCCCAGCTCTTCGATCGAACGCGGACGCGGTGTGCGGGTGCACCCCCGCGGTAGCGAATACACCCCTGAAGGACTCGGCGAGCTCGGCCGAGCGACGGCTGCTGTCCGGGTCGATCCCGACGCAGACCACCGTGCCGACCCCGGCGGCGTGGGCTCGAGCCAGGACCCGAGCGGTGTCGTCCTCGATGAGGAACAGGTGACAGTGGCTGTCCACGGCCATGCCCGAAGGCTCCGGCGCGGCTTGGCCCTGCTCCGCGGAGGACACCGCGCGGAGTCCCGGACCGGGCTCGGGCTCGACCTCCCCTTCCGCCACGGATGGTGTTTCTGGGAGTGATTCGGCGTGCGGCTGCACCGTCGGTTGAGGGTTATCCCTCGACCCTGGGGAAAAGTGACTCGCCCTTGTTCGTCTTGGTGCCCGGCTGCAACAGGCCCCACACGGCCGCCTCCGGAAGCCTCTGGTCGGCTAGCGGTTCAGGGATGCCCAACTGCTCCCAGAGCCTGGCGGCGGCCTGCGGCATCACCGGGTAGGCCAGCACGGCCCACAGCCGAAGCGTCTCGAGCGACTCGTAGATCGAGTCGGCCAGATCCTGATGCCGCGCGGGGTCTTTGGCGAGATGCCATGGGGCGACCTCGACCAGGTAACGGTTCGCCTCCCGGACGAATCCGTCCAGTGCGGCGACCGCATCGGTCAACTCAAGAGCGAGCATGTGGCGGTCGAACCGCGCCGCCAGATCTCCCGCCAGCCTTCCGAGCCGGCCCTGCGGTTCGCGGCTGAAGGGCTCGGGTACCGCCCCGTCGAAGTACGACCCCGCCATGGCCAGCACCCTGCTGGCCAGGTTGCCCAGGCCGTTGGCCAGATCGGCGTTGTACCTGGCAACCATCGACTCCCACGAGAAGCTGCCGTCCTGCCCGAAGGGGACCTCGCGCATGAAGTGGTAGCGGTACGCGTCCACGCCGAAGTGATCGAGCAGCTGGAACGGGTGGATCCCGGTCAGCTTCGTCTTCGACATCTTCTCGCCCCCCACCAGGAGCCATCCGTGCGCGAAGACGCTGCGCGGCGGTTCGACACCGGCAGCCATCAGCATGGCCGGCCAGTAGACGGCATGCTGGCGAAGGATGTCCTTGCCGATGAAGTGGTAGTCCGCGGGCCACATCCGCGAGAACCGATCGGGGTCGGAGCCGTAGCCTGCCGCGGTGATGTAGTTGGCCAGCGCATCGAACCATACGTAGGTGATGTGCCGCGGGTCCCAGGGGATCGGCACGCCCCAGTTGAACGACGTCCGGGACACGGAGAAGTCTTGGAGGCCACCCTTGATCAACGAGAGGACCTCGTTCAGGCGGGCCTGCGGCTGAACCGCCTCGGGGTGCCGATCGTAGTGCTCCAGCAGCCGGTCCTGGTAGGCGGAGAGGCGGAAGAAGTAGTTCTCCTCCTGCACCAGCTCCGGGCGCCGCCCGTGGTCAGGACATTTCCCGTCCACGAGCTCATCCTCTGTGTAGAAGAGCTCGCAGTCGACGCAGTAGAGCCCTTCATACGTGCCAATGTAGATATCGTCCCGACCATTGTCGTGGACGGCGGTCAGCAGCTTGCTCACGACCTCTTCGTGCCTGGGCTCGGTCGTGCGGATGTATTCGTCGTAGGAGATGTCGAGGCGCTCCCACACCTCGCGCCATCGCGGCTCCATCTCGTCCACCCACACCCGAGGATCCATGCCCGCCGCCTTCGCCGCACGCTGGATCTTCTGGCCGTGCTCGTCCGTGCCCGTGAGGTGGAACACCTTCTCGCCACGAAGGCGGTGGTACCGGGCGACGACGTCGACGGCCAGGGCGTCATAGGCGTGCCCGATGTGCGGCACGTCGTTCGGGTAGTAGATGGGTGTCGTTACGTAGAACGTGTCCTTCACGGTCCGGTCATTGTAGGCGAGGGAGTCTCACGCCTCCAGAAAACAGCAAGTAAGGGTAGTGGGTCAGTTTGGGTCGATGCTCCCATGCCTCTTGCGCCCGATCCAACGCCGCGAGGATGGCGAAAGAAGCACACCTAACATGGCGAGAGCTGGGACAAGAAAGATCCACAGACCAATCCATGCGGCCCAGCGGTAGTTGTCCGTGGAGAACCCGAGGAGGAATACCGCCCCCCCGATCAGGTACAAGCACAGGACCG
>Ga0210378_10000770_pt1 | contig 16669 bp, 16 predicted proteins | sample PLM1_60_b1redo_FD_155465 | JGI IMG/M metagenome (GOLD analysis project Ga0210378, IMG submission 155465) | Groundwater sediment microbial communities from an aquifer in East River, Colorado, USA - PLM1_60_b1 redo | ecosystem: Environmental > Terrestrial > Soil > Riparian zone | place: USA: East...
TAGCCTCCTGGCCCCCGCCTTGCAGTCTCACGCAGGCGCCACGGAAGCGTAACCATCGCGACCATCCAACCCCTTCTCGGTGTTGGGCTTGCGAGAGGCGCGATCCGCGGCGCGTGGCTCGCCGGACACACCGGGCGTGGCAGACGGGCCACCTCGAGGGAGGTCTGATGAGCGTTCAGGTGCGGGCAGCATCCCTTCAGGACGGCGTCGCGGTCCTGGCCCTGCTCGAAGAGGTAGGCTACTACCCCGAGCCCATCTCCTTCGCGCAGACGTATCGCAAGACCCTCGCCGATCCCCACTTCCTGGTACGGGTCGCGGAAGTGGAGGGCAAGATCGTGGGGATGGCGACGCTGTCCCTGCGCTGGCAAATCGGCCTCGGCGGGCTGCTCGCGTGCCTCGACGAGCTGGCGGTGGCCCCCGGCCACAAGGGCGTCGACCGCGCGCTGATGCAGGCCACGGTGGGCAAGGCCCGCGGGCTGGGCGCCCGGCGCATCGTCGTGCGCGCCAACGAGGGCACGCCGCCTCCGCGGGCGGCGCAGATCCGCGCCGCGCAGGAACGCGCGCACCTCCCGCAGAGCGCGTAGAGCGACGCCGCCCAGGCGATAATCATCGCTGGTGGCGCAGAACGAGAGCTTCGACATCCAGGGGCCGGCCGGCCGCCTGGAGGCGATCCTCATGACGCCCGACGGCCCGCCGGAAGCGGCGGCTGTCGTGTGCCACGCGCACCCGCTGCACGGCGGCGTCATGCACTTCAAGGTGGTGTTCCGGGCCGCCAAGGCCCTCCAGCAGCACGGGGTGGCCGTGCTCCGCTTCAACTTCCGTGGCGTGGGCCGCAGCGAGGGGACGCACGACCACGGCCACGGCGAGCAGGACGACGTGCGCGCCGCCCTCGCCGAGATGCGGCGTCGCTTCCCCGCCCTTCCCCTGATCCTGGGTGGCTTCAGCTTCGGCGCCTCGATGGCCCTGCGCGTCGGATGCGCGGAACCAGATATGGGCGCCCTTTTCGCCCTCGGCCTGCCGTTGAGAATCATGCCGGACGTGGCCTTCTTGCAGACCTGCCGTGGGCCGCGGCTGTTCGTACAGGGCGAGCACGACGAGTTCGGAGGCGTCGATCAGATACGGGAGCTGGTCGCGCGCCTGCCCGAGCCGCGCACGCTCGCAGTCGTCCCCGGCTCCGACCACTTCTTCGGCGGCCACCTCGACGAGCTCCAGGACGCGGTGGCTTCGTGGGCGGCGGCCCGGCCCTGGACGGCGGCCACTCCCGCCCGCGTATGAGCGCGCCCGCGGCGGGCTCGCTGGACGTCCTGCGCCGAGACGGCGCGGTCCTCGTGGTAGTCGACCTGCAGGAGAAGCTGCTGCCGGCCATCGCCGAGAAGGACCGCGTGCTCCGCAACGGCCTGCTGCTGCTGCGCGCGGCCCGCGAGCTGGAGCTGCCCGTCGTTCTCACGACACAGTACGCGAGGGGCCTCGGCCCCACGGTCGCCGAGGTCCTCGCGGAAGCGCCGGGGGTCACACCGGTGGACAAGGTCGCCTTCGGCTGCTTCGGCAGCGAGGAGTTCCTCGCGCGCCTGGCGGTCCTCCCCGGCCGCGACCAGCTCCTCGTGGCCGGGATCGAGAGCCACATCTGCGTGGCGCAGACGGTGCTCGGTGCCCTCGGGGAGGGCTACCAGGTCCACGTCGCCACCGACGCGGTGGGCTCGCGCGCGCCGGACGACCGCCAGGTCGGGCTGCGGCGGATGGAGCGGGCGGGCGCCGTCCTCTCGAGCGCGGAGATGGCCGTCTACGAGCTGCTCGGCCGCAGCGACGGCGCCGCCTTCAAGCGACTGCTCCCCTACCTCAAAGCCGACCGCTAGCTACTGGGCAGGGGTGAAGTGAGAAAGAGAGGCAACCGAGGCCATCGGCCCTCGCCTGCCATTGACCGGCTGTATACCTAGCCTAGCCTCCCCTCTCCCTCAAAGGGAGAGGGGCAGGGGTGAGGGTTGCAATGCGACAGCACCGTCCCGAGCTCACCCAACATGCGCGCACCATGCGGCATGTGGCGACCGACGCCGAGATGCGGCTCTGGTCTCAACTGCGCAGTCGTCGGCTGGCGGGATGGAAGTTTCGCCGCCAGCACGCTCTATGCGGGTTCATCCTGGACTTCTACTGCGCCGAGGCCGGCCTCGCGATCGAGCTCGACGGCGGCGGACACGCGATGCCTGGCCAGGCCGCCTACGACCACGAACGAGAGCGCCGATTGTCACGAAAGGGCGTACGCGTGCTCAGGTTCTGGGACGATCAAGCCTTGAGGGAGACGGACACCGTCCTTGAGTTGATCGTAAAGGCGCTCGACACACCCCCTCACCCTACCCTCTCCCCCAAGGGGAGAGGGGTAGCTAGGACCTCTCCGGCTCGCGCCACCACTGGAACACGAGGGCCTGGAGGACCGACAGGATGACGATCGCCACATCGTCGTTGACGTAGAGCGAGAGGAAGCTCCCCGTGACGGCGCGCGCGAGCAGCGCGAGGCAGAAGCCCAGGCCGAGGTTCAGGAAGAGGAAGACGGCCGCGATGCCCACGGTCTCGAGCGCCTTTCCGATCGCGGATCCCAGGCGCCGGTGCGGCCGGCCGCGCACGAAGAGCATCGCCGCCGCGGCCGAGCTGAGCGCCACCACGCCGAGGATGAACGAGGTTTCCATGCCTCAGACGTATCCCGCCGCGCGGTTGTAGGCGCGGGCCACCAGCTCGCGCAACAGGCCGCGGGCCAGCTCCAGCCGCCCCTGGGGGCGATCGGCGACGACCGGCAGCTCCTCCGCCGGCGCCGGCACCACGTCGAACCCCACCTGCCGGAACAGTGCGGCCGCACGCGGCATGTGCTGCCCCCCCGTCACGAGGAGGATCTTCTGCGCGCCGCGCGGCGCCAGCACCTCCCACGACACGCTCGCCTCCTCACGCGTCGTGCGGCCGCGCGATTCGGACAGGACGGCCACGGCGGGCACCCCCATCTCGCGGGCCAGACGCATGCGGACGTCGACCTCACCCGCGCCCCCGAGCAGGACCAGGAGCGGGGCCAGCCCCTGCCGGAAGAGGATCACGCCGTGAAGCGCGCGGCGCAGCGAGGCGTCCGACAGCTCGTGCCCTTCCCTCCCCGCCCCCAGGACCACGATCGCCCGCGCCGGCTCCAGCGGCGGCGGGGGGCCGACCATGGCCCGGTGCATGAGGTTCGGAAGCGGTGTGAAGGCGAGCGCGGCGAAGAGCCCGACCAGGACTCCGCCCAACAGTCGCAGCGCCCCCCGCGACGTCAACCGACGTGGATCCGTGGCCGGTCGAGGGGGTTCGGGATCGCCTTGCGCAGCACCTCCCGCGTGACGGGCGCGGTGTCGCCCTCCCCGAGAAAGAGGTAGCGCAGCAGATAGGCGATGGGATTCCCCTCCGTCCACCCGAAGTAAGCATGAGGGATCTTCCCGGTGAGGTCGCGGAGGTGGATGAGGAGCGCGGCGATCGCGTTGGGAACCGCCGGGCTCTTGCAGCGCAGCACGCGGTGGGGGCCCACCCGCACCCCGCGCACGAGGAGGTCGTCCCTGAACTCCGACGCGTCGCCGTGGCCGACCTCGAGGAAGAGGACCGGCTCCCCATCCCCCAGGCTGTGGTCTTCCCGCGCCTGCTGCTCTTTCACGTCGTACTCCTGCTCGGCGCGCTTGTCCGGCCGGTGCGCGATGATGCGGACCGGGTTGGGCGTCACCTCGTCCACGAAGGCGAGGGCGGTGGCGCTCAGGTGCACCTCCTTGATGCGCACCTCGGTGGCCCGCAGGGCGCGGGAGAGCAAGGAGCTGAAGACGATGGCGGCGATGAAGAACGAGGCGATCTTGATCCCTTCGGGCCGCTCCACGATGTTGGCTGCGGTCGTGTAGGCGAACACGATCGTCATGAACAGGTACAGCCAGCGCCGGCGCCGGTGCCGCCAGTTCGCGAGCGTCACCGCCATCGAGGCCGAGCTCATGAGGAAGAGAACCCCGGTCGCGTAGGCCCCGCCCTGGGCATCCACGTCCGCGTGGAAGAGGAGCGTCACGCCGAAGGCCACCGCGGTGAACACGAGCGTCAGCGGCCGCGTGGCCCGGACCCATTCCGGAGCCATCCCGTAAGGGGGGAGGTAGCGCGGAACGAGGGTCAGCAGGCCGGCCATGGCCGAAGCCCCCGCGAACCAGAGGATGGCGATCGTGCTGATGTCGTAGATCGTGCCGAACACGTGGCCGAGCAGCTCGTGGGCCAGATAGGCGAGGGCGCGGCCGTTGGCGCGACCCCCTTCCTGGAACGCCTCGCTCGGGATCAGGAGCGTCGTCACCAGGCTGCTCCCGATGAGGAGCACGCTCATGATCCCGGCCGCGGTGAGGAGCAGGCGCCTGGTGTTGCGGATGCGGGCGGCCGGATGGGCCGGGTTGTCTCCCTTGTCGCCCCGGACGAGGGGCATCACCGCGACGCCCGTCTCGAAGCCGGAAAGTCCCAGCGCCAGGCGGGGGTAGAGGAGCAGGGCCACCGCGACCGTCGCCCAGGGGCTCTGGTAGGTCTGGTTGAGCAGCCGCCGCCAGACGACGAGCGCGTCGGGGTGGTGCAGCATCAGCTCCCGCACGCAGACGATCAGGAGGACCACGTTGAGGACGAGGTAGATGGCCACGATGCCCACCGCGAGGCCGATCGCCTCCTTGAAGCCCTTCAGGAAGATGGCCGCAAGGAAAGCGAGCAGGGCGAGCGTCACCAGCTCGGGATGGTTCATGTACTTCGGGACGTAGGGGTTCTCGATGATGTGAGCGGCGGCGTCGGCGGCGGAGAGGGTCATCGTGATGACGAAGTCCGTGAGGGCGAAGCCGAGCAGGATCAGGACGAAGACCTTCCCCCGCCATCGCGGCAACAGCTCCTCGAGCATGGCGATGCTGCCCTGGCCGTGGGGGCTGCGCTCGGCGACCTGGCGGTAGACCGGAAGCGCCACGAACAGGGTCACCGCGACCAGGACCAGCGTGGCCACCGGGGAAAGGAGGCCGGCGGCGAGGAACGCGATGCCGGGCTGATAGCCGAGGGTCGAGAAGTAGTCCACGCCCGTGAGGCACATGACCTTCCACCACGGGTACGTATGGGCGTGCTGGTCGGCGGGCGTGCCCGAGAAGCTGACGCCGCGGAACAGCCATCCCCGGATGCCCCCCAGGGGGAACTTGGGGATCAAAGCCGCAACCCCAGTCCGGCGGTCGACGGCTCCTCGGACGGCGGAGCGGCGGACCGCAGGGGGAAGAGCCGCACCAGCATCCAGGCCAGCAGGCCCGCCAGGGCATGGGCGAGCGCCGCCGGGCCCGCGCGCAGCAGCACGGCGACCCCCAGCGCATAGCCGGCCAGCACGGGCACCGTGTACCGCCAGAAGACCGTGCGACCGTCCCAGGCAAAGGCGGCGGCGAAGAGCGGAAGGGCGATGTGGGGACCGGCGCCCAGGGGAGCGACGTAGAGGGCGCCGAGCTCCAACGCCGCCGCGAGCACCATCCCGCGTACGAAGCCGAGGGCGGTGCGGCCGTGCTCATAGAGGTAGGGAAAGAGGGCCCCGAGCAGGACCGCCGCCAGCGCGGCTCCCGCCGGCACCTCGGGCAGGCCCAGCGCGCGGAGGGCTTGCGGCCCGAAGGCCAGCACGAACAGCACGGGCGATGCATTCCGGATCCACTTGGCGAGCCGGGAGGGAGGGATCACGAAATGGTCGAGGAGCAGATAGGCGATGTAGGCGTAGACCGGCGCCACCACCGTCAGCGAGCGCGTCTTCCAGAAGAGCCCCGCGGCAAGGGCGAGGGCGGGCACCGCCTCGTACCCACGTGGCCACGGGGCGGGCATCCGGTAGAGCGCGCTCGTGCGCCGGTCGGCCTTGATCCCGGGCAGCAGCGAGCGGTCCACCCGGCGGCGCAGCTCGCCGAGGAGGCCGTCGAGCGCCTCCGCTTCGGGCAGGCTGCGGTAGGGTGTCGGGTCGATCGGATCGTGGAAGCGGACGCGGATGCGGGCCGGGTTGGGCAGGGACTGGAAGTGCGGCCAGGCCCGATAGGCACCGGTGATCGTGGCCGGGACCAGCGGCGCCCCCGTCTCGAGGGCGAGGCGGGCCGCGCCCTCCCGCAGAGACTGCTCCATCCAACCGGTACGCGAGCGCTTGCCCTCAGGGAAGATGCCGACCACCTCCCCCGCCATCACCAGATCCCTGGCCCGCTCGTACGCCTGGCGGCCCTGGCCCTTCCGCGTGTCGACGGGGAAGGCTCCGAAGGCCCGGATGAACGCGCCCAGCAGCGGCACCTTGAAGAGGGCCTCCCAGCCCATGAAGCGGATGGGACGGGCGGCCTGAAGCGAGAGCAGCACGGGGTCGAGGTACGACGGGTGGTTCGCGGCGACGACGACCCCGCCCTCGGGGGGTATCTTTTCCTCGCCCACGCAGTCGTAGGTGAAGAGGACGCGGAAGAGCGCCTCGGCGAGGGTGGTGACGACGCGTCGCAACGGGGCGGCCCGGGACGAGCTCAAGCGCGGGAGTGACCGCGCGTCCGGGACTCGCCGCGGGGCACCACCACCGTCAGGGCGTTCCGCAGATGGGCCAGGGCGGAAGCCGACAGCATGCGGACCTCGCGCACCCGGCGCGGGCGGGCCGCGCTGACCTGTTTGGTGGCGACGACGTCCGTGAGGACGAAGTCGGCGGCGGCCACTAGCCGGCGCCACTCGCGGGAGGCGGAAAGCAGGCGCGCCTCCACGTGGATGTCGTCGCCCCGGAGGCTACGGAGGAAGGTGGTCGCGAAGGGCAGCACGATGGACGCGTGCGAGACGACGAGCACGATGCTGCCCGCGGGGAGCGCGTTGATCGCGTCGCGGTCGGGTGCCGAGACCTCGAGGTGGACGATCTCCAGGGCCGCCCCGGGGGCGATCTCCGCCACCCTCGCCTCGTGGTACGGCAGGACCACCGTCAGCACTCCCGAGAGCATGCCGGGCTCGCGGGCGAGCTCGGCGAGGGTGACGCCCCTGGCCGGGATGTCCATCGACTGGCGGATCTCCTGGACCATGATCTCGGCCATCTCACGGCTGGGGTCCACGACCACCACGCGATCGGGCGGAACCGCGGCCAGCCAGCGCTCCACTGCGCTCCGGACCTCGGCCCCCCCGAAGCCCTTCGCGAAGGCGGCCTGGAGGGCGAGCCGGATCATCTCGTCGAGGCCCCGTGCCTCGCTCAGCGCGCGGGCGCCGCCGTTGCGCACGAACACGCCCGATCCCCGCCGCAGCTCGACACGCCCAGCGGCCTCCAGGTCCTGGTAGGCGGCGGAGACGGTGTTGTGGTGGACCTTCAGACGCCGCGCGAGCGCGCGCACGCTCGGCAGGCGCTGGCCCTGGGCGAGGTCGCCGCCCAGGATCTTCAGCTCCAACTGGGTCACGAGCTGGTCCCGGACCGGGACGCCGCCCCGCCGATTGACGAAGATGTCCATGGAACGACGACGGGACCTTAGCAGAAGAGACGCCGCCCGTACAGCGTCAGCGGGCTATCAGCTCTTCCATGCTCGTGAACTGGGGCTCGATGTCCACCGGTACCGTCTTCAGCCGGTCCAGCACCCGCTTCACGCTCGGCCGCACCACCGCCATCCGGGCCAGCAGATCACGGGCCTTGGCGCCGTCGCCTTCGGCCTGGAGCGTCATGAGGTCGCGGGTCAGGGCCGTCACCGAGTCCTTGATCTTCGCGGCATCCACGGTGAAGGTGCCGTCGGGCCGAACCTTGAACCCGCCCGCGTCGAGGAGCGTGTTGAGCTGCAGGGCGATGCCCTTTCCGTGCGCTTCCGTGATGCCGAAGCGGATCGAGCGGAAGCACGAGGCGAGGAAGGTCGTGTACATCGTCCGCTCCAGCGACTTGGCCAGCACACCCTTGTCCACCAGGTACTGCAGTGCCCACAGACCTGAGATGTCGGCCTTGGCCTCTTCGAGCGCGCTGTAGTTCTCCTTCAGCTCCTGGCGGACGGTGGTCTGGCGGCCCCCGACCTCGATCGTGTGGGGGCCCAGGCCGTGCATCAGCTCGTGCATCAGGATGTGCGTGAAGAACGCCTCGAAGGCGATGCCCTTGCGGTCCTCGAGGGGGAGGGCCACCCGCGAGATCGGGACCAGGACCTTCTCGAACTTGGCCTCCTGCGTGTTCTTGAGCATCACGCGCTTGGAGCCCTTCTCCTGGACGACCCGTTCGTCGTTGGGCAGGTTGAAGGCGGCCGTCTGCACGCCGCGGTTGCCGTCGCCGGCCGAAAAGATGACGTTCACCACTCGAATGGGCGCGAGCGCGCCCAGCTTCGGGTTGCGGTACCGCGAGTCGATCGGGAGGTGGTCCTCCAGCTCTTGCAGCTCCCCCGCGAAGCGCGCCAGCTTGGCCGTCTCCGCGTCGTCGCGCAGGGTGACGAAGGCTTCGAAGGCGGCCTTGGCGTTGAACCACTCGTCCTCGTAGACCTCGTAGGGACCGATGGTGGGCTCGATGGAGGCGTCCAGCTCCATCCAAGCCACGTCGCTGGCGTAGTAGTCGTTGTCGATGAAGGCCTCCGCGCGCTTGGCGAGGAACGCCTTCAGCGTGGGCTGCGTCGTGAGCGCGGCGGCCTCGCGCAACAGCGTGGCCGCGCGGTCCAGCTCCCCCTGGTACTCAACGCTGTAGGGCACGGCCATGAGCCGGCCCTCCGGGCTCCGGCGGATCGTGGTGAAGAAGCCGCGGGCTCGCTCGGCTTCGGCTTCGGGGAGGCCTTTCATCCACGCCTCGACCTCTTCCTTGGTCGCGCCCGCCGGGTAGAAGTTCGCCTGCGGTGGCTTCTCACCCACGCCGGGAATGAACGGCGCGTGCTTGTCCAGGCGCGACCACGGCCCCTTGTTGATGAGGAAGTAGTGGAGCCGCGCCCGGCCGAGGGGCGAATCGTCGCCGATGAGCGCCAGCAGCAACGCTTCGTTGCCGGCCCAGGCCTGGCGGAGGAACAAGGAGTCCATGATCCGCGCCGCCTGCACCAGCTTCGCCAGCGCCCGGCGTTCGCTTGCGGGCAGGCCGGAGATGTCGGCGGTGATCGGGACCGGAGCGAACCGGGCCGCCATTGCATTCAGGCGGACGGCGGCCGCGGCCGGGTCCTCGGCGCTTGGTGAGGGCGGCGGCGGCGCCTGGGCAGCAGCCGTCATCAAGAGGACGAAAAGAGCGGTCGCGAGCGGCACGGGCATCTAGCGCTTGGCCCGGCCCAGCTCACGCACGTACAGGACGAGCTGCCAGCGCTCGGTCTCCGACGGGATCTTGTCCTCGTACTTCGGCATGATGACGCTGTTGCCCTCCTCGATGATGCCCTTGGCGATCCTCCAGAAGATCTCGCCGTCGGTGAGGTTTTCCTGCACCTTGGGATTGGTGAGGTTGCGGGGCGCGTGTCCCTTGCGCTGCTCGTGCAGGCGGGCGTTGGGGCCGTCGCCTCGGCCGGTGACGCCGTGACAGGTCTCGCAGTGCTTCTTCCACAGGGTCTGCGCGCCGCGCAGCGAGAGGTCGGTCCGCAGGATCGGGTTCCGCCGGTTCCGGGCGACCTCCGGGATCTCGTAGGGATCCTCGGAGGTCTGCGGGGCCGCGGGCCCGTTGCCTTCAAGGGTGCTCGCCGCGAAAAGCGCGGAAAGGACCAAGGGCGACACCCACGACAGCCGCTGCATCATCTGCCACTCACCCCGGCGCGCGCGGGTGCAACCCGTCTACCAATCGTGGTGCGGGGATGACGCGCACCACACTTCCCGCCGGGAGCCCGTTTCGGGCTCGACCGCCGGTCGCCTGTTGGATAACAAAGATACATCACCCTCCCATCCGCGCAACCTTACCTTACGCGATTCGCGACGGAATTACGTGACGCGGATGACGCGCAGTGGGACACCTACGAATGCGTCACGCGGACGCGATCGCCGCCCGCCCCCCGCGCCAACATGCTCGCATGGCAACTGGGAAGCTGCGCTAAGATGCATCCGCTTTCGGCATGAAGTCGCGCGGGGAGCGGATCGCGGCCGGCATCGCGGCCCTTTGGGTGGCGACGGCGGCGCTCGGCTGCCACTCGCAGACATCCTCCCCGCCATCCCCGGACGCGGGCACGCCTCCCTCGACCGAAGGGGCCGCGACGTCTTCGCCCCCGCCGACGGACCCCTCCGCCGTGCTCGCCGCCGCCCCGGAGCTTACGGCCGACAGCGCCCGCATGCTGCTGGAGACGGCTCCCGGCGCGGGCGTGGACGTCGTGGCGCGGGCCAGCCTGCTGGAAGCCACCCACGGGTTCTCCTACCTGACACCCGACGAGCTGCGGGACCTCGGGGCGGTTTTCGGCCAGGCGTACGCCCATCTCACCCCGAACGACCGCGGACGGCTCGAGTCCTACCTGCAGCGCGTACGCGCCGGCGATCCGGGAACGCCGGAGGAGGAGGCACGCGCGCGACAGTTGTTCAACGCCGCCGTTTCCGCGCTGTCGCCGGCGGACCGGCAGAGGCTGCAGGCGGTCTACGCTCGCGCCATCGCCGCTAGCCTCACTGCCAAGACAGTGGCGGCCCGTCGGGCATCCGAGCCCGTCGTCTTGGCCGCCGCCGAGCCTTCGCCTTCCGTCACCCCGACTGCGGGGACCGCGCGATCGGCCACGTTGGCGGCGGCTACCGGCTCGGATCGCCTGTCCTCTTCTGTCGCGGTGTCGCCTCCCGCGGCGGACACCCCGAGCTCCAGGGGGCACGGCGAAGCGTATTGGCGCCGCCGCGCTCAGGAGCTTCGCTCCGCCGTCGCCAGCCTCGAAGCGGAGGTTGCCGAGCTGGACGCCTACGCCACGAAGCTCGCCTACGGGGTCTCCACGACCCGCGTCCGGCCGGGAACCAGCGGAGCGATGGCCACTGCAATCCAGGAGCAGAACGTGGCCGCCCAGAAGGGCTGGGAGATGGAACGCGGGCGCGTGATGACCCGGCTCGAGAAGGCCCGGCGAGAGCTTGCCGCCGCCAAGCAGCGGCTCGCCGACCTCGACGACGAGGCTCGACGCGACGGTGCGCTCCCGGGATGGCTCCGGTAGAAGGCTCGGCGGCCCTTACACCTCGAGCTGCTTCGGTACCCGCGTCAGGTTCCGGGAGCCGCCGGGCGTGACGAGCGCGACGTCCTCGATGCGCACGCCGCCCAGCCCGAGGTAGTACAGGCCCGGCTCGACCGTCACCACGTGGCCCGCGCGCAGCGTGGACGGGCGGATCGATATCGACGGCACCTCGTGGATCTGCAGGCCCAGGCCGTGGCCGGTGCCGTGGAAGAAGCCCTGCATGCGGCCGTCCTTCATGCCCGTGCGATAACCCCGCGATTCGAAGAGCGCGTGGATCTCGCGGTGGATCGCCCGCCCGTCGGCGCCGGGGCGCACGCGGCGGTGGCCGAGGCGCACGCCCTCCTCCACGAGCGCGTACACCTCCTTCAGCCGGTCGCGGGCCCGGCCGCGCACGACCGTGCGCGTGAGGTCGCCGAAGTACCCGGTGCGTTCCGAGCGCGGAAAGATGTCCATCACCACCGGCTCGTGGGCCCGGATGGGTCCGTGACCTTCCTCGTGCGGATCCACGGCCTGGTCGCCGGGAGCGCAGATCGTGTGGGATGGCACGCAGCCGCGGGCCATGATCGCGGTGTTCACCGCCCCCCGCAGGTCTTCGGCCGTGAAGCGGCGGCCGTCCCGGCGCAGGTAGCCGTCGCGGCCCAGCCGGCAGGAGCGGAGCGCGGCCAGCCCCGCCTCGAGGCCCGCCTCCGCGGCGCGCAGGGCTCCCGTGATCGCGCGCACCTCATCGGGCCGCTTCCGCTCGCGCTCGGGCCAGAAGGGATCCGGCGCCACCCGGACGCCGATGCCCAGCGACTCCAGCTCGCGGGCCAGGCCGACGGAGAAGCTCCGCGGCACCTCGACCCCCCGCAGGCCGAGGCCGCGCAGCACGGTCGCGATGACGGCCGCGGGGGTCGCCTTCTTCCCCGTCGCCTCGACCTGCTTCGCGATCCGCGACCACGACCGCACCTGGCGGACGCGTGCCTGCCGCCGCGCGCGGTCCAGCTCCAGATCGCTCATCACCATCACGCGGCGGCGCGCGGCCTGGACGAACAGGAACGGGTCGGGCGCAAAGAAGCCGGTCGCGTAGAGGATGTCCGCGTCCGTCTCGGACGCGGCGTAGAGCAGGCGGGCCCGGTTCAACGGACGGCGATGTGACGGGGAGTGAGCATCGCGACCAGCACGAGCCCGGCCGCGATGCCCGCGACCTCGAAGGCGGTCGCCCAGGTGCTCCACGGCCCCAGCGAGCGCGCGACGGCCAGGCAGGCGAACAGGGCGAGGAGCGGGAGCAGCCGCTGCTCATGCCGCCTCAGGAGCTGCATCAGCGTGACCACGGTTGCCGCCACGTAGAAGCCCACCACCATCTCAGGCCGGCTCCACTTGAACGAGGGCGTCGTAGAACGTCGCCCCCCCGCCCATGTCCGTCAGCTCCTGGCTGGTGACGGCGTTGGCGTTGCGGCCTCCCGGGCACGTCTTCGGCCACCAGATCGAGAGGCCCACGACCACGCCCGGCCGCGCCGCCTCCGAGACGACGGCCCGGGCGAGGAAGCTCCCCCGATCGTTGAAGGTGCGCACCATCGCTCCTTCTTCGATGCGGCGCGCGTGCGCGTCGTCGGGGTGGATCGTGAGGGTTGGTCCACCCTCGCGGCGCACGAAGGTCGGCTGGGCGGAGAACGTCGAGTTGAGGAAGTGGTGCGCGGGCGGCGAGATGAACGCGAGGGGATACGTGCGCGCCCGCCCGGGATTGCTCGTGGGGCCTTCCCGCGGCGGCACGTAGTCCGCGAACAGGTCGCACTTGCCCGAGGGAGTGGGGAATCCACCCTTCGCGAAGGGCGCGAACGGATCGCCGACGTTGAGGCGGACCGAGCCCTCGCGCTCGAGGCGCTCGAAGGAAACGCCATCCAGGTGCGCGTGGTCCCACTTCAGGGCCTGGCGCGCCATCTGCTCGTCGCTCTCGGCGAGGGACGGGTCGTCGAGCTTCATCCGCTGCGCGAGCAGCCGGAAGACCTCGGTGTTCGCTTTGCACTCCCCCCGCGGCGCGATCGCCGGCCGGCTCAGGCTCGCGTACAGATGGCCGTAGGCCTTGTGGATGTCGTAGTGCTCCAGGGTCGTCGTCGCGGGGAGCACGATGTCGGCGAAGTCCGCGGTGTCGGTGAGGAACAGGTCGTGGACGGCGACGAAGAGGTCCTCCCGCGCCAGGCCCGCGAGGACCTGGTCCTGCTCCGGGGCGACCGCGGCCGGGTTCGAGTTGTACACGAAGAGGGCCTTGACCGGCGGATCGAGCGCGCGGTCGAGGAGGATCCGCCCGAGCTGGCTCATGTTCAGCGTGCGGGTGCCCGGAGGGATGAGGTCGGGGCGCTCGAGGGCCTCGTTGTCCACCGGAAACGTACCCGAGGTCGAGAGCAGGATCCCACCGCCGGCGTGCCGCCATGCGCCGGTGAGCGCGGGCAGCGACGCGATCGTCCGTACCGCGGTGCCCGCGCCCGCATGACGGTTCAGGCCGTAGTTGAGGCGGATCGCGGACGGCTGCGTCGTGGCGTACTCGCGGGCGAAAGCCTCCACGTCGGCGGCGGCGAGGCCGGTGACCTGCGCGACGCGTTCGGGTGCCCAGGCCTTCGCGCGCTCTTGCAGCGCTTCCAGGCCCGTCGTGTACTTCTCGATGTAATCCCGGTCCTGAAGGCCGTCCCGGAAGATCACGTGCATCACGCCCAGGGCGAGAGCAGCGTCCGTGCCGGGCAGGAGAGCGAGGTGCTGGTCGGCCTTCTCCGCCGTGCGCGAGCGGTACGGATCCACGGTGACGAACCGGGCGCCCCGCCGCCGCGCCTCCTCGATGAAGGGCCAGAGGTGCACGTTCGAGCTGACGATGTTGGCGCCCCAGGCCACGATGAAGCGGGCGTGAACGACCGCTTCCGGATCGAAGCCCATCGACTTCCCCACCGTGGCCTTGAGGCCGGCGGCGCCGGCGCTGGCGCAGATCGTGCGGTCGAGCAGGCTCGCTCCCAGCGCGTTGAAGAAGCGGCGGTCCATGCTGCCGTAGGAGAGCAGGCCCATGTTGCCGGCATACGAATAAGGAAGGATGGCCTGCGACCCGTGCTCCGCGATGACCTGCCTGAACCGCGTCGCGACCTGGTCGAGGGCCTCGTCCCAGGTGATGCGCTCGAACTTCCCCTCGCCCTTCTTCCCCACGCGCTTGAGCGGGTGGAGCACGCGGTCAGGGCTGTACACCCGCTCCAGGTACTGGTTGACCTTCGCGCACAGGAAGCCCTGCGTGAAGCGGTGGTCGGGATCGCCGCCGATCGCCACCGCCCGGCCGTCCTCCACGTCCACCGTCATCACGCACGTGTCGGGGCAGTCGTGGGGGCAGACGACCTTCAGTCGGCGGCGCGTGGGAGCTTCGGCGGTGGCCATTTCGCGGCGATCCTCGCGGCTCTTATGGTACGTCCTGGCGGACCGGCGTGGGCCGGCCCTGCTCGTCCACCGCCACCAGCACCACCTCGGCCTGGGTCACCATGACTCGCTCGCCGCTCCCGGCGCCCCAACGCTCGGCTTCCACCGTGACCTTCACCGTGATCGACGTGCGCCCGACGCGCACCGTCTCGGTGAAGAAGCTCACGATGTCGCCCAGCAACACGGGTTCGTGGAACTCCACCTCGCGCATCGCCTTGGTGACGTATCGGCGAGGGGCCACCTTGCGCGCCTCGACCGCGGAAGCCAGGTCGATGTGAGAGAGGATGACGCCGCCGAAGATGGTGCCGAGGGCGTTGGTATCCTTCGGTAGCAGAAGGAGCTTGATGGCGGGGATCCGGGCGTCCGTCATGCGCCCAAGCATAGCGCGGCCACCCCCGCGGGAATAGACTGCCCCCCGGCCCGGTACAGGAGCAGGAACGCCGTGCGCGACCCGCGGTTGTACCAGATCGCCACCCTGGCCCTCCTTCTCGGATACGGTCTCCTCCGTCTCGGCTTCGACGTCCCCGCCCTTCATGTCGTCCTGATCCTCTCCACGGCGCTCCTCGCGCAGCTCGCCTTCACCCGGGCGTTCGGTCTTCCCCGGTTCGATCCACGCAGCGCGCTCATCTCCGGCCTTTCGCTGTGTCTGCTCCTGCGGACAGGCTCTCCGTGGCTGGCCGTGATCGCTGCGCTCGTGACCATCGCCAGCAAGTTCCTGATCCGCTGGAAGGGCAAGCACATCTTCAACCCGACGAACTTCGGCCTGGTCGCGATGATGTCGCTCACGGGAAGCGCGTGGGTCTCGCCCGGCCAGTGGGGCCACTCCGTCCTCTTCGCTTTTCTCATGGCGTGCCTGGGTGGACTGGTCGTCTACCGGGCCTGGCGCGGCGACGTCACGGCCGCCTTCCTGGCCTCCTATGCCGCGGTCCTCCTTGGGCGCGCGCTCTGGCTCGGCGACCCGTTGTCCATCCCGATTCACCAGCTCCAGAGCGGTGCCCTGTTGCTCTTTTCCTTCTTCATGCTCTCGGACCCGAAGACCACCCCCGATTCGCGGGGCGCGCGCGTCCTCTTCGCGATGCTCGTCGCCGTCGGGGCGTGGTACGTGCAGTTCCGGCTGTTCCGCCCGAGCGGGATCCTCTGGTCCCTGGCCGTGTGCTCGGTGGCGGTGCCCATCCTCGACCGTCTTCTCCCGGCCCGGCGCTACGACTGGACCGTGAAAGGAGCGCTCAATGACGCGCAAGTGGATCTACGGAGCGGCGACGCTGCTCCTGGCCGCCGGAGTGAAGGCCGCCTTCGGCTTCTGCGGCTTCTACGTGGCCAAGGCTGACACGAGGCTCTTCAACAAGGCCTCGCAGGTCGCCCTCGTCCGGCTCGACGACAAGACCGTGATGACGATGGCCAACGATTTCCGGGGCGACCCCAAGGAGTTCGCGATCGTCATCCCGGTGCCCACCTTCCTGGAGCGGGACCAGATCCACGTCGGCGACAAGGCGCTGCTCGAGCACCTGGACGCGTACTCCGCCCCCCGGCTCGTGGAGTACTTCGACGAGGACCCGTGCCGCCCGCGGATGCTGGAGGAATCGATGAGGGTGGGGGCAGCGGCCCCGGCGGCCAAGGCCGCCCGCGAGAAGAACCTCGGCGTCACGGTGGAGGCGCAGTACACGATCGGCGAGTACGACATCCTGATCCTCTCCGCCAAGGAGAGCGCGGGGCTCGAGACGTGGCTCGTCCAGAACGGGTACCGCATCCCGCCCGGCGCCTCCGCGGTCCTCGGCAGCTACATCAAGCAGGGCATGCGCTTCTTCGTGGCCAAGGTCAACCTCAAGGAGCAGGCCAAGCTCGGCTTCCAGTACCTGCGGCCGCTGCAGGTGGCCTACGAGTCGCCGAAGTTCATGCTCCCCATCCGCCTGGGCACCGTGAATGCCGACGGGCCGCAGGAGCTGTTCGTCTACGCCCTGACGCGCAAGGGCCGCGTGGAGGCGACCAACTACCGGACGGTCCGCCTCCCGAGCGGGATGGACCTCCCCGTCTACGTCAAGACGAAGTTCCCGGACTTCTACAAGGCCATGTTCGCGCAGCAGGTCCGGCGGGAGAACATGAGCGCCGTCTTCCTCGAGTACGCGTGGGACATGGCGTGGTGCGATCCCTGCGCCGCCGATCCGCTGTCGCGCGAGGAGCTGCGGCAGCTC
>Ga0210378_10000771_pt1 | contig 16638 bp, 18 predicted proteins | sample PLM1_60_b1redo_FD_155465 | JGI IMG/M metagenome (GOLD analysis project Ga0210378, IMG submission 155465) | Groundwater sediment microbial communities from an aquifer in East River, Colorado, USA - PLM1_60_b1 redo | ecosystem: Environmental > Terrestrial > Soil > Riparian zone | place: USA: East...
GCGGCCCCAACCGCAGCCTCACCAGACCCCACAGGAGGTGACGACCAAGGAACCCCACCACTGAAACACCCAGGGGGTGGGGACTTCTTGATGGCCACCACCGGGGACCGCTACCTGGCCATTGACAGTGAGGGCGGCGCGTAGTCGGTTCCGCGCCTCGGCGAACGACGGTTCGTTGCTTGATGCCATCAGCGCCTTCAGGGAGACCTCCGCAACCCGGGAGCGGTCCCACGGGTCATGCTGTCCCCGCAAGAGCATGGTGAGGACGCCGAGGCCTGTCGCAGTGATCGGTTCGCGGACGCAACGCTCTGCGAGCTCGACGCACCAGGCAAGGCTTCCCTCCGCGCGCTCACAGGCCGTCAGCGTCAGCTGTTCCCAGCGGTCTTGGTCGAGGCCTTCGACTTCAGCCCACCACCCGAACCCCCGGAAGGCTTCGCCGGGGAGCGACCGGTCCGCAAGGACCCTCTCCCAGAACAGGGCTCCCCGAGCAACATGCTCCTGCCCCGTGTCACGCATGAGGAGTCGCGCCAGACGCTCGCCCGCGTTGGAGACGACCGATGCGCCCATGGGGATCAGGGCGCGGATCGTCTCCACGATGGAGTAGCCGGGAACCTCCCACAGCATCGCGACCAGCACCTGGTCGAGTGCGCCTTTCGCCCCGGCCCGTACGCCGCGGCGGACGGCTCGACGGTGCCGCTCGAGCAGCCATCGGTTCGGGCGGCCCCACCTCAGCGCGAGCTCGACGGTCTGTTGGCCGAGGTTGCCGGGGGCTTCGTCCCCGAGGAGCTTGGCCTCGCGGCTCTCGACCCATTCCGGTGCGACGTGCAGGAGGAACGGGAGGCGCGGGGCGATGATCGCGCGGTGCTCGGCGCCGTCCCAACCCTCGAGACCAAGCGCCTCGTCGAGGAGGTCGAGGGCCTCGGCGCGGACCCGTGCACTTCGGCGGAACTCTGTCGCGACGAGATGGAACATCGCCTCGAGCGCCTTCGTGCATGCCCTGTTGATGGCGGTCTCGAGCGGATCGTCGCGGGGGGAGACGCCGCTCCCGCTCGACCGATCTCGCGCAGCGGCAAGGACGACCCTCCAGGCACCGTCGTAGCGGTCGCCGAAGTCGACATCTCGTTCAGCAAGCCGGCCGATGAGCCTGACGCCGGCCTGGTCTGCGGGTGCCCATGTCGGGTCGTAGTCGAAGTCATCGCCGCCCAGCCGCACCGGTTCCCACGGGTGCGTGCGTGCGAACACCACCGCCTCGACGAGCTGTGGCCCCAGCCCCGAGAGATCTCCGGAGGTCTTGGCCAGGCCCTCGAAGTAGTGATGCACGTAGGTGGCGTGTCGCAGCTCCGGGGCTGGGGGGTGGCGCCAGATACTCCTCGCGGGTTGGCGTATGCAGGACCGGCGACATGAGCGTCACGGTCGTGTCCCAAGCCTCGCGGACGGCATCGGGTAGCAGCGGATGCCAGCGCCCAGCTCGTTGCCATTCCGGTGGAACCTCGTGTGAGGCGAGCACCCGCCCTACCTCTTCGGGCGTCGGCGGGGAGCCCATGGCGCCCTGCCACGACGCGGCGTAGAGACTACGGGATGCCTCGGTCTCGATGCGCTGGATCAACCGGACATCGTCTCCGGTCGGGTCGCGGTCGCAGATCGCATGGGTGATCTCGCCCACGAGCACCTCAGGCGGTGCGTCCCTCGCCGCATGCAGCGCCCATGCGCGGAGACGAGCGAGCAGCCCACCCGGAATCGGCTCCAGCAGGGCGAGTATCCTGTCTGTCGGCAGCCCGATCTCGCGCGCGCGAAGAACCGCGGCGAGCACCCCCTTGAGCAGCACACCAGCTTCGCTTCCCTCTTCCTCCACGATGTCTTCGACGGACCCCGAAGAGGCGACCAGGAACAGCCAGTATCGGGCCTCAGTACTCGCCGCCAGCTTGCTGGCCAGCAAAACGATCCGCGTATCGGCGTTCTCGGGCGTCATTCCCTTGAGCAGCGCCCGGATGGCTGGCTGAGCGGTGCCGGCGAGGGCCACCTCATCGTTGGGGTCCAGCAACACCTCGGCCGCGCCATCGATGAACCGGCTGGTTGGATCCATCACCTCGAGCGCGTGCGCCGCTTGGGCGCGGATCCAGTGCGTTCGCGGGTGGTCGCTGAGGGCGCGGAGCAGGGTCGCCGATGCGGCCGGGAGGCAGCCCCGAGCCGCAGCGGCGATGTATGCGGCACCGGTCTCGGTCACCCCCCACCGCGCGTACATGTCCTCAAGCCACGCAGCGACTTCCGTTGGGTGTGTGTGGGCGAGTCGTTCGACAGCGAGGAGAACAGGCCATGCGCCGCCGCCCGGAGGCGGGTCGAGGGCGCCCTCGGGCGCCAGCAGCGAGAGCCATTTGGGCGCGACCGCCTGCTGCATGAAGTAGCTGAGGTGGTGCGGGGTCGAGCACACAGAGCGCAGACGCTGAACGTCCTCCGCGCCCGGATCCGGGAGGTGCGCGAGGGCGTCGAGGTCGGGCCGCCGCAGCTGAAACGGCGCAAAGACGGTCCTGAGAACAGACAGCGCTCTTCCCAGGAACTCCCGCACCTGCTCCACAGAGACAGACGAGTGAACGGCGTCGTCGTTGATCTCGCTGATGAGACGCTGGTATTCGCCGAGAGGGACGCTGAGCGGTGGCGCGCCCGTCCGCGCCTCGATCAGTCCCGCGAGGCGGCGCTCATGTAGGCCCTGCTCGTCCCTCTTGAACTCCCCCAGCCGGTCGATCGCGGCCAGGAGCTCCTCCAAGGCGCCCGCTTCATCCGCCCCCGGGAGTCCCCGAACGGCTTCGAACCGCTTCCTCGCATCCAGCACCTCGTTCGAGAGCTTCTTCCAAGAGGGCCGACCGGCCTCGGGTGGCAGGAGGCGCTGGAGGGCCTCGCGAACGCAGTACGCAGCTGCGCCGGCACCCCGTGGGAGATCTAAGGCCGCGTCCTCAGCCACAAGCCGCTGGGCCGTCTCAAGAAACCCGACGGCATCGCGCCCCCTGTCGCCGAACTCGGCGACGAGGTGATCGAACAGCTCCCGATCCTCAAACTCGCTCTCGACCATCCCGGACCTTCTCCCAGGAAGACGGTGGCATGCGAGCGTAACAACCGACGAGGACAACCCTCCGCGGAGACGCCACGCGCCGATGCGAAGCCCCTTGGACAGCGCAGAACGGTCACCGGTGCCAGGTTGGTCGCAGGTGGTCGCAGCCGCGCCGGGAGTGCTCGCCAACGTGGTCGCAATATAGTCGCAGTCCGGCGACACACCACCGGTCGGCGTCTCCATGACAGGGCCGCTGAGCTGCGGGTTTGCTTGCGCGCCGCGAGGGATTCGAACCCCCAACCGCCAGATCCGTAGACTGGTGCTCAGCGTCCAGCACGTTGCTTCCAGTCGGATCTGCGCTGCTCAGGTTGGGTGGCGCGTCTGCCGAGTCGCCTCTGGGCTGCCACAGTACGGTCGTTCGGATAATCAGCGGGATGATCAAGCCACGAGGCGGCGAGCCCTCGGTTCCTCGGGGCCAGGCGGTGCCAGTGGGGATAGAGCACCAGATTTTCATCTTGTGCTCTCGGTGGCAGGTCACGTTCCCGAGCGCTACGGGAGCTGTCCTGAAGGGCACGTTGGTCGAGGTCTCACGTAACGCGCTTGAGCCGCCACGCTAGACGCATGGCGGTACGAGAGTTGCTGGCCACGCTGTAGACCACGTGTACCCTCCCCCACGGCCAGCAGGAGCTGCGCCGTGCGCTGGAAGAAACGCCAAGACCGGGGCCCGCCCGTGTGGCCAGGCCCCGGTCAACTTTCAGGCCGTCCTATGGCGTGGTAGCCGTCGAGTCGTACAGCGGCCCGTCGTCCACCGCGGGAGCGCCACGCTGGTCGTGTGGCACGGCGACCTTGACCGTGCCCGAGCAGGTCCCGCCGTTGCCGTCACTGGCCGTGAAGCCGATGTGGTAGACGCGCCCGTTGCCTGGCACCTTCGGCGTTCCCGCGCGCTCGGCGCGGACCTCCGCGGTCGCCGTCCCGATCCCCTTGCCGTCCGGTGTGAAGCGGCCGTCGCCGTCGGTGTCGACCGGCTCGTCCTGACGGATGGTGTCCACCTTGATGGTCAGCGGGTCATTGTCGGGGTCGGTCACGCCCGTGACCTCGACCGGGACGAACTTGTGGTTGGGTGGCCAGATCGTCGCGACGCTCGGCGTGGCGGCGCCGCACTCGGGCGGCTTGTTCGTGACGATCCACTCCTTAGTGACCTGGTTGGACGTCTGCGGCTGACCCGATCCGTCCACGAAGGACGCCTCGATGGTGTCGGTGCCGGCCGTCGTGCCCGTGTAGGAGAAGGTCGCCTCGCCGCTAGCGTTGGTGGCGCCGGTCCCGGTCGTGCCGACATGCGGCCCGCTCAGCACCTTGAACGTGACTGTCACACCGGACTTCGGCGAGCCGTTCTCGGTGACCGTCGCGGTGAGCGTGTGGCTGGTGCCGACCGGGTTCTGGGCGGTGGCTGGCCCGAGCTGGATGTCGCTGACGACCACGTTGGCCCCGCCGATCGCCGCCGCCTGCCCGCTCGCGGCGTTGGTGGCGAGCACGCTCAGGAAGGCCGGGAAGGCCGTGAACTCGTCGTGCCAGCAGCAGATGTCCAGGGCATCAGTGATGCCGATGGCCGAGCCGGCCGGAGTGGGGGTGATGTCGCTGTAGCCGAGCCCGGTCGTGGCGGTGAACGCGCCAACACCGCCGAGGTAGGCGTACGGGTTGGCGAAGTCGGAGGAGAAGCCGAGCAGGCCACCCCCGCCGTTCACGAAGCCGGCCACGTCCGCCTGCCTGGCGCTGAGCGCGGTGTGCTCGGCGGCGGTGAGGCCGCCGAACGTGTTGTTCTCGTCGCTGACGACCGCGATCACCTCGAAGCCGGCGAACGACTGGGCGGTGATGGCAGCGGCGCCGTTGACGAGCGTGACAGCCTCCGGGGTGTCGGTGTCGATCTGGTTCCAGAAGGTTGTCGGGCTGTCCCCGGCGGCCTTCCCCGCGCCGATTACGAGGATCCCCGTGCCCCCGTTGCTCGCATTGGAGAGGATGTCGTTCAGGACGCTCTCGTACACGGTGATCGGCCCGTGGCCGCCGGGGCCGCCATCCTCGGCGTCGATGCCCATGAGCACGATCGGCCCGCCGGTCGCGGCGTTGGCGGTTGGGCTGGTCACCAGTGAGCCGCCGAACAGCGCGGCGACGGCGACCAACCCGACAAGCATCATCCTGGTCCAGCGTGACCTGCAGAAGCCCGCGAACGCGGGCATGACATGTGCCATCGTTGTCCCCCCGGTCAACGTAGGTATGTATGGCGGCCCTCCGCTCGTTTAGCGGACAGGGCCGGCCGCTGGCGCAGCCCGCAGTCTGGGCTCGCGCCAACACGGCAGCGATCCTACGGTGCGTGTCAAATCATCCCGCCTGGCCCGGTGGTCTGTTGACATCCCGAGCCCCGGGGTGCTTCCCGTGCCCTTAATCCGAGGGTGGAGCCGGTTGCTGAGGGAAGCGACGTCGGCTGCCGTCAGGAGCCATGGACGACGGACTCGCAGTTGGCGGCGGCACTTGAAGATCGCGCTTCTGCTCAAGCTGTAGCGTCTGTTCAGCAGCTTCGGCGGAACGTTCCGCCGCGTCAGCAGCGCGGTCGGCCGACCTCCTCGCGCTCATCGCTATCCAGGCAGCCACTATCGCAACCATCACGGCAAGGACGGTCGCACCTGCGGTAACCCAGTCGGCCGAGCTAACCGCTTTGGCAGTGAACATCCAGGATGCCTCCGTTGTATTGAGATCAGGGGGTTACCTCTCGACGCTGGCAAATGATACCAACGCGCTCCGTGATTGAAGCGGCGCGTTTCGAGAAAAGGCGGGAATGGCGGCGCAGGCGCGCAGATCTGACCTCGGCGGCGAATGGAGGTCGAGCGTGCATTCGTTTGACTCAGCTCCTCTGCTGAACGATGATCCTGCCTCGCGAGTTGGGGGGGAAAGAATGCTTAGAAGCCTGTTCTTCATGCGCCGCGTCGCGATCCTCGCGGCCCTGCTGCTCGCCGTGACCGCGTGCGCACAGTCAACTCCGAAGACGACAGACGCGGCCTCTCCGGATTCTGTCTCGTCGTCCTCGGTTGTGTCGTCGTCGTCGTCCTCGTCTCCGCCGAGCACGACGTCTCCACCCGTGTCCACCATCCGGAAGATCCAGGTCCCGAGACTGGTGGGCCTACGAATAGGGAAGGCGAAGATCACCCTCTCCAACCGTCAGCTCCGCTGGGTGATCAGGTACAAGTCCACCGGTCGAGTCCCTCCCGGCACCGTGATCTCGCAGTCTCGCACGGCCGGAATCGGCGTCCTTCCAGGTACCGCCATCGCCTTGGTCATCGCGAAGGCGCCGCCACCACCCCCGCCGCCCGTGACCGCACCGCCCAAGAACTGCGATCCCTCCTACCCAGACGTATGCCTCCACGACGGGATCGGGGACTACGACTGCGCGGGTGGCTCCGGGAACGGGCCGAACTATGTCGACGGTCCCATTCGGGTGTTGCCTCCCGACCCGTTTGGCTTGGACCGCGATGGCGACGGCTCGGGCTGCGAGTAGAGTGTAGTAAGCCCACAGCACTCGGCGAGTGTGAAAATTGCTCTAGCCGAAATGAGTGAATGGCGGCGCAGCCGCATAAATCGTGCCGCCCACGATCTACCTCCCGGCTGGGCCGGGCTCGGACGCCGGACGAAGGAATGCCGTGGGAAACTGGGGTCGCCCGGCCCAGCCGGGAGGCGGGCGGCACTCCTACGTAGCGAAGCGGGGCGGGGTCACGCGCAAAAACCGCGCGTGACCCCGCCCCGCTGAGCCCCTGACCTGCGGAAACGGCCCGAAGCCGGCGACCACTGCCCCCCGGGTGCCCTGGGGGCCCATCAGGGGAGGGATCAGGGGACCCATCCGGGGAGGGGTTGGGGGACCTGTCAGGGGGCCGATCCGAGGAGGCCCGCAGCGCCGAGAAATCGCCGAGAGAGCGTCCTAAGAACTGCTCGGCATTCGCCAAGGAATTGAGCGCGGCGGGGGCGGTCCGGGGGCCGGGATCGGCCTCGGCGCGGCCGGGACCCTGCACCCGGCCGCGTTCGGCCGATGCCCTCACCCGCCGGGAATACCACCCGGCCCGGAAGCGCCCGGCGTCAAGGTCGTACGTCCTCGGCCACGCCCAGGCCGACAGGGACGGCCCCAGGGCCGGCGGGTGGCCTGCGGGCGCTCCACCTTGACCCCGGGCCGGGCCGGGTGGTCCCGGTGACACGGGTCGGGCGTTCCGCCCGACGCGCAGCGCCCCCGCCGGGTGAGGGCGCTGCCGCGCCGCCCGAGGGCCGCCGCGCGGCCGGTTGACCGGCCCGCCGATGGCCCCGCCGGCGGGCCGAGGGCCATCGCAGGCGGCCGTAGATGGGCGGCCGGCGCTCAGGCGGGCGGCTGCCGGCCCGGTGCCGGCGGCGTGGGGGCGCCACGGGGGCGGTGGCGTCGGCGAGCTGGGCGGCAAGCCGCTCGGCGCGCTGCTCGCCGACGCCCGCGCGGGCCTGCGCGGCGGCCTGGACCTCCCTGCGGGCGGTGTCCTCGGCGGCCCGGGTGTGCTGCTCGGCAAGCGCGGCGCGGTCGGTGGCCGCGTCGGCCCGGCCGGCCGCGGCGGCCTCGCCCTGGGCGGCCCGCTCCGCCTGTGCCAGGGCATCGTCACGGCTGACCTCGGCCAGCTCCGCGGCCTCCTCGGCGGCCAGGCGCGCGCGGCGCTCGCTGGCCGCCTCGACCTCGGCGCGCGCCGCGCGCTGCTCGGCCCGGGCGGTCTGCTCGGCCGCGCGGGCCTGGGCGGCCTCAAGGTCGGCGTCGGCCAGCAGCGTCTGCACCCGGCCGGCGACCTGGCCCAGCGCGGCGGCCAGGCCGGCGAGCTGCCCGGCGACCTCCCCTGGCCCGGCGTCGTCCAGCCCGTGGGTGACCGGGGCCACCGGCGAGCCAGCGGCCGTGCCGTGGGTGGTGGCCAGGCGGGCGCGGCGGTCGGCGGCGCGGTGCGCGTCGCAGCAGTAGCGCCGGGGCCGGCCGCCACCGGCCGGGGGGGCGACCGGGTTGGTGCAGCCCTCCCGGGCACACAGCACGACCGCGGCGGCGGTCGCCCCGCCGCCGCCGGCGTCGGTCGAACGGTCGGGGCCGGTCGAACGGTCAGGCGGTCGAACGGTCGGGGCCGGTCGAACGGTCGGGCGGGTCGGCCCGTTCGCCTGTTCGATCGTTGGGGTCCTGCTGGGCGAGGATCGGCTGCATGGTGCTGCTCCTTTTGACGCGTACGTGTCAAACCGGCTCGGCATCGGGGTCGTCGGGCTCGAACGGCGCGGCGCAGGCGCCACACACGATCGGCGCCGCCTCCCACACCGAGCGGGCGACGCGGATCCGGCGGCCGCACGCGCACGCGCACGTCAGCGCGGTGCGGGCCCGGCCCAGCCCGCCCGGGCCGGCCAGCTCGGCGCGGCGCCACAGCACCAGCGCGGCGCCCAGCTCGTCCAGGGTGTCGGCGTAGCGGGCGGCGGTCGCCGCGGGGACGCTCGTGGCCGACCAGCCGATCGGGTCCAGGTGGGCGACGTCCAGGCCAAGCTCACCGGCGAGCGCCTGGTAGCGGCGGTTGCGGTAGCGGCCCTGCCGGCTGGTGTCGCTGATCCCGCGCGCGTGCGCCAGGCCGTGGGCGGCCTCGTGCAGCAGCGTGCCCAGCACCTCGACTGGGCCGCGGCGCAGCCCCTCCCGCCGACCAGCACCTCGGGCCGGTCGGTCGGCTTCCCGGGGCTGGCCAGCTGCCAGCGCCCGGCGGCGAAGTGGCCGAGGTTCAGCCGCGTGCCGCGCGGGTCGCTGCCAGAGGCGACGACCACCACGACCTCGGGCACCTGCGGATGCTGGGCGCGGATCGCGGCCCAGGCGTGTTCCAGCGCGGCGATCAGGCGGCTGGCCGCCGCGGCCCCGCCGGGCGCCAGGCTGGTCATGCCGGCGCCTCCGGGTCGGACTCGGGCACGGCGGGCGCGAGCGGGCGCCCGTTGCGCTGGGCGACCGCGGGCGGGCGGGCGTGGAACTCGGCGGCCAGCGCGCGGGCGTAGCTCGGGCTCAGCCCGGCCGCCGCGGCCAGCCGGGCGCTGCTGACCGGCGCGCCGTCGGCGCTGAGGTCGGCGTAGGCGCGCTCGGCCCGCGCGCGCTTGGTGACCACCTCGGCGCCGGGTCGTGGCGCCGCGGCACTGTTCGGCGCCAGGCCGGCGCGCAATGGTGCGGGATCGGCGCCGGCCTCGGCGCTACCGGGCGCCGGGTCGGCGCTGGCGTTGGTGCGGTACAGCAGGCTGAGCACCGCGAACGAGCCGAGCAGCCACACCGGGGTCGCGGCGGCGGTGACGTAGCCGACCAGCGTCGGCGGGGCGACCGCGACTTGGAGGAGGGTCGACAGGGCGACCGAGGCGACCAGCAGGACCCACGACAGGCGCAGCACGGCGCGGTGGCCGAGCCGCTTGGCCTCAAGCACACTGGCCTCCATGGCCAGGGCCAGGGCCTCGGTCCCAAGGGGCCACAGCTCGGGGATGGCACGGCCGCCGGCGCGGGCGGCGTCGACCATCGCGCCGTAGGACTCCACCAGCAGCACCGTGGTGATGACGATCACGATCCCGGCCAGGAAGTGCTGCGCGCGGCTCACGGCCAGCCCACCTCCCCGGGGGGCTGGCCGGTGGCTTGGTCGACCAGTCGGGTGAGCCGGGCGACCTGCTCGGCGCAGTGGGGGCAGTCGCCGAGGTCGCCGTGGGGGCTGTCGGGATCGTTCCAGCCGGCCAGGGTTTGGGTGGCGTCGTGGAGGTCGCGGCCGGCGAGGGGGAGGGTGACGGTGGCCCAGTAGGCGTCCCAGCACGCGGCGGCCGGGCAGCCTTGCTCAAGGCCGGCGAGGAACGTGGGCTGCCGGGTCACCAGGCCACCTCCTGGCAGACCGGGCAGGGCCGGCGGCGGGCGCGCCGCTCGGCGCGGGGCTGGGTGCGGGCGCTGGCGAGGGGGATGCCGCAGGCGGGGCAGGACGCGACCCAGACCCCGTGGAGCAGGTGCAGCGCCGGGGCCGGTCGGGTGGGGTAGGGTGCAGGGTGCATCAGGGGGCCTCGCTTCCTGTGGTGCGCGAGGCCGGGACGGGTCACAGCCGCCCCGGCCTCCCTCGTGCGCCAGGGTCAGAAGTCGGGCTCGTCGTTGAACCGGCCGCTCCTGGCCTTGGCGCCGTTGCCGCTGGCGCGCTCGGGCCGGACGACCGCCCAGCGCAGGCTGGGGGCGACCTCGTCGGCCTCGACCTCCACGACCGAGCGCTTGTCGCCCTCGGGGGTCTCCCAGCTGCGGGACTTCAGCCGGCCGACGACCACGGCGCGGTCGCCCTTCGAGAGCGAGTCGGCACTGGTATCCGGTACGGATCGGGTAGGGTCGAAACGGCTGCGATCTGGCCACTGGTCGTGGTGAGGTGCCCGGTGTCCGGGCGCGGAGCGGGCTGGTGGGACAGGCGTGGGGATCGTCATGTTCGGTCTGCGGGCAACGTGCGACCATGCATGGCGGGCGCTGCTGTCGGGTGTCGTATGGACGAACGGGGTGGAGCGATGGGCGCTGGGAGTCGGACTGCACCTGCGAAGTTCGTGAACGGCACGATGCGGTGCTCGTTCTGCGGGAAGTCCAAGGACCGGGTGGAGAAGCTGATCGCCGGGCCTGGCGTGTTCATCTGTGACGAGTGCGTCGCCCTTTGCAGCGAGATCGTGGCCAAGGGCCCCCCGGGGCAACGGCGAGGGCGCTGGCGCCGGTGGTCGCTGCGGCGCTGAGGGCTCGTGCGATTGGGCGCAGCAGGCCGCCCGGCGGGTCGTGGCGGTGGCCGAAGGCCGCCGGGGAGTCGCTCGCCGAATGGCGTCAGGTCGCGCGGCTCGGGGCTTGATCGTGTCCTGTGGTGGAGCATCAGGGGTCCTCGTTGGCGTTGCTGGGAGGGTCGTCTTCGTCGTCGAGGAGGTCGTCGAGGTAGCGGGACCAGGACCCGCTTGAGGCCTCGGCCCAGGTGTTGGCGGTGGTCAGGTGCGTGTCGAGCAGGCTGCCGAGGGTGACGGGGGCGACCGCGGCGGCGATGTCGGTGAGGGCGTCGTTGCGGGCGGCGCGGGCGGTGATGCCGTAGCGGCGCAGCCGGTTGCCGAGGCTGGCAGGGCGGAGCGGTCGGCCGGGCAGGCCGCCGGGGAACAACCACCCGTCGGCGTGCTCGCCCGTGGGGTGCACGCTCGAATACCCGGCTGTGTCACGCAGGCTCCATGCCCAGGTGTCGAGCGGGTCGGGCAGCTCGAGCCAGGAGGCGCCGCGGGACAGGCAGACGACATCGCCGCGGCGGGCCAGGTCGCCTGCGCGCAGGGCGACCAGGCGGCTGAGGTGCTGGCCGTAGACGGTGACAAGCAGCCCGGCGACCCGGTCGGCGACAGGGATGCCGGGCTGGTGGAGCAGGGTGGCCACGATGGCCGCCCGCCGGTCGGCGTCGGCGGCTGCCACGGGGGCAAGGGCGCCCCGCTTGGGGAACTCCAAGGGTGGGCAGAGCCCGCCGCGTTGCGCCCAGCGGATGAACCGGCGGGTCGCTGCGGTGGTGGTCGGACCGGACAGCCAGGTGTCCAGGTCGTCTTGGGTGCAGCCGGCCAGGGTGTGGCTGCGGTGGGTGCGTAGCCAGCCAAGCCAGGCCACCGCGATGCGGACGCTTGCCTGCGCGTGGTCGACCGAGCCGAGCAGGCTGCGGCGGGGCCGGTGCTGCCGGCGGGTCAGGAAGCCCAGCAGGTGGGTGCAGGCGTAGGTGGCCAGCAGCCAGCGGTCGGCGGGAAGCTGGATGGTGGCAAGCAGGCCGTCCAGCCAGACCTGGAAGCCGGCCAGCAGCTCGTCGCGGGCGGGTAGCGCGCCGGCGGTGACCAGGACCACGCGCAGGTGGGTGACCCAGTCGGCCGGCGCGAGCGTGTCGAGCGCCTGGTGGGACAGTTCGAGGTTGCCGGCGGCGAGGTCGGCCAGCACGCCGGCGCCGGGGCTGCGCTGTAGCCAGCCGAGTATGCTGCGGGGCCGGTCTGCCTGGCCGAGGAGTCGGCGGACGGCGAGCATCTGGGCGGCGACGGCGGGGGTCGACTCGCCCAGCAGGGCGTCCAGGCGGTCGGCGAGCACGCAGCGGGCGCACCGGCCGGTTTGGTAAAGGCGGTCCTCGACGCCGCAGACGGTGCAGCGCAGGTCCCAAGTGAAGCCGATGCAGTCCCCGCAGCGGCCCGGGTCGGGGCCGAACAGGCGCCGGGTGGCGCCGCACTGGGCGCACCCGCCCCGGCGGGAGCGCGCCTTGTCCCAGCAGCGCTGGCAGCGTGGCCCGTCAGGCAGGTAGCCGGTGACAGGGCCGACCTGTCCGCAGCCGGCACACGGCCTGGCGGGTCGGGGCGCGTGCGTGCTGCAGTACGGGGTGCCGGCGGCGACCAGCTCGCACGGGCGCAGCCTGCCGCAGACCAGGCAGCGGGCGACCGGCAGCCGGTAGCAGCGGCGGCAGACGTCTGGGCTGCCGCCGCGGGCCTTGCGGACGATCAGCTCCAGTTGCCCGCACACCCCGCAGCGTCGTGGTGGCCGCTGGTAGCACGCGGCGCAGCGCGGCCCGGCGCTGGTCGTCGCCGTGACCGGCCGGACCTGCCCGCAGCCACCACAGGCCCTGGCGGGGGTGGTGTAGCAGCAGCTGCCCAGCGGCCGGCCGTGGGTGTCGCGGGCGGCGACCGAGCCGCGCTGGCCGCACTGGCGGCAGGGCTGGAACGTGGTCGGGTCGCGGCGCCGGCAGCGGGGGCAGACCGCTTGCCGCTGCTGGTCGCGGAAGGCGACGATCCCGGGCTGCCCGCAGCGAGTGCATGGCGCTGCCCGGTTGCGGCGCAGGCACCGGTTGCAGACCCGGCCGCCGGGCACGAGCAGGCAGAGCTGCCGGCGGGCCGTGTCGCACTGCACACAGCGGGCCCGTGCCACGCCGACGATCCCGGCGGCGTCCAGCTCCCACAGCAGCCGCGCCAGCGCGGGCGGGCCAGCCGATGCGCCGGAGGTGAGCGCGTCGGGATGGGTGGCCAGCCAGACGGCGAGCTGCTCGCGTTCGCGCACTCGCCTCGCGGCCCGCCCGGCCAGGCTGGCCACCCACTCGGGGGCGACGTCGCTGAGCGTGTCGGTGACGACCGTGACGATGGTCTGGTCGGCGCGGGCGCGTCGGCAGTCGCGGCAGGTTCCGGTGGTGCCGGGCTGGCCGTGGGTGCGCTCCGGGCAACGCCGGCTGGCGGGTGGGGGCTGGCAGCCGGCGCAGACCATCCCCGCCGGGCTCCGGTAGCGAAGCCACCGGCGCCCACCGCAGACAGCACAGGCCGGGGTCTGCACGCGCCTCGCGCCGGCCTCGACCAGCGCGCCGGCCAGCTCGAATACCCGGCGGCCGCCAGCCTGCCCGGCCGCAAGGCACGCGCCGTTGCCAAGGTGGCGTTCCAGTTGGACCAGCGACCGCGTCGACGAGGCGACCGCGCGCACCACCCGAGCAAGCGCGGCCTCGGTGAGCGTGGGCTCCAGCCCTGCCAGGATGGTGACGATCCTGCCCAGCCGCTGCCGATCACGCCCGTCCTGTTGCGCGCGGCGACGGGCGCGGTCGCGGGCCTGGAGTTCCAGGCGGCGGGATCGGGAGTGGTCGGGTTGGGACGGGGGGCTGGCCGAGGGGGGAACGGTCAGGAACGCCGCCCCTCGTCCAGCCGGGCCTCGACCGGCTTGAGCCCGGCGAGCCGCTGGCGGGCACCAGCGGCGACCTTGCCCTCGGCAGGAGTGACGGCCGCCTGGTGGACCACCCACAGGTCCGCCAACGTGCAGTCCAGCACCTCGCACAGCGCGAACAGCACCGCCATGCGTGGCTGGCGGGGTGCGCGGGTCACAAGCTCGTGGGCCTGCGACGCGCCGAGCGTCACCCCCCGCTCGGCCAGCGCCTGCTGCAGCCCCACCGCGCTGAACAGCCCCTTGGCGGCCATCAGCTCCCGCAGCCGCCACTCGGCCATCCGGCCACCCGGCAGCTCCAGCCCCGGCCGGCGCCGGGCAGAGGAGTCTGGCATCTACCCGCCCCTTCCCGTGGGTGCGCGGCCCAGCACCTCGGCCAGGGCGCGTTCGAGCTCCCGGTTCATCTGATCGGAGGTCACGTGATCGTAGACCTGCTGGGAGCTGAGCAGCTTGTGGCCGGCCTGGGTCTGCCGCCAGCGCACGTCCCGCCCTCGGGCGGCCATGTCAGTGAAGTAGGTATGGCGCAGCACGTGCGGCACCACTTGCTCGTCCAACCCCGCGGCGTCGCAGAGCTCGCGGAACACCCGCCGCAGGTGCACGTCGCCGACGTGGCCTTGGCGGCCGTGGCGGTCCAGCCGCTCCGACGGGAACAGCCAGCGCCCGGCGGGCAGCTCGGGCCGCACCCACTCCACGTACTGGCGCACCGCCTCCACCACCCACGGCAGCACCATCTGCACCGCCCGCCTCCTGGGTCCGGAACCCGGGGACGCCTTGCCGTGGCGGATGTGGACCACCGCGTAGCGGCCGAACTCGGGTGCGGCTGGGTGCCGGTGCAGATCGGCGAGCTCGAGCGCGACCAGCTCCGAGATCCGACAGCCGCTCCCGTACAGCAGCTTGAGCATCACCGAGTCCCGCCAGGCCGTCACCAGCCCCTTGTCGCTGGAGGCCCGGGCCGTCTCCACCCGCGCGTCGGCCGCGGCGAACAATCGTGCCTTCTCCGCGTCGTCCAGCGGGCGCCGCTCCACCACCCCCTCGTACTGCTCGAGGTGCCGGGCGGTGTTCCAGTCGTGGCAGACCTGCACCGGTGTCACCCCGAACAGCTCCCTGCAGCGCGCCTGCCACGCGTACGCCGGGTTGGTCAGGTAGGCCATGAACAGCCGCACCGTGCCCTGCCGTGCCCGCAGCGTGCTGCGTGCCAGCCGCCGCTCGTCCTTTAGGAACGCCGACCAGCCGTCCACCAGCTCGGCCGTCCACGCCCACGGCCATCCGCTCGCGTACTCGGCGAGCCCCCGCAGGACCGACACCTGCTTGGCGATGCTGGCCGCCTCCCGCCCCCTGGCCGTCTGGAAGTTCTTGAACCCGTCCAGCATCTCGGTGAACATCGCGGCCGCCTGGTCGGGCCCCGGACCACTCGAGACCAGCCGAAGACCTCGCCCATCGCTCACTGTGCGTGGCCTCCCCGACCCCTCGACCGCTCCGGCTACACCGGAGAATCTCCGGGCAGACCGGAACCCTAGAGGTCAGCGTGCCGTCAACGCAAATCGAGCTCGTCCGCTTGAGCGGCGCCACGCCAGCCGTCGGCTCCCGGAGCTGCATACTTGGCACCTCAAGCCGCAGGAACGACTTCCGGATAGTCCGGAATCAGGCTGGGAACGACGTTCTCGGCGAGCTGCCGCCAGGCGTTGACGCGGAAGTAGCTGGTGTCGCCGTCGCGCCAGGTGTCGCCGTCTTTGACCCTGGGGGTGACCGCGATCCGGAAGTTGGCCACTGCACTGCCGTTGGGGAGGTGCTTGAGCTCGGGGTCGTCGGTGAGGTTGCCGATCAGGGTGACGTGGGTGTCGGCCACGAGTGCCTCCTTGAGGCTGGGTGTCGTGCGGGGTGTCGTGGGCGGACGGGGGCGGCAGGGGTCAGGGCCTCACCTCCTCGGGGTCGGCCCAGCGCAGCCGGTCTGCGAGCCCGGCGGCGCGGACCCTGGCGACCTCGGCCCGGTGCTGCGGGCACGCGACCCGGTAGCGGGTCCGTCGGCCACGCTGGGGACACCGCGCCGGCCGCACTGCCGGTAGCCGGCGAGCCTGGCGTCGGTGAGGGTGAGCAGCTCGCAGCGGTGGGCCTGGCTCACTGGGGCCTCCCTCGGGGTTGCTGCTGGCGGGGCGGCTTGGTCCTCGCCCGCCCCCGGCGGTCGGTGGCTCCGGGCCGCCTCGGAACGGGGCGGGTCAAGGGGCGCCGCAGGCGCTCCCGCAGGGACGCGACGCAGGAGCGCCCTTGACGCCCGGAGCGTCCCGAGGCGGCACTGCCGTCCTGCCAGCAGATCGGCGGCGAGGGCAGCCCCGCGTGGGGTTGGCGGGGCTGCCCGATGGTCCGTGCGGGTGCAGGGTCCCGCGCGGACCGGCCCGCAGGGCCGCCACCGATGCCGGCCGGTTGACCGCACCACCCGCGCGGTGCCGGCGTGGTGGCGGCGGGTGGGGGTCACGGCCCGCCGCCCTCCTGCTCGGGCGCCGGGTTGGCGAACGCGGCGCAGGCGGGGCAGACCCACGCGAGGGTCGACAGGGTGAAGCTGAACGGCTCGGCGATGCCGTCGAAGGTGACGACCCGGGCTGGCAGGTAAGTCTCCAGCAGGTCGGCGGTGGGGGTCGGGGTGGCGCAGATGGCGCAGGGCACCGGCGCGTTGTCCCGCACGGCACGGGTCAGGTGGTCGAGCCAGTCGGCCATGGTGGGGTCCTCCTCGGGGGGTGGCCTGCCTGTGGCTTTCTCCTCCCAGGTGCCGGGGTCCCCGGGGCCGGAAAGGCCAGCCGGAGGCTGTCGCGCAGCGACGGGAGTACCGGACCGCAGGGAGGAACGGACCGGCCTTGGAGGGCGCGGGGTGGCACGATGCTGG
>Ga0210378_10000772_pt1 | contig 16630 bp, 11 predicted proteins | sample PLM1_60_b1redo_FD_155465 | JGI IMG/M metagenome (GOLD analysis project Ga0210378, IMG submission 155465) | Groundwater sediment microbial communities from an aquifer in East River, Colorado, USA - PLM1_60_b1 redo | ecosystem: Environmental > Terrestrial > Soil > Riparian zone | place: USA: East...
CAGCAATCCGAGCTGGCCTCGGGACGCGCTTGGAGGACGTCCCGAGGTGAGAGAACTGGCGGGCGAACAAGCGGATGCGGCTAATCTCGGTGTTGGGCACAGCTGAGCGGAGCAAGAACCAGATACTTGAGAACGAGGAGTCAGTCCACTACGTGGATCGGAGCGAGAACGCCTCGACCATCACACCGGCGCGGCCAGTCTAGGAGCCACAATCCTTGCGTCCGGCGCAGGGCGAGGCGGGCAGCGCACCGACGCTCATGAAGCGAATCTGGAAACGGATTCTGCTGGGAAGCATCGCGACGGCGGCGGGGGTCGCAGTGGGCGCATGGGTTGTCTTTATGCTGCTCTTCGTGCGGCCGGCCACCTACCAGCCGACGGTCGTGATCGACGCCGTCGAGCTGCGCTCGTGGCCTGAGCACGACGCCATCTATCAGCGCACTGCATTTCCGTACGTGCTGCGCCTCGAGCGCGGACCCGCCAAGATGCTCTACATCGGGGCCCGACACACTTCGGAAGCGGCCGACCCCCAACTGGCCGAGATCGAGCGGCTATGGACGGAGTTCCAGCCAACCGTGGCTTTGTGCGAGGGTCGGGCGCGGATGTTTCGGTTCGCGTCGCGACCGGCAACGGGTACGCTCCACGAATCGGAGTTGGTGCGCATTCTCGCGCAGCGCGGAGGCGTACCCCTCTACTCGCTCGAGCCGGCGTATGAGGCAGAGGTCAATGGCCTGCTCCGGCAGTTTGAACCGCGGCTCGTCGCGACCTACCTGACGCTTCGGGTCTTCACCAGCGAGGCTCAGGGGTACGATGGCGACCGCGACGCGCTCGCGCGGCATCTGCTGCGCAAACGCATCGACGTCGTCGGGCTCCGCGGCTCTCTCTCTTCCGTCCAGGATCTTGATGCTTACTGGCGAGAGCGCTTCCCGGCTGCGCCGGATTGGCGAACTCTGCCGGATACCGAGAGCGTGCCGCTGTTGGTCGAGGTTGGCCACGCCTCCCGGGAGGTCCGTGGCGAGCACATGATACGCACTCTGGTGGATCTCGCCGCGCACGGCGAGCGCGTTCTCGCGGTGGTAGGGGCTAGCCACGTGATCCGCCAAGAGCCGGCGCTGGGCAAGTCGTTGGAGAAGGCTCTGACGGAGAGCGCGGCCGGTGGCGGCGGCTGACGGTCCCGGTCACCGCGTTTTCCGGGCTCCAAGATGCACCTCAGCCCCGAGCGGCACTATCCAGGATCGCAGCGCCGGCAATCGAGGACGTCATGGCCAGAGCGACGTTCAAGTCCGTGGACGAGTACATCGCGACGCACCCCGAAGACGTGCAGGCGATCCTGCAGCGCGTCCGCAGCACCATCCGCAAGGCCGTGCCCGGCGCCGAGGAAGCGATCAGCTACCAGATCCCCACGTACAAACTGCAAGGAGCCTACGTGGTCTACTTCGCGGGGTGGAAGGAGCACTACTCGCTCTATCCCGCCAACGATCGCCTCGTCGCGGCGTTCAAGGAAGACCTTGCACCGTACGAGGTCAGCAAGGGCACGATCCGCTTCCCGCTCTCCCAGCCCGTCCCCGTGAAGCTGATCGAGCGCATCGCGAAATTCCTTGCGAAGGAAGCCGCCGAACGCGCGAGGGCGGAGCGGGGAGGCCGGAAAAAGCGCAGGTGAGCGAAGCGCCACGATTCATGACGTGGGCGGCTAGAATGCCACCATGGCGCGCCGCGACGACGACCCCGATCCCCTGAGCGCCGACGTCAACACGCTGGGCCGGCTGCTCGGCGAGGTGCTGCGCGAGCAGGAGGGAGACGCGGGCTTCGCGCTCGTCGAGGTGTACCGAGCCGCGACGAAACAGATGCGCGCCGCCATCGGCGAGGATGGCGACGACTTCGGCGAGGACGGCCGCCGCCTCCGGGCCCGCACGGACCAGCTCGACCTCGACCAGTGCCGGCTGTTGATACGCGCCTTCTCCGCCTACTTCCACCTGGTGAACCTGGCCGAGGAGCATCACCGCCTGCGGGTGCTCCGCCAGCGCGAGCTGGAGTCGGGCCAGGCGCCACGCGGGGAGTCGGTCCAGCAGGCGCTGGCGGAGGCGGCGCAGGCGGGAGTGGACGCGGACCGCGTGCGGGCGTTTCTGGGGTCGTGCCTCGTGGAGCCGGTCTTCACCGCGCATCCGACCGAGGCGCGCCGGCGGTCGGTGCTCTACAAGCTGCGCCGGCTGTCCGAGGTCGTCGAGCAGCTCGACGACCCGCGCCGGACCGCCCGGGGGCGCTCCGCGCTTTTCGACCGCATCCGCGAAGAGGTGACCTCGCTGTGGCTCACCGAGGAGGTGAGGGGGCGGGCCCCCGCCGTCCTCGACGAGGTCCGCAACGGCCTCTACTACTTCGAGGAGGCGCTCTGGGAGCTGGTACCTCGCCTGTACCGCGAGGTGGAGCAGGCGCTCGCCGCCGCCTACCCCGGCCAGACGTTCGACGTGCCGGCCTTCCTGCGGTTCGGGTCCTGGATCGGCGGCGACCGCGACGGTCATCCCCACGTCACCGCCCAGGTGACCGAGCAGACGCTGCGGCTCCACCGCGAGACGGCCTTCGCGCTCTACGAGCGCGAGCTGGCGGAGATGGAGCGGGAGCTGAGCGTGTCCGGGGAGGTCCACGAGATCTCCCAAGCGCTGGCGCGCTCGCTCGAGCTCGACGCCGCGGAGATGCCGGAGCTGGCCCTTTCCCTCGCCCGCCACTTCTCGACCGAGCCCTACCGGCGCAAGGGGGGCTTCATGCAGGCACGCATCACCGCCGCCCGACGGATCAATGCCGCCCGGCTGCGGGAGCGTCGGCGCGGGAGCCCCGCGGACGAGGGCGACGAGGATCCGGTGCTGGGCCAGGCCCAGCGCTTGTGGGGCACGGGGGCCCCGCCGGAGCCGCCGCGGCCGGACGACGACCGCATCGCGTATGCGGGGCCGGAGGATCTGAAGCGCGACCTTCTCCTCATCGCCGAAAGCCTGCGCGGGCACCGCGGCGGCCGGCTCGCGAACGGCCTCGTCGCCGACCTGGTGCGCCGCGTGGAAGTGTTCGGCTTCCATCTCGCGCGTCTCGACCTGCGCCAGCACAGCCAGGTGCTCGCCTCCGCCGCGGCCGAGGTGCTGAAGGCGGCGGGGGTGGAGGGCGATTTCCTCGCCCTCGACCTGCCCGCGCGGGCGAGCGTCCTCGCGCGCGAGATCGCGAACCCGCGGCCGCTCGTCCGGCCCCTCGGCGGTTACTCCGCGCAGACCACGGAGACGATCGCCCTCTTCCTGACGCTGGCCCGCCTCCAGCGGGAGCTGGGGGTCGAGGCCTGCAACGTCTTCATCGTTTCGATGACCGCGGGGACGGCCGACGTGCTCGCGCCGCTGCTCTTCGCGAAGGAGGCGGGGCTGTTCGACCCCGGCGCGCAGCCGCGCAGCAGCCTGCAGGTCGTGCCCCTGTTCGAGACGATCGACGACCTCCACCGTTCGGCGGGGCTCATGCGGGAGCTCTTCGCGCTGCCCGTGTACGCGCGGCAGCTCGAAGCCTGGGGGGGCCAGCAACAGATCATGCTCGGCTACTCGGACAGCAACAAGGACGGCGGCTTCGTCACCGCCAACTGGGAGCTGTACCGGGCCCAGCGGGCGCTCGTCGCCGCATGCCGCGAGTCGCGCGTCACGCTGCTCCTCTTCCACGGCCGGGGCGGCGCGATCGGACGGGGCGGCGGGCCCACCGGGCGCGCCATCATGGCCCAGCCGCCGGGCGCCCTGAACGGCCGGCTGCGACTCACCGAGCAGGGTGAGGTGGCCTTCGCCCGCTACGCCCACCCCGGTATCGCCCACCGGCATCTGGAACAGACGATCCACGCGGTCTTCCGCGCCAGCCTCGTTCCCGCCCCCGAGGGCTCCCACGACCAGTGGACGGCCGAGATGGAGTCGCTGTCGCCGCGCGCCTTCGAAGCGTACCGGCGCCTCGTCTACGACGACCCCGACTTCGTCCTCTACTTCCACCAGGCGACGCCGATCGACGCCATCACCGGCCTGCGGATCGGTTCCCGACCCGCGCGCCGGGAGCACTCCGATCGCATCGAGGAGCTGCGCGCCATCCCGTGGGTGTTCAGCTGGACGCAGAGCCGGCACGGGCTGCCCGGGTGGTACGGTCTGGGCGGCGCCTACGCGGCCCAGGTGCAGGCGAACGGCGAGGAGGCGCGGCGCCGCTGGGCGGAGATGTACCGCGAGTGGCCGTTCTTCCGCTCGCTCATCGACAACGCGCATCTCAGCATGGGCAAGGCCGACCTCGCGGTGGCACGGATCTACGATGCCCTGGCCGAGCCCGCGCTGCGGGGCCGGTTCTTCCCCCTCATCGCCGACGAGTGGCGGCGGACCCGGGAGGCGGTCCTCACGGCCACCGGGCGAAGCACGATCCTGGACATCTCCCCGGTGCTGCGGCGGTCCATCCTGCTGCGCAATCCCTACGTGGACCCGCTCAGCTTCGTCCAGGTCAGCCTGCTCGCCCGCCGCCGCGCCCAGCCCGAGGGTCTGGGGGATGCGGAGCGCGACGTGCTCCAGCGCCTGCTCGCGCTCACCGTCAACGGCATCGCCGCCGGCCTGCAGAGCACCGGCTGACCGGCCGTTTCCTCAGGAAGCCGGACGTGCCCGCCTCCCCGGCCCGTAAAGCACCCTTCCCGGCCTCGCCGCCGTCATCGCCCCGTTCTCGAAGACGACCTGTCCGTTCACGATGACGAGGGCGAATCCCTCCGCGTACTGGTGCGGCCGATCGAACGTGGCCCGGTCGCGCACGGAGGCGGGGTCGAACACGGAGATGTCCGCCTTCATGCCGGCCTTCAGGAGGCCGCGATCGCCGAGCGAGAGGCGCTGGGCGGGGAAGGAGGTCATCTTGCGCACCGCCTCCTCGAGGCTCAGCGCGTGTCGCTCGCGCACGTACACGCCCAGCACTCGAGCGAACGTCCCGTAGCTTCGGGGATGCGGGCTTCCCTGGCCGAAGATCGGTACTTCCCCGTCGGTGGCGATCATGGTCGCCGGGTGCTTCAGTATCCGCTCCACGTCGTCTTCGCTGATGGCGTGGAACACGGCCTGGCCGCCGCCCTGCTCGACGATCCACAACGCCGCCTCGGCGGCGTTCTCGATGCTCGTCTCCATGCCGCGCAGTCGGGCGACCTCGGCCAGGCTCTTTCCCGCCAGTCCGGCGTCCCAGTCGCACCGCGCCACGACGATGTTCCGGGCATCGCCGCCGCCGCGCTCTTCGCGGATGAGCCTCACGCTCTCCGCCTTGATCCGGGCGCGCGTCGCGGCATCCCGCAAGCGCTCGAGGACGTCGGCCCGCTTCCCTTCCTGGGCCCAGGCCGGGAACAGGGCGGCCTGGATGCTGGTGCTGGAGGCGGTGTAGGGATATTGGTCGACGGTGGCGTCCACGCCGCGGGCGCGCGCTTCGTCCACGAGCCGCAATGTTCCGTCACTGCGGCCCCAATTGCCGCGGCCGATGATCTTGTGGTGCGTGAGCTGGGTGGGCAGGCCGCCCTGCTCGCCGATGGCGATCGTCTCCTTGACGCTGTCGACGATGCCGGCCGCCTCGTCGCGCATGTGCGAGATGTAGATGCCTCCGCTGCGCCCGGCGACCCTCGCCAGCTCGATGACCTCTTCGGTGGGCGTGAACCGGCCGGGTACGTAGAAAAGGCCCGAGGAAAGCCCGAACGCCCCGTCTCTCATTCCCTGGTCGACCAGCGCCTTCATCTGTTCCAGCTCCGAAGGCGACGCGCGACGGTCCACGTTGCCCATGACGGCCTCTCGCACGGAGCCCTGGCCGATCATGCTGCCGATGTTGACGGACTTCGCGAGCGTCTCCAGCCGGGCGAGGAACGGCCGGAGGGGGACCGGCGAGCTGCCGTCGGGCCCCTCGATCACGGTCGTGACCCCCATGCGCACGTCGTTCTCGGCCGTCGGCACGTCGAAGATCCCGCGGCGCGCGTGCGAGTGGATGTCGATGAAGCCGGGGGCGACGACCAGGCCGCCGAGGTCGATCACCCGCGTGGCCGCGTCGGTGATCGAGGGCGCGATGCGGGCGATCGCGTCGCCCGTGATGGCGACGTCGGCCCGGTACCAGGGGCCGCCGGCGCCGTCGACGACGCGGCCGCCCCGAAGGACGAGGTCGTAGGGCGAGGCCTGCCCCGAGGCCAGACCGGCGAAGCCCAGGAGCAGGAGCCCGGCGAAGAGGCCGAGACGCCGCCGAGGCCGCCGCTTTTCGTCGGTGATGAGGCGCGTGCTCGCCATAGGCCTCTCTGCCGTGTGCAGAGTGTACCGTTGCGGGCCGGACCGTTGGAAAAAAGACGTAGACTGGCCGTTGAGGCCCTACGGGCCAGATCCCATACACCACATACACCAGACCTGACCCCATGCTCGCTCCCGTGCTCGACGCCCGCCAGCAGGCGCTCCTCGCGGAGGAACGGAGCCTGCTCGGCGCCCTGCAGGTGCAACTCGCGCGGCTGGACCTGCCCGCGGAAGACCAGGACGCGCTGGCGCGGTCGATCGCCCAGCTCGACGAGCTGTTTCTGCTCGTGGTGGTCGGCGAGTTCAACGCGGGCAAGAGCGCCTTCATCAACGCACTCCTCGGAGACCGCATCCTGGAAGAGGGGGTGACTCCCACCACCACGCGGGTGGGGCTGCTCCGCTACGGCCCGACGGTGAGCCGCGCGCCGGGCGGGGCGGGGCTCGATCTCCTCACCGCCCCCGTCGAGGTCCTGCGGGGCATGGCGATCGTGGACACGCCGGGCACGAACGCGGTGGCGCGGGAGCACGAGGCCCTAACCCGCGACTTCGTCCCCCGCTCCGACCTGGTCCTCTTCGTCAGCTCCGCCGACCGTCCCTTCACCGAGAGCGAGCGCGCCTTCCTCCAGGCGATCCGCGAGTGGGGAAAGAAGGTCGTCGTCGTCGTGAACAAGATCGACATCCTGGACTCCGACGCGCAGGTGGCCGAAGTGGTGGCCTTCGTCGCCGACCGCGCCAAGGCCCTGCTCGGCTTCTCTCCCGAGGTATTCCCCGTCTCGGCGCGCCTGGCCCAGCGGGCCAAGGCGGGGGAGCGCGCCGCCTTGCGCCCGAGCCGCTTCGAGGCCCTCGAGCGCTACGTCTCCGCCACGCTGGACGCGGCCGAGCGGCTGCGCCTGAAGCTCCTCAACCCGCTGGGCGTGGGGCTTCATCTCCTCGACCGTCACCTCGCCGTGACCGAGCAGCGGCTCGAGCTGCTGCGCGAGGACGTCTCCACCGTGGACGACATCGACCGCCAGCTCGCCCTCTACAAAGAAGATCTGACCCGCGACTTCCGATTCCGGCTCTCCGACGTGGAGAAGGTCCTGCTCGAGTTCGAGCGCCGCGGGCTGGATTTCTTCGACTCCACCCTGCGCCTGGCCCGGGTGTTCGACCTCGTCAACCAGTCGAAGCTCAAGCGCGAGTTCGAGAAGAGCGTCCTCGCCGACCTGCCCCGGGTGGTGGATCGGCGGGTGGAAGAGGTCATTGCGTGGATGGTCGCGAGCGACATGCGCCAGTGGCAGAGCGTGATGGAGCGGCTGGAGCGACGCCGGCTCCACCACGCGGACCGCATGGTGGGCCGGGTCGGAAGCGGGTTCGAGTACGACCGCGCCCACCTCTTCGAGGGCGTGCGCCGCGAGGCCCAGCGCGCGGTGGAGGGCTACGACCAGGAGGCGGAGGCCAACCGGCTCGCCGAGTCCGTGCAAACGGCGGTAGCAAGCGTGGCCGCGCTGCAGATCGGAGCCCTCGGCTTCGGCACCGTCATGGTCGTGCTCGCCACCACCACGATGGCCGACATCACCGGGATCCTGGCGGCGGGCGCGCTGTCGGTCATCGGCCTCCTGGTGCTGCCCGCCAAGCGGGAGAAGGCCAAGAACGAGCTGCGGACGAAGGTCGAGGCCATGCGCGAGCGGCTCATGAGCGCCCTCACGGGCCAGTTCGACCACGAGCTGGAGCGCAGCCTCCAGCGCCTGCGGGAGTCGATGGGGCCCTACACGCGGTTCGTCCGCAGCGAGCGCGAGCGCCTCTCCGAAGCGCGCGAGTCACTGCGAGGGCTCCGCGAGAAGCTCCACGCCTTGAAGGATCGCGTGGAGAGCGGTTAGCTTTCCGGCAGCAGGCCGCCGACGGCCCACCCGATCGCGCCGGCGATGCCGGTCAGGATCGGGTTGACGATGAGGCCGCCCAGGCGGGTGAGCAGAGCCTGGCTGAGCGGCACCGCGGTGAGGGCGGCACCCTCCGGGCCGAGCATCGCCGTGGGGTTGTTGAAATAGGTGTCGAGACCGAGGGCGTACGACAGCAGGGTCGCCGCGAAGATCACGACCTGGCTGATGAACCCCATCGTCAGGGCCAGCCCCGCCGCCTGCCAGAGCCGGAATCGGCGCCACCGCCGGCAGAACGCGCCGTAGAAGATGGCGGCGTTCAGGGTCAGGATCACGATGCTGAAGACGTGGTGGCCCTTCACGTAGGGGACGCCGAAGGTCCCCATGAGCCATCTGCCCACCGTGAAGATGGCGAGCAGCAGCAGGTAGGGGCGCGCGAGCCTCAGGTTCTCGGCCATTTCATCCTTCCTTCTTTCGCTGTCGCAGGGATCCCGGGGCGCCGGGTTGAGATGATACACGCCGGCGGTATAACCTGCCATCTTCACGGGGTTCGAGGAGAATGCTGCGCGCCTACGGCGACGTTCGTCCCGAAGAGCGGCCGGGCGTCACCGGCGCGTTCCTGACCCTGTTCGGGATCCTCGCCGGCTACACCCTCCTGGAGACCGGCCGCGACGCTCTCTTCCTCGCGCGCCTGCCGCCCTCGCAGCTTCCCTGGGTCTACCTGGTCATGGCCGTGATCGCGGTGGGGCTGTCGCTCGGACCCGGGCGCGGTGCGCGGGGGCTGACGCGCACGCGACGGCTCTCCGACCTGCTCCTTTTCTGCGCGGCGGTGACGTTCGTCTTCTGGCTGTTCGGCGCGTGGGGACCCTGGAAGCTGCGTGCGCTGTACATCTGGACCGGTCTCGTGGGCACCCTCACCGGCCTCCAGTTCTGGCTCGTGCTCGGCGAGATGTACACGATTACCCAGGCCAAGCGGATCTACCGCGTGATCGGCCTCGGCAGCATCCTGGGCGCGGTGGCGGGGGCGGGGGCCGCCCGCCTCCTCAGCGCCTATTTCCCCACGCCGTACCTGGTGCTGGCCTCGGCGGCGACCCTCGCCGCCACCGGCCTCGGCCCGGCCATGTTGCTGCGCCGCTCGGAGGGAGCGGGCGCGGAGACCGCCCCCGAGCCCGTGCCGTCCAACTTTTCGCAGGCCGTGCGGTTCCTGCGCGACCATCAATACCTGACCCGCCTCTCCGGCCTGGTGCTCGTCTCCACGGTGGCGGTGACGCTGGCCGACTACATCTTCAAGAGCGCGGTCGCCAAGCACGTGCCCGCCGCGGAGCTGGGCACCTTCTTCGCCAGCTTCTACATGGTCCTCAACCTCCTCGCCCTCGGGGCGCAGCTCGCGCTGATGGGCTGGCTCCTGCGGGTGCTCGGCCTGCATCGCGCGCTCTGGGTGCTGCCGACCCTGATCTTCCTCGGCTCGGCCGGGGTGGTCTTCGGCGGCGCTCTCGCCGCCGCCCTCCTGCTGAAGGGCGCCGACGGCGCCCTGCGTCCCACGCTCCACCGCACCACCACGGAGCTGCTCTTCCTGCCGATACCGGACGGCCTGCGCGGCCGCGCCAAGCCCCTCATCGACGTCGCCGGACAGAGGGGGGGACAGGCCGTGGCTTCGGTGTTCATCCTCGGCGAGCTGATCCTGAACCGGGGCGACGTCGTGCTCGCATCGGTGGCGGCGCTGCTGTGCGTCGTGTGGATCGCGTGGGCCGTCGAGCTGAAGCCGCACTACCTGGAGCTGTTCCGGACCGCGCTGCGCCGGGGGTCCCTGCGCGACCGCGCCGACCTGCCCGACCTGGACCTCGCCTCGCTGGAGACGCTCATCGCGGCGCTCAACGGCCGCGACGACGCCGAGGTGATCGGGTCCATGGACCTGCTTGCCGCCGAAGGACGCGGGCGCCTCATCCCGGCGCTGATCCTCTACCACCCGTCGCGGGCGGTGGTGCTGCGGGCGCTGGAGCTGTTCGAGACGTCGGGCCGCGCAGACTACGTGCCCGTGGCCGACCGGCTCCTCGACCACGCCGACCCCGACGTGCGGGCGGCCGCGCTCCGCGCGCGCTCGGCGGCGAAGCCGGACGAGACGGTGCTGCGGGAGGCGATGGGCGATCCGAGCGTAGTCGTGCGCGCCACGGCCGTCGTCGGCCTGGTCGCGGGCGGCTGGATGACGGACGAAGCGCAGGCGACCGTGGGCGCCGAGCTGCGCGACTCCGGGGTCGAGGCCCATGCCGCCCTCGCGCGAGCGATCCGGCGCCAGCCGGGCCCCGCGTTCGAGGACGGCCTGGTGTTCCTCGGCGAGACCCCGGCGCCGGAGGTCCAGGCCCTGGCCGCCGCCGCCATGGGCGCGGTCAAGAGCCCCCGCTTCTTCCCACCGCTGTTGTCGATGCTGGGCACGCGCGACGCCCGGGGGGCCGCGCGGGCGGCCTTCCTCGAGCACGGACCTCCGGCCCTGCGCTTCTTGGACGAGGCGCTCGGCGACGGGGACCTGCCCCACGAGATCCGTCGCCATCTGCCCCGCACCATCAGCCTCTTCCCGCCTGCCGAAGCGGCCAGCGTGCTGCTACGCCACCTCCTGCCCGAGCGCTCCGGAATGGTGCGCTTCAAGATCATCCGCGGCCTGGGCCGCATCGCCACCGACCACCCCGACGTGCGGCTGGACCCGGTGGTCCTGAAGGAGGCCACATCGCGGACGCTCGAGGCCTGCTTCCGCCTCGTCCACTGGCGCTCCGTGATCGAGCGAGGCGCGCGCGCGGAGCCGCGGCGGGCCACCGCCGGTCACGACCTGCTCGCCACGCTGCTGCGCGACAAGGAGGTCCACGCGGTGGAGCGCCTGTTCCGGCTGCTGGGCCTGCAATACCGCGGCGAGGACCTCCGACAGATACACCGAGGGTTGCGCAACACGAGCCCGAAGGTCCGGGCGGGCAGCCGGGAGCTGATCGAGAACCTGCTCCAACCGCCGTTGCGAGAGGCCGTCCTCGCCCTCGTCGACGACGCCCCCGCCGACGCGCGCCTCCCGCTGGCCGAGGCGTACTACCGGCCGCCAGTCCTGGATTACGACGGCCTTCTCGCGGTGCTGCTCGACCAGGCCAGCGAGACCGTGCGGAGCATCGCCGCCTACCACGTAGGGGAGCTGGGCCTGACCGCCCTGCGCGGCCGGTTGGAGGCCTTCGACACCCGCCGCACGGGCTTCTTCTTCTCGCGGGTCATCGAGCGCGCCCTGCGCCTGCTGAGGGAAGCCGACAAGGGCCTCGCTCATGCCCATTGAGAAGCGCACCGTCGGCGCCGTCGAGCGCATCCTCTCGCTCAAGCGGATCCCCATCCTGGCCGGGCTCGCTCCCGAGGATCTCGCGGTGGTCGCGGAACACGGCCGGGAGCGCTTCTTCGCCAAGGGCGGCGTCCTGCTGCGCGAAGGAGAGCCCATACCGGCCCTCTACGCGGTGCTCGACGGCAAGGTGCACCTGGAGCGCAACGGCCGCGTGATGGGTCACGTCAACTCCGGCGGCTTCGTGGGCGGACCGGGCGTGTTCGCGCGCGATCCCCAGGGGCTTTCGGCCACGGCGGAGACGGACACGCTCGTCCTCGAGGTAGAGACGGATGCGGCGCTTGAGATCTTCGAGGACAGCTTCCCCATCCTTCACCACGTCCTGCGCGAGGTGTGCCGGGGGCTCATCGACCTCATCCGCCGCCTGCCCTCGCACCTCTACCGCGACATCTTTCCTCCCGCGGAAGCCTCGTACGTGCCGGTGGGCGACCTCGACCTCGTCGAGCGGCTGCTGTACCTGCGAAAGGTCTCACCGTTCGTGCAGAGCAGCATCAGCGCGCTGGCGGAGCTGTCGCGAGGCATGGCCGAAGTGGTCTTCCCTCCGGGCACGCAGCTCTGGGAGGAGGGCGAGGCTTCGGGCACTGTGATCATGGTCGTGAGCGGCACGGTCACGTGCGGGGCGCGGAAGGGCGAGGCCGTCTTCACCACCGGACCGGGGGCACCGCTGGGCGCGGTGGAGTCCATGGCCGAGCGGCCGCGCTGGCACACCGCCACCAGCGAGACGCGCGTGACGGCGCTGCAGGGGAGCATCGAGGGCCTCATCGACGTGTTCGAGGACAACTTCGACATGGCCATGGACTACCTGGCCGTCATGGCCCGCGCCCAGATCCGGCTGCTCGAGATGAGGGTTTCGGAGAGCGGCAGGGGGCTCGAGCACTTCTATGGCTCGAGCGCGGCCGCCGAGGAACCACCGACGACGACAAAAACGTAGCGGGCCGCGCGCGCGGGCGGGCGGGCGTTCGATGCTATGCTTCCGTCGCTCCCGGCAATGCCCTCCGAGCCGCCCGCGCCGACGCCTTCCTCGCCTTCTCCGGGGCCGCTCGACCGCCTGCTCCGCCTCTTCAGCGACGTCCGGCCCGGCGAAGGGACCACGGCCGTCCTCCTCCTCGTCAACCTCTTCTTGCTCCTGGTGGGCTACTACATCCTCAAGACGGTGCGCGAGCCGTTGATCCTGACCCTGGGGGGCGCGGAGCTGAAGACCTATGCGGCGGCGGGCCAGGCGCTCACGCTCATCGGCTTCGTGCCTCTCTACGGCTGGCTGGCATCGCGGGTCGCCCGCCTGAAGCTCATCGTCTTCGTCATGCTGTTCTTCATCATTAATATCGAGCTCTTCTATCTGGGCGGACAGGTTGGAGTCCCGTACCTCGGCTTCATCTTCTACATCTGGGTCGGGGTCTTCAGCCTGGCCAGCATCGCCCAGTTCTGGGCCTACGCGAACGACCTTTACTCGAAGCCGGTGGGCGACCGGCTGTTCCCGATCATCGCCATCGGAGCGACCGCGGGAAGCCCGGTGGGCTCCTGGGTCTGCAAGAAGCTCTTCGAGGCGGGCATGGATGCGTACACCATCCTGCACGTCACCGTCGCCATCCTGGTGGCGCACCTGTTGCTCTACCCCCTGGTGGACCGGCGCGAGGCGGGCCGCGGCGGGCAGGCCCGTGCCGCCGCCCAGACGACGCTGGGCGGGCCCGGTGGCTTCAGCCTCGTCCTCGCCAGCCCCTACTTGAGGCTCATCGCGCTCCTGCTCATCCTCCTCAACACGGTGAACACCACCGGCGAGTACATCATCAGCCGGCTGGTCGTCGGCCAGGCGACCGCGGCCGCGGCGGCGGATCCGACGATCAGCACGTCCGCCTTCATCGGGAGCTTTTACGGGGGCTATTTCTTCTGGGCGAACGTGGCCGCCGTGCTGATCCAGGCGTTCCTCGTGTCGCGCATCGTCAAGTACCTTGGGATTGCCGGCGTGATCCTGGCCTTGCCGGCTGTCTCCCTGGGCGCCTACTCGGTGATCGCCCTCGGGGCGAGCTTCGCCGTCGCGCGCTGGGTCAAGACCGCCGAGAACGCCACCGACTACTCGGTGATGAACACGGGCCGGCAGCTGCTGTGGCTGCCCACGCGCCGCGAGGAAAAGTACAAGGCCAAGCAGGCGGCGGACACGTTCTTCGTGCGCACGGGCGACCTCTTCTCGGCGGGCATCGTGTACGTCGGGACGACATGGCTCGCCCTCGAGGTGCCGGGCTTCGCGCTCAGCAACGTGGTCCTCACCGTGGCCTGGCTCGCGGTGGCATTCCTGTTGCTGCGCGAGCACCGGCGGGTGGTGGCCCGGGCCGCCAAGGCCGAGGCCGCCTGAAAAACTCGCTGCTTACGCCGATCCCGGTCTGACCAACAGCTCACGGCCGAAGGTGCGGGCGAAGCGCTTGCCGAGCGCGCGCGGCCGCCAACCCAGCAGCGCCGGCATCTCGACCACCACGCCGCCCTCGACGAGCCGGCAACTGAGGGCGAGCGCGGCAACGGGCGCACAGCGCTCTTCGAGATCGTCGGCGAGGGCGAGGACGACCCCCGCCCGGTCCACCGCATCGCGGTCCTCGCGCCCCAGCAGCGGGCTGTAGATCGTGGGGTCCGCGTCGCCGTCCCCCGCCGACCGGACCACCATCGCGAGCAGGGCGATGTCACGGTGGGTGAACCCGTCGAGGTCCGAGGCGAGGACGAAGTCGGCGGCGTGCTCGTGGCGGCCGAAGAAGTCCACCGCCCGGCCCATGTCGAGGACGCGCGCCCCGTGGCGCAGCGCCTCCCGGATCTCCGGGGCGCTGGCGGGAACGAGCGCGGTCCAGAGCACCTCGGCCACGGCCACGCGCCGCTCGGCGTGGCTCGCGTCCCAGCCCGCGAAGCGGCCGGTGAGCGACGCCACCGAGCGCTCGCGCACCTCGGCCGGCGAGGGCATCGCCCCGTCGAGCAGGCTGTAGGCGAGCCCCTCCCGCACTCCCTCCCCCGAGATGCGGACGTGCGCGGCGCCCACCTCTCCCAGCAGCGTCTCGATGGCGAGCGCGCCGCCCACGATCGAGTCGCCGCGCTCACCGCTCAGGCCCGGGATCCGCTCGCGCTTCTCGAGCCGACGCGAGGCGAGGGTGGCCACGATGTCACGCGCCGCGTCGCGCGTCAGGACGTAGCCGTGGACGCGGGAGATGGGATAGCGGCGCGAGCGAGCGTCGATCTTGGCCATGTTGCGCACGGTCCCGCCCGTGCCCACCATCTCTTCGCCCGCCCGGAGCCCGGGCACGCCCGCGTCCGTCAGCGTGCGGCGGACGTGCTTGCGCAGGCGCCGCAGCTCCTCCTCCGAGGGCGGATCGGAGGCCAGGAAAGACTGGCTGAGCCGAAGCGCGCCCAGGGGCAGGCTCCAGGCGCGGTCGAACGCGCGCTGGAAGAACCGCGTGACCTGGAGGCTGCCGCCGCCCAGATCGAACAGCAGGCCGTGCTCCACGGGCATCCCGCGCACGCCACCGAGGAAGCCGTAGCGCGCCTCCGCCTCGCCCTCGATGACCTCCACCGGGAAGCCGAGCTCCGCCCGCAGGCGCTCCATGAGGGCCGGTCCGTTCTCGGCGTCGCGCAGGGCCGCGGTGGCGACCCCCACGATGCTCTCCGCCCCCGCGCCCAGGGCCAAAGCCCGGAAGTCGCGCAGCGTGTCGACCACCGCCTCCACGGTCTCGGGGCCGAGGCGGTGACCGCGGTCCACGTCGCGCACGAGCCGGAGCGCCGCCCGGCTGCTGGCCAGGATGCGCAGCTGGCCGGCGCCGTCCAGGCCGTAGGCCACGACGCGTGCGGAGTTGGAGCCGATGTCGATGACGGCGACGCGGCGCGGCGCGGGCTCTACGGCCAACGCTGCCCCCTCCGGGCCGCCTCGAACGTCGCGCGGGCGGCGGGCCGGCCCTCGAAGTGATCGGGATCGAGGCGGGCCGCCTCTTCGAAGGCCTCGACCGCCTCGTCCATGCGGCCGAGCGCCGCCAGGACCAGGCCCAGGTCGGAATGGGCGGCGGCGTTTCCGGGGCGCAGGCGGATGGCTTCCTGCAGCGGTCCCGCGGCCTCGCCGGGACGGCCGGCGAGATGGAACAGCGCGCGGCCCAGCCGCTGCTGCGCGTCGGGATCGGACGGCTGGGCGCGGACGGAATCCCGATACACGTCGACGACCTCGTCCCCGCGCTTGAGCGCGGCGAGCTCGACGGCCAGGACGCGGCGCAGCATCGCCGCCCGTGCCGGAGGAAGAGCGAGGGTCAGGGCCTGGCGACAGGCCTGCACGGCCGCGTCCCCGGAGCGGTCCAGGCACTGGCGGGTCGCGTCGTCCGGACGCGCGGGCGCGAGCACGAGGAGGAGGGTGAGCAGCAGCGGCGCGCTCAGAAGGCCTCTTTGTTGACGACGTAGGGGACCTTGCCCGGAGAGCCGTGGCGGTTCTCGAGCACGTCGATCACCGCCTGCACGGTCCGTCCGGCCATGCCCACGTCGGGATCGGGCGACAGCCGGGTCGCGCGGCCCGCCGATGCGAAATGGTGGAACATCCGCAGCTTGAGGTTCAGCCGCTCGTCGCGCAGCGGGCTGTCGGCCGGCAGCGGCTCCTTCTCGAACACGTCGAGGGCCGCGCCCGCGATCCAGCCCGCGAGGAGCGCCTTGGCCAGGGCGCTCTCGTCCACCACCGGCCCGCGGGACGTGTTCACGAGGTAGGCGGTCGGCTTCATCATCTTCAGCCGCCGCTCGTCCATGAGGTGGTAGGTGGGCCAGTCCGACTCCCCCGGCCGGGTCAGGGCCACGTGCAGCGAGACGAAGTCGGCGCGCCCGAGGGCTTCCTCGAAGGGCACGTACTCGATCGTCTGCTTTCGCGGCGTGAGCCCCTCCCGGTGCCGCACGTCGAGGACGCGGCGCACGGACTCCACGAACTTGTGGTCCTCGAAGGCGGGGTCGTGGCAGAGCACGTCCATGTCGAAGCCGACCGCCTTCTTGATGAAGCTCTTGCCGATGCGGCCGGTCCCGATGACGGCCACCGTCCTGCCGGTGACCTCGTCCCCCAGCCACGGGTGGTACGGGTGCCACGTGGACCACTTCTGCTCGCGGACCATCTGCTCGCTGGGCCAGGTCTTCCGCGCCACGGTGCCCATGATCAGGAACGCGAACTC
>Ga0210378_10000773_pt1 | contig 16629 bp, 20 predicted proteins | sample PLM1_60_b1redo_FD_155465 | JGI IMG/M metagenome (GOLD analysis project Ga0210378, IMG submission 155465) | Groundwater sediment microbial communities from an aquifer in East River, Colorado, USA - PLM1_60_b1 redo | ecosystem: Environmental > Terrestrial > Soil > Riparian zone | place: USA: East...
GGATAGGCGCGTCAGCCTCGCCATCTTCTGTCCCCTCAGCGTGCGGCGAATTCGTCAAAGCGGATGCGGTCGGAAGGAATGCCGGTCTGCGCCAGCGTTGGCACCGTGCGCTCGACCATGCGTGGCGAGCCGCAGACCATGACGTCACAGTCCTGCCAACTGCCACTACGAGTCACGACCTCGGCGACCGAGCCGTGCTCAATGCCCGGCGTCTGCCTGTACTCGGACAGCGCGTAGGTGACCGTCAGCCAGTCGTGCGCGGCGGCCAGGGCGTCGAGATCGGCCCGGTCATATAGAGCAGGGAACGTGCGCGCACCGTGGAACAGATGGACGCGACGGCGCCGGTTCTCGATGATGAGCTGTTCCAACACCGCCTTGAGCGGAGCCAGTCCAGTACTCCCTGCGACCATGAGCAAGTCACGGGTGGAGCTGATATCAACGGTGAGCCGATGCCCGATCGGCGAGCCGAGCCGCAGTACCTCACCGACGCGCAGATGGCGCACCAACGCGGCGCTGACCATGCCGCCGCTGACGAGCTGGACGTGGAAGTCGATGGTGCCGTCGTCGCGCGGCGCGTTCGCCGGCGACAGGTAGCGCCACATCTTCGGTTGGTGGCCGGTTTCGACTGACAGCGATTGGCCGGGCAGATAGCGGGGCGGTTCGTCGATTAGCCGAACTCGGACAACGGCCACGTCGAAGGCGCGCCGATCATGGGCGATGATTTCGGCGTTCCACCAGGCCGGTTCACCCGTTGCGGCTTCCGCGGCTTCGATCATGGTGGTTGCCGCCAGGTTGTAGGCGGCCAGCCAGTCGTCGGCCAGCTCCGGCGTCCAGCTCGGCCCCGCGAAGTGCGCCAGGGTCGCGACCAGGCTGTTGCCTACGGCCGGATAGTGCCCTCTGATGGTGCCGAACTTGCGATGATCGCGGCCGAGTTGCTGGAGGAACGGCACCAGCTCATCCAGCCGATCCACCTGGCTGACGATGTGGCCGAGCGCGTCGAGCAGCCGCCCGCGCTGCCGCAGCATGTTGACCGGAAACAGCTCCCGGCACTCCGGATGGCTGATGAACAGGTGGGCGTAGAACCAGCGGGCCACTTCGTCACCACCGTGCTCGGCGACGTAGGCGAAGCTGGCCCTAAGGCGTTCAGCGTCGACCATGGTCAGTTCAGCGGCCAAAGCCATCGGGGGTCGTTTCCGATGCTTCAATCTGGTTTGGCACCGGAGATTCTTCGGAGTCTTTGGATTCCTCGACAATCTGGTCTTCGACGCTCGCCAGGGCGATGTAGACCGCCGAAAGCATCGCCTCGGATGCCCCCAGGTTGGTAAGCACCGCAGCCAGGAAGTTTCCCGCTTTGGCGTAGTGGGCACGGGTGATGCCCCGGCCGCGGTGGGCCTCTGCCAAGCCGATGCCGGCATACCTGACCGGCCCGCCAAGCACCTGGCCGAGCATCAGCGCCAGGTGGCGCTTGAGGCTCCGCATGTCGCTGTCCGCGAAGAACGGCGCCAGCTCATCGTCTTGCAGTACCAGCTCGTAGAACCGCTCTACTGTTTCCCGCACGGCCGTTCCTCCACCGAGCTGGTGGTAGTAGGAGGGCTGCTGGCCAACAGGCATGTCTCCAGGCTGGTCGGTCATGTTCACGGCCTTTCTATTGAGTTGGAATGTTCGTAACCGAAATTCACCAGGGCTGTCTCAGACCAACATGCAGGGATGCGGACCAGGCTCGGTTCAAGCTGGATAAGTAGTCGGTTGCCCAGCGGACCTCGGGGCACATCCAGCGTTGGCCGCATGCGGTGCAGAACTGACGGTTTAGTCGGACCAGCGGCAGACACCGCCTCGGCCAATCCACGGTGAACAGCGCCCGGTCGGGCTGGTGGGTGCCAGTGAGGTAATGGGCGCGGCGGCGTAGCGACGCATCAGTCCAGGGAACGATGCCTACGCCTGGCTGGTACAGACCATCGGGATGCCCTGCGCTCCGGTCCTGCAGCTGCTTGAAGATCATGTCGCCGCCACCTCCTTGGTCGGCCCAGCGGGGAGTGGCGGAGGCACGTACCCACATGCACGCCAACTCCCCGCTGGGGTCTTGCAGTGATGGCGAGGCAACCGGGGCACCCGCCACCACGTCGTGAGGCCCCCGGCTACCGGACCTACATCGGTTCAGCAGCGGGGACGTTTTCGCCGTTTACCGTTGTCATCCTGACAGCGTGAACGTTCCGCCGTCAATCTTCTGTGGAAGATTCATGTTCTCCGTCGTACTCTGGTGACCAGTAACCCGCTTGTGTGGCCTGGACAGGGAGGACGAAACTAGGCGTGTTCCCACATCTGGAGGTAGACGTGCCGAGGCCCACCGGACCGACGATCGCTCGCTGGCAACTGGCCCGTGAGCTGCGGGCTCTGCGGGAGGCTGCCGGCGTCACCCATGCCCAGATCGCCGAAGTGCTGGGCTGCTCGGACAGCAAGATCTACAAGATCGAGTCCGGCGACGTAGGCATCGGCCGCGGCGACCTCCTGGTCATGCTCGACCAGTACAAGGACGCTGACGAGACGCACCGGGGCACGCTGCTCAACCTCCAGAAGCAGGGCAAGGAGCGCGGCTGGTGGGTCAAGTTCGGCCAACTGCCCAACCCGTACAGCATGTACATCGGGCTGGAGTCGGCGGCCACGGCGGTCAAGAACTTCGAGCTAGCCGTGATCCCCGGCCTGCTACAGACGGAGGACTACGCCCGCGCCATCATCTCGGCGCAACGGCACAGCGACACCGACGACGAGATCGCCAAGCGCGTCAAGGTGCGCCTCGCCCGCCAGGCCTGCCTCACCGAAGACCCGCCACTCGACTTCTGGACGATCATTGACGAGAGCGCACTGCGTCGGCAGATGGGTGGCAAGGCGGTCATGCGTGACCAGCTCCACCACCTGATCGAGGTCAGCAAACTACCGAACGTGACCCTCCAGGTGCTGCCGTTCTCCGAGGGCAGCCACCCCGGCACCCTCGGCAGTCTGGCCATCCTGGAGTTCCCCGACGACGTCCACTCTCCTGTGGCCTACATCGAAACGATGGCCGGGGACGTGTACCTGGAACGGGAGGATGACCTGCGGCGGGTTACGCTTACCTATACCCACATGCACGCTGCCGCGCTCAGCAAGACCAAGTCGGTCGAGCTGATCGCGGCAATCGCCAGGGAACTGGCGTGAAGGAAGGAGGCGCGGCGGTGGACCTGTCTCGCGCCGTCTGGCGCAAGAGCACCAAGAGTCAAGGCAATGGTCAGTGCGTAGAGGTAGCGTTCCTGGGCGGCGCGGTTGCAGTGCGTGACTCGAAGAACCCGACCGGCCCGGTGCTGGTCTTCACCACTGGCGAATGGGATGCGTTTGCTTCCGGGGTAGCGGACGGCGAGCTGCGGCAGCCGTAGTCAGCCCGAGACGCGACATCGAACGGGCGGGAACCTCACTAGCTGAGGTCCCGCCCGTTCCGCTGCCACTCACCGCTGCGCGTGGTACTGCTGAGCGATCTCGGCTGGGATACGGCCACGCTCGGAGACTTTGTGAATACGCTCTAACTCTAGGAGTTTTTATTGACGCATAAGTAAAATTGTCCACGGCACAGTCAAAAGATAGGTCAACAGAGCTCCTGCAATAATCAGGCCTATTGACGCACGAGATGATACTACGCGCTTTTTGTGGAACTTAGATAGTAGACCCATGAGTAGTAGCATCGGGCCAAGGGGTAAGTAAACGATTTTAAGAATGGGAATAAAGGCGAGTTCGCCCCGTGGACTCAAAAAGAATGCATAGGCGAGTAGGAGCAATGATACTGCAATGAGCCCACCGAGTATTTGCTTCCGCCTTTTGAGCTTCGTCAAGAAGAATGCCCATGTACAAGCAATGAGTCCCGCGAACGGGACAATATAGTATGCACCATAGACAAGAAAGGTCGCTGCGAACTCAAAGGCTCTCTCATCATCCAACAAAATAGGCCAGAACAAGAATGCGAAAATTTGATCCATATTACTCAAACATTACCATTATTAAGCCTCTCATTGCAATACGTAATCCAATGAAGAAGCCCGGGTCGCATCCTAGAAGGATTTGACCCGGGCTCGTACTCTTCAGCCTTTAACGTTACGTTCCTCTAAAGATGCTTGGACTATGAGTAAGTCTCGACTATTGTCGCCAGGCCTCCCTGCCCAAGCTCGTTCGGATGGAACGAATACTCAGTGTGAAAGGGTCCCACAGCACCGTGAAAGTAGTTCCCGTCATTGCAAATCTCATGACCCTTGAGTGGCGAGTTGGCATAGTTCGTATCCACGTACTTGAACTGAGAACCAGCCCGTCCCACCGCGTCTTCCAGCGCGCCGTTGAGTTGCGTGATGACGTCACGCGCCGCAGTCCGTTCGTCCGCTGTTAGATAGAGGCAATTTGGCCAAGTAGTGGACGCGTTGGCCTCCGGCACCAATAGCGGGTAGCTGAGAATGAGCACCTCGGTCTGCGCACCGATCTCTCCGTCGATAGCTTCGAAGAGGTCATCGAGTTCACCTGGAAGCTGATTCTCGATATCGTCAATCGCGGCGTCGTATGAATCTTCTGTGCAGTCGGCGTGACCCTCCCAGCAGCTCCTGGCATAGGCCTCAAAACCGATATTGTTACCCCCAACCGTGAGAGTGACTACATCGGTACTTCCCGACAACGAGCTGAGCTGGTTAGCCGCAACCGATTGCGTAGTCGCACCTGAGCATGCGACGAACGCCGTCAGGTTATACCTCAGGGAGGGGTTACCATCAAGCAAATTGGCATATGCCTTATCGCTGCGATGGCACCGGTTTTCCGGAGGCCCAGCAGTGTCTGTGGCAGGATCGAACGGCTCTACGCCTTCACCCGAGGAATATGAGTCGCCCATTGCCACGTAGTTCTTCCACGCCAACAACGAACTCTTCAAGATCACCCCTCGCGGGTAATCGATCTCTAGCCCGGCAATCGGGAAGGAGTAAACCTTCGCCGAACTCGCCGGGCAGTCCGGCCAAGTCGTGCACTTAAGCGCGGTGACGTACGCCGTGTTCTTGGCAATACGCACCTGCTGGTCGATAGACTTGTAGCTGGGACCGGCCGTTGTCGAGGTCAAGCCGTTCAGGCGGGTCCGCTGTTCGAAGTACTCCACTCCGGTGCCTCCGTTGCGGAGGCTGAAGTGGACCTGCGGGAACTTGTAGTACGTGCCGTTGATGGTCTTACCGACCATCACGCTACGCTGGATCGCCACGTTACCGTTGAGGTCAACGGCGAACGCGGTGCCAGCGTAGGGCAATGCCTGGTCAAGCACCGGGTAGGGCTGGTGCCACAAAAAGGTGCCGTCGTAGCCGAAAGCCGCCAGCTCATCCACGATTGATCCGTCGGGAGCTTGCACATACCAGTGCACGACTACACCACCACTGGGTGTGGGCTTCATCTCGCGCACATAAGTACACGGAGCGAGCTCCGCAGTCCAACCTACACCGTTCGGGTTGACCGAACGGATGTGGCTTTCAGCGTCACCCCATATACAACTAATGTTCGGACTCGCCTTAGTGGCAACGAATCCACGGCCTTGCATGGTGGTGTCGAACTTCTCGCCGTACATCGCAGAGGGCGGGAGCACCTGTCGTGACCCGATGATACCGGTCCGACTGACGTACTGGATGATAGTTTGACTGCTGTCACCACCCCGGATAGCGAAGCCTCTTGCGTATACGGCTAGGCCACTAACGTTCCCCAGACCCACAAGCGACACATCCAACACCCTGGTCGGCGCGGTCGTGCCGCTGGGGGCAATCGGGGTGACACCCATGAGGTGAGGCTGTCCGTTACATGGAGTCGTCACGAAGTACACGTTGCCTTCGATGCCAATCTGCACCGAACTAACCTGCGCGTCACACGGTACCGGGTACGACCACTTCAGCTGTCCGGCCTTGAAGGCCAGAAGCCTGGTGGAGCCCCCGGTTGGTGTGGATTCGATCATGTACACGGTGCCATCGGCACCGACCGCAGAGCTCCACGGGCACATGGCTCGAACCATGCCGCCGATGTTCTGCGAAAAGCTTTGCGTGATGGCGCCAGTCGTGCTAAAACTCCTGGACACCCGCGGAGCCGTACCGCAGCCACCGACCGTTACCCCGCCGTCAAGCTGGGGGAACGAGTACTGCTGGCCGATGTCGCTGATTGTAGCCGGTGGCCAGTTGGTGTCGGGAATGGCAGCAGCTGCCGGTTGCGCTGGCACGATGGCCAGCAAACCGGCGGCCATTGCGGCCGTAGTGAACAGTGATGCGAAAGACCGTTTGGGGTTCCGCAACGGACTCACTTCCTTCCGTGTTTCAGTTGATAAAGAACGAAGGCCGGGTGCGGAATTGCACGCGACCTTTTAATGCCGAAGAGCGAGGCTATTTATACATAAAATGGGTAAATTGTAAATAGTGGAATTTGAGGCAAGGGGTTATTGCGGCGACATAGAGGCGCTTAGCGGCTAACGCTGGCCAACTCTTGGTGTGGAATTCCATGCGCGAAAAGGCGTCAGGGCACGAGCGCTAGTCGTACCATTGAGCATTCCGGCGGGCTGCTTCCGCCTGTACTCTTTGCCATAGTGGCGGACGACTACTCTTCTAGGGCGTCCTCGGGATACGTTGACACCGGAGCGGGCATCAGCTGCCCGCGAATCGAACCCGCCTGGCTACAGTCCAAGCTACTTACACCGGCTCAGTCATGATCTCGGAGATTGTTAACAGATACTCGTGGTCACGCGTCTTGCTTGTCTGGAGAACTTCAAACCCATTACGGGCGAACTGCTCAGTCACCTCCGATGCAGTCTGGTGCGTCGATCGCCAGACGAGGATCGTGTCGTCCTTGTTGAACTCGAGCCGCCGGTGCCCGTCACCCAACTTGAAGTCAACCGAAACAGCCACTTTAAGGCGGACACGAATTAGGCGCGATCTCGCTTCGTCATCAAACAACTGTTCGACGTCATAGAAAGACGAGTCAATATTCAGTAGATCGAGTACTAATTTATGGCGGTAAGATAGTGGCTCGACTTTCGCGTCGGCACTAAAGTCAAAGAAGCGACGGGAGTTCTGCGTATCCAGCTTTATGGTATAGACCAGTAGATCTTGCTTGCCCATGCTCTTACCGATGACACGCAACGCTTCATCCGGCGACCTGAAATTCGCCAACGTGCCGCCAAGCAGCAGCACAAGATTGATGGGCGCATCGTCGCCGCGAAAGTAGTCGTCCACTAATAGGTCGTCAAACCGATCGTCGCCAATATCGCGGACATGGGTTTCCAGCCGTACTTCGTCCCCGAACCAGGCTTGGATATTGCGCCGTGCAATAGCAAGCATATCTTCACTGATGTCGACACCGATATATCGGTTGAGCGCATTCCGCTCAAGAAGGTGTGCGAGCAGTCCTTTGATGGGTAAGCCGTTACCGATACCCAAGTCGATAACATTGACGCTCTTATGGCCATCGAGTAGCTCGTCAATGTAGTCCAGATTCAATTCAACAAGCTTGACTGTGCCAGTAAGTGCATTGGGTGTACGCTCCCTAGACAGCTTCACGCTATACTCATCCCAATAATCAGCACCGCCGTTAAAGTAGCTGTACTGAAGCGGGATCTCGCGATAAATGTCCATGTTCGAGATGATGTCGAAGATTTGAGCATTACTGAAGAGGCTGTAGAACTCGGGCTGCGGAGATACGAACTTCAGGCTTTTGGTTGGAATGTATTTCTTGCCATTCTTCACTAGCTCATCAATTATTGCTAGATTCCGAGTGGTGTTGACCACATAGAACTTGCCATCCAGCTCGTGAAGCTGAAGGTCAATCTTACCTTTGCGCGCTGCATCAATCCAGTTATGAACGGTTCTCAGCGCCACGTGATAGGTCTGTGCGAGATCTGGATTCTTGAAATATCTCATTGCTTGTTGTAGTTATTACCGCTTAGTTATTGACATGTTTCATAAGACGAATGTAACATTGAACCAGGCATTTGCTTAACTAGTAACGTAATTCGCTGCCCGGTCAAAGCTGATTTCTTCTCTAGCTATTGAGGGTACACATTTTCTTGCATTTATTCAAGGTGTCCACTTGCAGTGGGACTTGTTTGTTGCGCACTCACGAGTTGTGAATAGAGATTGGCGATGTGGCAGGAGGACGCTGTATGCATATGTTTCAGGACTCAAATATAACCCCAATTAACAGCAGTGGGTGTAGTCGACCTTCGATTATTGGCAAGGTCTTAGTCAAGCCCGGGTCGATGGCGCATCTGTCGGTCGGTCTATATGAAGCGTCAATACCGGAGCCCAAGCTGTCGTTAGAATTTCACCCCGAAGTCTCTGAGGTGATAGGAACCAGCCTCAACAGAATCGATGATCAGGGTGACTACAGGCTTATTTACCACTTCCAAAATTTCGGTGACGTGCCCTGTCGGATTACAGTTAGAACCTGTGGCGGCCAGGGATAGCGACACATGTTGGCCTACACGATTGCACATCACATTGTGGGGCCAGCGGGGGTAGCCGCCTGTTTGGCTGCTGACCTCGAAGAGCGTCACGCCCTGGGCCTGAGCGTCATCGTGGCCGGTCGGCCAGCTGGCTTCCTGTCGACGCTACGAAAGCAGTGGCTACATCTCATCCGGCGCGCTCAGCGTGAACGGTCCAGTACCGCGGATCCAGCGAAGATTCGGCAGTGGACTAAGAAGATTGCAGGCATGGAGGCGCTTTGCTTCGGAGCAACCTCACATAAGCAGCACGAGGCCGACGTTTGGATCATGTCGCGGGAATCGCTGGCGACCATGCCACCGGATTGCACCACGGTCTATCTTGTTGCGCTGCTCAGTGACGACGAGCTGAGGCGCATTCTGGAACGCGTGACCAACCCTGTCATGATCGTAACCTTTAAGGTGAACGACGGTGGCACTCCCGAATCGAACCTGCAGACGCGACAACTCCGATTGCCGATTGAACCACAGGACTAGTGCTGGCCAAAGGTGAATCGGCCCGCCCACTCGTACGATCACATCGCCAGGTCCCCGTGATCAGATCTCGAAGCAGTCGGGGTAGTCGTGGCACTCACCGCTCGGCGAGGAATGGCTCTCGGCAAACCCCGCAAAGAATCGGGCCAAGGTCGAGTATGCGGCGGGCAACGCGAATGTTTCGAGGGCAGGCGCAGCGACAGGGCAGCGGATTGTTAGACGTGGTACGGGCTGCGACAGGCGTAGGCTCGACGGTGCGGAAGGCGACGAGTGCGGCAGTGAGGGCATCGACTACATCTCGGTAGCGATCCAGCGTCGCGGGTCGAACGGTGGTTACCGACCAGCCGATCACGGGAGCCTGGGCAACGTCTATGCCCAGCTCCGAAGCCAGGGCTTTGAACCGCTGGTTGTGGTAGCGGTATTGACGTGAGGTATCGCGGATACCGCGTACAGCGGCGAGGCCGTGGGCGGCTTCGTGGAGCAGGGTGCCAAGGGTAGCCGCGGCGCCTCGGGCCAGCCCTTCACCGCTGATGAGGACTTCGGGCATTCGCATGGTGCCGTGTTGCCAACGGGATTCGCTGTAGTGGCCGTACTTCAAGCGGGCACGGCGGCCATCAGTACCAGCCCCGACAACGAGCACCGCAGCAGGTACCTCGGGGTGGTGCTGACGGATGGTAGCCCAAGCGTGTTCAAGGGCGGCGACCAGGGGCGTGGTGATGGGAGGAGTGGACATGCGAACAGAGTCGATCATTTGACAGTACGTGTCAACGCTGGTCGTCGCTCAACCCGACACCCAGCGGAAGCGGTCCCAACGTTCCGACGACCGCCTCCTGTCTCCGCAAGGATCGTCGGAGTGTCGTCTGGAGGTCGACCTGCAGCTCTCCCAGCGAGCTCCATCGAAGTCCGCGACGCTCACCGCTGAGATGTAATCCGAGCCCACCCACGTTCCGCTGGTGGCTTACCGCTGAGCATGGGTACTACTGCACAATCTCAGTCGGGATTCGAGGATGCTCAGCGCCGCCCAGGACCCACGAAATGAGGAAACTGCCAATCCAATGCTACATCGCGACATGAGGCACCGCTATGTAGTTCCGCCCTGAGGACAATCTCATCAACCGTTCCCGGCGTGTTAACGTGAATGAACTGCCCGGCGCTGTCGGCGCTTAGTTTCCCCCTCGCGACCGACGAGCCGGCGAGCTCAACGGAAAATTCGATATAGGTCGATGGCGAACATGGATCCTGTAGGTCGTACGTGAACTCCACCGACCCTTCAAGCCATTCTAGAGGAACCGTACCATCAACGGGTCGGAAGACTGTTCTGATCCGATCATTATCTACATCAACACGCCACCTGGCAGCACGACCATTCAGAGTCCCAGATATCCATTCCGGCTTGTCGCCGGAGGCGTAAATAAGATTGATTGTGCTAGTACGAGGCGATGATGATCCTTCCTTCACCCACACCAGCGTGACAGATGTGATGATGACGCCTACTACGACAAGAACCGCCGCCGCAAGAATATAATGGTGGCTAAGAGAGACCTTGGCGACAGGGGAATCGCTCCTGGCAAGCGGGCCTGGGGCCTTCGCCTGCTCAGATGACTCTTCCAGTTCTTCGACCTTCATATCAGCTCTAACCAGGTGTTGCGGATCAGATACGGCTGTCGCGGGGTCTGACAAGAAGTCATCCAGTGCACGAAACAATATGTCCAGTGCGTGGTTGACATGGGTACTCGCATTCCTGGCCGTACCCACTGGCCTCTTTAGCTCTCGCCCGCCCCGTAGATGCCTGATGTCGAGGTCGGTACCTTCTTCATAGTCAGGGCAAGGGGGATTCTCCTTGCTTTCATCCGGGTACCCGATGAATTCAGCGGCAGCCCGTAAGTAGTACGACGGTTCGCCGACGCCAGCTCGCTCCTGTTCAATGACCGCTCGCAGAACCAGGTCAAGCAGTGCGGGCTTGGGAATACCTGGAGCCGGGATCTTGCCCGACACCCAGTCCATGAGGGCTTCGCATTTTGGCAAGGTGTCGCGGCTAGCCCCATCCTGCACTAATTTGCGCAGATCGTTAAGGACTCTGCCCTTAACCACGTTCGGCTGCGTCAACTGCCCACCTCTTTCGCGAATAGCCAATCGGCTTGTGCTCATTGCGCTGGCGCTTGCATATTCCGCAATATTTCATATCTTGGATTGGGAGGCCAAATCCAAAATGCAAAGGATATGCAATGGACTTTGCCAATCGTGCGGCGCACAACTTCGCAGCATTTGCTCGCAGTTACGACGGTACCAAGGCTCGATCCAATCCGGGAGGTATGTTACAGGGCTACCTGCTTGCCTGGCTCGAACGGGGTGACGGGCTTGAAGACACCGGGGGTGATTTCGGCGTCTTCATGCAAGCGGCCGTCATAATCATCCAGCGTTGGATCGATGATCCGGGGATCCTGCACCTGGAGTACTTCGAGGGCGGACAGCCCAAGCAGGTGGAGCGGACGGTTAACGGTGTCTTCGACATACGCGGCAGGGGAGCTCTCTGCTTCGACCGCGACTACTACAACCACCTGGTCTTCAAGAGACATCTCGGCGTCCAACTCGGTTAACGGCCACCAACGCGGCCCCCCATTCAACCCGCCCCCGACCGGGGGCGGGTTTCCTACATCTCCTGACCATCTCCGCTGAGTCTTCGCCACATCTTTTTGTCTCGACAGCATCCTTGTTGCATCTCCTTCTCATCGATGCCGGTGACCTGATGATTGGTCTCCGCTAGCGTCTGCATCGCGTGACCAGAACACGTTGCCGGTAACGCTGGATATCGCCGGAAAGAGATACAGGTCACGCACCTGTCCCACTGCGCCGACAGTTCATCTCGACATTCATGTCGACACGTCCCAACCGTTAGAAGAGGAGAAGCCGCAATGTCCGAACTCATCCCCCGTGCAGTAGGTCGCGCCACCGTTGGTGAGTCTCAGTTGAGCTGGCGTGTCGCACGCAGCACCCAGCGAGCACTGGACGTAGTACAGGGACGCAGTGAGGTTGCCCTTGCTCGCATCCAGACCGCAGCCGACGAAGCGGCTGACATGGTCCACGCTCGCAACGGGCTTGCGGTGATAGCGGCACAGGACGACTGCGTGATGAGTGGGATCATCAACGCTCTGCCCGTCTACGACGTTTCTGATGCCGATTTCCGGGCCCAGCTCAAGCACGCAACACGAGCTGGCGTGATCGGCGACATCCTCCGGTTCCAGGGATGAGCGACCTGCTGGCGTTCTTGGCCGTGGCGGTGGGTTACTTTCTGCTCGGCCTCGGCGTCACCCTCGGCATACCAGCCGTCATCGGGTTCCTTCTTGAGGAGCGAGCACGTCGGCAGCGTGTTCGTCGGCGACGGCAGATCGAGCGGAACACCCATGCGGCTGTCCGCCAGATACACGCCCGCTACCGCTCGGCTACCGAGCAAGCCGTCCGACACGCTGCGCAGCGGACCGCCGAACAGAATCGTGGCGGTCAGGGCACGCCGTGAGCGACAAAGGCGGCGGCTGGCGGGCCAAGGTCATGGGCGGTCTGGTGTTGATCTTGGTTGTCGCCGTTGTTACACGGGTGGCGTGGGAGCTGCTCGTTCCCACGCTCCCAATCATCGCAGTTCTTCTCGCGCTTGGCGCCATCTACTGGCTGATCTTCAGCAGGGGTCGGCACTAGCTCGACCGAATCATCTGACCAACCCCAAGGAGGAATAGTGCGTGCCACGGAGGAGCCGTCGGAAGCTTGTGGGCAGGCAGCCAGAGTTTGACGCCAACACGCGGCAGCGTGAGCTGAGAGCTTGGGCGCACGAGCTGCACACATTGTGGCTCGCACAGCGCACCGTCAGCAACAAGAAGCATAACGCAACGTAACAGGCAGCCACCGTCCCGATGGACGGTGGCTGCCTTCGTCTATACCGACCCTGAGACTGGGAGGCAGACTGACATTACTGCGCAGCCAAAGTACGGGACGATACTTGCCGATGTGCCGTGGAAGACCAATCAGACCGGAGGCCGCGGTGCAAGCCGCCACTATCCGCTGATGTCGCTCAGCGCCATCTGTGCGCTTCGCGTCGACCAACTCGCTGCCGACGACGCGCACCTGTGGCTGTGGATCACCAATAGCAACTTTTTCGAGGCGATGGACGTCATGGAGGCTTGGGACTTCCGCTACAAGAGCTGTCTGACCTGGATCAAGCCCTACTTCCGCCTGGGCAGCTATCTGCGAAACCAGACCGAGCATCTTCTCCTGGGCGTGCGCGGTCATGCGCCTATCCAGTTCCGAGGCCAGGGCACCTGGTTCTACGCACCCGTCCAAGAGCACAGCCATAAGCCGGAAGAGCAGTACGCCATCATCGAGCGTTGCTCGGCAGGGCCATACCTCGAACTTTTTGCGCGTCGCAGGCAGCCGGGGTGGGATGCCTGGGGCAACGAGGTGGACTGTGACGTGGCGTTGTGAATTAGACGCTTTACGGCCCCGGCCGAGGCTGCGATAAGGAAGAGAGAGGGATCGCATACGCGCAGCACGCCAGGCCAAAACAAGGGCCGTATTTGATGCAACTTCTAACCCTTGGAGCCCACATGTATGCCTAATCCTAAGAAACGCGTCCGCGTAGTAGCGGAGACGCATCCTACGAAAGACCTTGAACAACTCGCCAACGCCCTGCTGAACTTCGCGCTCAACCGCGTCAAGCGTGACCAGAGAACGGGAGCCCGCACCCCTGTGCCCAGCGGGTCGCGCCGCCAAGACAAGAGCACGTCATGACGCTTGCACTTCTCGTCCTCACGGCCGGGCTGTGCGCGGCAGGCCTGATCATTCTGGCACGCGTTCTCGAATATCGCGCCTGGAGGCGAGAGCTGATCGCTTTCTCGCTCCAACTCCCTGCCAACCTGAATACCGACGATGCAACCGCATGGCTGAGCGTAGTCGCCGCAGCGCTGCATACGCCAAACCGAGCATTGGTGTGGCATCCCCCGCTGGTACTTGAGATCGTGGCCACCAAACAGGGAATCACGCACTACCTGCTTGTCTCGTGGCGCGAGCGCGGCATGCTACTTACTTCGGTAGCTGCGGCGCTGCCCGGCGCTCGACTTGAAGTGGCGCCGGAATACCTCAACGAAACCAACACATGCTCCCTGGCCGCCGAGCTAACGATGACTAGCCACGGTCGCCTCCTGGCGATCGACCGTGGCAAGAGCGCATCCACAGCCTTGCTCGCGTCGATTCAGCCACTTCATGGCAGGGAGCGAGTCGTCCTTAGCTGGCTCATTACTGGAGCCGGTACGCCGTCACCGATTCGGACACGAGACACCGACGGAAGCTCGTGGCTCCCCTGGTGGCTGGAAGCGGACGCCCCAGCCGATGCGGATGACGTGCGAGCGCTCCGGCTCAAGCAGCGCGAGCCACTGCTCTATCTGGCGGGCCGCATCGGTGTGGCGGCGGCTCACCCTGACCGGGCAGCCAGTCTGCTGGGGCGGGTCGTGGCCAGCCTGCGTGTCCTAAATGCACCCGGCGTCCAACTCGTGCGTCGCTGGTGGCCCTCACATCTGGCGTCCGCACGTCTCGCCCGGCGACTGATTCCACTCGCCCGTTACCCGATGACTATGAACGCAGCGGAAGCAGCAGCCGCGATTGGACTTCCAATCGGCGAGTCCTTCGTGCCGGGCTTGGCACTCGGCGCAAGCCGGACGTTGCCGCCGCCGTCTTCGATGGACCGGCACGGCGTGCTGGTGGGCGATCCGACTTACCCCGGCGTCACGCGGCCGCTAATGCTGGGCGCCCAAGACCGGCTGCGCCATTCATGGCTGATCGGCCCGACCGGGACGGGTAAGTCGACCTTGATCGCCAACATGGCCTTGCAAGACATCACCGCCGGTTACGGCGTCACGGTCATCGACCCAAAAGCCGACCTCATCGACTCGATACTGGCCCGGCTGCCCGAGGAACATCGGAAACGAGTAGTCGTGCTTGACGCGGCGGCGATCAACCAGTCGGTGGTCGGCTTCAGCCTACTGGCAGCAGGCGCGGATGAGCAGTCCCGTGAACTGGCGGTGGACAACACCGCGCACATCTTGCGGAGCCTGTATGCCGACTCCTGGGGTCCGCGCTCCGACCAGTATCTCCGTGCCGGGCTGATGGCGCTCGTCCACGCGCGGGCGCCGGACGGTTCGGCGTTCACGCTGGTCGATTTGCCGGTGCTGCTAGAGCAGGCTCGATTCCGCCGATACGTCCTGGCCCAGCCGACCGTGCCAGAACGGGTACGGCAGGCATGGACCGCGTTCGAGTCCGCCTCGGACGCCGAGAAGAGCACGATCGTGGCTCCGCTGCTGCACAAGCTCGGCGCGCTGACGCTGCGTTCCGCGCTGCGCCTGTCGCTCGGCCAGTCCATTGGCGTGCGCTTCGATGATCTGTTCAAGGAGCGCCGATCGCTCCTGGTGTCACTGCGCAAGGACGCCATCGGGCAGGACTCGGCACAGCTCCTCGGAGCGCTGCTGGTAGCCAGCCTCTGGCAAGCCACCCTGCGGCGAGCTGCGGTATCGGTTGAGCGCCGACGACCGTACTTCGTGTACCTCGACGAGTTTCAGGACGTCGTCAGGCTGCCGCTCGACCTGGCGGACATGCTGGCACAGAGCCGTTCGCTCGGCGTCGGCCTTCACTTGGCCCACCAGTACCTCGACCAGTTGCCGAAGTCGGTGCAGACAGCCGTGCTAGGGACCACCCGAACCCAAGTCGCCTTCCAGCTCAACCACGCCGACGGCCGCACGCTGGCCCCGCTGTTCGCACCACTAACACCAGCCGACCTCACCGGCCTACCCGCCTACGAGATCGCGCTCCGGCCCTGCGTGAACGGCACGACCGCCAGCGTCGTGACCGGCAAGACCCGACCGCTCCCTGAACTGGTCGCTGATCCCGCCACTGTCGCGGAGGCCAGCCGGGCGCGATACGGCATGGCACGCGCCGAAGTCGAAGCCGCGATGCAGACCCGCACGACGCCACCAGAGCGCGAGAGCACGATCGGTCGGCAGCGACGCGGGGCGCGATCGTGATGCTGGCCGCTATTGGTATCGACGTTGGCATCGCTCGCCACCTCACGCCCTACCTGACCTCCGTTTCCGCCCCACCAACGCCAACGAAATACCCAGCCTCCTGCGGTGGCTGTGTATGAGCGCCCGGTCCGGCCCTCAACGCGTCGGCGCTGGTCGCATCGAGTGGCTGGCCGAGCGATGCAGCCCGCGCGATTGGGCGATCCTGAAAACCGTCAACCGACTCAGGCTGGCTACCGGACTCCAACTCGAACGGCTGCACTTCGGCGAGCTGAGCGGCAAGTCCCGCTCGGTCACCCGTTGGCGAGTACTCAAGCGACTGACCGACTGGCGGGTCATCATGCCGCTGGAACGTCGTCAAGGCGGTGCTGCACGCGGCTCGGCCGGGATGGTGTTCGTGCTCGACTCAGCCGGGCACCGACTGCTAGCCAGACTGCTAGCCAGACGGCAAGCCGCTGACGGTGAGATCGTGCGGGTACGGCGTCCCACCGCGCCAGGCGAGCGGTCTGTCCGACACACACTGGCGGTCAGCGAGTTGTTCGTCGAGCTCGTTGAACATGCGCGCTTCCGGAATTTCGGCCTGCCGGTCTT